>VOFK01003953.1_pt1 | contig 27862 bp, 50 predicted proteins | sample 5384121 | NCBI WGS metagenome assembly VOFK01 (sample SAMN12384730, study PRJNA508395) | human gut metagenome | isolation source: healthy gut J | host: Homo sapiens | reverse complement strand
TTTGGTGATGATGTTATTAATAAATAGTTCAGCTATGTTGATAATATCAGAAGCGGTTGATGAAATACAAATTTTAACTAACAACAAAAATGTGCAATTTATAGCATATTTTGAAGATGATAGTGGAAATAGAGTTTCAAAAATCAGTAAAGAATTAAATAGTTATGACATGAAATTGTATTTAGAGTTGAGTGTTGAAAAGGAAGGGTACTTAGAAAATGCCAATATAACTCTAAAAAATAGCAATTTTGTTTTTTGATACTCAAAATCAAATAGATGGAATAAGCAAAATAAATGATGATAGTTTAAATATTGATTATATTATGCTGGTGAAAGCAAGAAAAATTGAAATAAAAGTAAAAGCAAAAAAAAGACGAAAACTATAATTTAGACTTATTAGAACAAGAAACACAAATTGAATTAAAAGCTAATTACGTAAATAGCCAAAGTAATAATACAGAGATAGCAACAACAAGAAAAGTTCAATGGAAACAGACTTCTCCATATAATGATGAGAATAATGGAGCTGAAATAAATCAAAAAGTAATAACAAATACAAATGCAATTTATGATGGACAAGAAAAAGAATATTACAACTTGAAGTAGAAAACAAATTAAATGGAAATGAATATCCAGTAAAAAAAAATACAAAGTTAGAATTAGCTATACCAAAAAAGTAAATGGAGAAAAATCCAGAAAAAGTAATAGTAAATTCAATACAAAAGAGGATTAACAACAAAAAGAGAATTAACTGAAGAAGATTACAATTACGATAAAGTAACAGAAAAAATTAGTAATAAATAGTGCAAATGAAGCAACAGAAGAAAATACTGTAGAATGGAAGCAAGATGGAGAAGATAAATATATAGTAACATATATATTTTAACAAAGTTGATAATATAGAAGAACAAGAATTAAATGCCAAAATAGAATTGAATTTATATGATTCTAAAAATACAAAAATAACAGCTGAAAATTCAATTGAGTTAGACCAAGAAGAAAAAAAAATTCAATAATATCAACAGAAATATTAAATGCAGAAGATGAAATTTATAAAGGAAAATTATACGAAGAAAAACAAAGAGAAATAACAGAAAATGTAAAAATAAATGTAAATTGTTTAAAAGTTATGGCAAATATTGAATTGCAAGAAGAATCAAATGAAAACTTAGAAACAAAACAAATAAGCATTGACAAAAATAATATGCTAGAAATTCTAGGAGAAGAAGGCATTATAGAAGTATTAGATTCAAATACAGAAAATAAAATAACAGAAATAAATAAAGAACTTTAAAATGTGAAGGCGCCGGATTCGGTACGGATACCAATATAATTACACTTATTACAAATGACTCAATAAATGAACTTCCTTTTATGACAAAGGAACAAGCGGCAGACCGTATTCTTGACGCTATAATATCAATATAAAAGCAACCGGACGTTTTAAACGTCCGGTTTTATTTGTCATTTTTAATATTTTTATACAATAATTACAGATTAATAACAATATTTATATAAATATTGAAAAATTATATGATAGGAAATATAATGTAATTGTAGCTAGTTATTAATACGTTTATTTATTAGTCATAAAAGTAAGGAGTGATTTATATGAAAAAAATAATCAGTATATTAATTTCTGCAATATACTTATCATGCTTAAATACAATTGCGTTTGCTGATGAGTCCAGTACAAATGAAATAACTCGGACCGATTCTATAAGTTCCGACGAATTAGATCAAAGCTGAATCAGCCCTTGATTATTATGCCTACAATTTACAAGATAAAGATGCCGTTTCATATTCCATAAAAAGCGATATTGAAGGATACTTCGATGGACTGGAAAATTATGATTTAAGCAAAGCCTTATAAAAAGCTATTGTATAGATGGCTATATGATAGACACATATAAAAGAAAATAATAACTTTGCTTCATTGATTACTGATGATTATCGAATATTTGTTCCAACAGAAAGACAGTTGGTAACTTTGTATCCTGTAGACGGAAAGCTTAAAGCAATAGGATCTGAAAGCATAGACAATCCTGATGAATTAATAGATTTTAATGCTGAAACCGAACGTGCAAAGGAACAGATAAACGGAGAAATAATTGATATTATACATGCAAATTCCTTTGTATATTATCTGGATATTATATATATTAAAACAACTGAAAATGAATATGTTGTACCATACTTTTCTGCGCCTCTTATGTTGGAAGAAATAGGAAACAGAATTGACAACGGAAAAGTTTACAAAGCTTCTGATTTTATGGAAGCCATGGATAATACTTTTGATATAGATGTTATTGATCCGATGACAATGGGAGGTGTTCCTATAAAGCCTATCGAAGAAGTAACAGTTGAAAATAAATAATAATGATGATACTATGAATAATTATTTAATTATATTCAGTATTGCTGTTGGTGTAATTGTTATCGGAATTTTCAGCGTGGTACTAATTGTTAAAAAAAGAAAAAAACATAATATGGAATAACCGGACGTTTTTATGCGTCCGGTTTTATGCATTATTACAATTGCAGACCAATTTATCAGCATAAATAAGAACTGAATGTTGCCGCAATTTCTATGATCAGATTTAAGGATTATTTAATAATTTTCATGCTACAATTGAATCACAACGATGAAAGGGGTATGAAAAATGTATTTGCGAATACTTAAAAAAGACCTGAAAAGAAAAAAAGACCATGAATGTCATTCTTTTGATTTTCATTACTATGGCGGCAACGTTTATTGCAAGCAGTGCAAACAATTTGTTTACAATTTCAACTGCGCTGGACAGCTATTTTGAAAAAGCAAACGTACCCGACTATTGGTTTGCAACGTCAGATGAAAAAGCAATCAAAAGCTTTTGAGACTTTCGCTGAAGACAATGATTATTTTTACAGCTGTACAGAGATTCTTCAAATTGATCCTGTCAATGTTAATATCAGCGGGGATCAGTTTGAATACGGAAACAGCCTGTGCCTATCGACCGTAAACGGTACAAAGGTATTTGACAGGAATTCCAATGAGCTGACTCAAGTAAATGACGGCGAAATTTATGTTACCGCCGAAATTTTCAATTCTGATGAAAATAATTTTTATGAAGGCTGTAAAAAATTGTAGTAGAAGCAGACGGCGTTAAAAAAGGAATTTACTTTAAAGGGGTATATAAAGGATGCTCTTTTTGGTTCGGCGATGATGGGGATGACTCGTTTTCTGGTAAGTGAAAACGACTTTTAAGCTGTTTTTTGCAGTGAGCAGACAGATATCATGGATTCTATTGGAGTTTATACTGACGATACTGAATTTATGGATAAGTTTTATAATCTTGATTTGCAGATGATCATGGATCTCAATTATTCGGAAATCAAGCGGATGTACATTATGGATATGCTCATAGCGGCCGTTGTTCTGATTGTCAGCATATGTCTTATTCTGATTTCTATGGTTATTCTTCATTTTACAATCAACTTCACGATGAGCGAGGAATTCCGTGAAATCGGCGTTATGAAAGCCATTGGAATTACAAACAACAAAAATCAGAGAGCTTTACATAGTAAAATATCTTTGCAATATCTGTCATTGGCACTTCAATCGGACTTGTACTCAGCTTTCCGTTCAGCAAACTCCTGATAGAAAATGCTTCTCAAAATATCATTATTTCAAGTGATGGTAAATTTATTCTGAATGCTTGCCTGCGCTGTAAGTACTGCGGTTGTTGTTGTTTTTTGTTTTGCTATTTCTGCACAAGAAAGATCAGGAAATTTTCGCCGATCGACGCAATTAGAAGCGGTAAAACAGGCGAACGTTACAAAAACAAGGGATTTATTCATCTAAGCAAATCAAAACTTTCTCCCGTACCTTTTTATGGCAATAAATGATATTCTAAGCGGTCCCAAAAGATTTTTTTCAATGATCTTGATTTTTACTGTGGGACTGCTACTGATCATTATTCCTGTAAACACTATCAATACACTAAAATCGGATAAATTAATTACAATGTTCAACATGGCAGACTGTGATCACGTAATTTCTCAGGAACTGTTATTTTCTGCTGACGGAAGCAATGAACGAATGATCAGCGGCAGACTTGACGATGTCAGGAAAAAAACTTAGTGAAAAACAATATAGAAGCGGATGTATTTCAAGAGGTAATGTTCCGGTTTAGTATTGCACATGGAGATAAAAAAAAAATGTCTTCTCTTGCTTTTTCAGGGTAAGGGAGAGGTTACTGCGGATATGTATTCATACCTTGAGGGAACCCCTCCGCAGAATAACGGCGAGGTAGCAATTTCCTATATTGTGGCAGACAATATTGGTGCAGAGATCGGCGATGACGTCAATATTCAAATAGGTGAAGAAGTAAAAAACCTACACTGTAACTGCTATCAATCAGTCCATGAACAATCTGGGTGAAGGCATACGCTTTTACCAGGACGAGCGACTTGATTATAACTATGCGTCAGGAGGTTTCGGCATTCAGATAAAAATATACTGATGATCCCGACAGCAAAACACTTATAGAAAGAAAATCTCTGCTTAAGGAATTATATCATGATGCAAAGGTTTATAATGCCGGTGAATATATCGACTATATGATTGGCGATGTTGCCGGACAGCTGGAAGGTGTAAAAAACTTATTCTAAGTATAATTCTGTGCATCAATATACTGGTTGTTTTACTTATGGTAAAAAGTTTTATTATAAAAAGAAAAAGGTGAAATTGCAGTACTGAAAGCCATAGGCTTTAAAAATTCTTCTCTTGTTGCATGGCAGACCATACGAATTGGAATTGTTTTGCTGATATCAATAGTTTTGGGTACGTGTCTTTCCACACCTCTTTCAAAGTTGACAGTTGAGCCTGTATTCCAAATGATGGGAGCATACAGCATTCATTTTGATATAATGCCTCTGGAGGTTTATGTGCTCTATCCGTTGATCGTGCTGATCGTAACGGAACTTGCCGCATTTATTTCAGCGCAGAATTTAAGAAAAGTTTCTCTTTGCGGAAGCCTCAAATATTGAATAATCAAAGGAGAACAGCTATGAATACAAATACAGTTTTAAACGTTAAAGATTTATGTAAAACATATATCGTAAATAAACGCCAGAATAACGTTCTGAAAAATGTAAATTTTACTGTTTCTGAAGGAGAAATGGTGGCAATTATGGGACCTTCAGGTTCGGGCAAGTCCACGCTTCTTTATGCCGTTTCGGGGATGGACAGTATCACTGCCGGTGAAGTGGACTTCTGTGGAGAGAATATTGCTAAATTGGGTGAGAAAGAACTTGCAAGTCTTAGGCTTGATGAAATGGGATTTATCTTTCAACAGATGAATATGCTGAAAAATCTGACCGTACTGGACAATATTATTCTTCCTGCCTGCCAGTCGAAAAAGAATACTGAAACACGCAAAGAGACCATACAGCACGGTCAGGATCTTATGCGCAAGCTGGGCATTATTGATATTGCCGACAATGACATTAATGAAGTCTCCGGCGGACAGCTTCAGCGTGCCTGTATCTGCCGCAGTATGATAAACCGACCAAAATGATATTTGCCGATGAGCCGACGGGTGCATTGAACCGCACCTCCTCCGACGAGGTAATGGAGGAGCTTTTGAAGCTTAACGATGAAGGTACGACAATAATGCTTGTCACTCACGATGTAAAGGTTGCAGCGAAATGTACAAGAGCGCTTTACATAGTTGACGGAAACATAAAAAGGCGAGTATAATTTAGACAGATACGAAAACGCTTCTCAGATGAGAGAGCGTGAACGATCACTGAATAACTGGGTGCTGGAACTTGGATGGTAAGATATTATCAGCAGTCATATCTTTGAAAAAGGATTTATTATGACTGATATTCTTATTGTGGAAGATAACAAGGAGTTGAGTGGATTGCTGTGTGATTTTCTTCGTGCGGAAAAATTACACAGTATCTATGGCGGAAAAGCGGTGAAAAAGCCTTGTCGATTTATGAAAAAGTACGGCGCAAGGCTTGTTGTGTTGGATATTATGTTTGCGCGGGTATGGATGGCTTTGCGGTGTGCAGAAAAATTCGTGAGGAAAGCAACACACCTATTCTTATTGTAAGTGCAAAAACAGAAAAGGAGGATAAGCTTAACGGACTTATTCTTGGTGCGTATGATTACATTGAAAAGCCATATGATATTGACATCATGCTTGCAAAGATAGGTGGAATATTTAAGCGGAGATATGCTGTCTCCGAATTGACCGACGGCAATATCCGCATAAATAAGATCAGCCGTACAGTGTACAAAAACGGTACACTCGTTGAAATGACATCAAAGGAATTTAACCTGCTTGTGCTTCTTATGGAAAACAAGGGTAAGGCTCTCTGAGCAAGGAATATATTTTCAATCAGATCTGGGGCAGTGACAGCTTTTCGGAGCGAAGAGACCCTTACTGTACATATCAAATGGCTTCGGCAGAAAATTGAAGATGATCCGAAAAATCCGAAGAAAATTTTGACCGTTTGGGGCGTAGGCTACAAATATGAAAGCGTTTAATAAGATATTCGCCGCTGTAATTGCAATGATAATTCTGATTTTTGCCGTATTCAATCTGTTATTTGCTTCTTCGGATAATACAGACAGCGGCAGGCCATATCGTGTAGAGATAAACAGGCTTGTATTTGAAATTGAACAAAGCGGTTTTGACAGTGTGGATATGTCAGGTCGAATATGTTACGCATATTGAAAAATACAGCGACAAATTTTATGATTCCGACAGCGACTATACGATCCGTGAAATAAATGGTGTGCTTTATCGTTTCGACTATACAACGGATATGGAGTCGGACAAAAAAGCAGCGTGATGCTTATGGTAAATATTATTCCTGGGTATTCTATCTGCGATGATTATAGGAGTTCTGATATTTATACGGATAAAGATTCTCTTTGCCTTTTGAAAATCTGACAAACGTTCCTTATGAACTGTCAAAGGGGAATCTTACGTGTCCGATAAAAAGAAGATAAAAGCCGCTTTTTCGGTAGATTTATCTGGGGTGTTGATCTGCTTCGTGAAAATATGGAGCAACAGAAACAGCGTGAGCTTGATTTGCAGAGGGATAAGAAAATGCTGCTTTTATCTTTGTCACATGACATCAAAACGCCGCTGTCTGCGATAAAGCTTTATTCAAAGGCACTTTCAAAGGGGTTGTATGACGGCAGAGAGAAACAGATTGAAATTGCCGAAAAGCATCAATACCAAAGCTGACGAGATAGAAAGCTACGTTTTGCAGATCATTACTGCCTCAAGGGAGGATTTTCTAAGCCTTGAAGTGGAAATGGGCGAATTTTATCTGTCGGAGCTTATCAGTAAGATTAAGCTGTATTATACGGAAAAAGCTACGGCTCATCAGAACGGATTTTTTTTTCGTGGGAAGTTATATGGATCGTCTGCTGAAAGGTGACCTTGACCGCAGCGTTGAGGTCTTGCAGAATGTGATGGAGAATGCAATCAAATATGGTGACGGAAAAAGCATAGATATACAGATTTCAGAGGAGGACGGCTGCTTGCTTATTACAGTCAGGAATAGTGGCTGTACCCTTTCTGAAAACGAATTGCCTCACATTTTTTGAGAGCTTCTGGAGAGGAGAAAATGCTGAGAACGAAAAAGGCGCGGTCTGGGACTTTACATCAACCGACAGCTTATGCATAAGATGAACGGAGAGATTTTTTGCTGAAATAAAAGACGGCTTTATATCGGTAAGTATGGTATTTTCCAAGGCATAAAATTATGCTGAATGCTGAACTCGGTTGTAACCATGGGATTTTCGGTATTGGTTTGATGGTCATCTGCATATTCATATTCCTTCACAGCACGTCCGGTTTTTATGCATTATTACAATTGTACCCAATTTATCAGTAAAGGAATTTTATGCAATTATACCTTTGAAAATCAATTTCAAATATGGTATAATATTATTAGTAAAGTTTAATATAAATCATACCTTAACTGCAGTTAGCGAGGTGCAAAAATGAGTTATAATATCGGAAATTATGTTGTTTACTGTTCAAAAGGAAATCTGTCTGATTGAAAGCAAAGTAAAAAATGCTTTAACGGTGTTGATGAAACTGAATATTTTTAAGCTTATACCAATCAGAACCAAAAATTCTTCTTATTATATTCCATGCAATAATTGTGAATCAAAAAGTAAGAAACCTGCTTACTAAAGAAGAAATTTACAGTTTGATTGATGAAATGCCTGAAGCTGAAACGCAATGGTGCGAGGATAAAAATACAAGAAAAAAATATATTTAACTCTGTACTAAGAAGCGACGATTATCATCAGATTATTTCAATGATGCATACTTTATATATTTCAACAGGAAAATCAACGATTAAAGGGTAAAAAACTCCTTCTTTGCCGATGAAAGAATGATGCAGGATGCTGAACATTTAATTCACCAGGAATTTGCTTTTGTTTTAGGCATTGAAGAAGATCAGATAGGTAATTTTATAACTGAAAAAAGAATTAAATCTAAAAATTGCGAAGATTAGTTAAAATAATAATTAAATGGTACATGAAAAAGGCGCGTATATATTATGCGCAGCTTTTTGATATGTATAGTATTAATTAAAATTTTTTGACATTTAGATTCTGGATCTTTAATTTCATTAATTTACATAATTATCCCTATCATATTTTTTATATTATATAATTATAATTATGACAATTTAAAAGAAAAAAATATATTTATACTTGCATTTTATCAAATAACATGGTATAATATAATTCATAAAAATAAATAAATTAGTTCAACAACTTTGTATTATTTTTGTAATATTACTCAAATTGTAATGGGGATGATTTCGATGAATAAAAAAATGAAGTAATAACTTTGGAAAGACAATTTGGAAGCGGCGGACTTGAAAATCGGTAAAAAGGTGGCCGACAAATTGGGTATACCATGCTACAATAAGGAAATACTTCAACAAGCAGCTGAAAAATGCAATGTTCCGGAAGAATATCTGGAAAGCATGCAGGAAGAAGTTTCACAAAGTTTTTTTTATATAAGTTATCTTTGGCGTCCAAATCCGGTAAAAAAATAGATAATATTATATCAAAAGTCAAATATTCTATACAATGAAATAGTAAAAATAATAAATAAAATGGCTTCTTCAGGAAGTTGTGTGATTATTGGAAGGTGTGCGGATTTTATTCTTCGTGATCTTGATTCATGTTTCCATACATTTATTTATGCTGATATGGAAAGCCGCATTAAGCGTGTTATTGAAGAATATGGTGTGAGTCCTGGTTCTGCTGAATATATTATAAAAAAGAATGACAAGCGCCGGGAATCTTTTTAGCGGCAATACTGGTCATACTTTGGGGACTTAAGGAACATTATAATATTTGTCTTAACAGCGGAAAATTCGGTGTAGAAAATTGTTCTGATATAATTATTGACACACTTAAGTATATTTAAAATAAAAGGCACTGATTATATATCAGCGCCTTTCTTAAATACAGCATTAAACAGCAGTTTGAACTTTATTTTTAATAAATCTGTTTTTGATCTTCTGGTATTTAGGTGACATTACTTCGAGTAGTGCGCAATATTTGTCAACAAATACAATAACATAACTTTCTTTGTATTTGGGAAGCTTAAATGTCATTGGCCACATGTGTTTTTTACAATAATGTCATGTTCAAGAAGACTTATATCAAATACTTCTCTGGCATTTTCAGCGCCTAAAACCGGATGATGTGCACAATGTGATTTTTCACCTTTATGTTTAACTCTTTCCTTTCGGTTATAATAGAAAAGATCATGCATTAGTCCGGCACGGGCGGCAGAAACAGCATTAAAACCAAAAAAGTTACATATAATATAGTTATAATATGCAACATTAAGACTATGCTGAAGTCTTGTAGTATATATATGGTGAGTTATATCACCTAGTTTTTTGAATTTCTTTACTTTCAAAAATATCAGAAATACAGTTATAAAACGGTAATTCAAGAATATTTTTTTGGAACCTACGGCACTTATCATTTTTAACACCTCATTATTATTATATAGCTTCCAAAGTAAATTATAAATCATGCAAAAGCATAATAAGTCAAGTGAAAATCTTGTAAAAAAATAATCGGTCATGTCGACCGATTATTAATTTTATATATAATTAAATAACACTCAGAAGAATTCCGGCAAAGAACTGCGGAGCCTATAACTCCGGCAACATTTGGTCCCATAGCATTCATAAGCAGGAAGTTTGTGGGATCAGCTTCCGCACCAACCTTCTGTGAAACGCGGGCGCCCATAGGAACGGCAGAAACACCTGCTGAACCGATAAGAGGGTTAACCTTGCCGCCAGTAACCTTTGCACATGATTTTACCGAACAATACGCCGCATGCAGTACCTACAGAAAAATGCAACGACACCGAGAATGATAACCTTACCGAATTCAATATTAATGATTTTGTCAGCCTGAGTTGTAGCACCAACAGAAATGCCGAGGAATATAGTGATAATATTCATCAAAGCATTTTGAGCTGTATCAACAAGTCTGCTGCAAACACCGCTTTCCTTAAACAAATTGCCCAGCATCAGCATACCAACCAGCGGGGCACTGAAGGAACAAGAAGTGCAACAATTAACGTAACTGCAATAGGGAAAATAATTTTTTTTCTGTTTTTGAAACCTGACGAAGCTGAGGCATTTTTATTGCACGTTCTTTTTGCTTGTCAGAAGTTTCATTATCGGAGGCTGGATAACAGGAACAAGAGCCATATATGTATAAGCAGCCAGAGCAATCGTACCAGTACTTATTTTATATCCGCCGCCGCTTAAAAGCTTACTTGAAACATAGATAGCTGTAGGGGACCGTCAGCGCCGCCGATAATGGCTATAGAACCGCATTCAGCAGCTGAGAATCAAGCACTGCGGCACCGATAAATGTAAGAAAGATACCTGCCTGTGCGGCGGCGCCAGCAAAAAGCTTTTCGGATTGGCAATAAGCGGACCGAAGTCAGTCATTGTACCAATTCCCAGGAATATAAGAGGAGGATATATTTGCAGCTTGACCCCTAGATATAAAATATCAAGAAGACCGCCCTCATGCAATACCTGTCCGAAGTCGATATTGGAAGCGTTAGCCCATAATTCCGGATGGTACATACCCGCTTCAGGAAGGTTTGTCAAAAACATACCGAATGAAATCGGAAGAAGAAGAAGCGGTTCAAATTGCTTTACAATTGCAAGATACATAAAAACGAATGATATAAGAATCATTATGCCGCTTTTCCAGTCCATATGAGCAATACCGCTGGAAAGAGCAAGATCTTTAATGGTATCTATAAAGATACTGAAAACTTCACCCATAGATAATTAATCCTTTCATAAAATTATGCTGATTGAATCAGAACGGCATAGTATCGTTCTGAACGCCTGCCAGTGACCATGCAGATCTTGAAGGTCTGTTTTTAACGGCTTTGACAGATTTAACTCTGTAATTTTTTCCGTCTGCCTGTCCCATCGAAGCAACGGCAAAGAAAATAACCGCTATAATTTCATCTTCACTATCGTTGGAAACATTAACCGGCGCAGTTACGGGTGCAGGCGCAGTTACTTTGGGTGCAGGAACTTTTTCATTTGGGGTAGGCTTATTTCTTGAAGTGAAAATTTTGCCGAAAGCCCAAACAAAAAAGTATAAGAATGACAAGACCTAAAAAAACAACGCTGAGACCGGTGATTACAACGGCAGTTACATAGCTGATTTCAAGCTTTTCAGCCATGGAGTATAAAGCGGTCAGATCCATATTGCAACACTCTCCTATATTAAAATTTATAATACATAATTATTATTATACACTATTTTTTTTTCCGTTTTGCAAGAAAAAAATAAAATTAAAATAAAAAACAGTATTAATAAACGAAAATATTAAATCATTCAGGTTTTATTATAATTTCACCAATCTCGGGGCGATTGTTAAATCTTGCAGGAATCGGGTAATTTCCTATACCTGAGGTAATAAACATATATCCGCCGCTGTAGCTGAACAGACCTTTATCGTACACGTTTTCTTTACTGCCGAAAAGTTCCGGAAGTATTTGGCTGTTATGATATGCAGGCCCCAGGAACGGTATCTGAATCACTCCGCCGTGTGTATCGCCGCAAAGTAAGGTCTGCACCGAATGATTCATAATCTTTATACATTGGGATGTGTGCAAGTAATATGTTATATGTATTTTTTATTCAGTTCAAATTCATTAGAAAGATCAAATGTTGGAGAAAGTAGGCGTTGCTTATGCCATAAAAAGTAATTTCAGTATCCTTTATTTTAATAGTTTCAGATTCCTGATCCAGCACATTTATTCCATTTTTTTTCCATTTTAGATACATATTCATTGTGTCTGTCGTCATGCTCGCCAAACAAAACAAAATAAAGCTTAAAGCCGTCTTTGATTATATCTGTCATAAGGTTCATAGAAATTTGTTTTTCATCTTCCGATGCGTTGCTTGAATGCATGTCTCCCAGAACGCATACTACATCCGGATTTATTTTGTTTATTCTTTTAACGATTCTTTCATTGCTTATTGAAAACGGATAATCGGAAGCGTGCAGATCGCTTAGTACAGCAATTTTTTTATTTCATTTTTTATCTTATCGGATTTTATTTCTGCTTTGGTTGTTTTGAGAGTGCAGTTATTAAACCACCATACTATGAACAGAATAAGCGTCAGTTTTGCAAGTTTTGATATGCAGCCGCTTCTATTCTTTTTTTACTGACCGGAGGCGGCTCCGGCTGTACTGATATATTCTGGTTTATATCTTCCATTATTTCAATGAGTCTCCTTTATGAATATGTACGTCAAGCTGTCTGAACGGAATAGTTATGTTATGTTCGTTAAACGCCTGGTTTACCATTTCGGTAAAATCAAATTTTACCTGCCAGTAATTTTCTGTTGCGGTCCATACGCGTGCAACAATTTGCAAAAGAATCTTCTGCCTGAACCCCTAATCTTACAAACGGCGGTTCGGGTTCTTTGAAATAAGTTCATGCTTTTGAGCAAGTTCTGTAATAATTTTTTGGCGCGTTCAAGATCGTCTGAATAGCTGATTCCAAATTCAAAAATCAACTCGGCGTTTGTTTTGTTCACTGTAATTTATTATCTGGGGAATCAGCAACCTTTCCGTTGGGTATATATATTGTTTTTTTGTCGGTAGTGAGAATTTTTTGTATAAAAGAATACTTATGCTTTCTACTGTTCCGGAGGCAGGAATTAGTCTCTACAAAATCTCCGGACTTAAACGGTTTGGAAAAAATAATATTATAAATCCTCCGGCAAGATTTGACAGACTGTTCTGCAAAGCCAGTCCTATAGCAAGTCCGGCAGCGCTTAAAAACAGCTATGATTGACGTCATTGGTATATTAAGTATTGACAAAGCAATAATTATTGTTATAATATAAAAGAAGTACTTTGAGTATAGAAAAATAAACCCTATAGCCAAGCTTGCGTCAATATTTGCCTTATTTAGGCATTTTTTAAAAATTCTTAAAATAGATTTTGTGATTAATATTCCTATTAAAAAGTTAAAGCTGCAGTTCCCAGAGACGGCAAACATGTCCTTGGCTTTATTGCCTACTGCGCTTATGATTATTTCCAGCTTGTCAGTTTCCTTGACCGGACTGTTTATAGCGCTGGATAGGATTTCCTGAAAAAGACTCGGTAACAACAGATGTTTCCGTAGTTGTAGTTGTTTCCGATATTGACGTAATAGCAGGCAGTAGTCATAAAATCCTCCGTATACTAAAAATATTTTTAATTTCTTATTTATAATTATATTGTGATGTGATAAAAAGTCAATGTTTAAATATAATTAAAATAATTTTTTTTACGGCTTGAAAATGTCGAATCGTGTCGAATAACGCTTATATAAAGCGAATTACATGGAAAGTATATTTTATGAAAAAAAAGAACCTTATTTTTATATTTCAGCATATCTTTTTTGATTTTTATATCAGTATCTATTGTTCTGTTTTCAAAAAGGAAAGCAAAAAAGGAAACGCCTGATGTATCTGATTATTATCAATTTTGGGAAAATACACAACCGGAAACGGAATTTGTTTCATCTTTTGCCGAATCATCGACGGCGAAGAATGAAAATAGTGTTATGGAGTCCACAGCGGCTGTATCTGAAAGTATTCCTGCTATAACAGAAGCAGAAACAGAAACGGAATTTTTGTATCTTGATTTGAATACGGCGTCTGTGGATGAATTTATGAAGCTTAAAGGCATCGGCGACATTACAGCACAGAAAATAGTTGATTACCGAAACGCTTTCGGACCGTTTTACAGTACTTATGAAATAATGAATGTCAGCGGAATAGGTGAGGGGACATACAGTGCAATAGAGCCGCATATATATGTAACATATGAAAAAAATGGACGAAGAAGAAACTGAAGATGTACGGGAAGCAGAGGAGTTTGTTGCTCAGGAAATTATACCGTCTGAAAACTCTGTGTCTCCGCCAATGGAAAATTTTACTGAACAGACAGCGGAAACATCGGAAGCTGTAATACCTGTTTTGGATATTAATACGGCATCGGCAGAAGATTTTCAGAAGCTTCCCGGAATCGATATTATGACAGCGGAAAATATTGTGAAGCTGAGGACAAGTATACACTATTTTCAGAATATATATGAATTGCTTTATGCTGAAAATATGACGCCGGAAAAAATCCAAGATATAAAAAACTATGTTTACGTAAAGTAAAATTCGTTTTAAAAAGTTATATGTTTAATGTAATGCACATTATTATAAATGAATGGTATGTTTTTAAAAGAATAAATGTGGAAATACACCAAAAAAAAGATATATTTTTTTAATATTGAACAAAAAATATACTTTTAACCGTTTTGTAACTATATTCTATAACTTGTATTTTATACGTTAAAATGCACAAAAATAAAAATATTTAATTTGTTTAAATCGCTAAAAAATATTAAGGATTGATGCTAGGCATTGACTTTTCGTTGTCAATATTGTATATTATTGATACGAAAGCGTTCGATTATTTTTCAGTTTTCATAGTGTTCAAGAATTTTTATACCACTTGAACGGAAAGGCGATGTCATAATGGTATCAATAAAGACCATTGCAGAAGAATGCGGAGTATCAATAGCGACAGTAAGTAAAGCTTTGAATAATCATAGTGATGTCGGTGTTGCTACGAAGCAGCTTGTTTGCGAAACTGCCAAAAGGCTCGGCTATCTTCCGAATGCTCAGGCTAGGGCACTGAAAACAAACAAGACATACAACATTGGTGTTTTACTTAATGACAAAGCTAAAAGCGGTCTGACGCATTGCTAGTTTTTCAGCTGTTCTTGATGGTTTCAGAGTCGAGGCTGAGAAAAAAAGGCTATGATATAACGTTTATATGCGGTCAGATAGGCGGCAGTTCTATGTCGTATTACGAGCATTGCGTTTATAGGTGTGTTGACGGTATTCTTGCGGCATGCGTTGATTTTTACAGTAATGAAGTCCGAGAACTGATGGATGGAGATATCCCCATGGTTTCTATTGATTTCAGAAATGAAAACGGTTATTCCGTATCATCAGATAATGCCGAAGGTATAAGCGCTATAGTAAGATATGTTTATGAATGCGGTCATAGAAAAAATTGCGTATATTTACGGTGACAGCTCACAGGTTACAACAACCAGACTTAATTCATATCGGAACACAATAAAAGAACTTGGAATTCAGCTTCAGCCTGACTATCTGAAGCAGGGCAGACATCTTGATTCTGAAATTACTGAAAAAACTTACTGGGGAAATGATGAATCTTCTTGATCCCCCCTACGTGTATATAATTGTTCCAGACGATTTATCTGCAATAGGAGCAATGAATGCTGTTAAAAAGTCGGTAAGACGATTCCAGACGATATTTCAATTGTTGGTTATGACGGTATTCAAAATGACTCAGCTGATGAATCCGAGTCTTACAACGTTCTGTCAGAATACATATGAAATAGGTCGTACAGCTGCAGATCTGCTGATTAAAATTATTAAAAAAATTGAAATTCCGTTTAGTCAGCATAATATTATAGTCGGCGGTCATTTAATCAAGGGAAATACTGTCAAGCACATTTGACGGTTTTTCATATAAACAAACAGTTTATTATATTTTATTTTTTAAAATATAATATAATTATTAAGGAGGAAAACTACCAATGAACAAATTAAAAAGAACATTAGCACTGGTTGCTACTCTTGCAATCTCTGCAACAGCATTTGTAGGATGTGGTGATAGCGACTCATCTTCATCATCATCTTCTTCAGAAGAAAGCGGCAGCAGTGAATCATCATCAAATTCTGAATCTTCTTCTGAAGGTGAAAGCTCAACTGCTGAACAGGGCGAATTTACATATTCAGGTTCACTTCCAACAGGCGGCGACAAGATGACAATCCTTTGCTGGACACCTGATGACGTAAATGTTATGCTCGACATGTGGAAAGCTGATACAGGTTACACAGATGATCAGATCAACTTTGTAAACTTCGGTGTTGGCGGCGGTGAAGCTTCTGCTCAGTATGACCAGTACTTCCTCGGCGGTTCTGACGTTGATATCTTCATGGTTGAAGCTGACTGGGCTCTCAAGTACATTAACGACGATTCAGCAACAGCTCCTATGAGCGATCTTGGTTTCTCAGATGACGCATTTGCTGGTCAGTATGCATATACAATGGATATCGGTAAGGATTCCAACGGTGTAATCAAGGGCGTTTCATGGCAGGCGCTCCTGGTGGTTGGTGCTACAGAACAGATCTGGCTGAATCATACCTCGGCGTTAAGACACCTGAAGAAATGCAGGCTAAGGTTTCTGACTGGGATGCATTCCAGGCTACAGCTAAGGAAGTATATGATGCTTCAGGCAACAAGACAGCTCTGACAACAACACTCGGCGGTATCTGGCAGGCATTCGCTGCTAACAGATCTACACCATGGGTTGTAGATGATAAGCTTGCTGTTGACGATTTCTGCAACACATTTATTGATCTTGCTAAGAATATGAGAGACAATGGTTATGTTACAGAACTTAACCAGTGGACAGACGAATGGAAGGCTGCAGGCCAGACAGACGATACAATGGGTTACTTTGTATCAACATGGGGCTTCGGCGAATCAATCCTTCTTTCTGCTGCAGGCGGTGAAGGCGGTGCTACATACGGCAAGTGGAACGTATGCCAGGGACCTACACCTTACTACTGGGGCGGTACATGGATCTGCGTATCACCTAAGACAGATAATGCAGATATGGTTTTAACTTCATCAACTACTTCACAGTTGATAACACATCTATGAAGAAGTATGCTCTCGGCAAGCCTGACTATGTAAATAACATGGCTGTAATGGAAGAAATTGTTAGCGAAGGTTCTAACAGCAACCCACTTCTCGGTGGTCAGGATCAGTTCGCAGTTCTTCACGAAACTGGTAAGAACATCAATCTGAACGGTCTTATCACTCCTTATGATGCTTCAATTAAGCAGGCATTCATTGATGCAGTAAATGCTTACTGTGCAGGTGAAACAGCTGATGCAGCTGCTTGTATCGAAGACTTTAAGGATAGAGTAGCTGAATCTGTTACAGATATTACAGTTGAATAATTAAATTATTTTATTTTCTTTAACATGCCTACGGGGTGGTATAATCCATCCCGTATACATGTATTATTAATCTGATTTCTTAGAGAGAGGTGTACTTTATGGCATCTGCTTTGCACAAAAAGAAATATTCGTTCAATCAGCTATGCTAAATACGGTTATTTCTTTATTTTGCCCTTCTTTTTTGGTATATTGTTTTTTTCCAGCTTTGGCCATTAATCAATACTTTTATTCTTAGCTTTAAGGGCAATGGTAAGAAAAATTGATGAATTTATTGGCTTGGGTAACTTTGAAGCTTTGCTGTTCGGTACTGGTAACATGGGACGTACAGCATCGGCTATTCATGAAACATTTTTTCAGACATTAGGTAATACATTTATTGTCTGGATTGGTAACTTTATCCCGCAGATTATTATTTCTCTTTTTTGCTTGCCGTTTGGTTTACTGACGCAAAGCTTAAAATTCCGGGAAAAGGTTTCTTCAAAGTAGTAATGTACATGCCTAATATTATTACTGCTTTGCATCTGTTGCTGCTCTATATCTTTCACTTTTTGCTGAATCTAAGTATGGTCCTATAAATAATCTTTTTACTTTAGTGTAGGCTTAATTGATAATCCAATTAAGTTTGTAACAGGCGTTTGGCAGTCCAGAGGCATGATAATGTTTATTCAGTGTTGGATGTGGTTCGGTAATACTATGATCATGCTCATGTCTGGTATTATGGGATTGAATCCATCATTGTTTGAAGTCGCAAATATTGACGGCGCTAGCAGTGGTCAGGTATTCAGAAAGATAACTTTGCCGCTCCTTAGACCTATAATGTTATATACAATGGTCACATCAATGATCGGTGGCTTACAGATGTTTGATATTCCTTATATGTATATTAAAGGTACGCAGAGAAATGAATATACGAAAACTGTTGCGGTATTTATTTATGAGCATTTTCGTGAAAAATGCCGAATCCAAACTATGGATTCTCAGCGGCAAAGATCTGTTATTTTGTTTGTAATTACAATTGTGCTAGGATCTATTACTTTCTTTTTTAATCGTGATAAAGATGAAGCGGCTAGGAAGAAAGAACGTAAGGCTAATATGAAAGCTCTTAAGGCAAAACAAAAAGGTTTAGGGGGTATGGAGATATGAGTCAGCCAAAGGAAAATTATTCGGCTAAGCTCCGTGCTAAATCTATGGTTTATTTTTGTCATTTGCATTATTTTGACACTTATTTGTCTTGTTCCAATTTACATATTGATAATTAATGCAACACGTAAACATGTAGATATTATTAGTTCTGTTTCATTTATTCCGGGAAGTAATCTTGCTGCAAATGTTAAGAAGCTTCTTAATGACCCAATGTTTCAATTTGATCCGTTTATCGGTTTCAAGAACAGTGCTATTATTGCTGTAGGCAGTACGGTTCTTAGTGTTTTCTTCTCAGCTTTAACAGCATATGGTCTTGTTGTATATGATTTTAAACTTAGAGGACCGGCATATACATTTATCCTTGTAGTTATGATGGTTCCTATGCAGGTTACATCAGTTGGTTTCTTGCAGTTTATGATTAAATTGGGACTTTCGGACTCGTTTATTCCTTTGATTGTTCCTACAATTGTCGCTCCTGCTATTGTTTTCTTTATGAGGCAGTATTTGAAATCTTCTTTCCCGCTTGATATTGTCGAAGCGGCGCGAATTGACGAGTTTGCGGAGAATTTAGGACATTCCTTACAATTGCTATTCCTATGATGAAGCCGGCCATTGCTGTTCAGGCAATCTTTTGCTTTCATTCAAAACTGGAACAACTTCTACCAGCCATCAATGATTCTTGTTTCACGTAAGTTTGAACAGTTAACAATGCCTATGATGATTAATATGCTTAAGTCAAATGATAAAATTGCTGACTATGGTGTAATTTATGCAGGTATTGCATTATCAATTATTCCAGTTGTAGTTATCTATCTTTTACTGTCACGTTTCATTGTTGAAGGCGTTGCACTTGGCGGTGTAAAAGAATAAATAATAATTAATTATTATAATTCAAAACAGCAAGTGAATATTCACTTGCTGTTTAAATAGATGAGGTGATATAATTGATTCGTGAAATAAAATCGGATGATAAAATTGATTTTATTAAAATGTGCATGGATTTTTATAATACAGATGGCGTTGATCATTCTATTCCTGTATCTAATATGGAAAATTTAAACATTTAATCTTTTAATGGAAGGTTTAGATTTTGCAAAAGCTTATGTATGTGAAAAAAAATAATAAAACTGCCGGTTATATTCTTTCTTTGCATTGACATATTCCAATGAAGCAGGCGGAATGGTAGTTTGGCTTGATGAAATTTATGTAAAACCTGAATTTAGATCTCAGGGAATCGGTTCTGAACTTATTGATTTTGTTATTGAAAAATATAAAAATAAAATTTCACGTTTTCGTCTTGAAATTACTGAGTCAAACATTGGGGCGAAAAAAAAATTATATTTATCAAAAGGCTTTTTAAGGATCTATCTTATCGTCAGATGGAAATATTGTATGATTAAGAATAACCGTTTATGTAATTTCAACATAAACGGTCATTTTTATATTTGTTTTTTATATTCGGATTCCAGCCATTGAATCATATTAGCAAATCCATCTTCATCAAGAGGAAAGTTTTTTTCAATTTCAATTTTTTTGCTAGTTCGGAGCACAACATATACCGTGCCATATAAGAACAGTTAATTCATTCTCTTTGGGAATAATTTTGTAATTGAAATTATTAAGACTTCCGCTAAAAATATTTCCGCACTTATAATAATAAAAGTTTCTCAAATCAAATATTTCAGACGCACTTGTTCCCCATAATAACACATCCTTACTCATCAAGCGCAGTTCTTAAATTGTTTGTAAATTTACCTACCATTTCGGCAGAATCTTTGCCATTTTTTTTCCAATTATATTTACAATAGCGCTTCCTACAATTACGCCATCACAATATTGCTTGAGATTTTTTACTTGTTCCGGACCTGAAATACCAAATCCTATAGCACATGGCGTATCAGTATGCTTTTTAATTTCACCTATAAATTGGTTAAAATCTGTAGTAAATCCCGAACGCATACCTGTAACACCGGTTGACGAAACACACAATAAACGAATCCTTTAGCTTCTTTTTTGCAATCATACTTATTCTGTCAGTTGATGTGGGGGTAATAAGACCCTTATGTTAATAATACTGTGCTTATCAGCTGATTCTTGAATTTCTTCTTTTTTCTTCAAATGGAAGATCTGGTACTATAACACCGTCAATGCCTGTATCTTCACACATTGTAAAGAATTTTTTTCAGTACCGAAACGAAAAATTGAATTGACATACATCATAAGAAGCAAAGGAATATTTGTTTTACTTCTGAGACGCTTAACCATCTCAAAGATTCCTTTTAACGTAGTATCGTTTTTTAATGCACGTTCGCTTGCGGCCTGTATAACCGGCCCTTCAGCGATCGGATCGGAAAAACGGTACGCCCAGTTCAATAATATCAGCGCCGTTTTCAGCCATTTTCAAAACGGCAGATTCAGTCGTATCATAGCCGCCATCTCCGCATGTAACATAAGTAATAAGAGCTTTTTTGTTTTCTGCTTTTAACTGTTGAAGTTTTTTTATCAATCCTGTTCATTTAATTTCACCCCTCTGTATCTTGCAACCTGATAAACGTCTTTATCTCCTCGTCCTGATAAATTTATAACCATAACTTGATCCTTATTCATTGAAGGAGCAATTTTCATTGCGGCAGCTACTGCATGTGCAGATTCAATAGCGGGAATGATACCTTCTGTTCTTGAAAGATATTCAAATGCACATACAGCTTCCTCATCAGTGATAGGCATATATTCTGCTCTTTTTTCTCTTAAACAGATCAGCATGTTCAGGTCCGATTCCGGGATAATCCAGACCGGCAGAAATAGAATATACTTCATCGATTTGTCCCTCGTCATTTTGAAGAAAAAATTGATTTCATACCATGGAAAATACCGTCACTGCCCTTGGCAGAGGTAGCGGCATGATATTTGGTATCAATACCTTTACCGGCAGCTTCTGCACCTATTAGTCTTACCGAATCATCTCCGATAAAATTGTAGAAAGCCCCATGGCATTAGAACCGCCTCCTACGCAGGCTACAACGCAGTCCGGTAACTTGTTTTCTTTTCATAGAGCTGTTCCTTTTTATTTCTTTACTTATGATTTTCTGAAAATCACGTACCATTTCAGGGTAAGGGTGAGGACCCATAACAGAACCTATTAAGTAATATGTTGTTTCGATATTTGTAGCCCAGTCTTTCATAGCTTCATTGATTGCATCTTTCAGAGTACCGGTACCACTTTTTTTGCCGGAGTGACCTTTGCTCCCAGAAGTTCCATACGGTAAACGTTGAGAGACTGTCTTTCCATATCAACTTCACCCATATATACTTCATTCCATACCGAAAAGAGTGCGGCAGTAGCAGTTGCAACACCATGCTGACCTGCACCTGTTTCCGCAATAATACGCTTTTTGCCCATTTTTTTTGCAAGAAGGATCTGACCTAAAACGTTGTTTATTTTGTGTGAACCAGTATGGTTCAGATCTTCACGCTTGATAAAATTTTAGGACCATTTAAATCCTTAGTCATTTTTTCTGCATAGTAAAGCATTGAGGGACGTCCGGCATAATCTCTGTAAAGAGCCTTGAGTTCTTCACAGAATTCCTTGTCATTTTTATAATGCTCATATGTTTGCTTCAAGTTCACATACGGCATGCATAACTGTTTCCGGGACATATTGACCGCCGTAAATTCCGAATCTACCTTTTTTATTCAAAGTTCCCACTCCTTATAAGTTTCATAATATTTTCTATTTTTTTTTCCTTGTCTTTGAAACCGTCTGTTTCGATTCCGCCGGAGATGTCTATACCGTACGGTTTAACTGTTCTGACGGCATCACAGATATTATCCTTATTAAGACCTCCTGCGAGGAAAAAAGGGGTTTTTATATCAACGCTGTTAATAATACTCCAGTCTGCGGTTTTTCCTGTTCCGCCGTATTCATTTGCTGAAAAACTGTCAAGAAGCAGAAGATCTGCACCCATCTTATCTGCAATTGTAATGTCCTCAGCTTTTTTACTCTGACAGCCTTCCATATTTTACAGTTTACCATTTTTTTTATTTATTCTTGTAAATACTCGGCATTTTCATCGCCGTGAAGCTGAATCACGTCAAGTTCTTCGGCATAATATTTCAAAATGTATTTCAAAGGTTCGTTTACAAATACCCCCCACAGTTCTGATGTTCTTATCAAGATAACTTTTAAGTTCACAGAATGTTCCCAGACCTATAGAGCGTCTGAAGCCTTGGGACAGAATAAAACCTACATAATCGGGTTTGAATTCATTTACATATCGGATATCCTCTAGTCGTCTTATTCCGCATAATTTTATTTTCATACATCTTTCCTCAATGAAGCCATAGTATCGCTGATATTTCCGCTTCTCATAAGTGTTTCACCGATTAAAACGGCATCGGCTCCGGCTGATTTAACCTTTTTCATATCATCGTTGACAGCAATTCCGCTTTCTGAAACCAGTAAGCATTTATCAGGGATCATTTTGCTTAAACGTACTGTATTTTCAAGACTTACTTCAAAGGTTTTTAAATTTCTGTTATTTATTCCCACTATTTTAGGGGGAACACTTTAAAATTGATTCAAGTTGTTTTTCGCTGTGAGCCTCAAAAAACAGTTCATGCCCAGTCCTTCTGCGATATCTTTAAAAATACTTCATGGTATCTGTATCCAGAACGGCGGCTATGAGAAGTATGGCGTCAGCGCCTATTGCTCTTGCCTCAAAAATCTGATACTCGTCAAAAAATGAAATCCTTTCTAAGTATCGGTAAATCTACTGCTTTTTCTGATTTCCTGAAGATATTTACTGCTTCCTTGAAAGTAAAATTCTTCTGTCAGACATGAAATAGCGTCAGCGCCTGCATTTTCATATGCAATTGCAATTTCAACAGGTTTGAAATCCTCTTTTATTACAGATTTTGAAGGGAGACGCTTTTTACTTCTGAAATTACAGATAGTTTTTCAACATTTAAAGCTTTGTAAAAATCACGGCACGGAGTATCAATATTCAGCGCCTTTTTTTGATTTCCGCAAATGGTACAGCCGATTTTTCTCTTTCCAACTGAATTTTTCTTTTTTCAATTATATCGTCTAAAATCATATGAATCACCATTAAAAACTGTTTGATTTTTTCAATAAGCTGATTAAGCTTTGCCGCAGCCCAACCGCCGTCAATACTTGCGGCGGCAAGTTCTATGCCGTTTTTGATTGATTCAGCCTTACCGGATACATATAAAGCACATCCAGCATTGAAAGTACAATATCGTTTGGCATCTCTTATTTTACCGTTTAAAATGCCAAGAGTAATCTGCGCATTTTTCTTCGGCAGTACCGCCTACAACATCTTCTTTGGATGCTTTGCTGAATCCGTAGTCTTCAGGATTTAGCTCGTAAAATGTCATTTCATTATCTTGTATTTCGCATACAGATGTATTATCGGAAATTGATATTTCATCAAGCTTATCGTTTCCGTATACCAGCATTGCTCTTTTAATTCCCAGATTTATGAGTACTTCACCCATTGGCTTTAAAAGTTCTTTGTCATAGACGCCCAGAAGAAATATAATTTGTATTTGCAGGATTTGCAAGAGGGGCCCAATATATTAAATACTGTTCAGTTCCTGTTTCTCGTCTTGAAGGACCTACAAATCTCATAGAACCGTGATAGCTTTGTGCAAAAGGAATGATATACCGATAGAATTTATCATTTCCTTCGCCTGTTCTGGAGAAGATGTGATTTTAACGCCTAGATTTTCCAGTACGTCAGCGGCCGCTTTTGCTTGAAACGCTTCTGTTACCGTGCTTTAGCGACCTTAGCACCGCGGCCTGCTATTACAAATGAAGATGTGGTTGAAATATTAAATGTATTGGACAGATCGCCGCCTGTACCTACAATGTCAATAGCGTCTTTACAGCCTTCAATGGTATTTGCTTTTCTCTCTCATTACCTTAGCAAGACCGGTGATTTCTTCAATAGTTTCACCTTTGATTCGCAGTGCGGTAAGAAATGAAGAAATTTGTGCGTCAGTTGCTCTTCCGCTCATGATTATATTCATTGCTTTCATTGATTCTTCAAGTGTCAGATTTTTTTTTGATCTACCACTTTTGAGATTAATGATTTTAATTCTGTTTTGGGTAGTTCTTCTTCTGAAACTTCTTTTTTCATTTAAATTAATATCTTTTTATTTGTAAAAGGAAGTTTTTAATTATGATTTTACCGTATCCGGTAAGTACTGATTCGGGATGGAACTGTAAACCGTATGTGGAATGTTCTTTATGTTCAACAGCCATGATCTGACCGGCTGAATCTGTACCGGTCACTTTAAGACAATCCGGAATATTACTGCTGTCTGCAATCAATGAATGATATCTGGCAGAAACGATGGTTTCGGGAAGTCCTTTGAAAATTGCCGATGAAGTATCAATTTTTTATATTACTTGATTTACCGTGCATAAGTTCTTTTTTGCAGGAATAATCGTGCCTCCGAAAGCTTCGCATATTGACTGATGTCCCAGACAAATTCCCCAGAATCGGTAATTTACCGCTGAAGTGCTTAATTGCTTCGACTGAAATTCCTGCATCTTTCGGATAACCCGGACCGGGAGAGATTATTAATGCCTGTGGTGACAGCTTTTCAATTTCATCAAGTGAAATCTCATCATTTCTTACAACCTGTATGTCCTGATATAGTTCGCCGATATATTGATAAAGATTATATGTGAATGAATCATAATTGTCTATTAATAGTATCATAAAGCGGTTGCCTCCTCTATAGCATTGATCATTGCTTTGGCTTTGTTCTGAGTTTCACAGAATTCTTTTTTCGGTAACAGAATCGTAAACAATTCCAGCACCTGCCTGAATATAGGCTTTTTTATTTTTTAAATAAAACTGTCCGTATTGCAATACATGTGTCAATATTACCGTCAAAGCCGATATATCCTACCGTACCGCCGTAAAGACCTCTTCTTTTTATTTTCAAGCTCGTCAATGATTTCCATAGCTCTTTACCTTTGGCGCTCCCGAAAGAGTACCTGCCGGAAGTACTGCCATTAATGCGTCAAGAGCATTTTTATCGGATCTAAGTTTTCCCTTTACATCGGAAACAAGATGCATAACCTTTGAATATCTTTCGGTTTTCATAAAGCTTGTTACTTCCACGCTTCCGAATTCTGAAACCTTGCCTACGTCATTACGTCCCAGATCCACAAGCATTGTGTGTTCTGCACACTCTTTCGGATCGGAAATTAGTGATTTTTCCAGCGCCAGATCTTCTTCCTCGGTTTTCCTCGTGGGACTGTGCCTGCAATAGGTTTAGTTTTTACAATGCCGTCTGTTACGTTTACAAGCATTTCCGGGGAAGCGCCGGCAATATTGTAGTCCTTATTTTTGAAATAGTACAGATAAGGGGAAGGGTTTGTTGCTCTGAGCATACGGTAAACATTGAAACTGTCTGGCGGATTGTCAATTTCAAATCTTTGAGATAAAACTATTTGGAAAATATCTCCTGCAACGATATGTTTTTTGGGCTGTTTCTACATTGTTTATAAATTCTTCTTTTTTGTTACATTAGAGTTTACCGTAATATTTTTTTGGTAGTGCCGATATTTCTTGGTCTTTCAAAATAAGAATTTATTTTATCAGTAATTTTATCCATTCTCTTTTCGGCATTTTTATACTGCTGTTCAATATTATCATTATTATAAATATTTACTATAATTATTATTTTTACTGTTAAGATGATCATAGGCTACAACTTCATCATAGAGGAACAGATGACAATCCGGCATTAGGGTATCGTCTTCAGGAACATTAACAAGTTTTTTTTCGGTATAGCGTACCGTATCGTATCCGAAATAACCGGCAAATCCGCCTGTAAAGTTCGGCATACCTTTAATTTTAGGGGCTTTATAATTATTTAGAATATTTTGAAGAAAACTAACGGGATTTGAAATTTTTTTCTTCAGTAGTTATTCCGTTTTCAGTGAGCATTGCAGTACCTTTGTTGATTTTTACTTCAATTTTTGGGTTAATACCAATAAAGGAATAACGTCCCCATATTGATTGCCGTTATTTACACTTTCAAGTATAAAAAGCGTTTTCTTCGTTCCTTTTCAGGCTGAATGAATTTTTTTTTTTTTTTTTTTTTTTTTTTTTTTTTTTTTTTTTTTTTTTTTTTTTTTTTTTTTTTTTTTTTTTTTTTTTTTTTTTTTTTTTTTTTTTTTTTTTTTTTTTTTTTTTTTTTTTTTTTTTTTTTTTTTTTTTTTTTTTTTTTTTTTTTTTTTTTTTTTTTTTTTTTTTTTTTTTTTTTTTTTTTTTTTTTTTTTTTTTTTTTTTTTTTTTTTTTTTTTTTTTTTTTTTTTTTTTTTTTTTTTTTTTTTTTTTTTTTTTTTTTTTTTTTTTTTTTTTTTTTTTTTTTTTTTTTTTTTTTTTTTTTTTTTTTTTTTTTTTTTTTTTTTTTTTTTTTTTTTTTTTTTTTTTTTTTTTTTTTTTTTTTTTTTTTTTTTTTTTTTTTTTTTTTTTTTTTTTTTTTTTTTTTTTTTTTTTTTTTTTTTTTTTTTTTTTTTTTTTTTTTTTTTTTTTTTTTTTTTTTTTTTTTTTTTTTTTTTTTTTTTTTTTTTTTTTTTTTTTTTTTTTTTTTTTTTTTTTTTTTTTTTTTTTTTTTTTTTTTTTTTTTTTTTTTTTTTTTTTTTTTTTTTTTTTTTTTTTTTTTTTTTTTTTTTTTTTTTTTTTTTTTTTTTTTTTTTTTTTTTTTTTTTTTTTTTTTTTTTTTTTTTTTTTTTTTTTTTTTTTTTTTTTTTTTTTTTTTTTTTTTTTTTTTTTTTTTTTTTTTTTTTTTTTTTTTTTTTTTTTTTTTTTTTTTTTTTTTTTTTTTTTTTTTTTTTTTTTTTTTTTTTTTTTTTTTTTTTTTTTTTTTTTTTTTTTTTTTTTTTTTTTTTTTTTTTTTTTTTTTTTTTTTTTTTTTTTTTTTTTTTTTTTTTTTTTTTTTTTTTTTTTTTTTTTTTTTTTTTTTTTTTTTTTTTTTTTTTTTTTTTTTTTTTTTTTTTTTTTTTGGATCTTT
>VOFK01002986.1_pt1 | contig 27894 bp, 39 predicted proteins | sample 5384121 | NCBI WGS metagenome assembly VOFK01 (sample SAMN12384730, study PRJNA508395) | human gut metagenome | isolation source: healthy gut J | host: Homo sapiens | reverse complement strand
GGTGCGGTAGCGTATCTCGACTTCCTCCGTCAAGGTCAGCTCATACTGTGCCTCGAAGATCTCCCGCAGCTCGTCCTGCACCTGTTCACGGAAATACACATGGTACTTTGCCGAGAGATAGGACGCCAGCTCATAGGGGTTATGGCCGATCTCGTCCACGGAATAGCGGTACTCGTCATAGCCGGGATGGGTGCTTTCGATGTTCGCTACCGTCTGCGCCAGCTCGTTTTCCAGCGCTGTGTAGTCCTCGTCCACCCCCAGCAGGTCCGTATCCTCCGAGGCGTAGGAGGTGCCGGATAACGCATTGGCAAGGCCGCTGCCAAGCGTGGGGAAAATGGAACTTACCGCCGACACAAGAAAACAGAGCAGCAACAGCAGGAGCAGGACCAGCACCGCCACGGGATGACGGGTCACAAACTGCGCCGCCCGCCGGGTCGCAGTTCCCGAAGCGGCAGCGGTTTTCTTTGCGGCCTTTGCGCCCTGTTTTGCAGCCGCCTTTTGCCTCTTTGGAATACCGGCGTTTCAGTTTCCATTTCTGCTGCACACGGGAAAGCGGATTGCTGGCAAGCTCCGGGTGATCGGAGGCCATCTTTTGAAAATCCACATTGGCCCGGGCTTTTATGTCCTTCCGTTCCCACTTTGCCACCTTCCGGGCCGGGTGTTCCCGGTATCTCCGTTTGGCATACCGGGTCAGTTTCCGGGCTCCGGCCTCGGCCACAAGTTCCGACTTATGGGCTCCTTCCACACCCACATTTTCATGCTCAACTTCGTGGATTTTGTTGTGGAGATAAAACCATGCTTCGGTACGGGCTCCCCGGACTGCCTTTTTCGCAAGCCCCGGCGGCTTCTTCGCTGCCCGTTTTGCCTCGGTCTTGTCCAGTTTCTCCCGGGCCTTTCCCAGCTTTTCCCCGGTGTGTTCCGCTTTTGCCTGTGCTTTCTGGTACTTGCCCTTTTTGCTCCCGGCCTTCTCGGCGGAGCCCTCCGGCTCCTGTGCCTTGCCGGTATCCTGCGGCCCGTCCGCTTCATCTTCCTGCCTCATGCGGTCAGAGGGACGGCTTTTCCGTCTGTCCTCTTGAAACTTGCCGCTTTTGGACTTCGGGCCATCATGGCCCGAAGGACTGTCCTGCCCGGTATCCTCGTCCTTAAACCGCAGGCGTCGGGATGGTGCGGGGGAAGGCCCTTCCCGTTCAGCCGGTCCGGGGCGATTGCTCCCGGTATCCTCCGTCGGCCCCGGCCTTTGAAAATTCCGTTTATCCGGTTTCTTTCCGATGATGTATCCCTCCTTTCCAAACCTCGGGCCATCATGGCCCGAAGTGCGTTATGCCCGGTTCATTTCCTGTTTTTTGTCCTCCGGGCGGGTGGTCATAATGGCGTACAGCTCGGTATTCTGCGGGAAGCGGTCAACAAACGGGATGGTGGTATTCCCGAAGAACAGCAGCCCTTCGCCGGAATTGGTATGGGTCACATAGGAAAGCTGGTGGGGGCTGATCCCAAGCTGTTTGGCTAAAATCTGCCGGTCCCCCTGTGCCTGCGAGAGCAGCACAAGGAAGTCCGAGTTTTCAAAGATGTTCTCGATCTCCGGGCTTGCCAGAAAATCCTTCACGTTCTGCGTTAAAGCACTGGGAACGCACCCTTTTTTTCGCAGCATTTTCCAGATCGCCACACAGTAGCTTGCCGTCAGCCGGTCACGGAGCAGCACATGGAACTCGTCGAAGTAGCACCATGTAGCGATACCGCGGAGGAAATTCATGGACACCTGCGAGTTTACCAAGTCCTGCATAATGAGCATGGCAATCGTCCGAAGCCCGGCCCCCAGCTTTTTTAAGTCAAGGCATACCAGACGGCGGTTCAAGTCCACATTGGTTTCATGGTTGAACACGTTAAGGGAACCCGACACATAGATTTCAAGGGCAGTTGCCAGCCGTACCGCCTCGCCCTCCGGCTGGGAACAGAGCAGGTCATACAGGGTTTGGAGGGTCGGCATTTTGCTTGTTTCCGGGTCCTGCAAATGTTCCCGGTACATCTGGCGTACACAGCGGTCAATGACGGTCCGCTCCACCGGCTGCAAGCCATCCTTGCCGCCAACGATCAGCTCCATCAGCGACAGGATAAAGTCGGCTTTCAGCGCCATCGGGTTTTCCTCGTCAAAGCTTAGGTCAATGTCCATCGGATTGATGTGGTGGGGGCTGTCCGGGGCGATCTCGATGACCTGTCCGCCCAGCCGCTTGATAAGGGGCGAGTATTCGCCCATCGGGTCAACCACAATGATCCGGTCACGGGTGGCAAGGAACACGTTCACAAGCTCCCGCTTTGCGGCAAAGGATTTGCCGGAGCCCGGCACGCCGAGGAACAGGCCGTTGGGGTTTTTGAGCTTTTTCCGGTTTGCCATGATGACGTTATGGGAAAGTGCGTTGAGCCCGTAATAGACGGCTTCGCCATCCATGCGGAGCTCCTGCGTCATAAAGGGAACGAAAATGGCCGTGGAGCTGGTCGTCATGCCGCGCTTGATCTCAATGCCGTTATGGCCCAGCGGAAGGCTGGAAAGAAAACCATCCTCCTGCTGGAAGTCCAGCCGCTTCAAGGTGCAGTTGTATTTCTGGACGATACCCGACACCGTGAACAGGTCATTGTCCAGCTCCCGGCGGGTCGGGGCCATGTTTACCACAAGGAAGGTCAGAAGGAACATTCGCTCATTCCGGCTCTGTAAATCTTCCAAGAGGGTCTTTGCGTCGTTGCTGTACGTTACAAGGTCGGGCGGAAGTATGTCCATGTCGTACCCTGACCGGGCTGCCTTCTTTTGTTCCTCCACCTTCATCTTGTCAATGTCGGAGACTTTGGCCTTGATGGATTTTACGGCGGCGGCCTGATCGACGGTTTGGATATGGAGAGTGATGGTCATTTCCGCATCCATTTCCAAAAGCTCCGCCAGCAGCTTGTCCGAGAGCTCCGAGGCCAAAATCTGCAAGTAGGAGGCGGCACCCCAAGTCGTCCCCACCCGGAACAGACGGCTGAAACGGAAGTCGAAGCTGTCCGGGGCGATAAAGTCTTTGGTGGAAAGCCCGGTTTTGGGGATCATATCCCATGAAAACCGGAAGGGGGAGCCGCTGCCGGGGTGGAGCTGCCCGTGAAGAAGCTCCAGCCGTTCCAGCCCCGAAAGGGAGCGGCACTTGACGCCCAGCTTTTTGAAGTTCCCGCAAATGTCCGCCTCTACACGTTCCAGCCTTGCCCTGGCGGTGGGAAGGTCGTCCACATTCACGCCGAAGGTCAGGAGCTTTGTGCGGACAATGCCGTTGTTGCTTTTGGCGATCTGGTTTTCCAGCATTTCCACATACTCACACCGGACGCTGTTGTAATCATCGTCCTGCATGGGGATGTTCACGCTGTACCGGCTGCCCGGGCGGCTCCGGTGGTTGAGGAAGGAAAGCTGGAACGGAAGGCTGCTGTCAAAGTAGTTGAGGCAGGCGCTCCACCCGTCAAAGATGGCTGCCTGATCTTCGGACTGTGCGAGCTGGTAGTTGATGTCCTCGTATTCAATGGTTTTGGTGTAATAGCGGTCCGCTACCCGGCACACTCCCGTCCCGGTACATTTCCCGGTAAGGGAGGGTCTGCTGGGCGGTGGTGGGAATGTTCTTTCCTTTCGTGAACAGGCCGGTAAGGCCCTGCTTTTCAGGCTTTCTGCCTGCGGGCTTTCCGGCCCTTCTGCTGTTTCGCAATCGGCTGCGCCTCCTTTCTGGCGCTAAGCAGCGCATAGAAGTTTTCGGTTTTGTAAGGCCGCACACGGGGATAGAGGAACCGGGTGCGGATGATGTTTTTCAGCACTTTTTCCAGCGGCAGGCCGTCTCGCTCATACATAGCCAGAAAGAAGAACGGGAGCATGAGGCCGATCATCAGGAACATGGCGGCACTGTTCCCGATACTGCCACGGGAAAACAGGTAAGCCGGGAGGCCCACCGCCGCCGCGCTGGAAAAACAAACAAGCTGGCGCTTCGTTAGGTTGAAGGCCAGCTTTGTCTTGATTTTGGAAAGGTCTTTGGGTACTGGCACATAGGCCATTTTGGTACACCTCCTTTATTGCTTCGGGCCAGCATGGCCCGAGGTTATCTTGCGGCCTCTTTGGCCGGGGCTGTGCTGCGGGCAGCTTCGGCGGCCTCTCGTCCGCTCTGCCTTGCCCGCCAGTATTCGGGGTGATACTGCCGGATGGACTGATTGAGTTTTTCTTCAAACTGTCCTTTGTCCTTAATGCGGTCAGGGATTTTCCACAGCTTTTTGTCCAGCAGCTCCCGGAGCACTACGCTTTCCTGTGCGTCCTCCTCATAGCAGATATAGCCCTTGTCCTTGAAGCCGCATTTTTTGGCCGCTGGGGAGAGAACGGCGGCTACCTCGTTTGCCACCATCGTTCCGCCGTGGCTGGCGGTAGATACCAGAAACACCCCCGGACAGAGGGTTTCACAATTCTGCACCTCGCCCCACGGGGAGCTTTTCGGCACACGATGGAACATTCCGCCCGTCCGGCTCCGGTCCGCCTGCATGAGCGCCGCCTTTTCCAAGATGGCTTTCAGTTCTGGGGAAAAATAGGCATATTCCCGAAGAACACGGGCAGCCTCCCCGCCGCAGGCGTTCATCAACAGGGTATAGGCGTCGCTGTCCGCTTTGGTACAGCGGCCCAGCAGTTTTCCGTCGTAATAGCAGGCCGCGTCATAGCCCGTCCGTTTGCGTGGCATGGTTCCCGCCTCCTTTCTGCTTCGTGCCAGCATGGCCCGAGGTCAACGCTCTGCACTGCGGCTGGGCTTTTCCTTCGGAGGCCGCTCTGCCTTTGCCTGTTCGGCAGCCGCTTTTCCGGCTTTGAGCTGGTCGCTGATGGACGCACGCCCCACAGAGCCGCGCTCCGCCATCTGTTCCAGCTTTGCCTCATAGGCTTGCAGAACAGCAGTATTGAGCTGTTCCCGGAACTCCTTTGTGACAGGGTAGGCCATATCCCGGTAGCCGCCTTTGCCGTCCGGCTGGCTGGGCATCCCAAGAAAGAGGCCCTTGCTGCCCTGTACGATTTTCAGATTTTCCACCACAAAGCAGTCATTGAATTTCACGCTGGCAAAGCCCATCAGATTTTTCACAGGTTCGATGACCCGCACGCTTACATCCAGCTTTATAGGGGCGGCTGGTATTCCGCCCGCAGTTTTTTCCTGCATGGATTTCTCCTTTCCGCTTCGGGTCATCATGGCCCGAAGTCTCTTAATGGCAGCCGAAGATGGATTTTGCAAGACTGCCTGTTTTGAATAAGGTAAAACACAGCAGCACCGTATATCCCACGCAGCCCCAGATCGCCCCGATGGGGTCGCCGTCGGTGGCGATACTCTGGATCAGCACCGCATAGATGGCGACACAGACTAAGATCAATAGACCTTGAAAGCCCACCGCAAAGAGGGAGCGGAAATAGTTCTGCCCCATGTGTCCGGTTTCCCTGTTGGGGACTGTGGCAAACGGGATAGGCGCTAAACTTGTGAGTAAATAAATTTCAATCATACGGCCATATACGATGACGAAGATCACGATGTTTAAGGCAATCATGGTAAGCTGGATCAGGAAGGATTGTAGCCAGAGTCCGAACAGAGGACCTAACTCCATCGCCTCAAGTTCTGTCCGCAGACTGTCCAGCACATCCGGCGTGATCTCTGTCCCGTTCTGGATAATGCCCGCTGACTGCTGTATCACATGCTGGCTCACATCAAAGACCGCCAGCACGATATTGAAGGTATTCGTCAGGATCATCACAGCCACAAAGGTTTTGAACACCCACTTAAAAAACATCCATGTGTCAACTTCATGGAGGTTGTTGCGTTCTATGAGCATCTGTATCAGTTCATAGGTCATAACAAAAGTGAGGATGACCCCGGCGATTGGCAGAATGGCAGTTTCGGAGATCTGTCGTATCATGGAAAAGACCCCGGCGTTCCAGTCCGCCGGGGTCGTGCCTACCTGTGTGGCGATTTCGCCAACGCTCTGATTGACGTTATCGAAAAGGCCGTCCAGATTCCCCATGATACCATCGACGAGCAGACCTTTCAGCCATTCAACGATTGCGTCGATGATAAAGTCCATATATCAGCTCCTTTTCTGGAAAAGGGACAACGGGTGACACTTAGCTGAACAGGCCGGACAGCAGAGGGATAAGCTGAAGGCCGATCAGAACGACACCGCCGCCCGCCATGAGTCGCTTGATTCCCCTGGGGATTTTTGCACCTGGGTTATCATTTCCGTAACCTTCGAGAAGGTTTACAACACCCCATGCGCCCAGACCTGCGCCCAGGGCGATCACAAGGATCTTCAAAGTATCAATCGCGCTTGCAAAAAATGCCATAAAGTTCCTCCTTTAATTTCAGAAATTTTAATTTGTTATATGGCCGTATCAGGCCGGAAACAAAAAAAGCCGCCGCACTGTTTTTAGAAAAAATCTGTTTCAAACAGCACGGCGGCATGGGGCAGGAAAAATCCTGCGGTTATTTACTTTTCAGGGAGAATCACGAATCCTCAAAAAATCCTCCTTTCATCGTGACAAAAACAAAGCCTGCCAGGGCGTCATGCTTTGACAGGCAGGAACAACTCTATAAAGTCTGGGAAGCCAGATCTTCGGCTGTGACTTCATAATTACGGTATCGTTCACCGGGACGCATCGGCATCCGGTAGAAAGAAACTTTTCGATATTAAAAAGCATTCTTCTCATTAAAATCGGAAAGCAGTTTGTAATTTGGGTGTTTGGTTATATCATATTTCCGGGAGAGGAACGGCCGCACACCCTGATCTGCAACAGACATTTACCCCCGTCCATGACCGCCAGTTCATCCACCGACATCAGATCCTTTCCCAGCTTTTGAAAAAATTTTGTCCGTGGGATTCCTGATTGCCCTTTGTGACACTGGTGTTATACAGGTCGATGGTCTCTTTCCCCAATAGGGAGTTCCAGCTTTTTTAAGGTGGTTTCTTCTTTACCTCCTAAGAAAGGAGGCGTCACAGTTACCGATGATGGTGTCCATGTTGTCTTTATACAGGGGCTTTGAGCTGGCTTTGCGCCTGCAACACTAGGCAGGCAGAGATCTCACGGCTTCGGATGGTCGCCATAAGACGCTCCAGGTTCGGGATCTGCCCGATATTTGCCGCCTCATCGATCAGGCAGCGCACATGGATGGGAAGCCTTCCACCATACATCATCCGCCCGCTCACACAAGCGGTTAAACAAAATGGAATAGATCAGACTGATCAAAAATGCAAAGGTCCCGTCCGTATCACTCATAATAAGGAAAAAAGAGCGGTCCGTTCATCTCCCAGCATATCCAGATCCAGTTCGTCATACATGGTAATTTCCTGACTTCTTTAATGTCAAAAGAGCCAGTCTGGAAGCACAGGAAATAAGGATCGACTTGGCCGTTTTGCCAGTAACAAAATGTCAATAGTTTTTTAATCACTTTTTTCAAAAAAGCAAAAAAATAGAACGTATAGTTTATTTCCATACGCTCTATCTCACATTTCATATTAAATTTTTAAATTCCACAACTGTAGTTTAGCTATCAAATAAATTATATTTTCGTTGAACATACCTTTCAATAAAAAACGCTTGCATCGAGTCTTCATCTGCTTTCTTATGATGAACAACAAGTATCATATTACTCATTTCATATTCTTCTTTATTACTTTTCATGAATAGGCGTCCAAATCTACGTTCATTTTCTTTCTCATCGTGTAATGAAATATCTGGATTATTATAATTAGTTTTTCCGCCAATAAGACCATATGTTTTATTTGTCTTTTTTTCAATAAAGAATTTAATATAAGTAAAAAATTTAGTTTCCCTGTCTTTATCTTGATCTTGACGAATTTGACTCCATTTTTTATAAATTGACATATTGTATTGTTTGACTTGGTCTCCAAAAATTTTTTTGAGATCTTCTTGTATAGAATCGAATGTATAAAATTCAAACTGAAGGGTTAGTCCAGCAGCTTCAACATCAAAAACTTTACTTTCCATCATTTCCTCCTGATTATTTACTGTTAGATAAATGCCCGATTTGTTACTCACATGGTATCATATTTTTTCTTCAATTACATCCACCTAATTTTAATACACTGCCATTCGGCTTGCTTCTGTAACCAGCATCCGGTTAATTTTCTCCTGCATTGTTTCCTTTGCATCTTCATTGAAATGATAACGGACAACATAGACTGTCTGCCCGATTTTCTTTGTAAATGTGTTCCCCTCTGTTTTTGTATTCATCATTTTTTCCATAATCATTTTTTCCTTTCCTTTTGAATCACCGGCAGAGAGTCATTCCATTGGTCTCTGTCAGGACATTATTCTTTCAATCAGGCCCCAAATGGGCACTTCCAGTTTCGCAGGCTACCTATATATAGCCTTTTCATTTTTGCTTGCAAAAAGCCTTGTGATCACAGCACTTTTTTAACGTAAAAAGCGTTTTAATATGATGCAGTCAACGACAAGAAGCATACCTAACAAATGTCATTGTCTATCACTTCTGTTTTCTCTGCCGATATTGCTCTGGTTAATGCCTAATATTCTTCCCTGCCAGGCAAGACGATAAGTACGGCGTATGCTTTTATCGTGTTGTTATACTGAGAAGCCCGACAAGGAGTAGGCACTTAAAGGTTATTTTCAGGCACTTTATAGGCATTAAATAGGCACTTAGAAATACCTGTTTTTCCAGTGTTTATCATGCTTTAGGCACTTAGGCACTTTATTTTTAAATTAATAAGAAAAAAACATATACTTATAAAACCCATATATTTAAGCAGGATATATTTCAGGCTTTTCTAGTGCCTAATGCCTTTTCCAGCCGGATCAATAATTGACGTCTTTCGTCCTCACCTTGACATGGACACCACGAAATCCCCGGCAAAAACGACCGTTTCCTACTGAGATATTCTTATCATAAGTCATTCCATAATCAGCTGACCGCTCCTTAAATCTCCTTGCAAAGGATCTTTCGCTTACGGGTACATCCAAGTTATCATTGCACCATCTGCAATAAGCAACATATAAATCTTTAGATGTGGCATGAGTGCCTTTTTCCAGTCCGATGTATCCGGTTGATTCCAGAAACGATAGGATATTATCATCATCCTCCCGCATTTCATTCATCAATAACTGGGATTTATTACTGATCGTAAACTGATAATCGTTACGGATCAGTCTCTCCAATCCCTCAATGCACCATAGAACTATGCCTTCCACTTCTTCCATAATCTTGTCTGCCAAATAGGGATCATTGATTCTATCCGGCGGTACATCTTTTGTTTCCAGAATAATCTGACGTCTGTAAAAACCTTGACTCCTGTCAAAAAGCGACTTTAATGTGCCGTTTCCAAATGCCAGTATTCTGCAAACAAGAAGTCCCTGATAGCTTTGTTTGTTTTTTTTCTCTAAATCCATTTCGTCCTCAGCTGTGACAATTGCTTTAATCACATTCGTTGATGGTAATGCTTCTGTTTTCATATCATCATCCAGATACAACAGCTTGCCTTCCTGATCGGCTCTGGCAAATTTGTCAGTTTCCAGTTTCTGAAGGCTTCCCGAATTCATGTTATGACCAAATATTCTTTTTAAGATTCTGCCAATACGGCTTTTTCCTTCACCGCCTTTTCCGATAATCAACAGCATCTTCTGACCTCTATTGCTGGGAATGAGACAATATCCCATAAACTCCTGCAGGCAGACAATATCATCCGCTTCGAGCAGTCCGTCCAGGAATGCCAGCCATTTTTCAGGTTTAGGTGCATCCTTGTTATAATTGACCGTCAATCGGTTTTGCGTCCATTCTTTCTGGTTGATAAACTTCTGATTTACAAAATAGGTTCCATTCTTAAAATGAACCCTATCCTCTTTTATGGAAAGCGGATCTGAACGGGTATACATCTTAAATCCACTTAAAATAGCCGTTACTTTAGCTGAAATTCCGCTTGTCCAATAGTGCTCAATAATGTTCAGAATCTTTTTCTCCATCTCATCGTTTGGGATTGAACGATCTATATCATACAATATTCCATTGATACACTTGATTTCATGTTGCTGCAGAATTGTCTGATACAGAAGGATTTCATTGATCTGCTTGCCATCGAACCAAATCGGCAGTTCCATTTTCGGCAAATTCTTTTCCACCTGTGTCTCTTCGGTTACTTCTTCAACTTTCTGTAACGCTTCCAGACGTGCAACCACATCGCCCGGAAGATTCTTCCTTAATTCGTTGCTCAATGTTCTTTACCTCCTCCTGACAGTCCAGAATCAATCTTGCACGATCTTCCAGCGAACCACTGAGAAGCACATCCATCTTGTATTCAATAAGCGTATATTTTTCCATCGCTTCAACAAATAACGGATGCCAATCATCATCTTCAATTCTGGGAGCATACTCAACTTTCCATTTCTTTAAAAGATGGAAGTAGTCACTGTATACTCGAAAAAAACGAATCTGTTGCTCGTGAAAGAATTGATCCAGTGTCTGTTTCTTTTGTTTTGGTTTTTGATAATCTTTCGTCTTGTTATAACTCTGGTATTTTTCATAAGGTACAGAAAAATCCTCTGCCAGTTTTTCAGCTGACTCTTTTACAGAAAGATTGAAATATTTAGCGACAAAATCAATCACATCTCCATCTGCCTGACAGGCAAAACAATGATATCTTTTATCAAGCTTCATGCTTGGATTCTTGTCCGGATGGAACGGGCAGACAGCCATTCCGTTTCGTCCAACTTTGATTCCATAATATTCTGCAGCACTTCTTGCAGTAACAGCTTCCTTAACAGCTTCAAATAATTTCATACCTGCTCCTTTCCGAGAAAACAAAAAGCACTCGCATTGATTCAATAACGAATACAATGGAATGCTCTTATCTGTCATCTCTATTCCATGATTTTTTCAAATCATTCTTTTTATTTGCTTCTCTTTCTGCCAGCTCTTTTTTCTTTTCTGCTAGACGGCTCATGATCGACGGTCTGGCTTTTTCTTTGATTTCATTTACAACCTTAACTTTTGTTTTTGGCTGCAGTAACGAATCTTTTACTGTTTGAACTGCCGTCATAGCTTTCATGATTTTTTTTATTACGCCATCCAAACGATTTTTTGCATAATTCTTTTCTTTCTCCGAAGCTTTGCGTTGTGGCTGGTCGATCCAATTCTTTGTGCCTTCAATAAGTTGAATATCATCTTGCCGGGTTTTAATCATCACTTCGTTTGTAACTTCTTCCACAGCTTTCTCATAAGCAACATCTGAAACATCCTGCAATAAAGATTCAATGTCATCAATCTCAAGAGTAAGCTTCTCTAACTGGTTTTTCTGTTCTTCTATTAGATCTCCCTGTTTGAAAATACGGTCTGAATTATTTGCAAATTCTGTATCCTGCTGTTTTATTTTTTCTTCCTGTGACTGAATAATTTCTTCATTTGCACGCACATACCTTGACTGTTTTGCAAGCTCCAGACGATTTTCGTTTACCTTATCAATCTGCATAAGAATTGTTTCCTGTTGATCCGCAATTTCTTCTTTCTGCTTCATACGGATATAATCTTGTTTTTCCAAATACTTTCTTCCACCATACGATGGTTCTTCATCAAGTTCCAGTCCGTGACGTTTACAGATATCTAAAAACATTGACCGGCAGGCAGAATCAAAAGCAACCTTGCGGTTATTTGTCTTTGATCTCTTCTTTTCTGGATCTGGAAGTTCAAAGCCAAGTTCTTCCAGTGCTGTTTCCTGTTTCGGCTCAATTTCTCCATATCGGTTTGTAGCATCAAAAACATGACGCTCATGAATATGAGGTGTTGCTTCGTCCATGTGTAGCGACCAATCAATGATATGTACGTTAGAGCCAAAACGCTCATCGAACTCTTTCTTAAATTCGTCAAATACTAAAATCAGGGTTTCCACAGAAGCATGTTCATCTATTGTTCCAAGCTGATAGATACTTTCTTCCGGACAGGTCTTTTTGTTTTTCCAAACATCTTCCACTTCTTTGCATCTGTCTGGGTGTCTGGCTTTCACATGTCTCTCATTTTGCTTCATAACATAATTTCCATAATGCTCTTCATAGAATGCCAGCTCAATTTGAATATTCCATAGTGGTGGAGCCACCCAATCCATGAAAATAGAGCCACTGAATCCATTTGTACAGAGCCATGCAATCCATTGCTCAGAGCCACTAAATCCATGAAGAGAGCCACTTCAACTTATTGAAATGACTCTCTTTTTTTAATTATTTGATTTTTGAATAATCCTCTCGAAGAGATCTGCCTTTTAAAAAAGAATTGTATATGATGAGTTTCTAATACGATCTAGAATGGCGTCAGCGAGTGGACCATTACCTAATTTGCCTAGCCATCCTTCAGGTGCCCATTGACTGCAGTAGATTGTTGATTTATTAATCAGTTCTTGATTGTATCACTTCAAATAAATCGTTTCGTTCACCTTCACTGATGTTTGTTAATAAGAATTCATCTAGAATTAATAAATCAACTTTGGAAAGTTTCTTCATATTTTTTGTAATGCCCTTGAATCTTTGCTTCTTCAATTTCCTGAAACAAGTCTGGCAAACGAATATATTGAACTTTGTATCTTTCCATACAGGCATTAACTCCAAAAGCGTTTGAAATCCAAGTCTTTCCTGACCCAGATGCACCAATCAAAATAATATTTAGTTTCTGCTGGATATATTCATTTGTACTCAGTTCTTCTATCAAGCCTCTATTGGTTTCACGGTCAGGTTTATAATTGATATCCTGTAGATTGGCGTTTGAATCATGGAAGTTGGCGTTTTTGATGTAGCGCTTAACTGTGTGATTGATTTGCGAATCATATTCTTTGATGACCATGGCTTCCAATCTTTCTTCAAAAAGTCATATTTTGTGTATCCGTATTTTTCTGACTGATCTTTATATTCTTCAGCCATGATAGGCAATCTCATTTCTCTTAATTTTTCATATACTTCTTGATTCATTACTTTTTACCCCCATAATATTCAGTTCCACGAGTGAATGCATACGTAGTATCTTCTTTATTTATTGTATTTTCAGGTTCCTGTTTTTGCTTCATCTTGACTGATTCTGAATGTCACCGCCCGGGCAGGTCGAAGCCTTCCTCTTTTTAAATAGGCAAAGGCCGATCTCCACCTTGCTCTTGGCGTAGATGTCGCCAAGGCCCAGCAGGCGGTCAAAATAGCCCAGGATGCCGCGCTCGGCCACCTGATTGTGCAAGGTGTCCAGCTTGCTGGCGGACAGAATCACCTGCCGCAGCCCCGCCGTGCGGAACATCTCCAGCGTCTCAACGGCGTCTGGCATCAGCGGGCAAGCCGCGCTGGCGGGGACATAGTCCTGCATATATTTTTCTGCCAGCTCGGCATAGCTGTTTTTGGAGAAATCGAACCCGGCGCGGATGTAATATTCCTCAATCGGGAAACCAAAAATCGCCCGGTACTGATTTCGGTCATACCGCTGCGGGTAGCCGCAGCTCTGCAAAGACGGTTGAGCGCGTCCACGCAGAGCTCGACATCATCGAGCAGGGTACCGTTCCAATCCCACAAAATCAGTTCCGGGCGCATAGAGGTTACCTCGTTATTCTTCTGTAAAAATTTTATGCAGACTGTCGTTGCTCTCAATCAGCTTGACGAGGGCCACGCCCAGAACCGTGCAGCTGATGATTTCGCCGATGCCGACCGTGACCGCGTTGAACGCGGCAAGGGCCGCCGTGGGCGCACCATCCGAGAAGAAGAAGGTAATCTCGAACGCGCCGACAATAATCATATTAAAGACAACAGGCGGCAGGGACGCCGGAATGGCCAGCCCCTTGATGCGCACATTGCGCAGCTTGTAGGTCACAAGGCAGGCCATCAGCGTGGCCAGCGTGCCAAAGACCACGTCAATGACGGTGGAGCCAATCAGGTTGGCCAGAAAGCACCCCAGCGTGACGCCGACAATGTACTCCGCGCCAAAGACCGGCAGCAGGCAGAGGGCCTCGGCCACACGGACCTGCACCGCACCATAGCTGAAGGGGGCCAGCACCAAGCAGACCACAACGTAGACAGCCGCAATGACAGCACAGCGCACAAGGCGGCGAACGGACAGTTTTTTCTGATTCATACAATACTCCGGCGGATAGATTTTGACCGCACGCAAGACCGCCAGCCTTGCGGGGTTTGCACCACCCCGTGGGGCGGTGGAGCCTAAAATCCTAAGTTGCTCAACAAACCTAAATTATAACAAAACCCGCAGGCCGTTGCAAGGCCTGCGGGAAAAATTGTAGAATATTTTGTTTACGGCAGCTCCGGGGCGTAGGCCTCCAGCGTGCGGGGCTTGCCCTCATAGACGATGGCAATGCCGTCGGGGCCGGTGTTGGCGCTGACAACACCGCCCAGCTGGAACACAATCAGCGGCGGATGGCCAAAGGCCTTCCTGCACAGCTTGACCAGCTCATCGCGCTTGGCGGTGCTGGAGGTGTAGGCCACCATATAGGGGGTGTCCTTCATGGAATCCACGCGGCTCTCCACCCATTTAATCATGGCGGCGGGCACAGCGGCGTCGCCGCGTACCTTGGCCTCCACCTTGGAGACGCCCGCGTTCAGGCTGATGATGGGGCGGATGCCCAGCAAATCACCCACCACCGCAGCGGCGGCACTGACACGGCCGGACTTCTTCATCTGCTTCAAGCTGTAGGCGGCCAGGCAGATTTCCACGCAGTCCAGCTTCTGCTTCAGCTCGGCTACGCAGGCGGCCAGCTCGCCGCCATTGCGCACCTTGCGGGCACACTCACAGAAATACCAGCCGTACGGCATGGAATAGGTGTGGCTGTCGATGACCCGAATCTTCATCGTGTAGCCGGGGCGCTCCTCCTCCAGCAGCTCCATCGCCTTGATGGCGTTGTTGTAGGTGCTGGAGCCGCCTGCGTTGATGCTCAGGTACACCAGGTCGGTGTAGCCCTCGTCCACATAGCGGGCGTAAATATCGCAGAACTGCAGCTGGGTGATGGCGGCGGTGGTGGGCACACCCTGCGCGTCGCGCATCATCTGGTAGAACTGGTCATTGGTAAAGTCCTTGCGCTCCATGTACTCGACACCGTCAAGGTTGATGGGAAAGCCCACAACCTCGATGCCGTATTTATCCGCAAGCTCCTGCGGAATATCGGAACAGGAATCCGTCAGAAAACCAATCTTGCTCATTTTACATCCTCACTCCATTCGTAACGGGTCAGCTGCCCGCGAGTCTCTAAGTCGGCAAAGTTCCATTGGCGCAGGGCCTCATACACGCCCACCGCCACTGCATTGGACAGGTTCAGGCAGCGCTCGCCCTTGCGCATCGGCATACGCACGCAGTCCGCCTCATGGGCGGCCAGCAGTTCCTCCGGCAGGCCGGCGTCCTCCCGCCCAAAGACGAGATATGCACCGTCCGGGTAGCTTACGTCCACATGACGGCGCGGGCCCTTGGACGTAAAGTAGAAAAACGGACCCTTGTTTCTGGCAAAAAAGTCCGCCATATCCTGATAATATGTTATATCAAGCTGGTGCCAGTAGTCAAGCCCGGCACGTTTTAATTTTTTGTCATCCACGGTAAAGCCCATCGGCCCCACCATGTGCAGCCGCGCGCCCGTCACCGCGCAGGTCCGTGCAATGTTGCCGGAGTTCTGCGGGATCTGCGGCTCGACCAGTACAATGTTTAAGATTGGCATACATTCACAGTCCTGTTTGTTTATTTTTTTTTACTCCTGCCTCAATTTCGGCAGCGCGGTTTCCAGCCAGACGCCCAGCCGCTCATCGGCCCCTTCAGGAGGTCTGCCGGATGCACTCTGCCACAAAGGCAGCGGCGGCCTGCACGGCAGCCTGCGGCACATTGCCCCTGCAGGATGCGCCCCACCAGCACCGAGGCAAAAATATCCCCCGTGCCGTGGAACATCCGCGGCTGCAGCGGTGTCTTGACCGCATAGCCCTCGCCGCCGCGGGATGCGCCCACGCAGCCTATGTACCGCCCGCCGCCGAGGCCCGCCACCCCCGTGACGACCACCTGCGGCGCAATGCGGGTCAGCCGGGCCGCCTGAGCCGCCGCCTGCTCAGCACTGCCCACGCCGGGCAGCGGGTCGCCCAGCAGCAGCGCAGCCTCGGTCACATTGGGCACGATCAGATCAGCGTGGCTGCACAGGTCGTACATGGCGGGGACCATATCCGCCCCCAGACCGCTGTACAGCCGGCCGCCGTCCCCCAGCACGGGGTCCACGACCTTGAAGGCGCGGGGCCACAGCGCAAAGCGCCTGCTGCACCAGCTTTTGCCTGCGCGGCATCAGCCAGATAACCTGAGTAGATGCAGTCGAACTTGACCCCGAGCCGATGGTAATGGGCCAGCGCCGCAGGGCCGTAGGCCGGATCTGCCAGCCTGACAGGGGCACCCAGCCCGCCCGTGTGGGTGGACAGCACCGCCGTGGGCAGCGCGACCGTCTGCACCCCCAGCGCCGAAAGCACCGGTACGATGACAGACAGCGCCGCCCGGCCGAGCCCCGGCAGGTCATGGATGGCTAATACGGTTTTCGGCGCATTGGTCATGATGCCGCCCTCCTTTTTGATTTCTCATAGATTTTACCATAAAACCCCGCGCAAAAAAAAAGCAGTATTGGGGCGATTGGGTTGATTTGTTTGGTTTTTGGCAAAGACAAAAAACCGCCTGCCGGGCAGCAGACGGTTTTATACATTTGGCGGTCGTTTTCCGGCAGGTTTTACAGCACCCGCACGCGGATCGCAGATTCGATGGCGCGCAGCTGCACTGCCAGATCCCCCGTCACATTGCCGGTCACATCCAGCAGGGTGTAGGCAACATCCTTCTTGCTCTTGTTGACCATGTTCTCAATGTTCAGATGGGCCTCGGTCAGCACACCTCGGTGATGGCCGAGATCGCACCCGGGTGTTCTTGTGGATCATGCAGATGCGGCGGCCGCTCACGCGGGGCTGGCTGACGTCCGGCAGGTTGACGCTGTGGGCGATGTTGCCGTTCTTGAGGTAATCGCTCAGCTCGGCAGCAGCCATCACGGCGCAGTTCGTCTCGCTCTCGGGCGTGCTTGCGCCCAGATGCGGCGTGCAGCATACACCTTGACGCCCAGCAGCTCCTCGGTGGGGAAGTCGCAGAAATACTGCGCGACCTTGCCGCTGTTCAGCGCGTCCAGCAGTGCGGCGTTATCCACCAGCTCCCCGCGGGCATAGTTCAGCACACGCACACCGTCCTTGCACATAGCCAGCGTCTGGGCGTTGATCGTGTGGCGGGTCGTGGGCAGGTAGGGGACATGGATGGTCAGGTAGTCGCAGCGGGGCAGCATATCGCCCAGCGTGACGCAGTGCTGCACACTGCGGGAGAGGCTCCATGCGGCATCGATCGAAATGTAGGGGTCATAGCCGAGGACCTCCATGCCCAGCGCCACGGCGGCATTGGCCACGCGCGCACCGATGGCACCCAGACCGATGACGCCCAGCGTCTTTGCCGCGCAGCTCAGGGCCGACAAATACTTTTTTGCCCTTCTCCACGTCGGCAATCGTGTCGCGCCCCTTGAGGGTCTGCGCCCAGTTGACAGCATCGACCAGATTGCGGCTGCCCGCCACCAGCGCGCCGATGACCAGCTCTGCCACGGCGTTGGCGTTGGCACCGGGGGTGTTGAATACCACGATACCGGCGCTGGTGCATTCCTCAACCGGGATATTGTTCGTGCCGGCACCTGCGCGGGCGATCGCCAGCAGGCTGTCGGGCAGCGGCGTCTCATGCATATCGGCGCTGCGCACCAGAATACCCTGCGGCGCGGCGGCCTCGTTGTCAATTTCAAACTGGTTGGCAGGCAGCTTGGCCAGCCCCACCGGCGAGATAGCGTTCAAAGTTTTGATCGTGTACATATATATAACTCCCTGTTCCCCTTATTTTGCGCCGTAGGTGCCGGACATGTCCGACCCTCAGCCCTGCGCTGCAAGTCTTTAACGGACTGCTTCCGTGCGGCAAATCAATGTTCTTTGCGGAACTTCTCCATGAAATCAACCAGCTTGTCAATGCCCTCCGGCGGCATGGCGTTGTAGATAGAGGCGCGCATACCGCCGACAAGGCGGTGCCCCTTCAGGTTCACAAAGCCTGCCTCTGCAGCGGCGGCGCAGAACGCCTTGTCGGTGTCGGCATCGGGGCTGGTGAAGGTCACATTCATCATGCTGCGGTATTCCTTCTGCACCGGGTTGCGGTAAAAAGTCCTGCCCGTCCAGATAATCGTACAGCACCTTGGCCTTGGCTTCGTTGATCTTCTGCATGTTTTCAAGGCCGCCAATCTCATGCTTTCAAGATACTGCATGACCAGGCCGGTCATGTAGATGCACCAGCACGGCGGGGTGTTGTACATGCTGTCGGCGTTCAGCAGGGTGGTGTAGTTCATCATTGTGGGCAGGCTGTCGGGGGTCAGGCCCTTGGCTGCGCCGCCCAGCAGATCCTCACGGATGATGGCCACCGCCATGCCCGGCCGGTGCGATGTTCTTCTGCACGCCGAAGTAGATCGCACCGTATTTGCTCACATCCACCGGCTCCGAGCAGATCATCGAGCTCATGTCTGCAATCAGCGGGAACGCCGCCCACCTGCGGCACATCGCGGTATTTCGTGCCGAAGATCGTATTGTTCTGGCAGATATGGATGTAGCTGGCGTTGGGGTCATAGGCAATGCCGTTCACATCGGGGATATAGGTAAAGTTCTTGTCCTTGCTGCTGGCGGCAATACGGGCCGTGCCGAACTTGGCGGCCTCCTCAGCAGCCTTTTGCTGAAATTGCCGGTCACAAGGTAGTCTGCCGTGCCGGTTTTCATAAAGTTCAGCGGCACCATCGCAAACTGCTGGGTCGCGCCGCCCTGAAAAAAGCCCACCTTATAGTTGTCGGGGATGTTCAGCACCCGGCGCATGGCAGCCTCGGTGTTGTTGATGATCTCATCAAACCATTTACTGCGGTGGCTCATCTCCATCACGCTCATGCCGGAACCGTGGTAGTCCAGCAGCTCCGCCTGTGCCGTTTTCAGAACAGCCTCCGGCAGCATCGAAGGGCCGGCGCTGAAATTGTAAACTCTAGCCATCTTAACTTCCTCCTACAGTAAATGAAATGCGACCCGCGCACGGCGGATCGCATCTGCCGCGCCGTTGCGGTATGCCATTTATTATAGGAGCCTGCCGCCGCCCCGGCAAGCGGGCAAACTTACAAAAATGGCGCAAAATTCCGGGTGTGTTTCTGTGTTGTGACTAAATGTTTATCTATCGAGAACACTATATCCTACATTTGTAAAAAGCTTTCTGCCTGTCCGTATATTTTCAGCCATAAAATTTGTGCAACATTTTCTATTGCATTTATATCTTCCACAGATGTAAAATATATTTATGGTTATCTATTACATTTGTAAAACTCGTCTAATCTAATCCGGACGCCACCGTCCGCAGGGAGGTCTATATGGAACAGCTTTCCCCGCAGTGAGGAAGCAGGTCATGGCAGCCCTCTGGGCGTGCAGCCGCGCCGCCACCCGGCGCGAGATCGCCGCGCAGCTGCCGCCCGCATGCCGCTGGGCAGACTCTACGCTGCTCAATTTTTTGCTCCGTCTTGAAAAAAAGAAGTTCGTCCGCACCGAAAAGCAGGGCAACAAAAATCTCTACACGCCGCTGGTGCGCCGCCTGACCTACTGCGGTGCCGTCAGTCAGGCCCATCTGCAGACCCTGTACGGCGGCGATATTCGCGCCATGGTGCGGGCGCTGGCCGACACCGGCCGCATGAGCTGCGCCGACACCGAGCGACTTCTGCGCTGGCTGACCGAATATCAGGCCGCCAACCCGGAGTATGACTACGAATAGTGCCTCACTCCAGGGGGGAAGGCAAATCCCCCTGCATCTCCACCATATCTTTCCAGAACCGCTTCTGCACATGGTTCATCTGGGCCTTTTCATTGCGCCGTTCCTCGATCGTAAGCGCCTTAAAAAACCGCTTCCAGAGCCGCTGCCAGTCCAGCTCCCGGCATCGGTGCCGGGCGTGTACCGTTCCATGGTCAAATACTGCACCCGGCCGCTGCGGCACCAGCGCCGTGCCGTGGGCAGCGTCAAAGATCAGAAAATCGTCATCGGGCAGGCGGCTGCAGAAATGCCCCCGCAACAGCGGCAGCACCTGATGCTTCGGGTGGATGACCGCGCCCAGCATATCGTCCCGCTGTTCAAACCGGATAAATTCAATACATTTGCAGGCCTCATTGCTGACCGCCCGCGCAAGGGCAAAGGCCGCAGCCGCATCGGGGTTTCCCAGCATCTGCGCCGCCCGGGGCCCTGCTCAAAAGCAGAGCCGTGCAAAAGCGCAGCAGCGTCAGATCCTTGCCGCCCTCCGTGGAGAGAAAGCCCGTTGTGATGCAATCCTTCACCTGTGCGCCCAGCCGCTCCAGCCCGGCTGCCACCCGCCGCGCGCGCTGCGGGTCCGTTGGGATGTCCCGCGCGCCGAAAAAAAATTCAGCTGACCCTCCTCAGGCGGGCAGACCTCCGCCGGGATCTCTCTGCGCGCGTAGCTTTCAAACACGCAGCAGAGGAAGCCCGCAAAAGCTGCCGTCATAGCAGTAGGCCACATCGGTCACATGCGCTTGGTAAGACATTGCAGCGCCTCCTGCCGCACGGTTTTTGCGGCTGTATCCGCCGCCATGCCGCGGGCGGCCAGCTTTTGAACGGCCGGGGCGGCATCCGGCAGCGCCTTGGGTACAAAATCATCCAGCGAAAGCTGCTGCATCCCCACGCTGAACGCCTTGGGGTCCAGCAGGGCACCGGCGATCTCGGCGCGGGTGCCGCGGGCAGCCGCCCTGCCGCGGCAGGTGATGAAATACTGCGCCCGCTTCAGCACTACGCCGATGCGCTTCAGCTCTGCCATGCCGAGGTTCTGGGTGCGCCGCGCCTGCAGGATGCGGATAGCGCTCTTAGGGCCGATGCCCGGCACCCGCAGCAGTTCCTCCTTGCCGGCTGTGTTGACCTCCACCGGGAAAAATTCCGGGTGGCGCACCGCCCAGGTACACTTGGGGTCTAGGTAGGGGTCAAAATTCGGTTCCTCCTCGGTCAGCAGCTCCCGCGCCGAAAAATGGTAGTACCGCAGCAGCCAGTCCGCCTGATAGAGCCGATGCTCCCGCAGCAGGGGAGGGGCCGTGTGCAGCGCCGGCAGGCGGCGGTCCTCCACAACCGGCAGATAGGCGGAGTAAAACACCCGCCGCAGGGCGTATTTTCGGTAAAGTCCTTCCGTCAGATCCATGATGTGGCGATCGGTCTCCGGCGTTGCGCCAATGATCATCTGAGTGCTTTGCCCGGCCGGTGCAAATGCCTTTGCGCCGCGGTAAAGTACCATCTCCTTTTTGCTCTGCGCGCTCTGTACTGCGATCTGTCCCATAGGGCGCAGGATCGCAGTTTTTTTCTTGTCCGGGGCAAGCGTGTTCAGGCTTGCCTCGCTGGGCAGCTCGATATTGACCGACAGGCGGTCCGCCAGCAGTCCGATCTTTTTCCACCAGCGCCGGGTCCGCGCCGGGGATCGTCTTGGCATGGATATACCCGTTGAAGCGGTACTCCTCCCGCAGGATGCGCAGCGCCTCGATCATCAGCTCCATCGTGCGGTCGGGCGTACCCAGCACCGCGCTCGACAAAAACAGGCCCTCGATATAGTTGCGGCGGTAAAAGCCAATGGTCAGCTCCGCCAGCTCCCGCGGGGTAAAAGTAGCCCGCGGGCGGTCGTTGGAGCGGCGGTTGACGCAGTAGCTGCAGTCATAGCTGCAGACATTCGAGTACAGCACCTTCAAAAGCGACACGCAGCGCCCATCCGGCGTAAAGGCATGGCAGATGCCCGCCGGCGCGCAGCTACCCAGACTCGCCATGCCGTCCCGGGCGTCCCACGCCGCTGGAGGTACAGGCCACATCATATTTGGCGCTGTCTGCCAGTATCTCAAGCTTTTCCGCAAGGTCCATTCTGCCCGCCTCCTGAAAAAATGGTATAAAAAAATACAGCCCGCCGCATATCCTTGCTTAGCAGGGTGTGCCGCGGGCAGCATTTTTTAAAAAGATACTTCTGTTTTGCCGTTCAAAGTCCGGACTATGGGACTCTGCTTATGCTACAATATCGATCCGGAGAGGAAATCACCACTTGGCCTTGGTCTCCACGACCTTGCCTGCGATGTAAAGGTGATCCAGCTCCTCCCCTTGATGACCATTTCCTCATAGGCCGGGTTAAAGGGGTGCAGCACGACCGAGTTGCCGCGCTGGATGTACTTTTTTCAGCGTACCTTCGCCGTCTGAGCCGTAGACCAGCACACCAAGGTCGCCGTTGTCGAGCGTATTCTGGCGGTGGACAAGCGCAAGATCGCCATCGGAAATGCGCGGCTCCATGCTGTCGCCCTTGACAACCAGAAAGAAATAGTTCTCCGGATCCTTGACGCAGGCGTATTCCTTACCGTAGTCCTCCTCAAAAGGCCAGCGCACCGTACCCGGCGCGCACCGTGCCCACAACCGGGACCTGAGACTCGGTATAACGGCTGAACGCATTGCGGCCCACAGCAGAGAGACGCGTCCGGCTCCCTTGCGCAGCCCCAGCAGAACGTCGGTGGGGGTATCGAGGATCTCTGCCAGGCGCGCCACGGTCTGCGGATCCGGGGTGGAACGCCCCGTCTCCCACTTACCGACAGCCTGCTGCGTTACCCCCAGCATTCGGGAGACCTCTGCCTGGCTGTATCGTTTGGCCTTGCGGGCCTCTTTCAAGCGCTCTGCAAACATCGGGAAAACTCCTTTTTCAATAGGATTAAGCTGTATCTTGTGGAAATCCCATTTCATTGATCCCATTATACAACTACCCATTGTTTTTGTAAAGAGGTTTTCGCAACTTTTTCAAAAATAAGTTGTAATTCCATCTTGACAACAACCGATAGATGTATTATAGTAGTCTCATCAAGCGGATCACATTCATCCGTTGTTATTTGCGGCGGGGGCAGCCTTTGCGGGGCAGTCCCATCAGGAGGTATCGGTATGAACTGGGAACTCATCAAACACAAGCTTTGCAGACTGATTGCAACCACAGCCATCCTGCTGGCCGGTGCAATGGTAAGCGCGGCCGCTGCCGGCTCCATGCCGCTTTTGGGCTGCGCTGCTGGGCCTTTTTGCGTCCGTTGTGCTGCTGAACGCCGTATGCGGTATTCTGCTGGGTGCCCCGTCCCGCACTGCCGAGGCTGTTCTGCCCGCAACGCACAAGCGGCCTGCCGTGCAGCTGCAGGTCGTGCGCGGCGGCACGCCGCCTGACAACACGCCTACTCCTATTCGTTGTGATACATATAACTGCAGCAAGCCCCGCACGCTTTTTGGCCGTGCGGGGCTTGCTGCAAAGAAGGCTCTATGCTACAATGAGGAAAACGAACCAAGGATGTGACCTGCATGAAATTGTTGGAAGTCTGCGTGGACAGTCTCGCCTCCGCCCGCGCTGCCGGGCAGGGCGGGGCAGACCGACTGGAGCTTTGCAGCGCGCTGGCCGTGGGCGGTCTGACGCCCTATGCCGATCTGCTGCGCCAGATCAAGGCGGAGATCAGCCTGCCTGTGCGCTGCTTGATGCGGCCGCGTGCGGGGATTTTCTCTACACGCAGGAGGAGATCGACCTGCTCTGCCGCCAGATCACGGCGCTGCGCGCCGCCGGGGCGGACGGCTTTGTCATTGGCGCCCTGACACCGGCGGGGGATCTTGATCTGCCCGCCATGCGCGCTCTGCTGGACGCCTGCGGCGGCGTCCCCGTCACCCTGCACCGCTGTATTGATGTCTCCGCGATCTGTGCGGCACCTACCGCACTGCCGCCGCACTGGGCATCGACACCGTGCTGACAAGCGGGCGGGGCCGAGAGCTGCCGCAAAGGGAACAACCCAGCTGGCTGCGCTGCTGCGCCTGCGGGATGCGCTGAACGGCCCCGAGATTCTCATCGGCGCAGGGGTCAGCGCCGCCGTCATTGACGAGCTGCGCGCTGCGCTGCCCGGGGCGCGGGCCTTCCACGCCAGCTGCAAAAAACTGCTCGCCAGCGGCATGACCTTCCGGCGGGAGGGCGTTCCCATGGGCCTGCCCGGACTGGACGAGTGGCACATCCAGCAGACCGATGCCGAGGCTGTGAGGGCGGCGAAGGATGCACTGATGCGGTGACGCGGGCGAACCGTGTTTGCCCCTAACATTAAAGCAAGAAGCAAAACCCGCCTGCTGATTTTTTTATCAGCAGGCGGGTTTCAATTTTCATCATAAGGGTCATCAAACAGCCCGAACATCGAGGTTTTTTCAAGATCCGGCACAGTATATTCCCGAATCTGCCGCACAGGCTGGAACCCGCCGGTATCCTCGGGCGCGCGGCGGCCATGATGGGCGCGGGGGGCGGCTTTCTGCGGCCATAGCAGCCTCTGGCTCGGCATAGGACGGCATACCGGCCTCCTCGTAATCGGGCGTCAGCTCCAGCTCCTCAAGAAGGCTCTGGATGGCTGCGCAGTCCTCGGGCACATCGGTCAGGCTCGCGCCGTAATGACAGAACAGTACGGTGCCGTCCCGGTCCAGAATCAGCGTCAGCGGCAGCTGCTCTCAGCGCCCTTTACCGGCTGGTAGCCCTGCTTTTTGGCCTCCCGCAGGATGCGCCACCCCTCCAGCGAATAGCTCATCAGCGTGCTTTTGCTTGTGGGTATGGCGAGATGCTCATACAGCACGCCCGCTGCATCGCAGAGCAGGGGATAGGGCAGCGTGTCCGGCCCGATGCTGCGCGACAGCTTGTCCGCGCGCGAGCGAACCACCAGCGCAAAGCCGCCGTCATGCAGTGCGGCGTAGGTGTCGGCATAGCGGCTTGCAAAGGTGCGCGTGATGGGATGGCCGAAGTTTGCCATAAAGACCACCACCAGCGGGGCGCTGGCCTGCAGCAGATCACGGAAGCGATTGCGGGCGCTGTAGGGCGTGTCATACAAAAAAAGAAGGGGAGTCTGTCCCCAACGCAGATCCGCTCCGCCACGGCCAAGCACCCCTTTCCTCAAAAAAACATAACTCAAAAACCCGGACAGGAAGTCCTGCCCGGGATAGTTCTCTAAAAACCCCGCACAGCCGTCTGCAACCAATCAAAACCTACCGGTACAGGCAGGTGGGTACCCTACAAGAGCGTTCATGCTCCCTTCTTCCGCCGAAGCGGGAGGTCTGCAATCCGGTCCTCGACCCGGGTTCCCAAAATTTGATTAGTAGGATTCTATAAGGCCGCAACAAATCGAACCGCGCAGGGTGAAAAAAGCCATTCGGCCTTTTACTGCAATTCAGAATCGTCGATGTCGTACATGGCGCGCAGGCGCTCCTCGAACACCTTGCCGACGGTGATCAATTTCCCTCATCATCGTCCACGATGTCCATATACTCGCCCTCATCATCGGTGCCGATGCGCATCAGGATCAGCTCAGCATCCTCCTGCAGGCTCTCGGGATCCTCCTGATAGGGGATAACAGCCAAATAACGGGTGCCGTTGACCTCGGTAGCGTCGATCACCTCAAAGGTGACCTCCTTGCCGTCCTCATCCTCCAGCGTCAGCAGATCGGGGGCAGCTTCTTCCAGCATTTCCGGGCTCAGTTCGTCAGACATAAGTGACCTCCTGTGGTCGTTCGTATTTGATGCTTATAGTGTACCCTTTTTTTCTTAAAACGTCAAGGGTGTTCAAGCGGGAAGTTCTGTGGTATAATAGCTTTAATTGGATTTTTACGGAGGTTGCCGCCATGCACAAAAAACTCTGTCTGCTGCCCGAGCTGGCGCTGGCCCTGCTGTGTGCCTGCAGCAGCGGCGAGAAAAAGACCCCGCCCACCCGTCCGGCTGATTTCGTCAGCAGTGAGCGGCAATTCACCGCGCCCGCCAGCGGCGATATCATCGCCATTTTTGATACCTCTCTGGGCGAGGTGCGCGCCGTGCTTTACCCCGATGCCGCACCGATGGCCGTTTACAACTTTGTGGGGCTGGCCCGCAGCGGATACTACGATAACACAACGATCTGGCGCAGCGAGTACGGCTTTGCCGTGCAGGGCGGCGATGCGACCGGCACCGGCACGGGCGGCTCCACGATCTGGAGCAATAACCCCTACCCGCTGGAGGCCGACGCGGGCCTCAAGCACTACGCCGGGGCGCTCTGCGCTGCGTTTGCGGCAGGCGGCGATGCGACCGGCGGCAACAGCCAGTTTTATTTTGTGACCGCCCTGCCGGACAGTGTCAGCAGCAGCGATCTGCAGGCTGAGCTGACTGCCAACGGCTACACCGACGCGCAGGTCGCTGCCTACGCTGCCGTGGGCGGCTTACCGTACCTAGACAACACCGACACAGTGTTCGGTCAGGTATATGCGGGCATGGAGGTCGTGGACGCCATGGCCTGCGTTGACACGGTGAAGGATGATGACGGAAACGACACCTTCCGCCCCACCGGGGAAGCCGCTATCACGATCAACCATGTAACGATCACGACCTACACAGCCGAGGCGGACAACGGCCTTGATACGGTCGGCTGATACCAACAGGTATATCAAACCCCCCCGCAGAGCGTTGGCAGAACTGCCAAACTTTGCGGGGCGGGTTGTTCTATTATGCTATTTTCAAGGGCTTCCCACGAGGGGCTGCGCCCGCAGGCGCGTGTCGGAGCGCAACCGCCGAAGGCGGCTCTTAGCGCGGAGACTGAAGCTGTCACCGAAGGTGACTGATGAGGGCAGAGCTGACCAAAGCTGACCCGTTTACGGGCAACCGTAGCAAACCCGCCCCTCATCCGGCCTCGGGCGGGGCCTCGGCCACCTTCCCCCAAGAGGGGGAAGGCTTTTAGGTTTATTTCTTCGTGTTTCCGCCCATGCGTCTGTCGCGGCGGGCGTACTCGGCCAGTGCCTTGTCAAAGCACTCCTTGGTAAAGTCGGGGAAAAGGGTATCGGTAAAGTAGAACTCCGCATAGGCGCACTGCCACAGCAGGAAGTTGGACAGCCGCTCCTCGCCGCTGGTGCGAATCATCAGATCCACCGGGGGCAGGTCGCGGTAGAGATGCTTCTCAATGGTTTTCTCATTGATCTCCTCGGGCTGCAGCGCACCAGCCTTGACCTCGGCGGCAATCGCGCGGGTGGCATCGGTCAGCTCGGCATGGCTGCCGTAGTTCAGGCAGAAGTTGACGATACCCTTTTCGTTGTCCTTTGTCAGGTCCATCATATAATCCATGGCGTCCAGCACGCGCTGCTGCAGTCCCTCGCGGCGGCCGCTGAACAGCACCTTGCAGCCGCGCTCATTCATCTCATCAGCGATGGTGCGGAAGTTGTTGGCAAACAGGTCCATCAAATAGCCGACTTCCTTGGCATCGCGGCTGAAATTCTCGGTGGAGAAAAAACATAGAGCGAAAGCACAAAGACGCCGCGGTCACCGACGGCATAGCGGGTGATCTCACGCAGGCGGTCAAAGCCGGCCTTGTGGCCCATGCTGACGGGCAGCAGGCGCTGCTTGGCCCAGCGGCGGTTACCGTCCACGATGATGGCTACATGGGTAGGAAAGCGGGGTTCAGCTGGATTCGGCATAACAGTTCTCCTTTTTTATTGCTCGGGGCGGACCAGCTCCGGGCGGTTCCTCGTCGGGGTGATGGGCGCGCCAGTTCAGAAAGCTTTCCAGAATGACGGCGGCAGAGACCGAGTCCAGCCGCTCCTTGCGCTTAGCGCCGAAGGTATCGTTATCGGCCAGAATAGCGGCGGCGGACACGGTAGTGCGGCGCTCATCCCATCACAACGGGCACACCCGCCGTGTTGGCAAGGCGCTGGGCAAAACGGCGGCTCTTGTTGGCACGGCTGCCCTCGGGTGCCGTCCATGTTTTTGTACGGGACATGAA
>VOFK01002852.1_pt1 | contig 27897 bp, 55 predicted proteins | sample 5384121 | NCBI WGS metagenome assembly VOFK01 (sample SAMN12384730, study PRJNA508395) | human gut metagenome | isolation source: healthy gut J | host: Homo sapiens | reverse complement strand
ACCAGTGCTCATGATTTCCCAGATTCTCACGGGAAATGAAAATCTTTTAGCAGCACGCAGCCAAATTGCAGATAAGCAAACGATGATGATGGGCTCCTGCTTCCAGCCGCTCAATCGCTTCAATCAGGTTGTCAGACAGGGCGCTCATGCTTTGCTGCTGCATCATCTGCTCAATGGGATTTTCCTATGTGTTCAATTTTCAATTTCTTTCTTTGCTTCAAACTTTTGCAGAGGACATCATCTACTGCATCGGTGTATCGCCCCTGAGCTGCTAAATTGTTCTTCAGTTCGATGAGCGATTGTATCACTCGGCTTCGTTCTTCTTCATTTAAGTATAGATGATAGTTTTCTCTCTCATTGGCTGTCCCTCCATCTTTCAAATGTATTCTTTTGATTATCTCCACATCTTCCTCAGTATCAGAAAAAATAAATATATGTACGCTCTGAAAAGCTTTCTTTAAGCTATTGGCATAATCCAGTTCTGTGCCTTTCATCGGCAGCTTAATCAGCCTTATTCCTCTTTGCTTGCACATATATGCTTTCATTATTTCTAAATTCTCATCGGCACTTCCTGACTCAATAGCCAACTTTTCTGAAGGTATGTATGTTTCAAGCGGAACTCCAAGCAATCGGTCAGAACCAAGTTCTGCTTTCAAGCCTTTCTTATTAGAATAATAGCTGACAGCCAAAGCAGGAAACAATGACAAATACTCCTGCTCACAAAATCGACAGCCTTTCTTCAATATCGTTCTTTCATTTATCTTCATACTCCACGAATGACCGTGCCTGCATTTCCACCACGCTCTCTTTGCAGAATTTCGTAATACTTCTGTCGGCTTCCATTTATTCTTTTCATAATCCCATTCGCTAAGAAGCTGATTATCTGTCGTCGCCAAATCATTATATCCGGCAAGAACTTCTCTCTCCGCACAAACGGGGCATACCGTACCTTTCACACGAGCATTGATAACTGATTTCCACTCGTTACCGCATTTACCGCATCTCCACCAGACATTTTTCCTCGACTTTGCATTTACCTCATCAGGTTTCAACGGCAAGTTCTTTTCTGACCACTCCGAAGCAATTTCAGGGTGTGTTGTCTGCAAATCGTTAAATCCTTTCAGGAATATGTACCCACTGCAATACGGGCATTTACTACCACCGGAACGGGTAGAAATAAGAGTGTTCCACTCTCTGCCACAATCCTTACACTTCCACCAAACCTTACGATTGGCAAAGACCGTAACCTGAGTTGGAAGTAACGGATAATTTCTGTCCGACCACTCGGCTGCTATATCCGGCAGAAGTGTTGCAAGGTCATTAAATCCTGCCAACACTTTGTTATGGGAGCAATACGGGCAACCAGTTTTATTTATTGTCCTGCTCTTAACAGCAGCTTCCCCACTCGTGTCCTTTCTCACATCTCCAAATCACTTTCTTATGAGAACCAATAGAAACCTCTGTCGGTTTTATCTTATTCTTTTTCGACCACTGCTTTACCAGTAATGGCTCTAATGTCGCCAAATCGTTAATACCTGCAATCACTCTCGCACCGGAACATATCGGGCATTTTTCTCCATTAGAACGAGCCTTAACGCTTGCCTGCCATTCATGACCGCAATCACCTCTCCACCATACTTTTTTATTTGAACCGAAAGTAATGTCATCAGGCGTAAGCGTTAAATTCTTTTCCGACCACTCCGAAACAAGCTCCGGGTGTACTTCTGCTAAACTGTTATTCATAGCCAAACCTCAACCTCCTTGTGCTTAGAGTATATGAAGTTTTAGCTTTATCTTGTAGTTTGCGAATATCCATATAAATAGAAAAAGCCCTTTGAGAAAAGGATTTTCTCCTCTCTCAAAAGGGTAGTTTAACTTTTACTTAGAATTATCTTTTTTAATAACTAAGTTGTAATTGCTATCATAATACAGTCCAAGTTCTCTACACATTCTATCGTTCACATTATCTAACGCTTTCTTATATTCTGCATACGTTGGAGACAGAACCATCAAATTAGGAATGAATATATCGTTATATCCTTTATCTTGGAACTCTTTCTGCATTTTTCTCTGGGCAATAAATGACGGATGATATTTCATAATGCCAGTTTTCATTTTAGCACCTTTCTTTACCATTCTTTTAATTTTTCATATTCGCTTTCACTCATATCACGATAATAGGCTATCATCTCATCTGCGGTTCTGGTTTTTTGTGCAATCCCACCTATCATCTTCGCACCTATTCCCATAATAAAAGGAACTTTCAATGTCGTTTCATCACAATACTCTAATATGTTCCGTAAGGCTTGCTTCTGCTCCAGAGTCTTTAATCTCACATTAAGAAATGGTTTGAAATGACTTTTTAAAATAATCTCCCCATTCTTTTTCCCGGTAGCAAAGACTCAATTGCATTTTCAACGGTTTGATAATCAAGTGCCTCATTTGCTTTGTCTGCGTCACCATCATCTATAAATTGCTTCAAAGCTTCAAGTTCTGAGTCTTTTAAAAACTTTTTCCTGCACTTTTTCTTGATAAATACGAAGAAGAATACTTTTTGTCGCCAGTTTCAAAAGGCTCTGTATGTCTTTAATACTAATACCGAGTTTTCTATATACTGAAATCTTTTTTAAAGTTTCAACATCTTGTGCAGAGTAGTTACGATACCCATTGCTATCTTTATCCACTGACAGCAATCCTTTTTCTTCATAATACTTAACTGCACGCTTAGTCATTCCAACCTCATTTATAATCTCATTTAATAACATCCGATGCACCTCCTTATGATTTATGTTGATAGTATAAGCGTGTACGCTGCGTACAGGTCAAGAGTTTTTCGTATTTCTTCTAAAAATGGGCAATCCCGATTACAGGACTGCCCATTCATTCTGCCAATTATGCGATTTTTTCTTGCTTGCACCGATTTCTGCATCAATTGATGTAAGTTTGATGTAAATCGCTGTTTTTTTAGTTTTTTATCAAATGAAGTACGTCCCGTCTATTCGGTAAAACGGTACATCTTTACATCATCTTAATAGAGCTTTGCACCTGCTGGAATGTGGTCATCAACCATCAGAAGATGGAGCTTTTCTTCGCCTTCTTCTTCGTGGATAGCACTGAGGAGCATACCGCAAGAGTCAATGCCCATCATAGCTCTCGGTGGAAGATTTGTGATAGCGATAAGTGTCTTTCCAACCAGTTCTTCTGGCTCATAATAAGCTTGAATACCACTTAAAATGGTTCTGTCTGTGCCTGTTCCGTCATCAAGAGTAAACTGTAACAGCTTCTTTGACTTCGGTACTGCAACACAGGCTTTAACCTTTACTGCACGGAAATCGGACTTGGAGAATGTCTCAAAATCAACAAATTCCTCAAACAAAGGCTCTACCTTTACCTTGGAAAAATCAATCTTTTCAGACTCGGTTTTTACATTTTTTTCAGGTCTTCAGAACCATTTACCATCATTTTTCTTTGTTTTCACCATTCTAAGGGTTTCATTGTCGGGAACAGGAGCACGTCCCCCGGATGGAGTCGGTGCCGCAGAGCATCATGGCGCAGCGGTCTATGCCTATGCCCAGGCCGCCCGTGGGCGGCATGCCGTACTCGAGAGCGGTGAGCGAAGTCCTCGTCCATCATGTCGGCCTCGGTTCGTCGCCGTTGGCGCGCTTTCCGCCTGGGCCTTGAAGCGCTGGCGCTGGTCGATGGGGTCGTTGAGCTCGGAGAAGGCGTTGCCCATCTCGCAGCCGCAGATGAACATCTCTCATACCGCTCCGTCAGCCGGGGGGATCCTCGGGCTGCGCTTGGCCAGGGGGCTCACCTCCACGGGGTACATGGTGATATTGAAGGTGGGCTGGATGAGGTCTCCTCCACCTTCTGGTCGAAGGTCTCGTACAGGGCGTTGCCCCCAGGTGGGCTTGTCCCCCGTCCATATCCACGCCGACGCTCTTGGCCAGCTCCACGGCGGCGTCGTCGTCGCCCTGATGGCCATGAAGTCTGCGCCGGTCACATTCTTGACGGCCTCGGCCATGGTGATGCGCTTCCAGCTGGGGGCGAGGTCGATGTCATTGGCCCATGCCACTGGATATGGTAGGTGCCCAACCGATCTCCTTCTCGGCGCCGGTGGAGGGATGCCCTCAAGAATATCCATCATGCCGTCGAGGTTCGTGAACGCCTGATAGAGCTCGCAGGTGGTGAACTCGGGGTTGTGCTTGTGTCCATGCCCCCGTTGCGGAAACTACGGCCCCACCTCGCGCTACGCTCCCAGCCGCCCACGATGAGCCGCTTCAAGGTGCAGCTCGGTGGCGATCCGCATATACATATCGATGTCCAGCGTGTTGTGGTGGGTGACAAAGGGACGGGCAGCAGCGCCGCCGGAGATGGTGTTCAGCACCGGGGTCTCCACCTCGATGTAGCCCATGTTGTCCAGAAACCCGCGCAGATACGATGAACTTGAGCGGATCTCAAAGTTCCGCTGCGCACCTCGGGATTCATGATGAGGTCCACATACCGCTGGCGGTAGCGCAGGTTCCTTGTCCCGGCAGGCCGTGGAACTTGTCCGGCAGCGGCAGCAGGGACTTGGAAAGCAGGGTGATCGTCCGTGGGCGCCGACGCTCATCTCGCCCTTCTGGTGCGGAACACCTCGCCCTCCACGCCGACGATATCGCCGATGTCGTACTTCTTAAACGGTTGTAGGCATCCTCGTCCATCTCGTCCTTCCGGGCGTAGATCTGGATGCGGCCCGACTTGTCCTGCAGGTCGCAGAAGGACACCTTGCCCATCCCCGCTTGGACATGAGCCGGCCGCCAGACGGTCACGGTCTGCCCCTCCCATCTGGTCAAAAACTGGTCCTTGACCTCCTGCGTGTGGTGGGTCACGTCAACTTGGTTCTGCTGGAAGGGATCCTTCCCTCCGCCTTGCGGGCGGCCAGTTTGTCCCGGCGGACCTGAGAATCTCCCAGGTCCTGTTCCCTGCCTGTTGTCCTTTGTTCTGTTGATTCTGCTTTTCCATATGATATGTCCGTCTCCTTTATCGCTCGATCTTGTCCACAATCTAGCGGATGACGCCGACAGGGCCTCACCACGCTGATCTCGCTCTGCCGGCCTTTTGCCCAGCAGGGCCTTGCCGAAGGGGGAGTCCTCGGAGATGGGGCCCCGTTCATGGGGTCGGCCTCCTGAGAGCCCACGATGGTGATAGGCGGCATCTCTTGCCGTTACTCCAAGGTCCTTGACACCACCGATGGATGCCCACGTTGGACCATGTCCATGTCCGTTCTCGTCCCTGATGACGGCGTGGAGCAAAATCTCCAGCTCCGCAATGCGGGAGTAAAGAGCTTGCCCTGCTCGTTCTTCGGCCTCATCGTACTCGCTGTTTTCCGCGACAGGTCACCGAAGCCTCTGGCCTCCTTGGTGAAACTCCTGCGATCTCAATCGCTTTCAGGTAGTGCTTGCATAATCCAGCTCCTTTTTTCAGCTCGTCATTACCCCTCTGACTCATTTTTGAATTCTTTTACAGATAATCCATTCCTTTCTGTTGACAAAATACGGCATGGCCGCACGGTGAAAATATAAACACTATAACAAAAAATAGTACGAACACTATATCACTTTCTGCGTTATAGTTCTTTTTTCCCCGCCGGTGTCAAGTCCTACCCACACCGGGACCCGGCACCCGGCGGAAGAGCTTCCCTCCGCCAGCAGCGCCGCCGGCAGCGGCTCCTCCGCGCCCACGGCTTCCATTTTCCACCACCGCTCGGCCCCGCCCGCCCGGACCTCACGACGGCTCTCCCCGATCCAGCGGGAGGAAGCCCCTCCCGCCGCTGCGCCGAAAGCATACCGCCAGCGCGCCCCGGACCGCGCCCTCTCCCAGTCCGCACCGGTGCCGTAGATCGCCGCAGCTCCTGCGCCCCGGCCCAGCTGCGGCGACAGTGATACGCACCCGCCGAGCCAGCGCGATCCGCTGCCTCGTAACGGCCCCGTCGGCCGGGAGGTACCGCGTCCACACTGGCTGACCGGCAGAGTCCGCGCCTGCAGGCGCAGTCACCAGCTGCCCCAGCATGGCCCGCCGCAGCGCGAGGCCGAAGAACGCGCGCGACTCCGGCAGTGCCGCCGCATACCACCCACCCCGGCGTCGGCCATGGCCTGCGCCGCGCCTGCGCGCTGTACCCGCCGATCAGCGCCCCACCGCCACTCCAGCAGGCACACTGTCTCCCAGCGGACGGCGCACTTCTCCATCTTATCCCATAACACGGCGCCCCGCGCAGTCATGGCGGCGGGAGAAAGACGGCACTAAAAATTCCCACCTGCCGCTTGGTGCAGGTGAAAAATGGGGATATACCCCGGCAGACGGTTCAGCGGGATTGATGCGGTGTAGTTCTCCCAGATCTCGTAGTGGGACGTGGGGCCGGTAGAGATGCCTGTGGGAGAGCCGCACAGGCCGATGACCTCGCCCTGCTCCACGTCTTTCCCACCTCCACCAGACGCTCACCATGTGGGCATGCAGGGGGTCGATTGCTCGATCTCCCATAGTTGCCAGCGGGAGCGCTTCAATTAGAACCCACTAGCCGGACTTCCACGGCGTAGATGGCAGCTGCCGTAAAGGGAGGCGCGTGTCGATGTGGTTGGTGCTGGCGCCAGGGGTAGGCTGGTTGCGTAGCCGGGGTGGTGATGGCCAGCAGTCGAGGGCAGATGTACCCCGTCGGAGGAGGGCGTTTCGTCCAGGAGCTGCTTCCCGCCGCACCGCCGCCGCTGCACTATCTCCGCCGTTGTTTCCGGTTTTCCTCCTCCCTCCGGGCTGGATCTGAGGCGTCCGGTTCATCGGCTGCCATATTTCTCCTGAGCGGCCAGATCCGTTCAGGCCGTCCGCCGTTTTCGTTGTGCCAGCGTAGGCTGGGTGGCTGCTCCGAAGCCTGGCTGTTCAGCTCCGTCTGGCGGCTTTCTCCAGCTGGGGAGCGCTGCTCCTCCGGCGCCTGCCGATCTGCTGGCTGGCGCGGCTGCCGCAGGTCGTTGATGACGCTCTGGTCGTGCTCGGCCACCTCGTTGATAAAGTCGATGCGGCCCAAAGATCGCTGAAGCTGGTGGCGCGAAGATCACCGACCAGAAGAGCGGTACCCCCGCTTTCTCCTCATCTCGCACCTGGCGGCAGAACTTTGTTCGTACTGAGCTTCTTCTTTCTGCTGGTTGTCCATGCCAGCTCCGCCTCCAGCGCATCGATGCTGCTGCTGAGCGTTGGAAGTCTGGCTGCGGAGGATATCCATGCCCCACGATCCGCTTGGTTTTCTGCTCCAGCGCATCGGCCTTTTTGGCCTCACAGCACTCGATCTGCTGGTTGTCTCCTCCAGCTTTCTTCTGGTGCTCCTCAAACTGCTCCTGCAGGTCTGCGATGAGATGCTCGGCATAGGCGTTCACCGGGCGCAGAGCGCCGCTGGTAAAACACGATGCTCACCGCCATGAAAGGGCGCCAGTAAGGCCGCACCATTTTTTCTTACTCATGCTTTTCCTCGCCCGCTCAGGGAACTTCCGGATGGCACGGGCTGCCGCCCACGCCCACCACCAGACCGGCCGCACCGGCCACCGGCTAAATTTTCGGAACACCACCCGCAACGGCTGCGGGTATCAGGCAGCAATGCCGCGGAAATGTAACTTTCGCCACAGCAGCCACTGCGGCCAAAGGCGATGACGGCCCATCAGACCGATGAAAGAGCAGACCCTCGTAGGCAGAAGGGCCATCGAATGAAGCGAAAATCGGTGGCGCCCATCTTTCATGATGGCGTCTCATCCCGCCGGTCAAAGGTGGTGAAGCGTGGTGTTGGAGATAATGAATACCGAGAGATAACCAGCACCAATGAGGGCGATGCTGATGAGGCTTGCCACATTCCCGCAAAAATCAAAAACCCGTTGGAGATGGTCTCGTCCCGCCCGGACCTTCACGATGCCGGGGGTGGCCTCCAGATCGGATACCACCTGCTGCATCTGTGTGCGGCGTCCCGTCGAATGGATAACGTACCGATGGCGAAAAAATGGAGGGATCCAAGTCGCTGTACAGGTCGTCCTCATCGTACTGCTCCACATTGCTGTCCTGTGCCTCCTGCCGGGGAGACATTTAGGTGCAGTCCGCCCGCACCGGGGATCTTCTCCAGCTTGACTTCACGGGGCCTTGGCCTCGTTGTCAGAGGGTTCTCATCCACGAAGGCCAGCACGGCGTTCTCCTTTGCAGATCCTTCAGGTTCACCGTTGGCGTTAGGCCGCCACAGCGAAAAGTCCCCATGATCACCAGACACGCCACCGTCACGCCGATGGCGGCGAAGGGACATGAATCGATGGGGAGAACATATTGCGATGCCCTCCCGGAAAAATATCGAAAATCGTGCTTCATCTGTTACCTCATACGTTCCACGCCAATCGCCGTTGACCTGCCGTGATCGATCATGATGACCCGCTTGTCGAAGTGGTTCACCAGATCCCGCTCGTGGGTCACCTACACCACAGTGGTGCCAAAGGGAGCGTTGATGCGCTCAGCAGAGTCATGATCTCCAGACAGTTGGGATCGGTGCCGGTTGGCTCGTCGGCTACGATGGTGCTGGGATTCACCAGCACGCCCGTGCAATGGCCACGCTGCTGCTCACCGCCGAGGACAGCTCGTCGGGGTACCGGTTCTCCCCTACCCTTCAGCCCTGGCTCAGCACATAGAGGGGATGCGGGTGCGGATGTCACGGGGCGTGGCCCCCACCAGCCGCATGGCAAGGCACCGGGTTGTCGAACACCGTCTTCTTTGGGGATCCAGGCGGAAGTCCTGAAGATCACGCCGATGGTGCGGCGCATATATGGGAAGTTGCCGGTCGGAGATGCGGCTCATGGAGAAGCCGTTGACCATGACCCGCCCCGCCGTGGATGACCTCGCCGGTCAGGAAGCGATGATGAGTGGCTTGCCGGAGCCGAGGCCGAAAACCTAATTCCGTCCTCAATGGTAAAGGAGATGCCCTGCAGGGCCTCCCGTCCCGTTTTCGTATGTTCGGCTAATCGATCGCTTATCACTTATCCCTCGTTGCCGGAGCCCGGCCAGCGCATTGAAACGACGAACCCTGTCGGGCTGCGCCGTGATTATGTCACCACTTGGTATTATATAAAAAAAAGGTACAAAATGGCAACAGGGACTAATATGAAAATTTTTATGAACAGATGGGGGAGGCCACTCCGGCAAAGACCGGTAGCCATCGGTGAACACCCCATTTGACATATCTAACAGAGTGGGGTGCAGTTCCTTCTCAGGAATAGGGCTTTGCTCTGATATGTGCTTTTGTGGGCGCCGCCCTCGCCCAAGATACGGAGGCGACTTCTCCTGAGCTGAGCTTGCTTGCTGTACAGGTCGTGGTAATAACCCTTGCGCCGCGGCGGCTCCTCGTAGCCCCTGCTCCACGATGCCGTCCCAGATACCGGGATCATGTCCGCCTTGCGGATGGTGGAGAGCCGGTGGGCGATCAGGAAGGAGGTGCGGTCCTGGAGCAGGTGGTCGATGGCCTGCTGGATCAGCTGCTCGGTCTGGGTGTCGATGGAGGAGGTCGCCTCGTCCAGGACGAAGATGCGGGGGTCCGCCAGCACGGCCCGGGCAAAGGAGATCAGCTGCTTTTCGCCGGTGGAGAGCCGTCCGCCGCCCTCGCCCACGTCGCTGTCCCAGCCCTTTTCCAGCTTGGCCACCACCGTGTCGGCGGACACGGCCCGGGCGGCGGCCTCCACCTGCGCATCGGCGGCGTCCAGCTTCCCGTAGCGGATGTTCTCCCGGACGGTGCCGGAGAACAGGTGGGGGTCCTGCAGCACATAGCCGATGCTGCTGTGGAGCCACAGCTGGCTGCGCTGGCGGTAGTCCACGCCGTCGATGAGAATCTGGCCCTCCGTGGGCTCGAAGAACCGGCAGGCCAGGTTCACCAGGGTGCTCTTGCCCGCGCCGGTTTCGCCCACGATGGCCACGGTGGACCCCTGGGGAATGTGCAGGGAGAAGTGCTCCAGCACGTTGCCGCCGCCGTCGGGATAGCGGAAGGTCACGTCCCGGAACTCGATCTCGCCCCGGATGGGCTCCCAGTTCTCCCGCTTGGGGTGGAAGGCGTCGCCGTACTTTTCGATGACCTCCGGGGCGTCCTGGATCTGGGGGGTCTTGTCCATCAGGTCCATGACCCGCTCGATGGACGCCTGCAGGGAGATGAACTCGGCAATGTTGGCGGCGGTCATCTGGATGGGCTCGAAAATGCCCACGGCGTAGGTGGTGAAGGTGGAGAGGGTGGCCAGCTCCAGCAGGTGGTCGGAGACCATATAGCCGCCTCGCAGCAGCACAATGGCCACGGCCATGGTGCTGGCAAACAGCACCAGCGGGATATAGATGGCATTGAGCCGGGCCGCGCCGATGCCGGCGTCGTGCATCTGGCGGGTCAGGTCCCGGAAGGCGGCCACGGTCTGCTCCTCGGTGCCCAGGGTCTTGGTGGTTTTGGCGCCGGTGATGCCCTCGTTGAAGGAGCCGGTGATGCGGGAGTTCAGCTTCCGGACCTTCCGGTTCCAGCGGAGGATGCGGTTCTGGAAATACCCGGTGAGCACCGCCATGACAGGCACGATGACGATGACCACCAGGGCCAGCCGCCAGTTCAGGGCCAGCATGGCCGCAAAGGTGCCCAGCACATAGAACAGGGCCCAGAGGATATCCGTCATGTTCCAGGCGATCATGCTGGCGATGCGGTTGGTATCGCTCATGACCCGGGTCAGCAGATAGCCCACGGGGGTTACGTTATAGAAGGAGAAGGACAGGGTCTGGAGATGGTGGAACAGGGGCGGCGCATATCCCGGCCCATGTTCATCTCGATGGTCATGGAGTTCCGGGCGAAGGCCACCACGGACAGAGCCTGTAAAAGAATTACCAGCAGATACACCAGGGAGAAGGGCACGATGCCCCGGAGGGAATCCGCCTGGATGAAGTTGCGGATGGCGTAGCGCTGGAACAGGGGAATGGCCACGTCCACCAGGGCGCACAGGCCGTTGAACACCAGCATCCCCAAAAGTCCCGGCGGAAGGGCCGCACAAAGGGGGTCAGCCTTTCCAGATGCTCCAGTCAAAGGATTTTTGTATAATCTTTCTCGTCGAAGGCAGCCATCAGGCGTTCCCTCCTTCCTCCACCAGCGCGCGGTCATCGCTGCGCATCTGGATGTCGTAAATATCCCGGTAAATGCCGGGGCGGTCAATCAGCTCCCGGTGGGCGCCCAGGGCGGACACCCGGCCGCCGTCCAGCACCAGAATGCGGTCGGCCTGCATCAGGTGGTGACCCGGTGGGAGATCAGCAGCACCGTGGCGCTGTGCAGGGTGTCCCGCAGGGCGGTGCGGATCTTGGCGTCGGTTTCGGCGTCCACGGCGGACAGGGAGTCGTCAAACACCATAATGGGGGCCTGCTGCATCAGCATCCGGGCGATGGCCACCCGCTGCTTCTGTCCGCCGGACAGGGTCACGCCCCGCTCGCCCACCACGGTGTCGTACCCCTGGGGAAGGCGGAGGCCTCGTCCACGCAGGCCACGGCGGCGGCCCGGCGCATGGCCTCGTCCCCCGGCGTCCGGCCGCACGGCGCAGATGTTTTCCCCCACGGTCTGGGAGAACAGGAAAGGCTCCTGGAGCACCAGGCCGATCTGGCGGCGCAGGGATTCCCGCTTCATGCGGCGGATGTCCACCGCCGATGGTGATGGAGCCGCCGCCCTCCGGCAGGTCATACAGCCGGTCAGCAGGTGCACCAAAGGGTGCTCTTGCCGGAGCCGGTGCCCCCAGGATGGCGAAGGTCTCCCCTTGGTGAATGGTAAGGACACGTCCTCCAGCACCGGCTGGCCGTCGCTGTAGGTAAAGCTGACGTGGTCAAAGACGATGTCGCCGTTTACGGCGTCCGGCGCGGGCAGGTCCTGCTCCTCCTGGGCGTTGAGGATATAGCCCACGCGGTCCATGGACACCCCGGCCTTGCTCATATCGGACAGCACCCGGGCCCAGGGAACGAACGGCCAGGCCAGGGCCCCGTTATAGGTGACGAAGGCCACAAAGCGAGCCCAGGTCATCCGCCCGCCACGCATTCGCAGGCGCCGGCCACCACGATGACCATCACCTGCAGCAGGTCCGGCAGGGTGCCGGATACCAGTATACGGACAGGAGCTTTCCCAGTCTGATCCACATCTGGGAGAACCGCTGATTTTCCCTGAAATTTGCCTCCTCATACCGCTCCCGGCCGAAGCCCCGGACCACCGGACGACGGCGGTGAGGTTCTCCCTGGGCGCAGGTGGTCAGGTCGCCCTCTCGGCCTCGTCGGCGGTCTGGAACCGGCCGGAGATTTTTTCGGTAGAACACACCGTCTCCCCGACGACAGGCCCACAATGGGGGATGAACAGAGCCGATCAGGGACAGGCGCACGTTCATGGTGAACATGATCCACAGGTACAGCATGATCCAGGGACACCGTCGTACGCACCACCTCCACCAGCTGGTTGCACAATGAACTGGCGGATCACGTCCACGCCGGGAGGTGCAGCGCTGGATGATATCGCCGGTGGGGTTATTCTTGTGCCAGGCAAGGGCAGATACTGAATGTGGCGGTACAGATCGTCCCGGATGCCCTTGACGTAGGCTCTCCCGGACCCGGGCCAGCTGGGCCGGCTGGCCAAGGCTGCACAGGCCCTGCAGCAGGGGCCGTCAGCATGACGGCCCCCAGCCCACCAGAAAGCCGGGACAGGGCCTCAGAGCCGCAGCGTTCCAGCGGCAGCACCCGCAGCAGCTTGGCCGGCAGCTTGGCCTTTCCGGATCCCAGAATGGAGTCCACCGTGATACGGATGATCTGGGGCGTCAGGGCGTTGAGAGCGCCATGGACAGGCACGCACGCACACAGCCGCCGCCGCAAAATGTCCCAGCAGGGCGCAGATAGTGCCAGACGAGCCCGGCCTTCTCCTGCCCCGACAGCTTGAATGTCGATCGATTCTCTTCCATAAAGCCCCTCCGGCGGCCCGCAGGCCGCAAACCAAACGCCGCCGGCGTCCGGCAGCGGAGAAAAATGCGTGCCCCTCGACGGGGGACGCACATTAGGTACGGTCACATCGACCCCTTTATCGGGCCCGATCCGGCGGCGCACATAATGATCCCTTACTGGTCAGCTTGCTCTTCGTCATGAATTGTACGCCTCCTTTCGTTTTATAGTGGTACAGTAAACGCCGTATGAAGTATCCTGTCAGAAAAGTTTTCCGCCCCGGCGGTGGAGAGCCGTCCCACCCTGCTTTTTTTTGGGGAAAAATAGGGGCCTATGATATAAGAAAAGATTGTCTCTGCCATGGCGGAGGAGAAAAAGAAGGGTTGTTTATGACAAAAATCGACATTGTATCCGGGCTTTCTGGGCGCCGGTAAGACCACGCTCATCAGAGAAGATGCTCAGCGAGGCCTATCAGGGTGAAAGCTGGTACTCATTGAAAACGAGTTCAAAGGGGAGATCAGCATCGACGGCTTCCCTGAAGGATTCCGGCATTTTTGATCAGCGAGATGTCCATTTGCATCTCTTGCTCTCTGGTGAGCGACTTCAACAGGCTCTGCATCAGGTCCATGAGCAGTTCGCCCCTGACCGGATCATCATCGAGCCTCCGGCGTCGGCAAGCTTTCCGACGTTATCGTGGCGTTGGAGAACACCGTTCGGGACGAAGCCGGACATGAAGCTTGAATTCCTTCGTCACCGTGGCCGACGCCGCAAGGTGAAGGTGTATATGAAGAACTTCGGTGGGTTCTACAACAATCAGATCGAGTCCGCCGGCACCATCATCCCTCTCCCGGACACAGAGCTGTCTCAGGAGGCTGGAGGCCGCCGTGGCTCTCTTTGCGGAAAGAACCTGACCGCGGCCATTCTCACCCCACCCCGTGGACCAGCTGGACGGCCAGGGTGCCATGCCCTGTCCGCTGTGGAAAGGTCTCTGGCCGATGAGCTGCTGGCCAAAATGCGCGCTGAGCATGAAGCGGAGGAGGCGGAAAGCACCACCATCACCACCATGATGAGCATGATGACCATGTTGGGCATGAGGCATCACCATCATCATGACCACGACGAACGACGGGCAGTGCTGCTGTGCCATCACCACGATGATGATGAGATGACGACGAACATGAGCATCACAATTATCACGAGGGCTGCTGCCGCCATGACCATGACCACGAAACGCGACCACCATCATGACCACGACGAGCATGAGCATCACCATCACCAGCGGCGACGGCGAAAGTGCGACGACCCGAGTGCTCACCACACCACTATCACCCCACCGCCGACGAGGTGTTCACCAGCTGGGGCGCCGAGGGGGCAGTCCCACTCCTACACGGAGGAGGACATCCGCCGCATCCTGACGGCGCTGGATACCGGCGACTACGGCGCCATCCTCCGCCAGGGATCGTCCCCAGCGGCGGCAAGTGGCTGCACTCGACTATGTCCTGAGGAAAGCAGGACGTCCGCTACGGCAGCGCCGACTACTACCGGCCGCCTGTGTCATCGGCGCCCAGCCGAAGGAGGACAAGCTCAAAGAGCTGTTCAGCCTGGCAACACCTGTGCGAGCGAGGAACTATGGATATTCCTGCTCATCTCATCGATTCGGCAAACCGAGCCATCAACGGTGAGTCCTCCGGGACGGCTTTTTGCCGGGAGGACCGCACCCTGCTGATCTGCTGCGAGGAGGGGGCTGGGCTGACTTCCCATTGTGCTGGGCAATGTGTTCACCTACGGTGGACGAGCAGAGTCAACTGACCCAGGCTATTCAAGCTGGAGAAGCAGTACGGCCAAGCAGGTCATCATCGAGTATAACGGTATGGACGGATGATCGAGCCTCTGTACCAGGACGAGAAGCCTGCCTGCCAACTGGATCCTCTGCAGATCATGTGTCTGGTGGACGCCAGAAGCTTCGAGGTCTGCATGTAAGAATATGGGCCAGCTGATGATGGAGAAGATCAGCAACGCCGATATGGAGATTTTCAACCACTGCAACGAGGAACTGCGAGCCCAACTCCGCAGCCGCAACCTGCGGATGAGTGAACCGCCGAGGCCGATATCTATCTGGAGAACGAAGGACGGCACCGGCGGGGAGTACGTCACTCCGGAGATGTCCCCCTTCGATCTCCGACGGCCATCTGGATGTGCCGGACGACGACTACGGTGTCTGGTATGTGGATATGATGGACAACCCCGACCGCTATGACGGTGTCGTGCGGTATAAGGCCGTCATGTGCCACTCCAAAAGTTCAAGGGCGTCCCACTGCCCCGGCCGCTCGCCATGGTCTGCTGCGAAGGTGATATGCAGTTTTTGGCTCTGGTGGCCAGGGCGAGGGACTGGAGAGGTTCAAGAACCCCGCCAGTGGGTGGAGATCTGCCACGGTGAAGAGCCAGGACGCCTATCAGGGCGAGGGTCCGGTGCTGTATGTACCGCCATCGCCCCCTGCAAGGAGGAGGTCGTCTCCTTCTGACGATTCTCCGGCCTGTTGTGTAAAACCATGTGAAAGAAAAAGAAAAAGAGAATCACCCCCCATGACTCAAAAGAAAAGACCTTTCTGGACAGACCGCCCAGCGTGCAGAATCCGACGGATGAACGGCGAGGAAGATCCTTCGGCGGCGTGGCGGCACCAGACCCATGCTCTGGCGCAACGATTGGGCGCTGCGCCAAAGTAACCCCTGTCCCTGCACCGCTGGGAGCCGGATCGTCCGCCATCCGGCAAATCGTCAGAGGGACCGTCTGGTGACGGGCGTCTCCGTCCGGCGCAGCCGGTGGAGCGGACCCTGAATGTCCGCTTCGGCAATCCCAATCAGGTGGAGAAGCTGGCGGAGGCTGTAAGCCGCCGTGGTGGAGTTTCTGCACGCCTCCGGTTATGACAACTGGCCAGAACGGAGACGGACCCTGCATCATGACCGGTGTCCCCTCCTGCTGTGTGACAGCATCAGCGCCTGCCACCTGCAGGAGCAGAACCAGCAGGCGGAGCTGGGCAGAAGGAGAACGTGGTGGCCGGCACCGTGAGTGCCGCTGGGTCTCTGCTGGGCGTGGCGTGCATCGCTGGGCCGCTGGGCTATGGCGGCAGTCAGCGGCATCGTCATGGCCATCTGCACCATGAAGGGGCTATGCGAGTCGCTGGGCGGCCGGTTCTCCACCGTGGGTCTGGTGGTCAGCATCGTGCTGATGCTAGGCATGACCTGAAGCGCTACCAGCTGGATTGGTCCGTCGCGTCTATAACGAGCCGGAAGCGAGACACGAGCCGAGCTCAAAAGCTGGGACTGCAAGCTCCGCATGCCATCCCCGAGATGCCGCGTCGGGAGACGCCCATCAGATTCTTCCACCTGCCATCGAGCTGGTGAAGCTGTATGCCTTCACGCCTGAAGCTATCCCTCACGGGCCATCAGCTCCATGAGAAACCAGGCTGAAGAAGGTCACCCATCCTGCGCTCCCAGCGCACCAACGCCACGCAGGCTGTAATAAACCAAAAACAGGAGGCCGCAGGCATTGTCTGCGGCCTCACTGTTGTGACTTCGCCTCGGCGCCACGATAGGGCGCTCCACCAGATCGGCGGTGATCACTCCGTCCAGCTGCACATGGTCACTGCACATGTAGCCTCATAACGATGCACACCAGCGTCTCATACATGGGGACGCCGTCCATCTCGCGCCGGAGATAACAGCGCCCTCCCGAACCAGACCGGCGAACTGCACCGGGTCTGCTCCACCTTCACGTTGGATAGCCATGGAGGCAGAGCGCATCTTCCAACTTAGGTGGCAGTCAGATAGCCTGCCTCGTCCAACAGCTTGCCGTACAGAGCGCCCGAATCCTCGCCTACCACGTTTATGGTCACAAGGCCCTCCATGGCGCTGGCGAACATATCATAGGTGCTCTTGCCATCCTCCGGCCTTCATCTCCTCGGCTGCTCTCGGCCACCACGCCGGACAGCTCTTGCCAGCTGCTCGTCGGTGTGGTAGGTCCATTTGATCATCGCTCAGCTGGCGGCCGATGCCCATGAAAGTGTTGGTGTAAATGCCGTTTTCAATCGTGCCACGCTGGAAGCCAGTTGGCTGTCGCCGCCGTCTCCGTCCTTCTTACCGCCGGCGGCCATGCTCAGCACCAGTACCAGCGCCAGCAATAGCCTGCGGCCCGTTTCATCTGCTTCATCGCTTCTCTTTCGCCGAATCTCATGTATTTGGGGTTGCTTTATACCATATGGTATACATCCATCTACCATATTTCGACACAGCCTGCAGAGAAAAGCGCATCGAGGGGCGGGCGCAAATGCGCCCACCTGATATCTGCCAGACTTCCGCTACAAGTCCTCCAGATCGTCGCGCTTCCCAGACACGCCGGTGCGCCCAGCGCTCCAGCGGCTCCGGCCCAATAAGGGGTGATTCTCCAGGGAGGTGGGCGGATGTTGGCAGGTACCGTACTGTAGTTCACCGATCCGAAGGTGCTCTCCGGAACGCCGAAGAGTGATCGTGGATATCCGGCGCCCCGGTTCGCGAAAGGGCTTTTTCTTTCGCATGGCATGGACCTCCCTGTTCTTGGCGCCGTCGGTGTGACCAGGTAGGATATTTTCTGCCCCATTTGAGCTTTGGGAGGGTTGTCAGCCGGGGAAAAATCTGCTATAATTTTTTCCGAGAGAGTATGTGCAGAAGAGACGGAGGTATGTATGGCAAATTTTACCCAAGCAGGCCATTGAAACGGCGTTTTGCAGCTGCTCACCTGAAAAGCCTCTGAACAAGATCAGTGTCCGGGATATTAGGAGAAGTGCGGCATCAACTGCAAACTCCTTTTACTACCATTTTCAGATATCCCCCTCCCTCGACTGCTGAGATCATCACCGCCTACACCGACCGGCTCATCGAGGAGTATCCCACCATCTCCATTACCGGACGAGTGCCGAGATGGTTGTTCGCTGCGCAACCGGCAGCGCCGTGATGGCTATCTACCACTCCGTGAACCGTGATCTTTGAGAAGAGCACCATGCGTTCAGGGTGAGTACGCTGTCACCACTTGCCATCGATACCGCCTTCCCCAGCACCACCGCCGGAGGCAGATCGGAAGGCGGTGATCCGCTTACCGCGCCAGATCTTCGGAATGTGCATCGACTGGATCAGCGGCGGGATGCAGGGACGAGGCGCTGGAGGAGCTGGGGCGTATCAGCCGCCTGTGCCACGGCCTCGCCGGAGCTCATCATCGAGCGCAGCCGGACGACCATTGAAAAATTTAGGCAAATACCCCTGACTGCCTTAAAACTGGCATTTGCATCCGGTGTCTGAAAGTCAGACACCCGGTGTTATTTTATCCATTTTCTCCCGGCCCCGAAAGCGATATACTCCAGACCATCAAAAGTGAGGGAGATGCGTATCATGCGTTCTGCTGACTCTATGCGAGCGGCCAAAACAGGATACATCATCATGTCGTGCTGCCGTGCGATGCTGGGCGTGGTGCTGCTTGTGTGGCCCGGCGTGTCGGTGGCCGTCTGGAGAGAAGGCGCTGGGCATCCGGAATGATCGTCTTTGGTGCCGTAGAAAGAGGTGGCGGGTATTATCTGTCCCGTGACCTGTTCCGGCTTGACGCCAGTACGATCTGGCGCTTCGGCGTGGCTGATCGCGGGCATCATGGCACTGACCCATCCGGCGAGACCATCTCGGCTTTCTGTGCGTGGTGTACGGCATTCCACAATTGCTTGCTGTCGGACGGGCTGTTCAAAGGGGTGCGAATCGCCGTGGACGCCAAAACGCTTCGGCATCCCGACCGCTGGTGGGCCATCCTGCTGGCAGCGGCGTGCGCCGGTGGCGCTGGGCGTACTTTGCTGGTGCTGCGGCCCGGCACGAGGGGCAAAAGCGCTGATATCTCCTGGGTGCGTCGCTGTTTCTGGACGGCGTGATGAATCTGCTGGTGGCTCTGCGTGACAGTGAAGATCATCCGCCACCAACGGACATCCGAGACCAGATGAATTTGAGATCAAGTGAGAAAGGACCGAGATGCAGTAAGGTTAAAGCGGTGAAGGAAGTAAAACCGTGTTCTGATCCTGATGATCGCACTGATCCTGCTGGTGCCGGCGGTGTTTGGGATGCTGGGTATTGATCAACTGACGATATGCTGGATTACCTGCCGGACAGCATGGACACCGTCATCGGACAGGACCAGCTGCTGGAGGATTTCGGCAAGGGCGCCTTCTCGTTCATCGTGGTGGAGAATATGCCGATCGGGAACGCCGTTACTGCTGTGCGAAAAGATAAAGGGCGTCGAGCACGTCGAGACGGTGCTGTGGTACCCACGCTGGCGGATCTTCCATTCCGAAGGAGATACTGCCGGATGAGCTGTACCGGGAGTTCAACTCCGACAATGCCACTGCTGAAGTCGCCGTGTTCTTCGACAGCGCCACCTCGGCCCGGACGTCACCATGGATGCCATCCGGGAGATTCGTTCCCCTGACCGGCAAGCAGTGCTTTGGTTTTTTCGGGTCATGTCGGCGCTGGTCACGGATCTGAAGGATCTTCGTGCGAGAAGGAGGAGCCGATCTACGTCGGGCTGGCGGTGCTGTGCGCGTTGCCATGATGATGTTTGCTGGACGGCTGGCTGGTTCCCTTCATGTGTTCCTCGCCTCCATCGGCGTGATGATCCTGCTCAACCTCGGCAGCAACTACTTCTTCGGTGAGATTTTCCTACATCACCAAGGCGCTGTCCGCCGTGCTCCAGCGCTTGCCGTTACGATGGACTACTCCATATTCTCTGGCACTAGCTACAACGAGCAGCGCGAAACAGGCAGACAACAAAGGAAGCCATGGCGTGCGCCATCCATGAGACGACTTCCGTCATCGGCAGCCCGTCACGACTTGCCGGCTTCGCGGCACTGTGCTTCATGACCTTCACGCTGGGACGCGATCTGGGCCTTGTCATGGCAAAGGGCGTTATCTGGGCGTGCTCCGGGCTGCGTGACCATCCTGCCGTCCCTGGATCCTGGTGCTTGGATAAGCCTCTGCAGCGGACACGGCATAAGTCCCGATCCCCGATAGGGAGGCTTCGCCGGGGCGGTGTGCAAGATCTTCCCCGTGTTTCTGGTGATCTTCGCCCTGCTCATCGCCCGGCCTACATCAGCTATGATAAGACCAACGACGAGGTCTACTACGACATGGGGCAGTGCCTGCCGGAGGATATGGAGTACGTCATCGCCAACAAGAAGCTCTCCGAGGAGTTTGACATCGCCTCCACCCATATGGTGCTGCTGGTGAACGCCGATCTGCCGGACAGCGACGTCCGGGCCATGATCGACGAGATGGAGCAGGTGCCGGGCGTGAAGTATGTTGGGCATGGAGAGCGTGGGGCCCCATGATCCCCATGGAGGTGCTGCCGGATTCCGTGCGCTCCATGCTGGAGAGCGACCAGTGGAGCTGTTGCTCATCAACTCCGAGTATAAGGTGGCCTCCGATGAGGTCGATCAGCAGATCGATCAGCTGAACGCCATCCTGAAGAAGTATGACGAGGGGCGGAATGCTCATCGGTGAGGCCCCTGCATGAAGCGACATGATCGAGACGACGACCACGACTTCAAGGTAGTCAACGCCGTCTCCATCGCCGCCATCTTCCTCATCATCACGCTGGTGGAGGGAAGCCTCCTGCCCTTCATCCTGATCGCCGTCATCGAGCTGGCTATCTTCATCAATCTGGGCCTGCCCCATGTGCTGGGCCAGTCGCTGCCTTCATCGCCCCCATCTGTATCAGTACCATCCAGCTGGGCGCTACGGTGGACTACGCCATCTTTGATGACCACCCGCTACAAGGCGGGCGGCTCAATGGCGAGGACAAGAAGAAGGCCGTCATGACCGCCCTGCGGACCTCGGCCCCCTCCATCATCGTCAGGCGGCATGGGCCTGTTCGCCGCCACCTTCGGCGTGGCGCTGTATTCCAAACATCGATATCGTGGGCTCCATGTGTATGCTGATGGCCCGTGGCGCTATCATCAGCGTGCTGCTGGTGCTGCTGGTGCTGCCGGCTCTGCTGATCCTGTGCGACGGCATCGTGTGCCGCACCACCCGTGGTATGACCCATCTCATTGGTAAACAGGAGGTTGTAAAATGAAAAAGAATAAATTTCTGGCTGTGATCTTTAGCCATGGCGGTGGCCGTAGGCGCCGGCGTCACCACCTACGCCGTGGGCAGGACGCCAATGATACCGAGGCCCCGTCCACCGTGGCGACGGCCGCCTCCGCCTCCGACACGGGAGGCCGTCAAGGATGAGACGGTGTACGTCATGACCGCGCCGACGGCAAAGCACCCAGAAGATCCTGGTCAGCGACTGGATCAAGAACGCCCTGCCTGCCGAGGCCCGGAAGGCCATCGAGAGCCTGAACGACGCCCAGCAGGTGAAGGACGACTGCCGGACCGGCACCATCCAGAAGGAGCTGCCGGTGAGCATGAGCATCCACTACACCCCTGGACGGCAAGACCGTCACCCCCAGCGAGCTGGCGGGCAAGAGCGGCAAGGTGACCATCCGCTTCGAGTATGAAAACAACCAGTATGAGGTGCGTACCGTCAACGGCGTCAGCCAGAAGGTGTATGTCCCCTTTGTGGCCCTCACCGGTGCCCTGCTGGATACCTCCCACTTCTCCAATGTCACCGTCTCCAACGGTAAGCTCATCAACGACGGCGACCGCATCGCCGTCATGGGCATGGCCTTCCCGGCCTGCAGGAGGATCTGGGCATCAGCAAGGAGCAACAGCCTGGACCTGCCCGACTATGTGGAGATCAGCGCCGACGTAACGGACTTCACGCTGGAGACCACCCTCACCGTCGTCTCCAACAGCCTCCTCAATGAGGTGGATACCGACGACCTTACCTCCGGCGATCTGGGGAGCCTGTCCGATTCCCCTGGGCAAGCTCACGGATGCCATGGATCAGCTGATGGACGGTTCCTCCCCAGCTGTATGACGGACTCTGCACGCTGCTGGACAGCTGCGGACAGCTGTCTGACGGCGTGGATCAGCTGACGGACGGTCTGGATCAGCTCAGCTCCAACAGCAGCGCCCCTGAACGCCGGGGCCAAGCAGGTCTTTACCTCCCTGCTGGCTATGGCCGATGAGCAGCTGCAGCCCCAGCTGGCGCAGGCGGGCATCACCATCCCCTCCCCTGACCATTGACAACTACACCACCGTGCTGGGCGGCGTGCTGGCCCAGCTGGACAAGGCCGGTACGCTGGCTGAGCAGGCCGCCCGTGAGCAGGTGACTGCCGCCGGGAGGCCGCACGGGATCAGATCCGTGCCGCTGTGACCGAGGCCGTGCAGCAGCAGGTAACGGCGCAGGTGACGGAGCAGGTGCGCCAGCAGGTGCTGGGGCAGGTGCTCAACGCCATGGGCTACACCATGGAGCAGTATCAGCAGAGTCCTGAGCTGAAGGCGCAAGTGGATGCCGCCGTGGAGCTGCAGATGCAGACTCCCGCCATGCAGCAGACCATCTCCGAGAATGTGACGGCTCTTATGGGGACGGAGGAGATCCGGCAGAAGATCGACGCCGCCACGGAGCAGCAGGTGCAGCTGAAGATCGAGGAGACCATGGCCTCCGACGAGGTGCAGCAGAAGATCATGGCCGCTACGGAGCAAGCCTCCGCCGGTGCCGTGCAGATCCGCAGCCTGAAGCAGCAGCTGGACCAGTACAACGTGTTCTACATGGGCCTGAATAGCTACACCGCCGGTGGGATCAGGCTGCCGCCGGTGCTCAGCGGCTCCAGAGCAATATGCCTGCCCTGCTGGATGGCGTGAAGCAGCTGCGGGACGGCGCCATGCAGCCTCCGACGGACTGAAGCAGTTCAATGAGGAGGGCGTGGAGAAGCTGGTCAGCGTGCTGGGCGACAACGTGGAGGATCTGGCGGAGCGTCTGACCGCCACGGTGGAGGTCTCCCGCAACTACCGCAGCTTCTCCGGGCTGACGGACGGCATGGACGGCGCTGTGCGCTTCATCTACCGCACCGAGGCCGTGGAAAAGGCCGAGTGATCCCGTTCCTTACAGAGTAGGAAGGCGGCAGCCATAGGGCTGCCGCCTTTGGTGTCGGGAGGGCATTGCCCGCCCCTGCCATCCTCTGTCATCGCAAAAAGCCCGCCGCCGGCGGGCTTTTGTGCGCTCTTGGAGGCCCTTCCGCACCCTCCCCGCACCCGACGGAGGTGGGCGGCATACAATGGTCTATCCTTAGGGAAGGGGGAGGCGTGGTGGAGCATACATATACCGTGGCGCTGGCGGGAAATCCCAATGTGGGAAAAAGCACCGTATTCAACCGCCTGACAGGGCTGCGCCAGCACACGGGCAACTGGCCCGGCAAGACCGTGGAGCGGGCAGAGGGTTATTTTTCGCAGGCGGGGCAGCGGTTCCGGCTGGTGGATCTGCCGGGGACCTATTCTCTGGCGGCGGATTCGCCGGAGGAGGAAGTGGCCGGGGCGTTTTTGCAGAGCGGGCAGGCGGATGCCGTCATTGTGGTAGTGGACGCCTCCTGCCTGCGGCGGGGGCTGATCTTGGCCCTGCAGCTCCGCCAACAGACCCAGCGGCTGGTGCTGTGCGTGAATCTCATGGACGAGGCGGCCCGCCGGGGTGTCACGCCTCAGATCCGGCGCTTGGGGCAGCTGCTGGATGTGCCGGTGGTGGCCACCGCCGCCCGCAGCGGAAAGGGGCTTGGCGGAGCTGCGGCATCAGGCGGCGGAGGTGTGCCGCCGGGAGCCATGGGAGGACGGCTGGAAGCTGACCTACGTCCCGCCGGTGGAGGCGGCGCTGGGACTGCTGGAGACGGGAATGTCCCCCGCCGCCGTGCCGTGGCACTGCTGTGGGGAAGCCCGCCCACAGAGGGGAACAGTCCCTGTGGCGCGGGCGCAAAGAACGGCTGGGAGCGCTCTCCCGGGCAGGCCCTGCGGGACAGCCTGACGGCGTCGGTGGTGGCGCTGGCGGAGGAGATCGGGCGGCAGTGCGTCCGGTGCGGCCGGACCCCCCACGCCCCGGATCGGCGGCTGGATCGGCTGCTGACCTCCCGGCTTACAGGCTTTCCGGTGATGCTTTTGCTGCTGGGGCTGGTGTTCTACTGACCATACAGGGGGCCATAATGCCCCCTCCCGGCTGCTGAGCCGGTGGCTGACGGCGCTGGAGGAACCACTGGGGGTCGCTGGCAGGAGCGCCGTGGTGGGTGCAGGGGCTGTGGTGGACGGCATCTACCGGACGGTGGCGTGGGTGGTGGCGGGTGATGCTGCCTCCCATGGCCATCTTCTTTCCCCTGTTCACGCTGCTGAGGACGCCGATATCTGCCCAGAGTGGCCTTCGCATGGATCGGTGCTTCCGGGCGGCGGGTTTCAAAAGCGTGAGCTCACCATGGCCATGGGGCTTCGGCTGCAACGCCTGCGGCGTCACCGGTGCCGGCATCATTGCCAGCCCCCAGAGAGCGGCTGGTGGCCATCCTCACCACCTGCTTGAGCCCATGCAACGGGCCGCTTCCTTACGCTGATCGCCCTGATCGGCCTGTTCTTTCTGGGGATACCGGCCGGACCGGGCGGTTTGGCACCGGCGCTGGCGGTATGGGGTCATCGTGTTCTGCGTGGCCATGACGCTGGCCATGTCCAAGTCCCAGCCACGGTGCTTTGGTGACAGCCCTCCTGCTGGAGCTGCCGCCCTATCGCCTGCCCCAGGTAGGGGCGCTGGTGCGCTCCCTGCTGGATCGGACGGTGTTTGTGCTGGGACGGGCGCTGACGGTGACGGCCCCGGGCCGCTGATCTGGGGATGGGGAACATGGACGCCAGGGGGCATCTCTCTGCTGAGCGGGCCGCCGGGGGTACTCCCCCCGCTGGGACGGCTCATGGGGCTGGACAGCGGTATGCTGGCCTTTTCTGCTGGGCTTTCCGCCAATGAGATCGTGCTGCCCATTCTGCTGATGGGCTATCTGCACACCGGGACGCTGACGGAGTGCAGCGGGCTGGAGGCGCCGGGCCCATTTTTTTGCACAGCGGCTGGACCGGGGAGACGGCCCTGTGTATGATGGCTACTGTGCCTCTTTGCCTTCCCCTGCGGCACCACCTGCCTCACCATCCGCCGGGAGACCGGCGGCCGCCGGTGGACGCTGCTGGCCATGGTGCTGCCGACGGCGGTGGGGATGGCGGTCTGTATGCTGATCCATGGAGCCTTCGAGGCTGCTGGGATAAAGCGGGAGAGAACCGGGGCATCGCCTCCCGGCTCCCTTTGCAGTCATCGAAGCCTCCATGTGCCTGCCCAGAAACCCGCCACGGCTTGGGCCAGCTTGTGCCTCCCCCTCGCCGGGGGAGACGATCCTCCGCTGAGACAAAGAGTACCAGCCCCAACACGTCGCCGCCGCACAGGATGCGGGCGGCCACCGCCGCCGCGTACTGCCCGGCGCTCTCCGGAGTACCGGCAGCCGCTCCTGCCCGGAGCGGTACTGATAGATGCTTTGCGCTGCTCCATGATCTGCTCCAGCTGCGGAGAAAGGTTCTTGCCAAGCGGCTCCCGCTTCCCGGCCCCGGCTACGGCCACGATGCTGTCCCGGTCGGTAACAGCGGCGGTGAAATCCGTGTTGCGGGACAGGGGTGTCGCAGAATTCATGGCGAAGTCCTCCAGTCCGCCGATGAGGGAGTACTTCTTTTGAAAATGACTTCCCTGTCCCGTGTGGTGTAGATCTCCAACGGGTCGCCCTCACGGATACGCATGGTGCGGCGGATCTCCTTGGGGATCACGACCCGGCCCAGGTCATCGATGCGCCGCACGATCCCCCCAGTTGCTTTCATCTATGCTACATCCTCCAGCTGTTGAGTTTTGTTACCGGGCGATGGTGGGTGCTTGCCCTTCTTCATCGGCGGTATGCCTATTTTCTGCAATGGCGGCAAAAATATGTAGCCGCCGCCGTTGGGGTTTCTGGAAAATGCAGGGCCGGATCGTGTGCGGGTTGAGGGATGTGCTGTATCCGCTGAAAAAGACCGGGAAAACCAGCGCAAAATTGAGATCATTCCCAAGCTACTGAAAACGCTTTATGAGGGACAAGCTCAGCGGCAAGACCTCGGAGGATAACTACTGTGTTCTTTCGCAGGGGCATATTCCGATGAGCGTGAGCAGCCGCAAAAGAAGATTCTGAAGCTGCGCAGGAAGCTGACCGAAATGGGCGAAAAAAAACGAGCGGGAAGAGTTCATCCATGCGATACGTAAGTTCATGGAAATGCGGACGCTGACCAAACAGGTGTTGAACGAGCTGATTGACCACATTGATGTGTACGAAACGCAGGGGACGGGCAAAACAAAACCCAACGACTTGTCATCTACTACAAGTTCGTCGGGTATCTGGACATTGATCCCACGCAGTGCCGTCCGAACTACCGCCGACATCCGCGAGGGGTGTTGCCATAGAGTATATTTCCTGCGAGCCGCCGGAGAATCTGAAGGAGCTGTTCCCTTTAAGGGACACGGGCGTGGATGATGATTCTTTTGAGGAAGAAAACCGGAGCAGGCAAACTGCTCGAGGAGGATAAGGGTATTCAATCGAAGTATTTGGTAAAAAAACTTGATTTACGGTTTCGACGTAAACGTTAAATGACGGATGATTATAATCTTGCCGACGAAGATACATGTTTTTCTTTTTCAAGATATTCATCAATACTTCGTCCCAATCGATGTTCTTTTGATGGCTGAAAACTTTCGGATAAACAAACTGTTCTGACCTGAATTGGGCACTTTTGATTCTTGTTATAGTAATACCTGTCCCAAGACAATCGTAAAAATCGGTTTTCTCATGGATCAATCTATGGCAACCATTACGATCGTTGAAACTTTATGGCGAGATCAATGCTTTTTCGGTGTGATTACCTTTGGTAAAATGCCGTTTTTGTTGTTGTTAATACGGAAGTGGAATCCATGCAGTCATTCCATCCGTTTTTATTGAGAATCACATTAAACTGTTTGCCGGATATATTCCTTGATTTCTTCACAGTTGGGATAAGTTGATTTCAAAATCAATTATCATCAAATTATAATCGAGATCAATAGGTTATCATTTTCGTGATAAGATTTTTTGCAGGTTCATGCTGACAAGGTGAGCTTCCATAAGGGAATCGTTGTTAATGAGCTGAACAAGCCATAAGGTTGGATGAATTGGAGCATAAGTATTTAACCTTTAAGAAATTTGGACCTTATCTCTAAATATAGTGATCCACATAATAACAATCTCCTTTCTTCCCATGCCACCCATTCAGCGTTTCTCGCTAAATCATTATAGTGTACTCACGAATGATGCCCGTGTCAATACTTTCAGGTAAAAGCGGATGTAACTGAAATCAGTTACATCCGCTCAAGACAAAGTCATGTGACCAATTTAGATGCATGTTGAAAATAGAAAAATCGAGAGAGCTGAAGCGTGGGCTTTTTAAGTCAACATATTTTACTAATACGATTTGTGATAGAGAAGAATCGAGGGATTTTTTAAGAGTGACCAAATAGATACAGCCCCTCATCTCCGATTTCGTCCTTGCGCTTATTTCCGCTTGCTGTAAGCTTTTGAGGATTATTTTTCCCGATCTTTTCAGCCACGCCTCAAATGCTTGAACATTTTCTTCGTGCGTATAGAACTCGCGAACGACAGGGAGCAGTGCCGCAGCCAGACCTTGAGCGCCCACAAAGCAGGATCGACTTTATCGAGCGTAATCCCTCACATCGCGATCAAAGCATCCTTATCAAAATGGATGACACTGGACGGGGTATTCTATTAAACTTCTCATCCATCTTTCTTCGGCTCCTCAACGGCAGAATCTATCTCAATTTGAAAACCAGTCGTTTATAGGTCGTCAGGCACTTCATCCGGTTCTCGCAAACCAGCGGAATGGTATTAGACCATATCCGGCAGACCGTTTTTCTGTTATTACGAA
>VOFK01003698.1_pt1 | contig 27913 bp, 44 predicted proteins | sample 5384121 | NCBI WGS metagenome assembly VOFK01 (sample SAMN12384730, study PRJNA508395) | human gut metagenome | isolation source: healthy gut J | host: Homo sapiens | reverse complement strand
AATCTACTGAGCCGGTTTTCCACTTACCTTCCCATACTATCAATCTTAAAGAATACAAAAAACACCCAACTTTACATCCTTGGGTGTAAAATTGGGTGTTTGTTTTGCAATTTGCTGATTTTCAGCATTTATTGCGGAGAGACGGGGATTCGAACCCCGGATACCCTTTTGGGGTATACACGCTTTCCAGGCGTGCCTCTTCAACCACTCGAGCACCTCTCCTTTTTTCGGAGTGCAAAAATAGAACAAATTTTCAAAACCAGCAAATATTTGAGTCCACAATCTATCTATTCATTCCAAGAGATACATCTATAAATCGTGATTACGCATCCGATACTCCGCCAATTCCTCATACTTAGTACCCGGACGGCCGTAATTACAATACGGATAAATGGAAATACCACCGCGCGGAGTAAAAATGCCCGTCACCTCAATATATTTAGGATCCATCAGCTTAATCAAATCTTTCATGATGATATTCACGCAATCTTCATGAAAATCGCCATGATTACGGAAACTAAACAAATACAGCTTCAAGCTCTTGCTCTCCACCATTTTCACATCAGGCAGGTAGGAGATACGGATTTCCGCAAAATCGGGCTGTCCTGTAATAGGACACAAACTGGTAAATTCGGGACAGTTAAAACGTACCCAATAGTCGTTTCCGGGATGTTTGTTCACAAAGGACTCCAACACTTCGGGAGCATAATCTTGCCTGTACTCGGTCTTCGACCCGAGAAGGGTCAATTCATCTTTTCTTTCCATTAAAATCTGTTTTTTTCATATTCATGTTTTCTCTTTCATACCTTGGAATAGAAATTCTCTCCCTGCCAAGTACATCGTTTCACTAAAGTGATGAAACTGTACCACTTGAGTGATGAAACTTCTTCACTTCAGTGATAAAATTTGCTCACTAAAGTGAAACGATATACCCGGCAAGAAAGGAACACCTTTCATACAAAGAGAAAACACCTTCGTTTATCCTATCGTTTCTCTCTTTCCGCCTTTATCTCCAGATACTTTTCCAATCCTTCACGACGGAGCTTACAGGCCGGGCAATGACCGCAGCCATCCCCCTGTACGCCATTATAGCAAGTCAGCGTTTCATGCCGGATCAAATCGAGCACGCCCAATTCGTCCGCCAACGCCCATGTTTCCGCTTTATCAATCCACATCAACGGAGTGTGAAGCACGAACTGCTCGTCCATGGCAAGGTTCAATGTCACATTCAGCGACTTGATAAAAGCATCCCGGCAATCGGGATAACCGCTGAAGTCTGTCTGCGACACACCGGTCACGATATGATTGATTCCCAATTCGCGTGCATAGACAGCCGCAATGCTCAGAAAGAACAAATTCCGCCCCGGCACAAACGTATTAGGGAAACTATCGGCAGGCTTCACCTCATCCATCGTTATCGTAGTATCTGTCAGCGAATTTTTTTACCCAGGTTGCCTATAAAGGAAACATCCATCGCTTTAAACTCCACCCCTGCCTTTCCGGCAATAGCACGGGCCAGCTCCACTTCCTTCACATGCTTTTGTCCATAGATAAAGCTTAAAGCATACACTTTGCGGAAATGTTTTTTTGCCCAAAACAGGCAAGTGGTTGAGTCCTGCCCTCCGCTGAACACAACCAATGCGTCACTTTTATTCATTGTTGACAATTTTTCAATTTACTAATACGCCAATGTGCCAATTGCCGCGCTATGTGGATATGCTGCGCCATATACCGTATGGTAATTGGCTAACCGGCACACTGACACATCAGCACCTTATTAAAGTTCTTTGATTTTCAATACATTGTATGAGATATGCTCATCAAAGACATCACTGCCATCCACCTTCTTGATGTAATTTACCACACGGATGGTAACGGGCAGGATAATAATTTCATAGAGTGTCTTGAGCACTGCCTGAATAACCATCATCTTTATCAGTTCACCGGCAGGCATCAAACCTCCAAAGGCAACAGGAAAGGAAAATCATGGAATCGGCACTCTCACCCACCAAAGTAGAAGTGATGGCACGAAGTGAAAAGTTCTTTCCTCCCGAAGCCAGCTTCATTTTACTCATGACATAGGCATTGAGAAAAAGAGCCGACCAAGAAAGCGGTCAGACTGGCTACAGCGATGCGGGGCGCCATGCCGAAAACGAAGTTGAAGCCCTCCTCTCCTTCCCAAAACGGAGCTGCGGGCATCAGAATGGCAAGCTGCGCCAAAGCTACCACCATGAAATTCATGGCAAAGCCCATCCAAATGATAAGACGTGCCTTGCGGAAGCCCCATACTTCGGCTATACAATCATTGATAATGTAAGAGATAGGAAATACAACCAATCCGGCAGTCGCCGTAATTTTCCAGATCTGGACAACTTTGGTTTCCAATAAATTTGCTGCGACAAGACATACACAAAACAGTATGCCAAGCAACATGAACGATACAGATACAGTATTATTATTCTTCATTTCTCCTGTTTTTTACGTGGTGTTCTAGAATACACGACCGCTATTCACGGCATCATACGTCTATTTTTTAATTCGGGGTGCAAAGATAGAAATTATTTCCGAGTTAACCGGATATAACTGCATTAAATATTCTTATCAAGAAGAAACAGCCTCATCAAACAATTACCTTTTCTATAGCCAAACAGTATGGAACAATGAAAGATGAAGCGTCACAAACAGGTGGGTATCAGTGAAAACGATTTTAGGGGCAGATTGAATCCACCCCTAAAAGACAGGATAAAAAATCCTTTATTCAAACAAAGCAATCGTCTTCTTTATAATTTCGATACACTCCTTTAATTGTTCCTCTGTAATCACCAATGGCGGAGCAAAACGAATAATATTCGTATGTGTCGGTTTGGCCAGCAAACCGTTTTCGGCCAATTTCAAGCAAATCTCCCACGCCAAATCCTTCGTTTCATCATTATTGATTATCAACGCATTCAGCAATCCCTTGCCCCGGACCAAAGAAGCCACACGAGATGTTTCGCACAGTTTTCTCATCTCTTCCCGGAATATCAGTCCCAGCCTGTATGCCCTGTCCGCCAACTGTTCGTCCCGTACTACCTCAAGCGCCGTAACAGCCACTGCCGCAGCAATAGGATTTCCGCCAAAAGTGGAGCCATGTTGCCCCGGACGGATAACATCCATCACTTCATTGCATGATAATACCGCAGAAACAGGACAGGCCCCACCCGATAAAGCCTTTCCCAAAATCAAGATATCCGGATGAACATTCTCATAGTCACAAGCCAGCAATTTACCTGTACGGGCAATGCCGGTCTGCACTTCATCGGCTATAAAAAGTACATTGTGGGCACGGCACAAGTCGTAACATTTTTTCAAATATCCCTCATCGGGTACATAAGCACCTGCCTCTCCCTGAATGGGCTCAACCAGGAATCCGGCCACATGAGGATGTTCGTCCAGCACTTTCGCCAATGCTTCGGCATCATTGTAGGGAATCACGACAAAGCCGGGGTAAAAGGTCCGTAGTTATTGTAAGCGTCCGGATCAATGGAGAAAGAAACGATAGTGGTAGTACGCCCATGAAAATTATTCCGGCATACAACGATTTCCGCCGTATCCTTGGGAAGCTTTTTTACTTCATACGCCCATTTGCGGCAAAGCTTCAATGCGGTTTCTACTGCCTCGGCTCCCGTATTCATCGGTAAGACCTTGTCATATCCGAAATAACGGGTGACAAATTCTTCATACCGTCCCAACTGGCTGTTATAAAAAGCGCGTGAAGTCAAAGTCAGCTTTCGCGCCTGTTTTACCAACGTATCGATAATACGCGGATGACAATGTCCTTGGTTCACTGCCGAATAAGCGGAAAGGAAATCATAATATTTCTTTCCTTCCACATCCCATACAAACACACCTTCTCCCTTATCCAATACCACAGGAACAGGATGATAATTGTGTGCTCCATGTTTGTTCTCAAGCTCCATCAATTGAGCTGCCGATAATTTTGCATCCATAAGCTTTTTATTATTTAATGTTTTTCTTTCTTCAAGAATATTTCCGCCATCATGCAACGGGCACTTCCTCCTCCCAGCGTTTCAATGGTAGGGATGGGCATGGGAAGCAACGCGTTATACTTAGACAGCCGTTGTAACTGGCCTTCATCCAACGAATCGTAAGCACTTTGAGACATCACTAGAAACAATGCGCCTTTCCCGTTCTCCACCTGAAGCATATTTCCGGCAAAGTGATGCATCTGTTCCTCGGAGATGGCAATGATTTCTTTCCCTGTCTGCCGCAAGACGTGACAAACCTGCTCACGCTCTTCCACGTCGTCGATGCTGTCCAGACAAACGACCGCATAATCTGTCGCCACACACATCATGACATTGGTATGATAAATGGGCAGACGTTGTCCGTTTACAGTCTGATAAGCATGAAAGGACACCGGAATAAAATTCTGCTCCTTGCAGAACCGGCCCAATAAAGCTTCGTCCACCCGTTGCGACAAAGCCGCGTATGCATAACGGTTCACCCGGTCCAGAATGATTCCCCCGGTCCCCTCCAGGAACCGGTTTTCTTCCTCAAAACCTGTATAATCTACCTTCCGACGGATGCTGAACCCCTCCGACTCTATCCGCTGCAAGATATCCGCCCGTCTTTCCGCCCTGCGGTTTTCCGCAAACATAGGATACAGCACCACCGTTCCGTCGTCGTGAAAGGACACCCAGTTGTTCGGAAATATGGAATCCGGAGTATGAGGTATCGGGGTATCCTGCACCGCTATTACCTCTATGCCGTTTGCACGCAACTTATCCACCATGCCCCGAAATTCCTTCAAGGCACAAGCTTGTACTGTTTCACCTGCCGCAACTGTCCGCTGCTGGAAATAATTGTTGGCCGCTGTTTCTTCATTGAACCCGAAGGCCACGGGTTCCACCATCAAAATGTGGTTTGTTGTTTGTTTAGTCATTTTCTCGGATTAATGGTAAGGTGGAGCAGCGCAACAGTCCGCCCATCTTAGATATTTCATAATAAGGTACACGCTCTACCGTCATTCCCCATACCTCTTCCATAAAGGTATTCAGGCGGATAAAGTTCTTTTCAGAAACCACCACCTCAGGAGAGATGGAAAAGACATTCGTATTCATATAGTACATCTCTTCCCGCGTTATTTCAAATACATTCTCCCTGCCGAACAAATCGAGCAGAGTATGATAATCCTGAGGATACATAAATCCGTCCTTATAAATAATCGCATGCCCTTTCCCTACCGGCATAAAGGTACAATCCAGATGCAGAATCCCCGCACGTGGATCTGTATTATGTTTTTTCAGCTCCAAGGGGATGAATATCTTCCCCGGACAGATTTCTTTCAGAAAGGAAAAAGCATACCGGTTGGTACGTGCCGTCTTCATCTGCGGGTAATCGGGCTGGGTATAAAGGCCTACAAACACTATATTATTGTAAAGCACCACATCACCTCCCTCTACGTGCGCCTTTTCGGGAAGGTTGAAAATCTTGTTATAAGCTATCTGATTATAGACCACTTCGTAGGCTTCCTTCTCATCCTCCCGGTTGGGGATGATATTGGAAACAATAATCTTGTCGTCAATCACAAATCCCACATCACGGGCAAACACCTGATTACAATTCTCCAGTGTCCACGGGCGATAGACCTGTACCCCATATTTCAACAATACGCTTTCAAAGCATCTCATCTCTTTGAAAATATCTTCTTCATGGGGGTATATGTTATGCAATACGGACTCGTATGACTTGGCGTCATAAGTTTCTTCCAGCGTGGGGACCTTCCCTATGGAACCGGGTTGTCCAAGCACCACAGCTTTCAATGTAGAAGTTTCATTCCTTACGTTAAGCTGCATAAATCTAATATATTTATGCAAATATAAGAAGTTTACTCAACTAAACAAATGAATTGCCCGAATAATTCTACCCTATTGATTTATCAATTATATTTGTAACCGAAAAAAGAAGGTAAGATGAAAAAACAAGAACTTTATAACAAGGTGATCGCTTATTTTCAAGAAGCGATGCCTGTTGCCGAAACCGAACTTCATTACAATAACCCATTCGAGTTATTGATAGCTGTTATCCTGAGTGCACAATGCACGGACAAACGGGTAAATATGATCACCCCTCCTCTTTACCGGGATTTCCCGACTCCTGAGGCATTGGCCGCTTCGACGCCGGAAGTGATTTATGAATACATACGGAGTGTAAGTTATCCCAACAACAAGGCAAAACACCTGGTGGGCATGGCGCAAATGCTGGTGAAAGATTTTCATAGCGAAGTACCGGGAACATTGGAAGAACTGGTCAAACTGCCGGGAGTGGGACGCAAGACAGCCAATGTCATCCAAAGTGTAGTATTCAATAAAGCAGCCATGGCGGTAGATACACATGTGTTCCGCGTGAGCCACCGCATCGGGCTGGTTCCTCAAACCTGCACCACACCGCTGGCTACAACGAGAAATATCTGATGAAGCATATTCCGAAGGAGATTGTGCCCACCGCACATCATTGGCTTATTTTACACGGAAGATATGTTTGTGTGGCACGGACACCGAAATGTTCGGAATGCGGGTTGAACGGATTGTGCCGGTATTCGTTGAAGCCGGCTTTATAAACAAATTTTCATTCCATCGTATGCAAAATGCACATGCGGCGGCAATAACCGTTCAGCATCAGCATGTAATCCTATATGATGACTCATGTGAATAAAATAGGTTTCCCCCGGCTCCTATTCTTTGTGCATTGTCCAAAGCCTCCTTCAAATTCTGGTGGGGGTATGGTGAGGCTGAGGACGCAATGCATTCATTACCAACACATCCAGTCCTTGCAGCAAATCATATTCAGCCCCAGGCATCGTCAACATATCGGTAATCCATGCCATCCGGCCGATACGGTATCCCAAAATGGACAGTTTGCCATGCATTACCCGAAGAGGTGTCACCTCTACTTTGTTTCCTTCGGGATTGCCGATAATAAAAGGAGAATCGGGAACAATTTCCTCTAATGTAATACGGGGAACTCCCGGATAAAGATGTTCGGCAAAACAATAAGGAATACGCTGGCGTAAACGCTCTGCCGTATATTGTTCGGCATAAACCGGCACATCGCGAAAACGACAGAAAGGACGCAAATCATCCAAGCCTCCTACATGGTCATAGTGTTCATGAGTAATCAAAACACCGTCCAACGGCTTGAAATCGTTCAACCGTATCATCTGTTCACGGAAATCGGGACCGCAATCTATCAGAATCCGGAGCCCTTCCGTTTCTATCAGTCCCGAACAACGCAAACGGTTGTCCCGGGGATCGCTGCTGGTACATACCGGACATTTGCACCCTATTTCGGGTACTCCCGTAGACGTTCCGCTGCCTAGTATTGTAATCTTCATATTATACTTTATATAAAATTCACTTCGGGAGAGATAGCTACCCCGAACTTTTGAAGCACAGACTCCCCTGTATCCGTCTGGCAAGAGCAATCACTTCATCTCCCGTAGCGCCTCCACAGTTCACCAAGACCAACGCCTGTTTAGAATGAACACCCGCGCGCCCTATTTGTTTGCCTTTCCAGCCGCAACGGTCTATCATCCATGCAGCAGGAATCTTCACCCGATTGCCATCCACTTCATAATGTGGCATATCAGGATACTGTTGCTGTACTATTTCAAACTGCCTGCGTGGAACAATCGGATTCATAAAAAACTTCCGGCATTTCCCTGCACCCGGGGATCGGGCAACGGCTTCACGCACGGCAATAATCACCTTCCTTACATTCTCCAATGCCACCTCACCTCCTCGCTTTTCCAATTCGCCACGCACATTTCCATACTCAGATTAAAAACCGGCTGCTTACTTAAACGATAAGTGACGTAAGTCACTATATATTTACCTTTCAAATCTTTCTTGAAAATGCTTTCACGATAAGCATAACGGCATTCCTCTTTGGTAAAAATCCGTTTCCTGCCGGTTTCCACCTCGACGGTTTCCACACTTACAATCAAATCTTTTGCCTCAACACCATACGCACCGATATTCTGAACGGCAGAAGCACCCACTTCACCGGGAATCAATGACAGATTTTCAGCACCATACCAACTGTTCTTCACGGTATATGCCACAAAATCATCCCACACCTCACCGGCTCCTGCCCTTACCTCTATTTCCTGTTCGTTTTCAGCAACCACCTCATACCCCCGGATAGCCGAATGCAGGACAGTTCCTGCATAATCACCTTTAAAAAGCAGATTGCTTCCTCCGCCAATATGCAACCAGTTACCGGCCATCAGTTTTTTATCCGACAAGATGGATTGCAGCTCTGTCACCGATTCATATTCCACAAACAAAGATGCCTTCACATCCATACCAAATGTATTATGAGGCAACAGAGAGTAGTCTTTTATTTCCTTCATTTACAATCAAATCAATCGCTCAGATCCTCAAACTGCATCAGTTTCCACAGACCGTGCCGCCGTTCAAAATAGAGCGTATTATTAAATCCATTGCCAAAACCTTTCATTTCAATCACTTTCGTATTGGAATGCACATTCTCGTTCTGGCCATAGTTCACATTAGTCAGATTCTCACGAGGCAACACAGGCTGGAATGCGAACCATTGTCCGGCCTCCAAAGTCGTTTCCAGTATCTGAAACTCGTCTTCGGGATCAGCAGTCACAAACTTCAACGGTTCGTGCAAACGTGACAACTGGAAAACCGAATCATTGGCAAAACGTTCATAAAAACTCAAAAGAAGTCCTCCTTACCGGTATCCTCTCTCGGCATATCCGCGAAATCTATGGCTTCCAGTTTCCACAGCCCCTTCAGACGCTCAAAATAGTACCGCTTGATTTTTCCCTTCTTCAAGTAAATCCATTCTATCTTGACACTGGTAAGCCCCGTATCTTTCTCCATTTCCATATCTTCCGCCTTATCGAACAGAACTGTATAGGCATCTCTGCCGGCTGAAATAAAGGATCGTGTTTCCATTGCTCCTTTTCAATGTGCTCTTTCTTTTCCATTGTATAATACGGCAAAGGGAACACGATGCGTGACAATTGTAATTTTTCATCACTGGCAAAATTGTAGAAAAAGTCGGCAAAACTTTCGTCGGCCGTAGCGGGAACCATTGGTTCTTCCTCTACCGCAGCCATCGCTTCTGTTGTGTCCGGGGTTGCAGTCAGCGAATCAATCTCCTCAGTAAGCGTCTCGAAGGGGTCCATTTTCTTTTTCCACCTCCACAGGAGCTTATCAGCATAAGCAGACAAACTCCGATTATTAGTTTTCTCATTTTCTATATTTAGAAAAAATCGATGCAAAAATATCGTTTTTTTTAGTTTTCAGCAAAATATATGGGTTTAATTCGCTAACTTTGCGGTCATTAAAAAATAAAGAAGAAACTATGTTAGCTAAAATAGAACAATTACTTCAGGAAATTGAAGGCTTGCAAGCAGCCAATGCGGAAGAATTGGAAGCCTTGCGCATTAAATATCTTAGCAAAAAAGGAGCGATTAATGAGTTGATGGCAGACTTCCGCAACGTACCTGCCGAGCAGAAAAAAGAGGTGGGTATGAAACTGAACGAGCTGAAGAACAAGGCTCAGGAGCGTATCGCCTCATTGAAAGAAGCTTTCGAAACCCAAGATAACAGCGCAGCCGAAATGGATCTTACCCGTACGGCTTATCCCATCGAACTGGGAACACGTCACCCGCTGAGCATTGTAAAGAATGAAATCATTGATATATTCCATCGGCTGGGCTTCAGTATTGCCGACGGTCCCGAAATAGAAGACGACTTGCACGTATTCACTGCCATGAATTTTGCCGAAGACCATCCTGCACGTGATATGCAAGATACTTTCTTCATCGAAGCCAATCAGGAAGATGTGAAAAAGAACATCGTACTTCGCACTCACACCTCTTCCGTACAGGCAAGAGCTATGGAACATTCGCAACCTCCTATCCGCATCATCTGTCCGGGACGTGTATACCGCAATGAAGCGATCAGTTATCGTGCCCATGCATTCTTCCATCAAGTGGAAGCACTCTACATTGACAAGAATGTATCATTCACTGATTTGAAGCAGGTATTGCTGTTGTTTGCCAAAGAAATGTTCGGCGAAGATACTCAAATCCGTCTGCGTCCGTCCTATTTCCCGTTCACCGAACCAAGTGCCGAAATGGATATCAGTTGTAATATTTGCGGCGGAAAAGGTTGTCCGTTCTGTAAAGGCACAGGCTGGGTGGAAATTCTGGGATGTGGTATGGTGGATCCGAATGTATTGGAAGCCAACGGCATTGACAGCAAAGTTTACTCAGGCTATGCGCTAGGTATGGGTATTGAACGCATCACCAACTTGAAATATCGTGTAAACGACTTACGATTATTCTCTGAAAACGATACCCGCTTCCTGAAAGAATTCGAAGCAGCCAATTAATAATGTGTCAATGTGACCATGTGCTGATATGCCAATTGCCATGCGGAATAGAACGCGGTCAATTGGCATATTAACATATTGCCACATTAGCATATTGATACATTGACATATTAGCACATTATTGCTTATGAAGGACAAGCTGATTACCAAAAATTATATAGAAATACTGGCAGCCAATTTTCTATTATTCTTTGGATTCTGGTTACTGATGCCTGTATTGCCTTTCTATCTGGCAGAAGTTTTCGACGCCAACAAAACAACCATAGGGGCCGTACTTTCCTGTTACACCATTGCCGCCCTGTGCATACGCCCCTTTTCCGGCTATCTGTTAGATACATTTGCCCGCAAACCACTTTATCTGTTGGCTTATTTCACTTTTACCGCCATCTTCGGAGGATATCTCATTGCAGGAACACTAACCTTATTTATTTTATTCCGCATTATACACGGAGTATCATTCGGCATGGTGACAGTCAGCGGAAATACCATTGTCATTGATATCATGCCTTCTTCACGTCGTGGGGAAGGATTAGGATATTATGGGCTGGCAAACAATATAGCCATGTCCATCGGACCGATGACCGGACTCTTCCTACATGATGCAGGGAGCAGACTATACGCTTATCTTCTGTTGCTCATTAGGTTCCTGCCTGATAGGATTTCTATGCGCCTCATTGGTAAAGACCACCTACAAACCTCCTGTAAAACGAGAACCGATATCATTGGACCGCTTTATTTTGCTTAAAGGAATACCGGCAGGTTTCAGTCTGTTATTACTATCCATCCCTTATGGCATGACCACCAATTACGTTGCAATGTATGCCAAGCAAATAGGTATCCAGGCATCCACCGGTTTCTTCTTCACCTTCATGGCGTTGGGAATGGCAGTTTCCGTCTTTTCTCCGGACGCCTGGTAGACCGGGGAATGGTTACTCAAGTTATTGAAGCCGGCCTGTATCTGGTCTGCTTCTGTTTCTTCGGTTTGAGTTCATGCGGATGGCTGACAACATGGAGTCTGCAATGGACCACTTATTTTCTGTTCACCATAGCTCTTTTACTAGGTATTGGGTTTGGAACCATGTTCCCTGCCTATAACACGCTGTTTGTGAACTTGGCCCCCAACAACCAGCGTGGTACGGCAACCAGTACCTACTTGACTTCGTGGGATGTAGGTATAGGCGCCGGCATGTTATTGGGCGGATATATAGCAGAAATAGCCACCTTCAAGATGGCCTATCTATTCGGAGCCGCACTCACTGTTATTTCGTTATTTTATTTTAGAAGCAAAGTGGCTCCCCACTTCCACCGACATAAGTTGCGCTAATCCTTATATGTCAGTACCATGATATGGGAAAGCCGGTCGTTCACAACCGACAATTGGGTTGAAAGAATAAACGAATGGAATAAAGGAGCATTCTCCAACAGAAATGCCGGCAAATAAGGCTCGAAACGTTCCGGGTTGCGGGAAATCTTGTTCATGTCCGCCACAAGCATAAAGGCTGCATCACGTGAAAGATTGGCTACATTCATTGAACAATGTCCTGCTATTTCTTTCGTAGGCCTCTTCCATATAATTTGCCATGGAATCTTTATCAGCAGAAATAATCAAACTATCTTCCCTTATATCCGGAATATTCTTCAATTTTTCGGCCATCTGGTTCACACAGCCGCATGAATCAGGCATAAAAAGTATCTCCGGTGAGGTACACCACATCACTGTTCATGTGAAAGTCAAACTCACTCCAACAGCCACTGTTATCCTGCAAGAAAGGCATAGACGGTGTACGTCCGTATAAAGTCAGGAAGTTATGCGTTTTCTTTTTCTGCATCGCTTTGGCAAACACGGGATCATTACTCAATGCTTTCTCTTCATCCTCACGCGCATCAATCACTTTCTCTATCAAACTCTTCTGATAACTCACCACATAGAATCCCGCCTCGCTATAGACAGCTAGAAAATCATTATTGCCCAATGGATAGACTGCTATAGTTTTTCCTCTGTATTTCTCTTTTTTTAGGTGAAAAAACTTCCCGGAGTTCTCTCTAACAACATATCTCCCAATGTTTCCTTATCATCAGCCCCCATACGGAAATATACCACCTGGTCACGCGGAGTACCCGGAGAATGGAAACTGACCACTACCCGGCTCATCTTACTGCTCAGACCATGAGCAGTGTTAGTGGTATATTCGTTCAAACCTCCCAACACATAATTAAACAAACCGGGAAACTGGAAATTACCCAGTTCTTCAGAATAGTTCAATTGAGGAAATTCATTCAGAAAATAATTAATATTATCACTCTCCAACACACCGATGCAATCAGCCGGTACAAGTGAGAAGAGATTGATCTCACGACTCTTATCCGTCAGGCTTAACTTAGCAAAGCCGTAAAAGCCCACAGCCGTACAAAACAATACCACTGATAGCACCATACCCAACTTGGCAACTGTCCGCAATCTCATACCCTACCTATATTTATATTTTTTTTGCAAATATAGCAAATTATTTAAGGAAACAAACAAAAATCTTCAAAATTCCACCTTCTTTCTTATTATCCGTAAATGGTTCCGGTAGAAAATTCCAACGCTCCCCATTTAATCATAGCGTTAAATAACCTAACAAAAGAATAAGAGGATAGTTCTTCCGGCCGGATATCTTTTTCTTTATAATTCCGTTGTCAATCAATGCTGTACGGCAAGTCCCTCTCAACAAAGGTAATTTAGGTGTGAACCAATCCTTACCATCAAACAAGGCAATATTAGCTATGGAAGTATCGGTCAGCAGTCCGCGTCTGACAATTAAAATATCATCCCGTTCTCCACGGCAGGCAAAAAGCCGGTTTAAAGCTTCCCTGTCTGTACTTTTATAAGTATAATCTATATCATCCGAATAAACCAACTGCAAAGAATGTACCGGACGCATCTGATAGGCTTCATAACTAATTTCTTTATTCCACTTCCATCATAAATCACCCTACATTTCATTCCGTTCATCTCCGGTGTCAATTTCAGGTATTCACCTAATTCTATGCCGGCACAGTCCGGCCAGAAATGATGAAGGGTATTGTTCAGTCTTTCATTATGATAAGACAAATTACACGCTTTTCCTTGTTCTATCCGTATAGTTTCAATAAATGGGTACATAAATCTTCTGTATCATTTCATTATATTCACTTTGTAAATCACTCTTTGAAGTAATTCCTCCCCCCGCCTTATAATAAAGATTCTCTCCTTCCTGTTCTAAAAAACGGATCATCACCGCACTGTCTAAAGTCCTGCCGTCACAATAACCCATTATGCCCGTATAAAATCCACGCTCATAATTTTCCGCTTCTTCAATAATATCCATCGTCTTGGATTTGGGCGCTCCGGTTATGGAACCGGCTGGTAACAAACGAAATATAATATCTCCTATATGCGACGGGTAATCATTGGGCAAGACACCACATATTTCGGAGCTTGTCTGAAAGATAGGTCCCTTATTGGTTTCAAGCCGGTCACAATAACGATAGCGGACAACCCTGACCTGTTCCGCCACCATACTCAAATCATTACGAATCAGATCTACAATGGTAGCATGTTCGGCAGTTTCCTTAGGATCATCCATCAACAGTTTTTCCGCATTAGGTAAGGTAGCGTCAATCGTTCCTTTCATGGGGAAAGATTTTATCTCGCCATCTTCTATACGAACAAAAAAAATTTCGGGTGAGAAACAGACCAGTTTATCTTTCAACCAAAGTCTATAAAGCGCTTTTGGAGTACCGGAACACATCCTCCAAAGTAAGATTAGTACTGACAGGAACCTTGCAAGTCAAATTAGCGAGATAGCTGTTACCTGCCAGAATATTCCGTTTTACGATTTCAAAAGCCTGCCGGTAGTCTGTCAAAGACATTGGAACAAAGTTCCAGTCTATCTGCCCACTGTAACTTTCTGTTACAGTATCCACATTTTTCACTCCATTAAAGTTATAACGGCAACGGGTAGAATCAATCCGACTTATTTCCTCTATCAAGGAACACTGCTGTTTATAATCTATAATAAAAAGGAAAGGCTTCCGGCTACCCGCCAGCTCATTCATACGTTTTATAGCTTCCGGTCTTTTATATTGTTGCATTTTTAGCTGTTAAATTATCTTGTAACAATCATTTTTCAAGGGGAACAAAGTTAAGAATTTAAAGTAAACGCAGCAAGAAAAAGCAAGGTTGATGATAATACAGCAAGAATGCAGTCTATTAAGCAGTTAGGTGTTTAACTCATAATACTGCATAAGCTGAAAAAGGAGGTCCGCTAAAAACAGCGAAAGACTTCAGTTCCCATATCGTTACTGATATAACGGGAATAAGAAACGGCACAACGATTCTATTTCAGTAATTTGCACAGTTTTTCATACCTGAGGACAACTCGCTTGATATTAACTTTGTAACGATCAAAAAAGTATGAAAACGAGTATGAGCAGATCGACTTTCAAAATCCTCTTCTACGTGAAGAAGGGCAGCGAGAGAGCCAACGGCTATCTCCCCCTAATGTGCCGTCTTACGGTGGACGGTGAAATCAAGCAGTTCAGTTGTAAGCTGGACGTACCTCCGAAACTTTGGGACGTGAAAACGGCACGTGCCACGGGCAAGAGCGCCGAGGCGCAGAAAATCAATGCGGCGGTTGACCGGATACGCGTGGACGTGAACCGCCGTTACCAGGAACTGATGCAGTCCGACGGCTATGTCACCGCCGCCAGGCTGAGGGACGCCTGCCTCGGGCTGGGCGTAAAACGCGAGACGCTGTTGAAGCTCTTCGAGCAGCACAACGAGGAGTTCATCAAGAAAGTGGGACACAGCCGCGTGCAGGGAACATACAACCGCTACCGTACCATATACAGGCATCTGTGCGAGTTCGTCCCGAAAGTGTACCGCCGTGACGACATCCCCCTGAAGGAACTCAACCTGACGTTCATCAACAACTTCGAGTATTTCCTGCGTACGGAGAAGAAATGCCGCACCAATACCGTATGGGGTTACATGATCGGGCTCAAGCACGTCATCTCCATCGCCCGCAACAGCGGTGCGCTTCCCTTCAACCCCTTCGCCGGGTACATCAACTCCTCGAGAGCGTTGACCGGGGCTACTTGACGGAGCGTGAGATACAGACGCTGATGGAGGCCCCGGTGAAAAGCGGGACCTGCGAACTGGTACGTGACCTCTTCATCTTCTCTGTGTTCACCGGACTGGCATACGCGGACGTGAAGGCGCTGACGACCGACCGGCTCCAGACCTTCTTCGACGGCAACCTCTGGATCATCACCCGCCGGCGCAAGACAAACACCGAGTCCAACATCCGCCTGCTGGACGTTCCCAAGCGCATCATAGAGAAGTACAAGGGGCTGTCCAAGGACGATCATGTATTTCCGGTACCGAGCAACGGCAGATGCAACACCATATTGAAGGAACTTGGCAGGCAGTGCGGTTTCAAGATAAGGCTGACCTATCATGTTGCCCGGCATACGAACGCCACCACCGTGCTGCTCTCGCACGGTGTGCCCATCGAGACCGTAAGCCGTCTTTTGGGGCATACGGATTTGAAAACCACCCAGATATATGCCCGGATAACCAACCAGAAGATCAGCAGCGACATGGAAATCCTGTCCCATAAGCTGGAAAAGATGGAGAAGGAAATATGCGATGCCATCTGAGGAAATGGTATTTACGAAACGGACGATTTTTCCCTTCCTCATCAAAGTTCGTCCGTCCCTGCGGGACTCCGCGTTTTCCCTTCGGTTTCCGGTAGAAAATTTCCGCATGGTGAAATTTTCTACCGGAAAAACGCTCCGAAAGCGCAGGGACGGACGTAAGAGGGATTCAGAAGGCGAAAACTGCGACCGACGTAGTGCATGTGCGACAAGGAAAAGAACTTGTCCGGGGAGCCCCTTTTCATGCCGTACCCCGGCATGAGACCGCTTTCCTCTCCGGCTGTGGTGAAGGCTCTCCTGCTCCCTCTGCATTGCATATGCGGGTTGTTCCGCCTGTATCCACGTCAGCCGGTATTGCCTGCCCTTTCCTTGGTAGAAACGGCTTGTCGCAACAGGCGGCGTGACACAAACTTTTCCGGATATGGAGGAACATTCCGAAAAATACACCGTACATTTGTACATCGAACCAATAATAACCGAATAACCGTTAAAAGAACATGGCTAAAATTAAAGTCCAAAATACAGAAGTGACAGTCATCACATACAATGACAAGGATTATATCTCCCTGACCGACATGGTCCGCAATATGGAAAACGGTCCCGCCCTTATTGAAAAGTGGTTGCGTAACAAGAATACCGTCGAGTTTCTGGGCATATGGGAGGAGATGTACAATCCGGATTTTAATTCCCCGAATTCGAGGGAATTAAAAACGAGGCCGGGTTGAACCGTTTCATCCTTTTCCGTCAAACAATGGGTGGAAAAAGACCAACTCAAAGGTATCATCGCCAAGGCCGGACGCTATGGAGGGATTCTTACGCGCACAAGGATATCGCGTTCGAGTTTGCCACGTGGGTATCCCCTCAATTCAAGCTGTACCTGCTGAAAGAGTTCCAGCGGTTGAAAGAGGAGGAGCAGGCCCAGCTCGGCTGGAGTGCGAAACGGGAACTGTCAAAGATCAACTACCGCATACATACCGATGCCATCAGGCAGAACCTGATACCGGTGGAAGTCACCCCCGCACAGGCCGGCATCATCTATGCGGAAGAGGCGGACGTGCTCAACGTGGCCATGTTCGGGATGACCGCCAGGATGTGGCGTGAGCAGAATCCCGGTCTGAAGGGCAATATCCGTGACTATGCCTCCATCAATGAACTGATCTGCCTCTCCAATATGGAAAACCTGAACGCCGTATTCATAGACCAGGGCATACCGCAGGGCGAACGGCTCGTGAGACTGAATCGGATAGCCATCCAGCAGATGCGTGTGCTGGAAGATGATGGCGGACGAAAACTGCTTGAATGAGAATTCCGGCAGGCAACGCATCGGCATGTCCGTAAACGGGGCAAGGAGGTGAAATGCCGCCTGATCCACATTCATGCATGGGATATGGGATACTGAAGCTACGGAACGGCTTACGGCCTGATATCAAGTGTCATAACCGTTCCGTGGCGGGGTATTGTCCGGAACACATTCCCGAATGAGGTCTTCCATGATTTTAAAGGACTCCGTATTTCGAAAGGAACAACGTACACATACAATTTCTCCGGAACGGCTAACCTTCCTGTCACTTCCCTGTAATCCTCCCCAAAATCAACACTGCCGTATAAACCGCATGAAAGCCCGGGCACGCTTCCTGTTTCCAATCCCATATCCGTTCCTTCCGCAATATCACATATTGCCGTTCTCATTCCATATCCTTGAATATTTCTCCAAACATGCCGAAGACAGAAAAACCGCATGGTATTTTAGATTCTCACCGGACAGGCAATAGACAGGAGGAATCCGTCATCCTCATTTCTTGCGGCAAAAATAGTTGTTTTTCAGGCCGGTCCCGCAAGGCGGCCCTTCGGGCTGGTTGCTCGTGAAAAAATCTTCCTCACGCTTCGCGTGAGCGTATTTTTTCACGGCAAGCCTTGCCGGAGACCGCCGAAAAACAAACAGGAGGAAGCACAAGAAATAAGAATGCCTACCCGTGTAGGCCATGTATAACTCAAAAAAATATAAGGCTATGGCAGACAAGAGCGCAGAAAAGGAAAAACTGTTCAACGAGTGGTTCACAAAATCCTATGACAGGTTGAGAGGAACGTTACGCCGGTACGGAATGCTGGACGAGGACAATTTCCATGACACCTACCTTTTCGTAAGAAGGCAGGTGCTGGTTCCCGGAAAGGACATAACGGACTATGACGCGTATTTCATCGGATGCTACAAAAAGGGGCCCTGGTAAAGATTAAAAGGGAGAACCGGTATGCACACCCTGAAGATGATTTCTTTCTCCGATGTGGCGAGGAGGCAAAATTCCTTTCCGAGGACGACCTGAACGGGTGCGAGAGGCTGGTTAAGGACATACTGCGTTTCGTAAGGCAGAAATTCTCCTACGAGGAATACCGGATGTTCATGCTCAGGTTCTATGAGGCGCAGTTCTCGTTCAAGGCGCTGGCGGAATGCATGGGTATCTCGGCATCGGCCATATCGCAGAAAGTATGCAGGATAGTGGACGCAGTACGTACCCACAGCGGTTTCGCATGGAGAAGTCAGATGCTGGCGGTGGAAAGCTTCATGTATTGAAAAACGAAAACAGTTCAACCGATAAAAGAAGGACAATTATGGCACTGATAGTATACAACAGGGAAAACTCCCGTCCGCAGGAAGTCACATACAAGGGTAAGCGGACCATCAACCTTGACAGCAGGGGGACTGTCTATCTGTCAAAGACGATGTCAATCGAATTGGGAATCCTCGGCGGCGGACGGGTGAACTTCGCCCACGACGACGAGACGGGTGACTGGTATATCTGCCGGGCTGACGACAGCGAGGGGTTCATCGTCTGGAAGGACAAAAGATGCGCAAGGTTCTCGGCGGGGTTTATCGTGCAGAGGCTCATGCGGCAGGCGAAAGTGGAGAGGAAGAGCGTGCAGTTCATGATGGCGAGGATGCCGGTAGAGATTGGCGGAGTGGCCTATTACAAGATACTGCTCTCGAATCCGATACTCAGATAGAGACATGGGCCGGAGGAGTCCGGCTGTATATGACATGACGGAGACAGGCGCATCCGACGGGACAAAAGCCCGTCGGATGTGCCTGTTTTTATGTGCCGTCATGTTTACACACGGACATGCGGTTGTCACCGGCCGGCATAAGGTCACTCCGAAAAGACCGGGAAACGGCATTGCCGGAGGATAATGATACCGGTACGGAATGTGCCGCCATTACGGGAATGGATCGTCCCACCGGTACACGAACGACCCGCCCCAATTTCAGAATAACATAATGACATAATAAAATAAGGGTCTTTTTTTATAATGGAATCCCCGTATCTTATTGCCATACCGGAAAAATGTTTCCATGTCCCGCCATGTTATGCCAATGTTGTCATCGGATCATAATTCATAAAGAGAAATACTCTGTGTATAAATACTTTATGAGCAAATTAAAGTCGTTCATCCGATGGAAAGAAAACGAAGGGGCGATCGGTATGACAACCGACCGCCCCTTCATTCACGATCCCGTACGGAACATTTCTAAAGTTCCTCCGGCCTGGTTCTCGCCTCCCGGTAGCAGCCGTCAAGCAACTTCTCGATATCGGAAGAACGGTACAGTATCTTACCGCCCAGCCGGGTGAAGGCAAGCAGGCCGCTGTCACGGTACTGTTGCAGGCTGCGGCGGCTCACTTTCAGCTTTTCAGCCAGTTCGCGGTCCGTATAGAAGTTCTCGCCCGCCATCGCCGGTGACCTGCCGGCAAAGAGACGCTCCATGGAAACGGAGAGACGTTCGACGGTGGAGAAGAACTCTCTTATATGCTCGCTGCTCTCACGGGTGAGCAGACGGTTATCGGTATTCATCATAAATCTCATCTGTTTGTTGGTTTGACATTTACTTTTTCAGTTTCTCATATATCGCCCCCACCCCATGACATGGAGGGTATGGGGGCATCCCTCCGACATGAACCGGCACTCTTTCGTACCGATACGGATATGGCATCCCTCCCCGTCTATCCTGTAGAGCGAGAAGCTTCCACGCCCGTACTCCGCGTCAAGGCTGTAGGCCAGCAGGCGGTAGTCCCCGCTGGAATCCCTGAAGATGTAGAAATCGGGACTGCCGTCCAGACTTTCCCAGCCGCCTGCCAGACTGCCGGGAGAAAGTATCATCCTTTTGTTTCCCATGGCTTCTCAAATTGATTTTCCCATGCTTTCAGCCCGCTTGCGGCGCTCTCCTCCACTATCCGGATGATGCTTTCCACATCCCCGGGCTTGTAATAAGTCTTATGGCAGATCTGTGTATATGCCAGCGTGCCGTTGTCACGCAGGGTCTGCAGGGTTCTCGGGCTGACCTTCAGCAGCAGGCACACCTCCTGGTTGTCCAGCCATTTCTTCTCCTCCATGTCACCGTACAGCCGGCAAAGGGTGTCCAGCCGGTCCGCGAACGTCCGGAAGGCCGAGAGCATCGCCTCGAAGGTCCTTGCTTCAATGTTCACTATTTCCATAATCAATGTAATTTCAGGTTTGACATCTGTTTCATTCTCTTTTCGGATCCGGATTCCGTGCCGCAATTTAGTGAATTCCGGCGGAACATCCTGAATTTCAAGACAGGATGACTACCTTTGACACCATATGCGTACTTGTTTCATCCGCAAAGTAAATGATTGTTCCCGGATATGGTTCCGGCCCTTCATCAGATGTCATTATATGTCATCAGATGTCATGGAAATCTGATTTTGACATTCATTCGCTTTTAGTAAACAGACGTTCAGATCCGTTCCCGAAGAGTGGAAAATTTCCGGTGCGTATATTTGTGAAGTCATCACCGTCAGACTGATCCAACAATATGAATAACGCGGCAAACCCCGCCAATCGGACCCGTCCGTTTCACACCGTCTGTTATTATCGTTTTATTTGCTTCCGACAACCGGGCAAACGGGTAGACCGTGCCCACAGTATCAACCATCTAAAATCCATGTACAATGAAAAGTGAACCGACTGAAAAACCAAGAGGAAAGAAAACGGCGGCATCCGAAACCGCAGACAGAAAGAACGGTCGTAGTCCTAGCCCCGGCCACGACGAGTGGTGGGAAAGACTCATGATGGAACCCGGTCCGGGGAAATCCACCGGTATGGATGCGGAACCGGTGATTCCATCCGGGACTGATGCGGAGGAGGTGTCCGGGGAGGCGGGAAGAAAGGACACCCCGCCGGAACCGGAAGACCCCGTGAGAAGAAGGACGAGCGGCAGGCAGCGCAGGGCCTCGCTGGAGGAGTACCGGGAAACATACCTCACCGTCCCGAAGATCAGGAACCGCGCAAGACGGTGTTCGTCAGTGAGGATGTGAGGGACGAACTGGACGCCGTCGTCCGCAGGCTCGGCGGGCGTGGCATGAGCGTTTCCGGACTGCTGGAGAACCTTGCCAGGGAGCATCTTGCCGCCTACCGTGGGGACATCGAGCAGTGGAGAAAAATCTGACAGCCTGTAACCGGGCGTGGAGTGTACCCGATGTATGCACCGTCCCCTGTGTACCCGCTTCAATGTGGAAAATGCGGGGGGATTTTTCTGTGGGGGGAGCAAGGTTATGTTTCCGGATTCCCGAAAACCCTTGCTCCCCGCTTCCGGCGGTTGCAGGGAGGGCAAATCCGCTCCCGCCGGTCGCAGATTTTTGGAATGAAAGAAGTACGGACGAAAAAGAAAAAACATATGACAAAGGATGTGAATGGGATGAAGAAAAAACGCGGCCGTCCGGCACTGGGCAGGACGCGGAAGCTGACCAAAGGCGTGACAGTGAAGTTCTCCCCCGTCAGCTACGAGGCTCTCAGGTTCAGGGCAGGGAAGTCCGGCCGGAGTCTGGCGGTCTATATCAGGGAGGCGGCACTGGCGGCCACCGTTACGGCAAGGCATACGCCTGAAGAGAATGCGCTGCTGCGCAGCCTGGCGGGAATGGCGAACAACCTGAACCAGCTGACAAAGCTCTCGCACCAGGCAGGCTTTTACAGGACAAGGCTGCTGATAGACGGGCTGCTGGGAAAGCTGAAGCGGATCATGGACGATTACAGGCCTAAAGGAGGATAGCCTCATGATAGGAAAGATCAAAAAAGGCCGCTCGTTCGGCGGCTGTATACGTTACGTGACGCAGAAGGACAACGCGAAAATCATCGCCTCGGAAGGCGTGCTGCTGGGAACGGCGGAGGAGATGGCACGAAGCTTCCGGTGGCAATGCCTGCTGAATCCGGACGTGACGAAACCGGTGGGACACATCGCGCTCAGCTTCAAGCCGGAGGACGCACCGAGGCTGACCGACGCGTTCATGGCAAGTCTGGCGGAGGAATACCTGGAGCTGATGGGGATACGGAACACGCAGTTCATCGTGGTGAGGCATCACGGGACGGGCAACCCGCACTGCCACATCGTCTTCAACCGGGTGGACTTCGACGGGAAGGTGATTTCCGACAGCAACGATTTCAGGCGCAACGAGAGGGTGACGAAAATGCTCAAGGACAAGTATTCACTCACCTATTCCGAAGGCAAACAGTCCGTTAAAACGGAAAAACTGCACGCTTCCGAAAGGGTGAAATACGAGATATACCGTGCGATTAAGGAAGCTTTGAGGAATGCAGATACATGGAAGGAATTTCAAAATAGGCTCTTAAAAATGGGCGTGGAAATGGAATTCAAGTACAAGGGAAACACTAATGAAGTGCAGGGAATCCGCTTTATCAAGGACGGTCTGTCATTCAAGGGGAGTGGGATTGACCGCAGTTTCAGCTGGTCAAGGCTGGATGCGGCATTGGACCGTAACCATGTCACGTCCCTGGAAAATGACGTTTCCCGAAAGCAACCGTACCATGAACAAAGTCATGGTACGGTTATTGATAACCTGGTCGAAGTCACCGGTACGGGTGGCGTGTTCATGCCGTCGGTGGCACCGACGGAGGACGAGAAAGAGGCGGAACGCCTGCGGAGAAAGAAGAAGCGCAGGAAAGGAAGGGGGTTGTAAACTAGTATGTATAACGAAAAAACTTTGAAAGATGAAAGAGGAAAACTATCTGGAAGGCATCTACGGATGTCTTGAAAGGATCGAGAAGAAAGTGGAGATATTATCATCCGCCCCGGTAGATAAAAATAACGCGGTAACGGGCGATGAGACCGGAATTGCCATGTTACGGGAAATCAGGAACGGGCTTGAACGGGATTTGAACGGAATCCGGAAATCGTTCAGCCAATATGCCGGAACGCTCCTCGCCGTCAGCAAAAGCATGCAGGACGTGTCCGGCAGGAACCCGTTGCCGGACAGGACCGCTGCTGAAATCCTGGCCGGGATAAGAAAAACCGGGGAGCAGACCTCGGAGGAGATCAAGGCCCTGCTGAAGACAGCCGGTGACAATGCAAAGATCCGCAACGAGCACCGCCATACTGTCAGCATCGAGTCCAAAGGTATACTTTGGACTTTCACCGGGATGTTCGCGATGGTCACAGTCCTGGCAGTCGCCCTCCATGCGGCCAGACAGCCGGACTACGACCGTGCCGACAACGACCTGAAATACCGCTACATCAGGATGAAGGGCGAAGCATCGCCTGAAAATATCTCCGAACTGGAAAAATATTTTCGGATTCAACCGTGACAACGGCAAGATAAACCAAATGCGCAAGGATGTGGAAGCCTACGAGGAAGCGGTACACGAGCGGGCCGCCCTTATCGAGCAGGCACGGTTAAAGGAGCGTGCGGCAAGGGAGCTGGGAAACAAGGCCGACTCGATCAGGGGCAGAAATTCAAAAAGGCGGAGATGATATGGCAAGGGTGAAAGTCAAATTCCGATCGTCGGCAGCCGATGGCTGACAAGGAACGGTATTTTTACCGGATGGTACATAACCGCATGGCTCGCCAGCAAAAAAGACGGCTACCACCTTTTGATAATTTTGCATTCTGTATAATTTTAAATCAGAGAGTTTATGGCTACAGTAAAAATTAAATTCAGACCTTCTTCTGTGGACGGCAGAGAGGGTACGGTTTATTATCAAGATTCACGGACGTGTGGCAAGGCAGATCAACACCTCTTGCAAGCTGTTTCCTGCCGAATGGAGCAAGCGGCATTCCCGGATTGTCATCGCGTCATCCGATGAGGACAGACGACAATATCTATTGCTATTGGATAAAAAAATAGCGGAAGATACCGACCGTCTGGAGAATGTCATCACAGCTCTGGAACGGAAGGGAGGTACTTTCACCGCCGATGATGTAACCTCTGCCTTTTACGATGGACATTGCGGGCTGTCTTTTTTCCGTATTTATACGGGAGGTTACCAACGGTCTGAAACGCCTGGGCAAGATACGGACAAGCGAGACCTACACCTCTACCCTCTAACAGTTTCATGCGTTTCATGGAGGGAAGGGACATACCGCCCTGTGATATGGATTCCGACCTGATGATCGCATACGAGGCGTGGCTGAAATCAGGCGGGGTTTCCATGAACACCATCTCTTTTTACATGCGCAACCTGCGGGCGGTATAAACCGTGCCGTGGAGAAAGAACTCGTTATCCAGCGTTTCCCCTTCACACATGTCTATACGGGAGTCGAGAGAACGACGAAGCGGGCCGTTCCCCTGCGTGCGATAAAACAGCTCATGACATTGGACCTGTCACTTCATCCGGCCAAGAGGGTTTGCAAGGGACATGCTGCTTCTCAGTTTTTACACAAGGGGGATGTCCATGATCGATATGGTGTTCCTGAAAAAAGAAGGATCTCAACAACGGCATCCTCTCATACCGGCGGAAAAACCGGTCAACAACTTTTTGTAAAATGGGGGAGCCGTGCATGCAGGAGATCGTGGACCGTTACAATATTCCCGGCTCCCCGTACCTTCTTCCCCATTATCGCCAGACCGGGCATGGACGAGAAAAGCAATATATCAACGCATCCCATCGTATCAACAGATATTTGAAAGCTATCGGAAAAGAACTGGGCTTGTCTGTCCCCCCCTGACCCATTACGTCGCGCGCGTCATTCCTGGGCCAGTGCGGCCCGGAGTAAGAATATTCCGATTTCCGTAATCAGCGAAAGTATGGGACATGATTCGGAAAACACAACTAGGATCTATCTGACCACATTGGACACTGCCACCATTGATAAGGCAAACAGATTAATTTTAAATTCCTTATGCAGGGAATAACAAACATATCGAGCGGACAGACGCTTTCTTTTCGAGAGAAGTGAAAAAAAAATTCCTGAATAAGGAATACTTGTTCAAGGAATAATCTTGGATGTAAGAATGTTCAGGGATGATAAAATGTTAAGCAAAAATTATGATCTCTTCGTAAGAGATGAATAACCGGATGCAAAATTACGAAAAATATTGAGAATAACCACAAAATGAGTAAAAAAATAACAATGGGACACGAGCCGATTGTAGATACTAATTGAAAAGTGCGCTGTATTCTAATTGAAAAGAGCTCCATCCATAACTTGTTACAAAATTACTATAAGTTTAAAATATTCATTTATCTTGTCTCATTTTTTGTGTTTCCTTAAGCCTATAAGACAGTCCGGTCATATTAACCAGATAAGCTTTATGTGTAAGCCTGTCAACCATTGCCGCCACAAGCACCTTGTCCTTTATGATTTCATTCCATCTGTTAAAAAGCCAAATTAGTAGTAATGATTGTAGCCTTTTTTCCGGCTCTTAACGACAGGTGGTTAAAAAAGCAGTTCTCCTCCTTCCTTGTCACAACTGACATATCCGAACTCATCACAGATGACCAGATCGTATTTTTCAAACCTTAATTGTAGCGTCCTCAGTGTCTTTGCTGATTTTTAGCCTCCCTTATCTGGGTAAGCAGGACCGGCACTGAAGTAAACAATACGGTAAAGTCCTGTTGGCAGGCCTTTATTCCCAAAGCCGTAGCAATATGCGTCTTTCCCGTTCCCGGATTTCCATACAGGACCAGGTTTCTTCCCTGTCTGATGAAGTCCAGTGTCTCCAATTCAGGTAATATTACCTGTGCCTCTTTGGGCATGTCTTCCATAACAAGCTCATGCAGATACTTCATTTGTGGAAATCCCGCAGATCTTATCCTTGATCTTCTTCTACACTCCCTTCTCCTGGCGCTTTCCTTTCCAAGCAATTCCGTCAAGAACTGCAGATGGTTCCAGTTTTCTTCAGCTGCCAATGAAAGGGTGCATTCCAGTTCCTCTTTAAAGGCCAGAAGCTTCAGTTCTGCAGCATAGTCATAAATGGTTTTTTTTTCTGATTTCATATATTATAAACTTAAATGGTTGGTATTATATCATGCACTTCATTGTATCCTGTCATGAGCGCCGTGATGCCTTCAAGCATATCCACAGCTTCTCTTTCTATATTCTCCTGTTGTGCCGGGAGAACAGGCGGTTCCATGGTTTCTTCTGTTTCTCCCTGTACGCTACCATGCAGCATGGCCTTTACCTGGTCCGGAGATATCTTTCTGACACCACGTCCGGTCAGCTCCTTGCATGCCGCGACAATGTCCGTTCCGGAAAAATCCATTTTTTCGGGCATAGTCCAGCAACTGAACAAACGTCCTGTTGTCCTCCTTGAAATGGATGTCATACAGCCTTCTCAGTTCTTCCGGTGCTCTTTGCCAAACCACAGAGTGGGGCAATGCCCCCGGTTTACGGGAAAGTGTACGCAAATAGTGCTCCAGCTTGATGCACCAGTCTCCACCGCAATAACTGCGTTGATGAGAGGCCACTTTCTCCTTCCCGTGCAGGATGACGATTTTTTCACTATAAACCTTGACATGTACTTTTTTTCCCCACAAGAGAATCAGGTACGGGAATAATGAACATTTTTCATGCTGATCGTTGACCATTTATCCACAATGTACTCATAGACCTCAAAACAGCCCAGATTACCGGGGAAAAGGCTTCAGCGATGACAGGTCAGCTTCCAGACGTGATGTTTTCTCCGCTGTTGAAAAGACTGCCTTGCTCGTTGTTGACCTGCATACATACCCGGTTTAAATGCTCCTGGGCAGAATGTATATCACCAAAATGGTCTGTCAGGCAGAAAGCTTTCCTTCTGACATATTCCACGCTGCGCTCCACATGTCCTTTCTCCCATCCGGCCCGTACATTACAGAAACGGTACTCAAAACAATAGAAACCGGACATCTTCATCAAAGCTTCTGTAGGTTTCTTATCACCACCGACAAAGCTCTTGACGGCTACACGCATATTGTCATAGACCATCATGGCTGGGACACCATGTATATCCCTGAAAAAGTTACGGTGGGATTCCATGAAGGCAAGCGTATTCTGATGCCTGAAAAGATAGGGCGCGTATCTGCCATTGCTATGCCCGAAAGTGAATACGGCCAGATAAAACTTGGTCTTGACACCGTCAATAAAAAGAAGAACTTCACCCCAGTCAAACTCGGCAATGCATCCAGGCTCATAGAACAACCGGATAAAGGCTTCGCTCTTTTTTTCTCTTTGTATGACTCTATATTTTTTATATAACTGCATACTGTGGCGTAACTGATGGTGTATCCTTGAGATAACAGAAACTGGTGGATATCCTTTTTTCAACATGCGCTGTTTGCGAAGTCCGGTAGCTATCTTAACGGCATTCTTCTTCAGGCAAAAATCCTATCTTATCCCAATCTCTTGTGTGAGCCGGCGAGGACGGCGTCTGAACCGTCATACCTGGGCTGGATGGTAAGCAAATCACTCAAAGCCTCTTCTGATTGTCCGTGCGGATGGCTGATTCGTACTTTGAAAGAATATTGTCAACGGTATGACGGCTGACATGAAGTTCACGAGAGATACGCCGT
>VOFK01004335.1_pt1 | contig 27924 bp, 40 predicted proteins | sample 5384121 | NCBI WGS metagenome assembly VOFK01 (sample SAMN12384730, study PRJNA508395) | human gut metagenome | isolation source: healthy gut J | host: Homo sapiens | reverse complement strand
CTCATTGTGCTTCGTTCAGTTTACGTATTTGCTGGCATCTTTCCCGGTCATACAGCGGCTGATAAAATCCGCCGGTGACATCTGCGCTTTATCGTCTAAAGGCACCATATTTTGTTTCTGTAATTGTTTTGCTTCTGCTTCCGTATACACAATGTGGTGTTTCCCCCGCCTCTTGTACGGAACAATCCATTGTCGCTCCCACCTGAATCTGGGAGATGCCGCCATCCTTGGCGTCTTGTACAGACACGTTTTTTTTTCTCCATTCTTTCCGTGTCATCAAAGGTAAGAGAAATCCGATTGGTCGAAATATCCATAGATTTCACGCTCACTTTCTAAATCCTTATACTTATATCTCGGACAATCCGGCGGAAATCTTTAGTATCTCTTCCTAATTTGCCTGATACTCTTCTAACAGACTTTTTATCCAGTTTTAATTCGGTTAATCATCGTTTTCATGACATCGGCAATTTCAATCGTCTGTTTCACGGATGGATCCGACAAATCGTTACAAATTATTATTACGGAAATCAAGGACAGTCGGCTCGAAAATATTATCTTCATTTTCAGTGATAACCAATCCCTTTTCTCCATTTGACAATTCAACACATACACCCGGATACAAAATAAAATACCATGAATCAAAAGCATTTACTATTTTTCTTATTATAACGCTCCTCATCCGCAAGAAGTTCACGCACCGCTTTCACTTCCGGAAGTCGGCTCCTCAAAAGACTTCATTGCTGTCATACGGTCATACGCATCTGCCACATAGAGGATATTTGCATTCACGCTCTCTTTTAACCCTGCCGGAATTTCTGCATCGCTTCTCTTGTATAAAAGCTCCTGCATCTGGGTAATGAGGCGCAGAACTTCCTCATCCAAATCACCATATCGGTCTAATGTCTCCTGTGTATTTTTTCTTAACAACTTCTTTTCGTGCCATCATCTAAATCTTCCGCATCCGGTAACTGCTGTAATTTCAGTGCACCGATATCATGCAGAATAGCAGACTTCACAAGGAGATTAATCCGTCCAACCGGGAAGCCCATCTGACCGGCAATAATGGCGGACAAAATAGCAACATTCAAAACATGTTTATAAATATAATCTTCACTGCTTCGCGAACTCTGCACAAAATTAATCTTATGGTTTAAGTCTCCATAATTCTTTATGATAAGACTGCACAGCCAGTCAAGCCCTTTGTCTTTTTCCCGGAATCAATCAAATCAAATCTTCACGGATACTAAAAAACTGCCATCGTCTGGAAACGCTCAAAGTTAATATCATCTTCCGACATCGGCGGAACCGGTTTCTGCCGGTTCAGAGTATGTACAGACCTAAAAGCCTAAAATTTTTTTAATTCCGTAAATCGCCATCGTAAGTTTTGTATCACGGTCATACAACAAAAACTCCATTTTTATTGTAGATTGGTTTTGCCTAAGCGCATTCCGGGCTTGAGTTCATCTACTTTCACAAATAACATGCTGCTACCTCCTCGACTTAATTTTTTCACATTTTTTCGTATACTTATCATCATAAATCGTTATTTCTATCATAGCAGTTATTGCCATTTGACGCAATGATTATTTGAGAAAGGAGCGTGAAATTATGCGAAAAAAAAGACTGATTTCAGTTTTGATTTTATCTTTTGCTTAGCAGCATCATACCGCATAAAATTCAGGCTGTGACCGAACAAGCTAAGACCGCTAAAACTTCTGATAACTATGTCGAGGGCGAAGCCATTGTAACACTTAACGCTTCTTCCGAAACCGGACTTGCCAAAGAGGGAACCACATCATTTGATTCCGATATTGAAGTGGAAAACAGCTGGGATTTTGGTCCTGCCAAAAAGAAAAAAGGGGAAAAATCTCTATCTTTCAGAGGTTCACTCTGATACTTATTCAACGAAAGAACTTATTGAAAAACTGAAAAAAACAGGGATAATGTAGTTGCTGCCGAGCCAAATTACTACCGCTATAAATTAGCCACGACAAACGATACTTATGCCGATGAACAGTGGTATTTAGACGGCACCGGAGCCTATCAGACTACTTCCTCCGGTATTCAGTACAAAAAACCGGATTCAAACAAGTAACGACAGCGATACCATTGTTGCAGTCGTTGATACCGGTATTGACTACACCCACGAAGATTTAGCCGCTCACATGTGGAAAAAATCGCTTACGACCAGTTGGAGCTTCCCGGCACATATGGCTACGATTTCGGAGATTATGATAGTAACCCATGGATGAAGACGAGGACGGACACGGTACTCACTGCGCCGGTGTCATCAGTGCCGTATCGGACAATAACAAAGGAATCTGCGGCATCAGCAATGCAAAACTAATGGCGTTGAAAGTTTTTAATTCTGCCGGCACATCATACGATTCCGCTATCATCGCGGCTTTAATTACATCTATAAAGCGCAGACTCTCGGCGCAAATATGGCCGCCATCAACTGTTCCTGGGGTGGCGGTGGCGGTAGTTCAACCTCTATGAAAACGCTGATTAACCAGATTGGGCAAAATGGCAGTCTGTTTCTTTTTTGCTGCCGGAAACGAGGGCGAAGACCACGATAATGCCATCTCCGACGGATGCCCCCTATGACTTGGACAGCCCTTATGTGGTAACCGTTGGTGCCTCCACCCAGACCGATAAAAAAGAAACATCTTTTTCCGATTACGGAAATACGACGGTCCACCTTTTGCACCGGGTCGGAATATTTTTTCCACAATAAATTCCGGCATTTTTACCCTTCCGTTTACACAGACAGTATGCGAAGTTCACGGTGTTCGTATTTCACCTCTTTTTAACTCAAACGACACCGTTTTATACCACCCATCGGAAATCGGCGAATCAGACGGCAGCATTTTATACAATGAAAAAGTCTTATTCAGCAGAAGATTCGCACAATCAGGCAGGCAGCGGCTCTTACTGCATTTCCATTGATGCTGCGCGAAGTTCTGCAACTTTGACCCTTTACATGGATATTGACGGCATGAACTTAGCCGATGGCACATACCACCAGGTATCTTATGATACGGGCATCGAAGGAAATGGCGAAATTTCATGGTCACACTACAGCAGTAAATTATATTTTTTATAAAGAGGAACAATACCACTTACGCAGAAATTGTTTCCTTAACAGGCAACTTTATTCCGTACATAAAATTTACATTGATAACATCGGCATTTCAAAAGCAAAATCCGACAAATGCCCTTTATATCAAGTACAATTCGATGAGCGGCACTTCTATGGCTGCCCCCTCAGGTATCAGCTGCCACAGCACTTCTTGCTGCCGCATATCCAAACGATTCCGCAGTGCAAAGGCGCAACCGTCTGCTGAACTGTGTGCGTGAGAGGTTTCAGGGCTTTCTTCCTACTGCATGACCGGCGGCATTTTGGATTTAAGTAAAATCAGTTCCGCCTCATCCGGTCTCCCCTGCCTGTCTACAGACCACAACAAAGACAAACACCACTGCGGCACAAGGTACAAGCAGTACAAAGAAAACAACCAAACTGGTGACAAAAATAACATTAAATAAAAGAAAGCAAAACTCCGTTATAAAAAGAAACTCAAATTAAAGGCCACCGTAAAACCAAAAATGCAACAAACAAAAAAGTCAAATGGTATGTCTCCAATAAAAAATATGCCAAAGTAACGCAAAAAAGGTGTTGTCCGTGCAAAGAAAAAAGGGAATCGGCCATACCGTTAAGGTTTATGCAAAGGCAAAAGATAAATCAAAAAAGAAGGCTTATTGCAAAGTGCGCATTTATAAATAAAGATACCCTTGACTTTTTCTACACAAATCAACTACACTTAAGGACAGAAACGGATTGTTTTACTATGAGGAGGCATTATGAAAAAAAATTGGATTAATCGGAGCCATGGATGAAGAAGTGGCTATCATAAAAAGAAAGAAATGACAAATACAAACGAAGTGACAAAAGCAGGCATGACTTTTTGTGGAAAGGAGATTTTACGGAATCAAAACCGTTGCCGTTGTAAAGTGGAATTGGCAAAGGTCAATATGGCAGTCTGCACAGATTCTCTGTGATGACTTTCATGTAACCATGGTTATCAACACCGGCGTTGCCGGCTCCTTGAACAACGCCCTTGATATCGGTGACATTGTTTTATCGAGTTGTGCGCAGGAACACGATATGGATGTCTCGCCACTCGGAGACCCGGTCGGCATCATTCCACGCATGGAACAGTCGATTTTTACAGCAGATGAGACACTGGTTTCTTTGGCAAAATCCGCCTGTGAAAAAAGCGAATCCGGACATTCACTGCCACATTGGAAAAGTGGTGAGCGGCGACCAGTTTATCGCCAGTGCGGAGAAAAAAGAATTATTTAATTGAAACATTCCATGGTGACTGTGCCGAAATGGAAGGTGCTGCCATGGCGCACACCGCTTAAAACAACGTCCCATTTTTAATTATCCGCGCCATTTCTGACAAGGCAGATAATTCCGGTCATATGGATTATCCGGTTTTTGCAAAACAGGCAATTATCCACACCGTTTCTCTGCTTAAGGAACTTTATCAACATTTATAAACAATTATCTTTGAGAATAACACAGTGGAATGTCACAATAGTTTATTGTGGCATTCCTTTGGGGTTAAATATGGTTTACAATGAAAGGGTGTAGCTATATGAAACAAATCAAAAAAGGTAATTGCCCACAGCCTGGTTGCCGTTCTTTGTCTGTCTTCATTTCTGACAAACACGGCGTCCACCGAAAAGCAAAAAAAAAACCAAAACTTTCCCAAAAATCAATGACTCTGACAAAGGGAAAATCAAAAACTCTTAAGGTAAAAAACACAAAAAAAATGCAAGGTCACCTGGAAAACAAGCAAGAAAAAAAGATCGTTTCAATTTCAAAAAAAGAAACGTACCTCCTGCAAATTAAAGGCAAAGAGCGAAAAAGGAACCGCAAAAATCACCTGCACGGTAAAAAGAAAGAAAAGACATATAAACTTACCTGCAAAGTAAAGGTGAAAGCAAAAAAACCGTCGTTGCTTCCAGCTTAAAGGATACCTATGCAAAAATTGGCCCATACATGGGTACCTGCCTAAACTACGGAAGTGCTTCTAATCCACGAGAACTGCAAAACGCGTCCACAATGAAATTTGTAAAAAACAGTACAACAGCTTTACTTTGGAAAATGAAATGAAACCGGATGCTATTCTCGGCTCATCCGCCAAGCTCATTTCCGTTGCTGACGCAAAGAAAAAGGGATATTACATTCCTGCAGGATATGCCGAATCAACCGTTCCGGAATTAGCATTTACAACCGTTGACAAATCTTTAGAAGCAAAAAACAACGGTTTGAAAATGCGTGCCCATACTTTGGTATGGCACAGCCAGACACCGTCCTGGTTCTTTACAAAAAATTACGATGGCTCAAAAGTTGTTACTCCTGCTGTTATGGGATGCCCGTCTTGATTTTTACATTCACAATGTAATGGGGCATGTAATGGATAAAGAAAAAACTTTTAACCGGTTCTGCCGGAAGCATTGTTTACGCATGGGGATGTTGTAAACGAATATCTCCACCGTCCGTCTTTTTGCATTTTTCAAAACATGGACGAGTGTATATGGCGATATGGGGAAATTCTCCTTCTTATATTAAGAAAAGCATTTGAAATTGCCTACGATATGTTAAAGAGTTATCAGGCAACGGATAAAGTCACGTTATTTTATAATGATTACAACACCTATTTCGGTGTAAAAGACACATTAAATCTGGTAGAATTTATCAACAAAGGCGAAACTGCTAAAATTTGCGGGGGTATCGGCATGCAGAGCCACGTAGATGTAAAAAGTTCCTACGGTTTGCTGAATACGGCAGTGCATTAGAGCAGTTTTTAGCAGCAGGTTACGAAATTCAGATAACCGAACTTGACTTTACTATAAACTTTGACACGGAAGGGAACTAATGCTTCCGCTACACCGGAGCATGAAACCGATGCGGATCAGGCAAAATTCGTAAAAAAAAACTGATGCAGACCATCATTACCAAGCAAAAAATCGTAATCAGAGTGTAAATCCAAAAGAATTACCGGTATCACTCTCTGGGTGTGATGCGACATCCTGGCGTTCCCAGTGTGCTCCTCTTTGTTTGATACCAGTATTTATGATCCAAAATTGTCATAGCAGCCTTTTAGAGGCGGCAAAATTTGGTAAGTTGCGGTAATTGTAAAAAAGTGTGTGTTTGTGTTGACAACTTCACCGCAAAAATTTTATAATCCCATTGTGAGACAATATTTATTTAGGAAAGAGGGATGTAAGGGTGGATAATCGAGAAACACAAAAACCATCTTGGATTCGTACAAAAAAAGAAAGGCAATGCTTATTGCTACAATTGCAACACTTGTTGTAGTGATAAGCATTGTTTTGGGTATACATATTTTTATTATATGAACCGCTGGTACTCAAATACATGGATTGAGACCGAGAAGTTTCGGGTATGACCTATGAGGAATCTGCGGAATTGATTAATCGGGTATTTTCCACGTATCAACTGAAAATAACAGGAAGAAATAATGGAACTTTGACAATCGGAAAAGATGACATTGATTATCAAGTCGACATCAAAGATTCGCTTCAGAAAAAATATGATGAGCAACATGATTCTCTTCCCTTTCTTTTCCCTAGGAAAAAGAAAGCAGGTGGATATTGACTTAGGGGCTTCTTATGATGAGAAAAACTGGATGCCCTCGTGGGACAGTCTGATCTCTCAACCGGAAGTGAGTCATATCCGGTTACACAACCGCAAAAACGCAAAGGTCGCTTTTTTCATCAGAGAAAAAATATTTGGTTATTGAAAAAGAATATTTAGGAAATACGCTTAATCACGATGAATTGATAACGGCGATTGGAAAAGCTCTGAAATCCGGACACGAAAAGGTAAACTTAACGGATGAAAAAAAAAAAATACCCAGATGTATACGAAAAGCCAAGTATTTATTCCACAGACCCTTCGCTTCAGCAAAAGTGGATGCCTGCAATCCGGTAATTCTGCGCTGGATAACCTGGACAATTCAAAAGGACATTAAAAAGAAACCATCGGTCCAAAACAGATTTATAAATGGTGCAATTATAAAAACGGAAAAGTTACTTTTGATAATCAGGCAATTGAAAAATGGGTTGAAAAACCTGCTTTAAGTACAAAACTATTGGCGTGACACGCTCATTTAAAAGCCACAACGGCAAACTGTTTCCGTAACCGGTGGGGACTACGGTTGGCAGCTTGTTTACGATACAATGCTGAAGCAATTGACAAGCGCTCTGAAAAAAAAAAGACAATGGATGCAAATAAGCAGAAAGCCTATATGGAAAATCCGGATGCCACACAGAAAAAGCATTGACGATCAAAAAAGAAAACAAAATTTGCCAACACGGCATTTACAATGAACATAGATGACAAAAACAAAGGATTGGGACACAGAAAACTTTACTGAAATTGATCTTACTGCTCAAAAGGTTTATGTATGGCGCAACGGAAAAGTTGCTTTTTAAGTGTCGAACAATCAGCGGAAAACCAGTAAAAGACCGTCAAACACGAACCGGTGCTTATTTCATCAAAGAACACCAGACACACCGTACTCTCCGCGGCGATAACTATGCAACGCCGGTAAACAACTGGGTTCGTATCATGTGGACCGGAACCGGATTCCACGGTGCGCCTTGGCAGCCATGGAGCCGCTGGAGTAAAACACTTTATAGAAGCCGTGGTTCACACGGATGCTTAAACTTATCTCCATCGGATTCGAAAAAGATTTATGACTTAACAAAGTACCGTGAGATGGTGTTTATACATTATTAATATAGTTGTTAGAAATAAAAAGGGAAAGCGGATATTTGCCGCAAATATAGCTTTCCTTTTTATTTTAACAACCGGCGATAGGGCTGCAAGTTATACTAACTCTCGCCAAAATGCTGGCTGCTGTGTTTCGACTTAAGCCGAAGTGGCTTTCTAACTTTATATATTACTAAAAAAGATTTGTGTTTCATGGTACAAACGCGCGGATTCAATATGCACATTTTCAGCACATGACATATCTCCGCGTGTTTGTCTAAGCGACAGCGCCCATGAAACACAAACTTTTTTAGTCATATATGAAATTAGAAAACTTACTCCGCTTTATAATCATACCGCAATACTACGACCGACAATGGTGGAACATACAGTTCCAGTTCGTAATATTTCTTTCCGGCTGGATTTTTTCGCCCGGTCTTGGTACTACCGGTGCCTTACATGGTTTTGCCTGAATCGGCTTTTTTTCATTCACACGCCTTCACCACCAAATCGCTCTTCGTCGGAATTTAGTATCTCCGTAAAGGTTCCGGCACAAGGTGCATTGACCTGATAATCTTCCAATGCCATCGGTGTGAAGTTTGCAATAAACATCAACTGGTCTTTTACTGAGCTGCCACGGCGCACAAACGCTACTGTACTTAATTCCGGACGCCAGCAGTCCATCCACTCAAAGCCCATAACATTAAAATCGTGATAATACAAGGCATCGTACTTTTTTGGTACAAGTGATTTAATTCACGTACGTAATCCTGCATTTTTCTTATGTCTGTCATCTTCTTCCAGTAAAAACCAGTCCAGACTTCGAAACTCTGCCCATTCTCGTTTCTGAGCAAATTCCTGCCCCATAAACAAAAAGCTTTTTGCCCGGATGACCATACATAAATCAAACGCGGCACGAAGAGAAGCAAACTTATCTCCTTCAAACCGGACATCTTGTTTAACAGAGAACATTTTCCATGAACCACCTCATCATGCGATAAAACCAAAATGTATTTCTCACTGGTGTAATAATCAATACTAAAAACACAACTGCCTCTGATGGTCTTTTTCTGAAATATGGATCTAATTTCATGTACTCCAAAAAGTCATTCATCCAACCCATATTCCATTTGTAAGAAAAGCCAAGTCCGCCATCTGCTACCGGCGCCGTAACGCCCGGCCATGCCGTCGACTCTTCCGCAATGATATAAGCTCCCGGATGCTCCTTTTCCACCTCGGAATTTAAATGCTGCAGGAAATGAATTGCCTCGTAATGCTCATTTCCGCCATCTTTGTTCGGAAGCCACTCGCCATCGCTTTTTCCATAATCCAGATACAGCATGGATGCCACCGCATCCACACGAAGTCCGTCCACATGGAACTTCTCTATCCAGAACAGTGCATTGGCAACGAGGAAGTTTTTCACTTCCATTCTTCCGTAATCAAAAATATATGTTCCCCAGTCCGGGTGTTCGCCACGTCTGCTGTCCGGATGTTCATACAACGGCTGTCCGTCAAAACGTCCAAGGCAGTGAGCATCTTTTGGAAAATGCGCCGGTACCCAGTCTAAAATTACCTGAATCCCCCGCTTGTGCATTTCATCCACAAAATACATAAAATCTTTTTGGCTCACCATAACGGCTCGTCGGCGCATAATAACAGCCAACCTGATAGCCCCATGAGCCATCAAACGGATACTCTGCAATTCCCATCAATTCAATATGAGTATAACCCATATCAACCACATAGTCGCCAAGCATAGATGCTAACTCACGATATGAAAAATTGCCATTGTCATCGTCTTCAATCCGTTTTTTCAGGAAGCAAGATGAACCTCATAAATACTCATCGGCTCTTTGTCTCTTACATCTCTTGACTTTTTTTCTGATGCTTCTTCTGATAAGAACCATCCTGCCATTTGTAGCCATCAAGCGACGTAATTCGGGAAGCATTTCCCGGACGCAGCTCCCATAATTTCCATAAGGGTCCGTCTTATACAACTTATCCCCGCTCTTTGCCGTAATCTCATACTTATAGGCAGCGCCTTCCCACGCGCCCGGCACGAACAGTTCAAAAAATACCGCTGCTCCCCCTCATAATCATCTTATGAAGTCTTGCATCCCACATATTAAACTCGCCGATTACACTCACGCTGCAGGCGTGTGGCGCCCAGACAGCAAACTGAACGCCCTCCACGCCATCGCGCTTCATCGGATGTGCTCCTAATTTTTCATAAATTTTATAATGGTTTCCCTCCGAGAATAAATACCGGTCAAGTTCACCAAACATCCCCGGAAATGCATAAGGGTCGTCAATTTCAATCACATCGTCCGGTCCATATTCCACCCGGAATCGATATTTTTTCAGTCGCTCCGATTTCTTCTCAATGACATAGCCAAAAAATCCTTCCGGCTCCATTGGTTCCATCTCGTAAGTGGTCTCCCCCTTTTGAATCCAGCACCCACATACGTTTTTGCACACGGACGATATGCGGTAAAAATCTGCACATCCTCCTCTTTGAAAATGTGGCAGCCAAGCAAATCCTGAGGTGCATTCAAAATTCCCTCTTCCAATTCCTTCAGCATCTCTTTGCTCGTCCACTGTTCCAAATATGGATTGCTCACATGTTCACCCCCTGCATTTATTTTATCCTAACTGATTCAGCAAGTCCTTTACAATTACAGCCAGTTTTTCTGATTTTTCATCGGCATCTGCCAAATCTTTACCAACAACACCAAAGTAAAGTTTAATCTTTGGCTCCGTACCGGATGGACGAACACAAAGCCATGCATCCTCGGTCAATTCAAAAATAGAGTACGTTGGACTTTGGAATACCGGTTGGTTTCTTCTCGCCGGTCTTAACATTTACGATTTCATCTTTCAAATAATCTCTTACTGCCGTCACATCGTAATTACCAAATTTCATCGGCGGATTTTTACGGAGATTATCCATAATCGACTGAATCTTCTGCAGTCCCTCAATACCTTTATGCGTAATGGCAATTACATTATCTTTGTAGTAGCCGTATTTCTCATACATATCTAACATAGCATCCCAAATTGTTTTGCCTCGCAGTTTATAATAAGCAGCCGCCTCGCAAAGTGCCATCGATGCCACAATCGCATCCTTATCTCTTGCATGCGTTCCAATCAAGCAGCCATAACTTTCCTCAAAGCCGAACAGATAGTGGCCTTTTTCCGGTTGTCTCCATGCGGAGAATCTCTCTTCCAATCCACTTAAATCCGGTCAGGCACTCGGTCACTTTGATACCATAATATTTTTGCCATCGCATCTACGAGGTTTGAAGTAACAACCGTCTTAATCAACTCGCCATCTTCCGGAAGTTTTCCTTCCAGTGCAAGTTTCTGTCCAATTTCATAATCGGCAAGAAAACTTCCCGACATATTTCCGGTTAAGCAGATATACTCACCGGATTTGGTATCTTTTACATAAACACCAAGGCGGTCCGCATCCGGGTCCGTTGCCAGAACTAAATCGGCATCTTTTTTTTTTGCCAGTTTAAGAGCAAGTTCGAATGCTTCCGGTGCTTCCGGATTCGGATAACTGACGGTAGGGGAATTCACCATCCGGCAGTTCCTGCTCCGGTACAACAAATACATTTTTTTAAAACCAAGTTCTTTCAAAATACGGCGTACCGGCAGATTTCCGGTTCCGTGAAGTGGGGTATAAACAATTTTTCAAATCTGCTGACGCTTTCTTAATGCAATCCGGATGAAGAACATTTTTCTTAAGTTCCTCCATATAACGGTCATCAACAGCTTTTCCGATATTCTCATACAAAACCGGCTTTCTTTTGCCTCTTCTTTGTCCATTGTCTTAACGGCCGCATAATCGGTTACCGCTTTCACCTCATCCATAATGCCTGTGTCGTGAGGTGGAGTGAACTGCGCGCCATCCTCCCAATATACTTTGTATCCATTGTACTCTGGTGGATTGTGGCTGGCTGTAATGTTGATACCGGAAATACATCCTAACTCACGAACGGCAAAGGACAGCTCCGGAGTCGGACGAAGTGATTCAAAAACATAAGCTTTAATTCCATTTGCTGCCAAACAACAAGCCGCTTCATCTGCAAATTCCGGTGACATCCGGCGGAATCAAAAAGCAATTGCCACGCCCTTTTTCTGACCGTTCTGTTTGATGATGTAGTTGGCAAGTCCCTGTGTCGCTTTGCGTACCGTATAAACATTCATACGGTTTGTTCCTGCCCCGATAATACCACGGAGACCGGCTGTACCAAACTCAAGGTCCGCATAAAAACGCTCTTTGATTTCATTTTCATCCCCGGCAATACTCTCAAGCTCTTTCTTTTGTGTCGTCATCAAAATATGGATTTGATAACCAAGCTTCGTATGTTTTCTTGTAGTCCATAATTTCCTCCTTGCTGCCACATCCATGTGTACTAAGCTTTTTTAATTTATTTCACTTTCTAAAAAGTGATATTCACCCTTTCGGAAATTTACTTAACTATTTTTTGTCAAATCCGGAAAACTCCAGGAAATATCCTTGCTGTCATCCGATATTTCAACGGCATAGGTTTTGTCTCATAACCATCTTTTGTAAGAGAAAGTGTTACATTTCCTATCATTTTCGTAAAAAAACTGCAGGGCACCTCTCCCTTATAAGTTCCGTTGACATAAACGGCGGCACCAACCGGCGCACTTACCGTAACCTTATGGTCGTTATCATAAGTGACACTGCTCTCACTCGAAGAGGAGGACGAATCATCGGAAACTGAACTGGAAGATTCGGAACTATCGGTCTCGACATCCGCACTTTCTTCTGCCAAATTAATGTGAACGGTCAGACTCGCATCCTTCACGGTAATAATACCGCTGTAATCTTCGTAGCCCCTCGAGTGAAACTTTCACGGAATGATTACCATATTTTTAAAGAAACAGGTTTTGACGGGTCGGTGATCGATCCGTTTACATAAAGTTCTGCGCCCTGTGGATTCACATCAAATGTAACCCGCGCCGTATCCGGCACTTGATTCTGGTACTTCGCCATATCAACTTTCGTAACCTGTCCGCGTTTTACTTCTACCGTGACTTCAGCCATCAAATCACCATTTTTCATTGTGACAAGCTGCTGCCCCTCCGGCACAACCAAAAGCATATCCCTTTGCGACCGGGAGAATTGCCTCGCCCTGCACCGTAACCGTACCGCCGGTAAAATTCCCTTAAAATTATTCGGCTTGATATATCCATGTCCCCTTGTGACAACAACAGAAAATGCTTGTCCATTCATCCCGCGGAGAGTCACTTCATCCTCCGGCGTAATCTCCAATGGGTCAATCTGTCTGCCATCTGAAAATACAAGCAGGTCATCGTTATAGGCATAATTCACACCACGCACCGTAAGCCGTTTTTCGTCCTGGTTGATTTCGAGCGAAGCTCCTCGTGTGCTCGGTAACCGATGCGTTCTGTATCATCTTCTCAACCTTTTTTTTCCATCTTCACTTGTATACACATCATAAACTTCACCCGGCTCAATTTCGGATGCCGTCATTTGTTTGTTGTTCTTTGTCAAAATCTGTGTACCACCGGTATAAGGATACGTCTCCATCGTCTGGAATGTTGTATTATAAAATTCCATCGTACCCTGCTCTTCATCAACAGCGCCAACTGCGCCGACAAAATCAGCCCCCTGCTCATAGCTGACACTCGGCTCCGGAGAGTTCGTCACCTCCGCCTTTTTGGCAGTTGACCCGCAGCCGGTCAGACCAGCCAGCAAACAATAAAAAGACAAATCTGTATTTTCGCTTGTTTCATTTTTTTATCTCCTGACACTCTTTTTTGCGTGACAAAATGCTTCCGTATATTAAGAATTATATTGTATCACATTTTAGGCTTTCTGACTAGTCCCTAACGTAAATGTTCGCATTTGCTGCAAAAACTTATCTTTGCTCTCTTCCTGCTCACAAACAGCCTTTAATTTTTTCCATGTTTTTGTTGGAAATCCACTGTCTTTTTACTGTTGATGTACTGATTGAGAAGCTTCCAGTATTTAATTGGATATGACAAAATGGTGATGAGAAATTCCAGTTCTTTTTTACTGCATCCTGCCCCCTCGCAGTAACCATTCCACAAAACTATCTCCTTTTTCCACCTGCCACTTATTCTTTTCCATGACTTTTCTCATAAAATACGCCATATCAAGAAGCTGCATTCCCGGTGCGGCATGCTCAAAATTTGTTGGGCAGGGAGCCCGCTTTGGTTAAAAGCAGATTATGGTAATTATACTCCCCGTGGCAGACGTCTTTGGTCTGCCCACTGTGTTCCTTTGTAATAGAGATTTTCGGATAGCTGGCTGCGTACCTGCATGGCACGCTCATAGAAATTTGGAAAGCACTGCATGGCATACCGCTCAAATTCCGTTTTTTCTTCTTTCCACGCATATACCCATACACATGTTTCATTTCCCTGTTATGTTTATCATACCGGGATAAAAGTGGCTGCTGAAGCAAAACCGGTTCCTCATAAAAGTTTTGCAGACTACTGTGGAGCTGTCCTAAGTTTTCTGCCATCAAGCGAATCGTGGTCACATTTTTGCAGTCACATTCCTCTCCAAAAACCATCGGTACAAAAACATATTTTGTCCCATCTTCCGCTTCTGTCAAATACTCTCCATCCACATTTTTCACGGCAAAATCTAAAAAGTGTCATACCGTTTTTACGCAAATGATCCTTCACTTCATTTTCCCATTCAAAATGTCCGGTAAGTTTCATTTTTTCACGAAGCAGCAGAGGACCGTCTTTCGTATCAAATAGGATGGCACCCCTTGCCCGATATTGATTTTTCACCTGAAACCCGTATTTTTTCTCAATTAATTCCCGTCTGTCTTCCAAAAATCCCCTCCTCAGTCTCCGTTTGTCTGCCTTAAATTTTATGTATCAGAATGAAAAATATGCCATATCATAAATGTTTTTCCGCTTTCACTGGAACAAAACGTTCGAGTTTTTTTTTTTTTTTTTTTTTTTTTTTTTTTTTTTTTTTTTTTTTTTTTTTTTTTTTTTTTTTTTTTTTTTTTTTTTTTTTTTTTTTTTTTTTTTTTTTTTTTTTTTTTTTTTTTTTTTTTTTTTTTTTTTTTTTTTTTTTTTTTTTTTTTTTTTTTTTTTTTTTTTTTTTTTTTTTTTTTTTTTTTTTTTTTTTTTTTTTTTTTTTTTTTTTTTTTTTTTTTTTTTTTTTTTTTTTTTTTTTTTTTTTTTTTTTTTTTTTTTTTTTTTTTTTTTTTTTTTTTTTTTTTTTTTTTTTTTTTTTTTTTTTTTTTTTTTTTTTTTTTTTTTTTTTTTTTTTTTTTTTTTTTTTTTTTTTTTTTTTTTTTTTTTTTTTTTTTTTTTTTTTTTTTTTTTTTTTTTTTTTTTTTTTTTTTTTTTTTTTTTTTTTTTTTTTTTTTTTTTTTTTTTTTTTTTTTTTTTTTTTTTTTTTTTTTTTTTTTTTTTTTTTTTTTTTTTTTTTTTTTTTTTTTTTTTTTTTTTTTTTTTTTTTTTTTTTTTTTTTTTTTTTTTTTTTTTTTTTTTTTTTTTTTTTTTTTTTTTTTTTTTTTTTTTTTTTTTTTTTTTTCTCCTTTTTTCCCTCTTCATTGCGGCTGTCAGACCGGGCAGGATGCAAACGCTGACTTTAACACCTTTTGCATGGAAACGTTTCGCCCTATGCCGCCGCAAGTGACTCCTTAACACTCAATTACACGCTGATGTCCCCGAAAAAATACATGGAATTACGGATTTGCCTGATGGGTTTTCTTCGTTTTCCCTTCACGATTTGAAGCAGATGCAGACTTCGACGGAAAATACACTTGCAAGACTTCGTAGCTGTGCCTCGAAAAATTTATCCCGCGAGGACAGACTTCTCTATGATACACTTGATGCCTCGCTTACGCTGTCACAGGAGGACATCCGCATGCTTGCTCATTCGTATTCGTTCGACCCTTCGAGTGGGATTCAGGCACAGCTTCCGGTTCTTCTCTGTGAATTTATTCTTACAGACAAACAGGATTATGACCAGTATTTTTCTTTACTAAAGTCCATCCCTGCCTACTTTAACTCTTTAACCGCTTTAGAAAAACAAGCAAAAAAAAGGGCACACTGCCATCCCGCCACAACCATTCGCCACACAATAAGACAGTGTCCGGGAATTTGTCGACTCATCAGGGACAGATGCCATCGAGAAAAGTTTTTGAAAATCCATAAATTCCGCCTCTTTTTTTCTCTGCTTCCGAAAAAGAAAGAGCGGTTAGAAAAACATAGGAAACTTCTCTCTCACTCGCTTTTCCCCGCCTATAAAAAATCTAATTGCCGAATTAGGTAAACTTTGCCCTTTGCTCCAAATGATGGTGCCCTCGCCGCATACACAGGCGGCAATGTGCTTATTATGAATATCTGGTAAAAGAAAAACCGGCACAATATCTTCACCGGATTCCTTATTTCAAATGCTGACAAAAAAACTAAGCGAATCCGAACAAAAACTTGCCACCCTTGCCGCCACGTCACCTTTCGTCCTTTTTGACCTGCGAAAAGCACACTTCAAAAATATGAAGAGCCAAAATCGATTCTTACTCATTTAAAGAAAAATCCGCACGGATTTTCCGGCACTGAAAAAAGACCTGTCACATCCGCGCCGTCGATTCCTCGTTAGAAAACTTTTAAGTCCCGCCTTTTATCTCACACCGCCCATCGACGAGCCTGCCACCAATGTGATTTACATCAATCATGCGGCAAAGTACCGCCGCCAGAATTTGCATGCTACCTTGGCACACGAGGGCTATCCGGGGCACTTTTATTTCAGAACTGTTATTTTCGCGAAAAATAAGCATCCCCCCTGCGTTATGTCCTTAATTTTCCGGATACACAGAAGGCTACGCCACCTATGCGAAATCTATTCTTACCAATTTTTAGATGCCACGAAAGAGGAAAATCGATATTTTGCAGAACAATGCCATTTCCACCCACTGCCTGTATGCGCTCTGCGACATTGGCATTCATGCAAACACTGAACCGGAAAAAACTTTCCGATTTTCTTTCAAATCATGGGATTGTAACAACAGATAATGCCAGAGCCATTTATGAAACGATTATTGACTCGCCCGGCAGTTACCTGCCTTACACGATTGGTTATCTGAAATTGCCGGATTCGTGATACGTTTCAAAAGCAGCCGGAAAATATTACAGTCCGCTTCTCTTCCACACATTTTTATTGGATACCGGACCAACTTCTTTTCCCGTTTTAGAGAGGCAAATTAACGGCTGGCTCAAAAGAAAAAACTTGAAACTCCCGATGTTCAATGATATATTGATATTAGATTTATTTTATAGATCTCACCTAACTAATCAATTAAAAATTGAGGAAATATTTATATGGGAAACTTTTGTACACAATGTGGCCGTCCGCTTCAGGAAGGCGAAGTTTGTAACTGCACTGCACAGGCAGCGCCAAATCCGGCACCTGCTGCTCCAACACCAACGCCCGTTGTCTGAATCCGGTAACACCGCCACAGGCTGCACCAACACCGGCTCCGGCTCCTACACCGGCACCTACACCGGCACCTACACCGGTACAGGCTGCACCAAGTCAGAGTTCACGTGAAATCAAACAGGGCTTTGAACCTGCTGCACCTTTTTACCAGGTTGTCGATCGCCCCCATCATAATGATACGGTTTTTGTTCTCGGATCGATCTTAAACCCGATATCGACATAATTGCTTCCTTCTACCCATTTTGTTTCCGGGTAAACATCTTTTCTCCAGAACGCGGACAAATTTTCATTTGCATAATATTTATCGTAAACTGCTTTTTACTTCTTCCCAGGTAACATCCTTTGTAGCTTCGCGTACTCTGTTGCCAGGGATTCCTCTGTTCATCGGAACCAGATGCGGTGTAAAGTTGATAACAACCTTCTTTGCCGCTCGCATATCCAAGCTGTTCCTCGATCTCCGGTGTATGTCTGTGTGTTGCCACACCGTATGCTTTCATATTCTCATTGACTTCACAGTACAGGTTCGGAACCTTTGCCCCTCTTCCTGCTCCGATGTTCCGGACTTGGCATCCACGATCAGGGTATTCATATCAATGATTCCTTCTTTTTGCCAGTGGATAAGCAGTCAGGATCGAACAGGTTGTATAGCATCCAGGATTGGCGATCGTCTTGCGCCTTTGATATCTTCTCTGTTCACTTCACACAGTCCGTAAACAGCTTCTTCGATAAACTGCGGGCTCTTGTGCTCAATACCGTACCATTTTTCGTAAGTCTTGACATCTTTGATACGGAAATCTGCGCTCAGGTCGATGATCTTAACCTTTGATAAGATTTCTTCATTAACTAATGATGCGCACAGTCCCTGTGGAGTTGCTGTGAAAATCACATCTACCTGATCTGCAAGTTGTTCCATATTATCATCTAAACATACCGCATCTACGATCTGAAACATATTGCGGTATACATCTGCATATTTCTTATCGATATAGCTTCTTGAGCCAAACCATTTAATTTCTACGTCTTTATGTCCTGTTAAAATGCGAACCAGTTCTCCTCCGGCGTAACCGGTAGAACCGATGATTCCTGCTTTAATCATGTAAACCATCCTTTCGTAAATGCCGTATTTGTGTATAGATAGGCATAATCATAAATACTATAAACCCATTAATCCCTATTGTAAAGGGGTGCGCGGGAATTGGAGGAATGTTTTTTGATTGATGCAGGGGACGCTCCCCTGCGCGAAATATCTTTGCACGCAACCGCGCTTGCGCTTGCCATGCCTGCCTAAAGAAATATCCAGTGGATATTTCTTCGGCGCGTCTCAAACGCAGCGGTACTAGGCTCGGCTTTGCTTACGCTCGCCTTGCCAAGTGCCGGCGTTTTCGAGGGGTTGCTTAGCAAAGATATTTCGCGCAGGAACTGTGCACTGACGAATGGGAACATTTTCCGATTGGTTTAGTATACATGGTTTTATTTGGAAAAAAGCAAGTGGTTTTTTGATTTTTATGCATGTTTCTGTACATTTTTATGTATAAATTTCTTATTTTTATGCATTTATATTTATTTTTATGCATTATTATGCATTTTTATTATTATAAGATGCATTAGGTCTGTATTCTTTTTATTGACTATTTTAGGAAAATTCAGTTAGTATTAAGGAAGTGATTGTAAAGGAGTTGTTATTTTATGGAACGGGATCTTACTTCGGGAGTGTTTTTCGGAATGTGATTTATTTTTCGTCTGCCTTATTTTTTTATCTTATTTTTTGCAGACGCTTTATGGGATGGCGGATCTTTTTATTGTTGGGCAGTTTGATGGGGTTGCCAGTACAACAGCTGTTTCGATTGGGAGCCAGGTGATGCATATGTTGACGGTGATGATCGTGGGGCTTGCGATGGGGGCTACGGTTTTTCGATCAGGGGCAGTCATTGGGCGGGCGATAAGAAAAGGGCTTCTGTATTTGTGGAAATACGGTGATTTTGTTTATGGGGATTTCTCTGGTGCTGTCGGTTTTTTGCTTCTGTTTTTTTGGCAAGCCGGCTGTTGCCGTGATGTCTACACCTGCGGAGGCTGTGTCAGGAACGGCGACTATTCTGACGATCTGTTTTTCTCGGGATTCCTTTATTACGGCGTATAATGTGATCCAGTTCGATTTTCCGCGGACTGGGGATTCTAAAAGTCCGATGTATTTTCATCGCAGTTGCATGTGCGGTGAATATTATACTGGATTATCTGTTTATCGGATTTTTCCATCTGGGAGCTTCCGGTGCTTTGCGCTTGGCTGCACTTTCCCAAGCGTGCAGTGTTCTGTTTGCACTGATTGCCATTAAACGTAAGCAGACCGGACTTTCTCTTTCCGGAGACTGTTTCCGCCCACAGAAAAAACCGCTTGGCAAAATTCTGAATATTGGGATTCCGGTAGCGCTTCAGGACGGATTTATTCAGATTGCTTTCATTATTATTACGATCATTGCCAACCGGCGCGGACTGAACGCAGCCGCTGCTGTCGGCATTGTGGAAAAAATCATCAGCTTTCTGTTCCTGATTCCGTCTTCCATGCTTTCGACTGTTTCTGCACTCGCGACTCAGAATATCGGTGCCGGAAAGTATGACCGTGCAAAGCAGACGCTTCGCTATGCCATGATGATCGCCATTGATTTGGTCTGGTCGTCTCTATATTGATCCAGTTTATCGCGGGTTGTCGGACTTTTTCACTGCAGACGCAGCCGTTATTCTTCTCGGCGCGCAGTACATTCGCGGATATATCTGGGATTGTATTTTTGCCGGGTTCATTTCAGTTTCAGCGGAGACTTCTGTGCATGCGGAAAAATCTGAATTTCATTTTTACATAACCTGATCGCTATTTTGTGCGTGCGTATTCCGGGTGTTTATCTGACTTCAAAAATTTTCCCGCATACACTGTTTCCGATGGGACTCGCAACCGCTACCGGCTCCTTATTGTCTGTGATCATCTGCATCATTGCTTACCGATGGTTATGTGAAAATCCGGAAAATAGAATACAGGATCGGACTCTTACGGATTTCTCCAAATCAACAAAAATGGTGACTCACGAGCCACCATTTTTTTTGATGATCACTTATCTGATATGCGCTTCTTCATGTGCACAGCGCCATTCTTTTTTTTCAAGTCCACCGGCATATCCGGTCAGGCTTCCGTCGCTTCCGATGACCCGGTGACAAGGAATAATCACAGAGATCGGATTATGTCCGACCGCACCTCCGACTGCCTGCGCGAGATACTTTTTCGCGCCCGTTTTTACTGCAAGGATCTTTGCGATCTTTCCATAAGTAATGGTACATCCATATGGGATTTTGCGATAATCTTCCATACTTCTTTTTTCGGAAATCACTTCCTGCAGGTGCAAGAGGATTCTTCGGATCCGGATTCTGCCCTGCAAAATACCGATCCAGCCAGTGCTCTGCCTGATCCAGTACCGGCAAGTCTTTCTTCTCCTCAAAAATCTTCTATAATCTTGTCCATATAGTATTTCTGTCCTTCAAACCATGCACCGACAAGTACATCCTCCCGTGCTCCAAGCGTAATTTTCCCCGATCGGCGAATCATGGTAGCTTACATACAGCATTTTCATTCTTCCCCTTTTTTCATCCGTCCTGATACCTATGTTTTTGAGGATTGCGAGAGTGCAAAGCACGTAGCAATCTGGTATCAAAGGGTCAAAATACCTTTGGACCCCAACATCTTAAAAATAAAAACAAAATTCCCTTAACTTTTTGTACCATTCAAATTATAAAATGGAGATTTTTTCCTGTCAATCTTCTTATCCGCGAATTTGTCCATTTCCAAAGATCACATACTTTTTCGTGGTAAGGCTTCCTGCCCCCAGTCGCTTTCCTATGCCCAAGCGATCCACTCATCAATCTGCCTTTGCTGCTTGTCTCCCCGGATCTCTACCCCTTTTGCCGAAAGCCGGTCACAGATCACCGGAAACGCCTCCTCTGCAATTTTCCGGATTCTGTTTTCATTTAGAAGAAGCCGGTCGATCAGTGGCTCTGTCATCTTATTTTTCTTGCAAGCATAATATCCTTTTTGGTTTTCTTCTATTATATATGCCTGTTTGGCAGAACCAGCTTACTTCTCGCTGATTCCAAGGACATTTTTTCCCGATACCGACTACACCGGAAGATACTACGATTCGTTTCTTTTCCTTTAGGGTGGCTCTTAATTCCATTTCGTTTTTCCTCTTTTCAATTCATATTCTTAGTAGGTATAAATAAAAGAAGCAGAAAAGTATGCGGGATACCCTTTTCTGCTTTTTTCACTATCGAATCATAATAATACTTCAATGACATTTGTTATTCTTATTCATTTTATGCATATCACTCATCTCGCTGGTTCCTTTCTTCCTTTTAGCGTGTTACCTTTGTTACTTTTTGTTATATTTTACGTTTTTTATGCAAATGTCAAGTATTTTTCTGATTTATCTTTATATTTTCTGTTTAATCTTCTTCTATCCTTCTTTTTTTTATTACTCTCTTTCTTTTTTTATACATAATTATGCATATTTTATGTATATTTTTTACTTTTTATTTGCATAAAAATAACATTTTTAAAAGTTTTTTCATTTTATTATTGCATAAATTATAAAAAATGGTGTATAGTGGGTTGTGAATTGAAGACGAAAAGAAAAATTTTTTAGGAGGTTTATATACAATGAAAGAAAAAAGTAGTTCTTGCATATTCAGGCGGCCTCGATACCACCACACTGATCCCTTGGTTAAAGGAAACCTTTGACTATGAAGTTATCTGCTGCTGCATCGACTGCGGACAGGGTAACGAGCTGGATGGTCTGGAAGAGAGAGCAAAACTGTCCGGTGCTTCTACATTATATATCGAAGATATCACTGATGACTTCTGCGACAACTATATTATGCCATGTGTACAGGCAAATGCTGTTTACGAAAATGCATACCTTCTCGGAACTTCTATGGCTCGTCCGGCAATCTCCAAGAGACTTGTTGAAGTAGCAAGAAAAGAAGGCGCTGTTGCTATCTGCCACGGTGCTACAGGTAAGGGTAATGACCAGATCAGATTCGAACTTTCTATCATGGCTCTTGCCCCGGATCTTAAGATCATCGCTCCATGGAGAATGACAGATCTGTGGACACTTCAGTCACGTGAAGATGAAATTGCATTCTGTAAAGCTCATGGGAATCGATCTTCCGTTTGACGCAAGCCACAGCTATAGCCGTGACCGTAACTTATGGCACATCAGCCACGAAAGGTCTGGAACTGGAAGATCCATCCTGCGAACCAAATTACGCTGATCTTCTTGTTCTTGGAAATACACCGGAAAATGCACCAGATGAAGATGAATATGTTACTATGACATTTGAAAAAGGTGTTCCGAAAGACAATCAACGGCGAATCCATGAAGGTTTCTGATATCATCCGCACGCTGAACGAACTTGGCGGCAAGCATGGTATCGGTATCGTTGATATCGTTGAAAACCGTGTTGTAGGTATGAAATCCCGTGGTGTTTATGAAACTCCTGGTGGAACAATCCTTATGGAAGCTCACAAACAGCTTGAAGAACTGGTTCTTGACCGTGCTACCATGGAAGTTAAGAAAGATCTTGGCAAACAAACTCGCTCAGGTTGTATACGAAGGAAAAATGGTTCACACCACTTTGTGAAGCTCTTCGTGCTTTCGTAAAATCTACCCAGAAATATGTTACAGGTGAAGTTAAATTCAGACTTTACAAAGGAAACATCATTAAAGCCGGAACCACTTCTCCATACAGCCTTTACAATGAATCTCTTGCTTCGCTTCACAACAGGTGATATGTACGATCACCATGATGCAGACGGATTCATCACTCTGTTCGGTCTGCCACTGAAAGTTCGTGCAATGAAGAATCTTGAGGTAAACAACAAATAATTGTATATCCCAATACTGACAGATTTAAAGGACGTTGATATGAAATTATCAGCGTCCTTTTTTTCTGAACAAGCCAACGCTTAAAAGGTACCGCTTTTGGCGAGGGGTTTCACTCCAACAGGCTCGTCAGGCATAAAATGTCATTTTTTATAATTATGCTATAGTAGTTATCAGCCATTTATGATTCATATAAAGGCATATCCACCCCGTATTCTCTATCAATCCCCATACAGATCTGCTCAAATATCTGATTTGGCAGATATACACCTTACTTTCCGCTTTCAGGCAGCTCTCCCGGTGATAGTTTCCCCGGCACAACGCAGTTCAAGACCGGGAGACACGCGCAAAGTGAGATCATATTTCAGGCGATACTCCCCGGTTTTATTTCGGGAAGTTCCTTACAAAATTGCAGATCTGGCATGAATTTCATTCCCATTTCTTCTGCTTTCTATCATTATATGATACCACAGGCACAGTCGTTCTTATTCTGTCAGTTCTTGCTCTTTAATCTTCAACCAGTCCTCTTTCCACTACATTTTCCACGGCATCCATCTGTTCCAGGATTTCTTCACGGCGTTCATCCAAAAGTAAACCTTTGTTGTATTTGTAATACATCGCACAGTCATTTTCCCGCAGGAACGCAATGCTGTACACACATTACTGTTGAGTTCCTGGACAAATACTTCCATTTCCTGGCTCTCGCCGAAAGCAGATTCCAGAAATTCAAAGCAGTGATTCAGCGTTTCCAGTGTCTTATCTGCCATTTGCTCTCTCTGCTCTTCTTCGCTGTCAAATGTGGCCTTTACAGACTCAAATTCCGGAGCTTTCTGGTATTCTTCTAATTTGCATAAAATACGCTCCATATGGTGCATTTCCGCCTTTGTAAGCTGTCCGGCGGCCTTCTTCTGTTCAACTTCCCGCCTAAGAGACTGAATTTTCGCGGCAAGAACCTCTCCCGAACTGCACCTTCCTTTTGCAATTCCTCTTTATAAGCACACAGCTGAGCAAACAGTCCCTCCACAAATTTTTTTTCCATCTCATATTCTTCTTTAAAAAGATCTGCCATCTTTCCGACCAGGAGATTTACCACACTCAGCCGCTCATCAAACGACGCAAATTTCAAACGTTCTAAGGATATCTTTTTCATAACATCCTGCAAGAATCCGCTCCAGTCCATACTCCTTCTGATACTTTCGGTAAAGCTCCAGATAATTTGCAAAATCCTTCGCTGTCTTCCAGTGCTGGAGGTACTGATGCACAACCTCTCGATCCACCTCTTTACCAAGCTTTTCATAAACCTGGATCAACCTTGACAGGTCTTCCCCATCCTCTGGCTGTGACAAACATTTTTTTTCCATCTACTGTATTTTCCATACGATAGAAATTCTCTTTTTCGAAGTTCCAGATAAAGAAAGCACTGCAGGATGGATTCCAACCTGATACGCATATTCCTTCCAGACATCAAAATCAGCTTCCACATCGATCCGCTTGATCCGGTCCAGTGTCACCATATCAAAATCCCGGACAGATTTATTGTACTCCGGCGGATTTCCGGCTGCCACAATGATCCATCCCTCCGGCACACTCTGATTACCAAACATCTTGCACTGTAAAAACTGCAGCATAGTCGGCGCCAACGTCTCTGAAACACAGTTGATCTCATCAATAAAAAGGATTCCCTCCTTTAAGCCGGTTTTTTCAAATTTTTTTCATAAATGGATGCCACGATCTCGCTCATGGTATATTCCGTGACTGCCTGCTCTTTTCCATCAAAGGTATGTTTTGAAATAAACGGAAGTCCGATGGCACTCTGTCTGGTATGGTGTGTGATCGTATAAGCCACCAGCCCTATCTGACATTCCTTTGCGATCTGCTCCATGATCTGTGTTTTCCGATTCCCGGAGGCCCCATCAGAAGTACCGGTCTCTGATGGATTGCCGGAATCTGATATTCTCCATATTCATCCTTCATCAGGTATGCCTGCACCGCATCCTTGATTTCCTGTTTTTGCACGTTTAATATTCATCTATTTCTCTCACTCCTCTTAAATCTTCTTCATCCAGAACCAGTTTCATCGCCCACGGCGGAACTTCCTGTTCTTCTGCCCCGTCGTCCATAAATACAAACGCGGTCTGGTACAGAGGCATTTTCTGCGGATAAATCCCCTGTCCATCGGTAAAATAGATCACACCCTTCAGTTCAGTGTGAACCGGTGCGTCGCGATCAGTTCATCAATATAGGCAAACGCTTCGGCCTGAAATCCGTTCCACCTTCCCCGGCAAGATCCAGCTTTTTCCATATATTCCTGTAATTCTTCTTTACAGGTAATCTTCCCTGTCCGACTGCACCTGGTCATCACATTGTATAATGTGGATATTGACTCTCTGAAAAAAAAAGCTCCCTGCTTCACTTAAAATACCATAAGTCTCCTCCGGGAATTTTTTACCAGATCTCCTGAACAGGACATGGAAGTATCAATCACGATTGCAAAAATCCTCCACTTTTTCACTTCTTTTTCCATTCCTGTGAAGCTCGATCAGAGGCATATTTCCATAAAGGCGCAGTCCATAACTGTAAAATACATAATCAAAGCTGTCATCATCCACGGTAACCTCTTCCTTCCAGTACAGCAAATTTATGCAAAAAAAAGTCTAGTCATATCGCTGTCCGGTTCTCTACCGGACCTGATCCAGAAAATGCCCGGTATTTGATGTCGCTTCTTTCGAAAAAAAGTTTCCATATCGGTCTGCATTTTTCGCTGATATCCTGCCACCTCTGGTTCATTTCGCTTTGTTTTTTCATCATCTTCATCTTTTGCCCAGTACTTGTGATCATCCACGGTAAATTCCCGGGTCATGCGCTCCATCTTCTGTCCGAAAGCTTCCATCTTACCAGTACTCCATAAATTTTTTTTCCGCTGTAAAATACCTTTGATTTCCTCTTTCAGATCCCGGTAGGTTCTCTGTCTGATCCAGGACTGGCTTTTTCGTATATTCTGGAGGTTCCAGTCGTCAATCACAGATTCTACCGCAATATCCCCGCCAGGTTCCATACAAGCTCTTCCCGTCCATTTCTGCGAAATACATGTCGGAAAAATGCGGTAGTGCAGAACCAGATGTAGAATAGGCGCGGTTTACCCCGATCCGGTTCTGCCTGTACTCACCTCCCAGCATCTGCCCGTTAAAATACATTGTCCTCCGTCTGTAGCAAGAAGGTCTACTGAAAAATCCTGTACATAATAAAACGCCGAAAGCGCCACATCCATAAATCTCATCTTCATATACATACAGTTCGTTCCTCGTCAGAACCAGTATTTTATGTCCGATTTCTTCCAACCCCTGTTCTAATGACATTTCTTCCAATCTTTCCACCTTCTTTTTTACAATACAAACTTTTTCTTCTTTTTTTGAAAAAACTACGGTAACGCTCATCCATCAAAATAGCTGAAATCTCGGTCTGTCCTGCATCTGCCGCATAAGTAATCGTTTTTTCCCAACGCTTGTTCATCAAAATAATGCTCTCTGCAGCAAAAAAAGCAGAACCTCCCTGCGGATCTCCGGCGGCGATTTCGCGTCTTTCTTTCACCGCATGGATACAGCTTTCTCAGCAATACGTAGCGTGCTTCGTTCAGTTACGTATTGCTGGCGACTCTACGTCAAACCAGGGGGCGGGCACATCTCTGTTAGCATATTCCCACCTACGGGCTATTCATTTTACTTGTTGTCGCCATTGATCAGGTTTTGGCACAACATTTACCATCGTATCATTTCATCTGTCTTGCTCAGCGATCATCAATGCTACCAAGGCATTGTCAGCGATACGTTTGTGCATCGAACATAAAGGATTTGTTTTCAAGGAACAGTGTGGCGGCTGCGTTTTTTGCTGAGGAGATTATTGACAACGGATACAGCTTTAGCCGCTTTTTCTCCTCCACTGACGGGTATGAGTCTCTCCATCCCAAGTGCTGTATCTGACCGATTGTGCGTGGAAGGTTTCGTCGCTTTTGGTGTCCAGCTCGCTTCGAACGACTTTCAGGTCGTTATCGCATTCTCGTAAGAGGCGTGAAAAGCTACTTTGTGGTTGATTTTACTCCCAACGTCTGATAGTCGTAGCTATCAAGCGTGTCTTTGTAGTCCATCGAGATATCTTCTTGATCTGCTCTTTCGTCCGTGGGTAAAGATACCCCATAGTGCGGCCATCACATCCACAAGAACGCTTCGAATCATCATGTATTTCTGCTGTTACAGGTCATTTGCGAACGGCGTAGCCTTTGTCAAATAGTCTTTTTAGGACGGAGTTCGCCGTCACAGTGCCACGTTGACGATTTTTACGATAGCCTACGGATATGATGACATCCAAGGTTGTGGAAAACTTCGTGTGTTTGCCATTTGCCAGGTATAGCTCCGTGCCGGAGTGGTGGTTGCAATTTTTTACGTACCATTGGGATCAAAGTTCACCTTCTTTGAAAATATTACTGATATGTCTGAAATCACAGACCTATCTCTTTCAAAAAGAATCACAAGTTGATCTACCGTCAACTCGTCATTTTCAAGTTTGACATCGATCTTAGTCCTGCATCAGCAGTCGGTAGAGATGATTTCTCTCTTTGCCCGAACGTCAACAACTCCTTTGTGAGTGATGGCCCATAATTGTAACAATTTTGATTTAAAAAAGCCATACAGCGTTGCCAGCAATAC
>VOFK01002407.1_pt1 | contig 27931 bp, 29 predicted proteins | sample 5384121 | NCBI WGS metagenome assembly VOFK01 (sample SAMN12384730, study PRJNA508395) | human gut metagenome | isolation source: healthy gut J | host: Homo sapiens | reverse complement strand
TCCGGTGCACATCAACTCGGTGGTCGACCCGACCGTCCTGGGTGGTATGCGCATCCAGGTGGGCGACGAGGTCACGGACAACACCGTGGTCGCACAGCTGCAACATCTTCAGCGCACGGTGAAGGCGACCGCCTGACGGCACGCCACACGGTGAACAAGCCTGAAAACAAGACTTTGACTGAATTTATAACCAACAATAAGGAGTGATCATGGCAGAACTTACCATTGATCCCACCACGATACGCAAGGCGCTCGATGAGTTCGTCGAGTCGTACAAGCCGTCGGACACGCCGACCCAGGAAGTCGGTTATGTCGCGACCGCCGGCGACGGCATTGCACACGTGACGGATTGCCTGGTTGCATGGCCAATGAGCTGCTGACGTTCGAAGACGGCACGCTCGGCCTGGCGTTCAACCTTGACGCCCGTGAGATCGGCGTGGTGATCCTCGGCGATTTCGCTGGAATTGAGGAAGGCCAGGAAGTGCGACGCACCGGCGAAGTGCTTTCCGTGCCCGTCGGCGACGGCTATCTCGGCCGCGTCGTGGACCCGCTGGGCAACCCGATTGACGGTCTTGGCGAGATCAAGACCGAAGGCCGTCGTATTCTCGAGGCCCAGGCACCTGACGTTATGCATCGTCATCCGGTTGACGAGCCTCTGTCCACCGGCCTGAAGGCCATCGACGCGATGACGCCGATCGGCCGTGGCCAGCGTCAGCTCATCATCGGCGACCGTCAGACCGGTAAGACCGCTATCGCAATCGATACGATCATCAACCAGAAGCGCAACTGGGAATCCGGAGACCCGAAGAAGCAGGTCCGCTGCATCTACGTGGCCGTCGGCCAGAAGGGCTCCACCATCGCATCGGTGAAGCAGTCCCTGGAAGAGGCCGGCGCCATGGAGTACACGACCATCGTGGCCTCCCCGGCTTCCGATTCCGCAGGCTTCAAGTACATCGCACCGTACACCGGTTCCGCCATCGGACAGCACTGGATGTACAACGGCAAGCACGTGCTCATCGTCTTCGACGATCTGTCGAAGCAGGCCGAGGCTTACCGCTCGATTTCCCTGCTGCTGCGTCGTCCGCCGGGGCGTGAGGCTTACCCGGGCGATGTGTTCTATCTGCACTCCCGTCTGCTCGAACGTTGCGCCAAGGTTTCCGATGACCTCGGCGGCGGCTCGATGACCGGCCTGCCGATCGTCGAGACCAAGGCGAACGATGTGTCCGCCTACATTCCGACCAACGTGATTTCCATCACCGATGGCCAGATCTTCCTGCAGTCCGACCTGTTCAACGCGAACCAGCGTCCTGCTGTGGACGTCGGCATCTCCGTGTCCCGAGTCGGTGGCGCTGCCCAGACGAAGGCCTTGAAGAAGGTCTCCGGCACGCTGAAGATCTCCCTGGCACAGTACCGTTCGCTGGAATCCTTCGCCATGTTCGCCTCCCGATCTGGATGCGGCTTCAGAAGGCTCAGCTGAACCGTGGTGCCCACCTGACCGAGCTCCTGAAGCAGCCGCAGTTCTCCCCGTATTCGATGGAACAGGAAGTCGTGTCCGTGTGGGCCGGCACCCATGGCAAGATGGATGACCTGCCAATCAGCGACGTGTTGCCGTTCGAAAAGGGCATGCTGGATTATCTGGATCACAACACCGATATCCTCAAGACCATTCGCGAGACCGAAGACTTCACCGCCGACACCGAGGCTGCCCTCGACAAGGCCGTGGAAGCGTTCCGTGAGACCTTCGTGACCAGCGCGGGCAAGCCGCTGGTCGAGAAAGAAGCCTGACGAGAACACACCCTCCGGTCGAGCAGGGAAAAGATCGTGGCGGGAGAAAAGTAAGCCATGGGCTCGCAACTCGCATTGAAATCACGATCCGCTCCACCGAGTCGTTGGCGAAGATCTTCAACGCTCAGGAGATGATCGCGTTTCGCACATCGCCAAGGCACGTGACGTGGCCTTGAACGCGAAGCCGTATACCGATGCGATTTTCGACGCCGTGCAAGCGCTGGTGGCCCATACCCATATCGACCATCCGATCGTGAAAAAGAACGAGGACAACCCTCGCGTGGCTGTCCTCGCTCTCACCTCGGATCGTGGTATGGCAGGTCCGTACACCTCCTCGATCATCCGCGAAACGGAATCGCTGTTGGCCCGACTCGACGAGAAGGGCAAGCAGCCGGAACTGTATGTGTATGGTCGTCGCGGTGTGACGTATTACAAGTACCGCAACCGTCCGGTTGCCGGCACTTGGGAAGGCGATACCGACCAGCCCGGCGTGGAAGTCGCAGAGTCCATCTCGAAGGCACTGTTGGACGCTTATATGAAGCCGGCGGACCAAGGTGGAGTCTCCGAACTCTACATTGTGTTCACCGAGTTCGTGAATATGGTGGTTCAGAAGGTGCGCGTGCTGCGCATGCTACCCGTTGAGCTCGTGCTTCCGGAACAGCCGGAATCCGGTCCTGTGCCGGAATCCGATGCCGATGCCGCGACTCCTCTGTATGCGTTCGAGCCAAGCGTTGACGAAGTACTCGACGCGATTCTGCCGAAGTACATCCAGTCCCGTATCCATGAATGCCTGCTCACCGCGGCCGCGTCGGAAACCGCAAGCCGCCAGAACGCCATGCACACGGCAACCGACAACGCACGAAACCTGATCGACGACCTTACGCGCAAGCTCAACGCTTCCCGCCAGGCCTCGATCACCCAGGAACTTACCGAAATCATCGGCAGCGCTGACGCGCTGAATAAGAAGGAAGAGTAGGAACGCATATGGCTGAGAATCAGACCACTGCGGCTCCCGAGACGGCTGCAGAGCCGACCGCTGGACGCGTCACGCGTATCCAGGGGTTCGGTTATCGACGTCGAATTCCCGGTGGGCCACCTGCCCGACATTTACAATGCACTTACCGTTGAACTGGCCAACACCGGTGTCCACGAAGAGGGCGAGACCACCAAGAAGATCACCCCTTGAGGTTGAACAGCATCTTGGCGATTCCACCGTGCGTACCGTCGCTCTGAAGCCGACTGACGGCCTCGTGCGTGGCACCACCGTGTATGACACCGGCGGCCCGATCTCCCGTGCCGGTTGGCGATGTCACCAAGGGCCACGTATTCGACGTGTCCGGCAACATCCTCAACAAGAAGGCCGACGAGACCGTCACGGTCACCGAACGTTGGCCTATCCACCGCAACCCGCCGGCATTCGACCAGCTGGAGTCCAAGACCCAGATGTTCGAAACCGGTATCAAGGTCATCGATTTGCTGACCCCGTATGTGCAGGGTGGCAAGATCGGTCTGTTCGGTGGCGCAGGCGTCGGCAAGACCGTGCTGATTCAGGAAATGATTCAGCGTGTGGCCCAGAACCACGGCGGTGTGTCCGTGTTCGCAGGCGTCGGCGAACGTACCCGTGAGGGTAACGATCTGATCGGCGAAATGGACGAAGCTGGCGTACTTGAGAAGACCGCACTGGTCTTCGGCCAGATGGATGAGCAGCCGGGTACCCGTCTGCGCGTGCCGCTGACCGCACTGACCATGGCAGAGTACTTCCGTGACGTACAGAACCAGGACGTGCTGCTGTTCATCGACAACATCTTCCGCTTCACCCAGGCCGGTTCCGAGGTGTCCACCCTGCTCGGCCGTATGCCGTCCGCAGTGGGCTACCAGCCGAACCTGGCCGATGAGATGGGCGCGCTGCAGGAGCGCATCACGTCGACCCGTGGCCACTCCATCACCTCGCTGCAGGCCATCTACGTGCCGGCCGATGATTACACCGACCCGGCCCCTGCGACGACCTTCGCCCACCTGGACGCAACCACCGAGCTGTCCCGTGACATCGCCTCCAAGGGCATCTACCCGGCAGTCGACCCGCTGAGCTCCACTTCGCGAATCCTTGATCCGCGTTATGTGGGCCAGGCTCACTACGAGTGCGCCAACCGCGTCAAGGCGATTCTGCAGCGTAACAAGGAGCTGCAGGACATCATCGCCCTGATCGGTATCGATGAGCTCGGCGAAGAAGATAAGACCACTGTGAACCGTGCTCGTAAGATCGAGCAGTTCCTCGGCCAGAACTTCTATGTGGCTGAGAAGTTCACCGGTCGCCCCGGCTCCTACGTGCCGGCCGACGAGACCATCGAAGCCTTCACCCGCATCTGCGACGGCGTGTATGACGACGTCCCGGAGCAGGCGTTCTCCGGCATCGGCGGCATCGACGACCTCGAGAAGAAGTGGCACGACATGCAGAAGGAATACGGTGCGTGATGGCCGGATCGACATTGCAGGTGAACATCGTCGCCGCTGACCACCCTGTGTGGCACGGCACGGCGAAGTCCGTTACCATTCCCGCCTCCGAAGGCGGAATGGGCATCCTGCCCGACCACGAGCCTGTGCTGACCGTGATCAAGGAAGGAACCATCGTTGTGGTGGATCCTGAAGGCAATCGCTTCTCCCTTCGAGGTGACTGACGGCTTCATCTCCTTCGATTCGAACAAGCTCACCGTCGCGGTCGAGCGTGGAACCAACGTGAAGCGCGCCGAATAAGCCGTTTCCGCTTGACGTAAGGTGGCCCGGTAATCGCAATATGTTTTTGTATTGCGATTACCGGGCCGCTTTTGTCTTTTACGTGGCTTTCCGCCGCCGCGAATACGTATGCCGTACGTACGGCGACGCGCATGGTAGGGTAGTGCCTCGTGCGAATTATTGTTGCTGACTGCTCTGCCGAATATTCCGGACGATTGAACGCCTCCCTGCCGCTCGCCAAGCGCGTGCTGCTCATCAAGGCGGACAACAGCCTGCTGATCTTCTCCGAACTCGGCTCATACAAGCCGCTCAACTGGATGTCCGCGCCATGCAGCATCAGGGACATCACCCCCGACCACGCCGATGACGACGTTGATACTGAAGTGCCGCAAAAGGTGATCCGCGCGTCGGCCGACAAATCGAACGACGTGCTGGAAGTGACGTTGCAGCACATCTATTCGGACGAATCGTACGACCTCGGCGAGGATCCGGGCCTCATCAAGGACGGCGTCGAAGACCATCTGCAGAAGTACCTGGCCGAACAGATCGAACGCATCGGCAAAGGCGCGAAGCTCGTGCGCCGCGAATACCCGACAGCCATCGGACCGGTCGACATCATGGCGATTGACGGCAACGGCGAGCACGTGGCCATCGAAATCAAGCGCAACGGCGGCATCGACGGCGTCGAACAGCTCACCCGCTACTGCGATCTGCTCAACCGCGACCCGCTGCTGGTCCCCGTGCACGGCATCTTCGCCGCGCAGACCATCACCCCGCAGGCCCGCGTGCTCGCGCAGGACCGCGGTTTCAAATGCCTGATTCTCGATTATGAGGAGATGAAGGGCACCGAAGACGACTCTCTACGACTCTTCTAATGAAAAAAAGCCTCCCGGGTGGGAGGCTTTTTTGCGGTTAGACCGGCTGGATCAGTAGGCGGCGAGAATGTCGACCACGAAGACCAGCGTGGAATTCGCCGGAATCTTCTCCTGATCCTTGTTTCCGTAGCCGAGGCTCGGCGGCACCACCAGCAGCACCTGGGAACCGACCGTGTGGCCTGCCAGACCCTGCTTCCAGCCCTTGATCACGCTGTCAAGCGAGAAGGCGGAGGACTGTCCGCGGTCCCACGAGGAATCGAACTGCGTGCCGTCAAGCAGCCAGCCGGTGTAGTGCGCCACCACGGACTGCGTATCCTTGACCACAGCGCCCTTGCCCTTGATGAGGTCTTGGGAAATCAAGGAATCGGAGCCCTTATAGCCATTCATGTCGATCGACGGCTTGCCGTCCTTGGCGAGCGTCACCTTTGGCAGGTCGGCCGGAATGTCGGCGACCTTCTCGCCGGTGGCCTTCTTCAGGTCCTTGGACACCAGCGTGAGTACCATCAGGTACGAGGTGCCGGAGGAATTCGAGTCGTTCACGCCGAACGCCACGGTGGAATTGAGCTTGAGGCTCTTGAAGATCTTGTAGTAGTTCTCGGTCATCTGGCTGGTATCCGAGGTGACTACGGTGGAGCAGTCGGGGTGTTCTTCTCCCACGTGCTGGCCAGTTCGAACCATCCTGACGCTGATGGCGATGCCCTGCGAGCAGACGCGGTCGCCGTCCTCGATCTGGGCTCCGTCGCCCTTCTGCAGCACCATGTAGCTGTTGTCCTCGACCGTCATCGGCGTCTTGAACGAGACGGTCGGCTTCTTGCCGAGCTCGCCCTTGGCGGTCACGCCGGCGATCTGGTGCATGCCGATTTTTTCGGAAGATGAGGAGGAATCCGAGTTCGACTTGTCGGATTTCGCGCTGGAATTACCGCCGCACGCAGTGACGCCCAGGCACATGACCGTTGCGCAGACTGCGGTGACGGCCTTGGAAAGAAGTGATTTACGCATAGGGGCCAACCATAGCGGCAAAGCATGATTTTCATGTTTTTTCAGGCTTGTTGCAAACGGACACTGTAGAATGGAAAAGCTATGACTGTATTGCAGGAAGAACAAGAGAAGCCGCAGATCGAGACGGGCCCTACCCGGCATGCGAAGATCATGCGTGGCATCGTCACGCCTATTTTCGGCTTGCTTGCCATCGCATGCGTCGTGTTTGGCGTGTTGAATTCAACCGTCTGGAAACCGGACAATGAGATCACCGCCGCCGCTCCGGTGAACGGTTCGGAATACGTGGTCACCGATCCGAACGTGCTGCAGCTGGTAGACAGCCGCGTCAATATTTCGGCCAAATCCCGTGACAAGAAATCCAATGTGTGCATCGCCATAGGTTCCGCGCGCGATGTTGCCGGATGGATTGCGGGAAGCAAGTACATGCGCGTCTCCGGTCTGTCCGATTGGACGACGCTTTCCACCATGAAGGTCTCCGCGCAGGGAACCGCGGACAATTCCCAGAACCAGGTGGCTTTCAAGGACTCCGACATGTGGCGCACCATCAAGTGCAATGACGGTGCCGTTGATATGCAGGTCAAAGGATCGAACAGCAATAACGCCGAGGATGTTGTGGCGTTGATTGATTTCGGCAACCGCAAGGGAGACACGGTCACTCTGAATTGGGACCGTCGTAACCTGCCGAATTTCGCCATGCCGTTGTATCTTGCCGGCGGACTGCTGGCGATTCTCGCCGTGCTTTCCGCTTCCGTATTCGCCATGCCGCCGCATAAGCGCCGCAACAAGCGCGCTTTCGCCATGGTCGAAGGCGTTGGCGTCAACGAAGGCGATGAGAACGAGGTTTCGGCTTGGGTGAAGAACGCCGAAACCGCCGCCAGCAACAGGGCACGGAGCAGGTCGCGTCACGGCAGGCGTCGCCATGCGGAACATCGCACCGGCGGTCGTACGTCGTCGTTCGAGGAAACGCAACAGCCCGTCATCGTCGATCCTGTGGCACGTAACCTGGTCGCCGACCAGCAGAACACGATTGCGGAAAGCCAGCCGACTGTGTCCGAATCGACCGTATTTGAATCGACGGCGGGCGAATCGTCTGTTGACGACGAGGCGACTTCCGTGATCTCGCAGGATGAGCTTGCCGCGTATTTCGCTCGTCTTGCCCAAGAGGAGGTTCAGACGGAAACGCAGGAAGACGGCCAAGAGGAGGACCACCAGTGATGAGGAAGCGTAGTCAGGCGATTATCGCGGCCATGCTCGCGCTGGGAATGGCCGTCGGCATGTGCGGTTGCGAAGGCCAGCTGCCGACCCCGAAAGCCACCACCCGGCAGGATGCGCCGAACTTGAGCGCCAAGCAGGAGCAAAAGGTCCGCACGAGGATTCTCAAAACGCTCGACCAGTGCAATCAGAACCGTGACACTGATACGTTGCCGACGATTCTCGAAGGTCCGGAACTGGACATCCGCACCAGCGAGCTGAACGTAGCGAAAGCCACGGGCAATCTTGACCGTAAGACCACCATCCCCACGGATCTGGCCCAGGCCGTGATCTCCACGGATGCCGGCTGGCCACGGTCCGTGTTCTCCATCACGTCCACAACCAAGGACCAGCAGTCCAAGCGTCTGCTGGTGTTCAGGCAGGATTCCGCACGCCAGAACTACAAGCTGTGGGGTGTGGCGCGACTGTTCTCCGGCGTGAAGATGCCGAGTTTCGAAATCTCCAAAACCGGCAGCGCGCAGGGAACGCCTACGGACACCGGTCTGGTCATGACGCCGAAAGCGGCGGTGGACGCGTATGCGGACCTGCTGCAGAACGGGGCGAACAGCAAGTACGCCAGCAAATTCGCGGATGATGATCTGCGATCGAAGCTTGCCGATCTGACTGCCCAGGTGCAGAAGGCCATGGAGCTTAACGAAGGCACGCAGCAGCAGACCTTCGAACCGGTCAATGGAGCCATCAGCGTCATGCGTTCCGCGGACGGCGGCGATCTGGTGGTGGCGCAGATCAACTCCGAATGGACGCGTTCCGCCGGCGCTGGCCGTGAATCGCAGCCGGCCTCTCTGACGCGGAAAAGGCGCTGTTCGGCAATGGCAAGGCCACCAGCACCATGAAGACGAGCTATGTGAACGTCATCGCGCTGTATGTTCCGCCGGCGAATTCCGGGCAGAAAATCACCGCGGTCGGTTCCGAACGCCAGCCGGTGAAGGTCGAAGCGCTGTAAAACGACGGGTCCTTGGACGCGCATCGTCGGCGGTTTTCCGCCTATCGCGCATCCGTGGGAATGAAAACCGGGAAATCGTTGTTGGCACCTATAGTTGGTGCCAGCAACGATTTCGTGTTTTTGGAGGCAAGTATGGCAGAGCAGCAAGCGTTCCATCCGGGTGTTTCATTGGCGGGAGCCGTTGATCTGGAAGCGCTCAAGCATCAGGTGAAGGCCGAGCCGGGGCAGGCGGGCGGCGCTCCGGCGGCTGGCGGATATGTCATCGACACCACGGAGAACACGTTCCAGGCCATGGTGCAGACCTCCGCCACGTTCCCGATTCTGCTGTTCCTGTGGGTTGCCGACCGACGACCGTCTGTTCGCCATGGCACGCGCATTGGGTGACGCGGTGAACAAGCTCAACGGCCAGATCCAGCTGTCCCGCATCGACATCGCATCCAATCCCTCCATCGCACAGGCGTTCCAGATTCAGGGCGCGCCGGCGCTGTTCGCGTTGATCGGCGGCCGTCCGATGCCGATTCTGCAGGGCCTTCCGTCCGACGAGGAACTGCAGCAGATCACAGACGTGGTCGTGCCGAAGCTTATCGCCGCCGCACAGCAGGCCGGCGTGACCGGCACCGCTCCGTATTCGGGCGATCCGGATTCCGACGCGGCCAATTCCGCATCCGCCGGCAGTGTGCAGGATCAGGTGCCGCCGGAACATCAGGAAGCGTACATGCTGGCACAGCAGGGTGATTACGCCGGTGCCGCCGCCGCGTACGAGAAGGTTTTGGAAGCCGATCCGAACGATACGCGCGCCGCCCGCGAACGTGCGAAGGCGCTGCTGCTGGCCCGTTCCGCCAATGCGGACGTGCGCGTGGTGCGTGCCGCTGCCGCCGACAAGCCGGACGATGTGGACGCGCAGCTTGCCGTCGCCGACATCGACATGATCGGCGGGCAGATCCAGGACGCGTTCGACCGTCTGCTTGATTTCGTGGCGGCGGGCCACAAGGCCGACATCGAGCCGGTGCGCCAGCGTCTGCTCGAATACTTCACGATCCCGAGCCGACCGACGAGCGTCTGAAGCGCGCACGTCGTCGCCTCGCCACCCTCATGTACTGAGCGTGCAGCGCGTGCTGGTTGCGCCGAGCACTCTGATGCATTGAGCGCGCGTACTGACTTTCCCAACGATTGCAAGGTCTGCGTCACGTTTTTCGCCGAATCGTGTCGCAAACGGGCGCAGACCGTGTACAGTAGTGCGTTGCATGGGTTTGTAGCTCAGCGGGATAGAGCGTCTGTCTCCGGAACAGAAGGTCGTGGGTTCGATCCCCATCAAGCCCACCGGGCAAAGGCTCCAGTCGAACGGCTGGAGCTTTTTGTTGCTCGTTTGTTGTATTTTTCCGCGGTTTTCTTGCGATTCCGCCGTTTTCGTGCCTGCTGCGTCGTGTGGTGCCAACTCCGGCCATATCGTTCTGTGAACGGTTTTTCCCGCTTCCACCCATCGGAAAAGTATGATTTCAGGTGCGACGCAAATAGCGCATGTACGGGCATATTGGCACATACTTGGCGCGCGTTTACATACCTTGCGGCAACATACCTTACGACAAAGGAGAACAGTATGAGCGAAAAGCTGGAAGCAGTGGCCACCTCCGAAGCCCCGGCAGCACTCGGCGCCTACAGCCAGGCCGTGAAGGCCAACGGATTCGTGTTCGTCTCCGGCCAGCTGGGCATCGACCCGGCCACCGGCGAACTGTCCGGCGAAACCGCTGGCGAGCAGGCCGCACAGGCACTGAAGAACATCAAGCACATCCTCGACACCGCCGGCTCCGGCATCGAGCATGTGTGCCGCGCCACCATCTACATGAAGAACGTCGAGGACTTCCATGAGGTCGATGACGTGTACGCGCAGACCTTCATCGGCTCCGTCAAGCCGGCCCGCGTGGCCTTTGGCGGCAACGACATTCCGAAGGGCGCGCTCGTCGAGATCGACGCCATCGCCGCGCTCTGAGCATTTCGCACGTTTCGTAGGTATCGCAAGCATTGCGATTACTGCGATTGCCTACCGCTACCTGCGATCAAACGGCCCGCACGCTTTTCCAGCATGCGGGCTGACGCTTTTTTACGGACTTCCGCGGGCTTCTGCACACTTCCGCGAACTATGGACGACCATCGCACGTTGCCGTGAGTCTGACGTATAGTATTTGCGATTGTTCGGCCAGCCAAACTATGTGCCGTACCCAACCAAACGTAAGAGGAGCTGGAAGCAAGCATGGCGCAATCGCAAGAAAAGCCCGACGTCGAACAGGGCGGCCTGGAACGCAAGATGGAAACGCGCCACCTGACCATGATCTCGCTCGGCGGCGTGATCGGCACAGGCCTGTTTTTAAGCTCCGGCTACACCATCCATCAGGCGGGCCCGCTCGGCGCGATCATCGCGTACGCCATCGGTTCGCTGCTCGTCTACTTCATCATGCTGAGCCTCGGCGAGCTGTCTGTGGCCATGCCGTACGCCGGCAGCTTCCACCTGTATGCGAAGCGTTTCATCGGCCCCGGCACCGCGTTCACCATCGCCGTGCTCTACTGGCTGAATTGGGCGGTGGCGCTCGCCTCCGAATTCACCGCCGCGGGCCTGCTGATGCAACGCTGGTTCCCGCATTCGCCCGCATGGGTCTGGTCGGCCGCGTTCATCGTGGTCGTGTTCCTGCTCAACATCCTGTCGGTGCGCCTGTACGGCGAATCGGAATTCTGGTTCGCGTCCATCAAGGTGTTCGCCATCATCGCGTTCATCATCATTGGCCTGCTGGCCATGTTCGGCGCGATTCCGATCGCCGGCTATGACCACGCGCCCATGTTCGAGAACTTCTACAGCGACGGCTGGCTGCCCAACGGCGTGCTGCCGATTTTCTCCACGCTGCTGACGGTCGTGTTCGCCTTCTCCGGCACCGAAGTGGTCGGCGTCGCGGCGGGCGAGACGAAGGACCCGTCCAAGGCGATTCCGAAGGCCGTGCACACCACCGTGCTGCGTCTGGCGATCTTCTTCATCGGCTCGATCGCCGTCATGGCGGCGCTGATTCCGTGGCACAAGTCGGGCGTCGACGCGAGCCCCGTTCGTGCTCGTGTTCCAGTCGATCGGCATGCCGTTCGCCGGCGACATCATGAATTTCGTGGTGCTCACGGCGGTGCTGTCCGCCGCGAATTCCGGCCTGTACGTGTGCTCGCGCATGGTGGGTCGCTCGCGCAGGAGGGTATGATTCCGCGCAAGCTCGCCAAAACGAACTTCCACGGCGTGCCCGTTTTCGCGGTGATGTTCAGCATGGCCGGCTCGCTGCTGGCGCTGCTGTCCTCCGTGGTGGCCGCTTCGACCGTGTACCTGGCGCTGGTGGCCGTCTCCGGCCTGGCCACGCTGGTGGTGTGGATGTCGGTCTCCGTCTGCCACTTGCGATTCCGCCACCAATGGCTCGCGCAGGGACATACGGTTGGCGAGCTCAAGTACCGCGCGCCTGGCTACCGTTCGTGCCGATCGCCGCGATCGTGATGTGCGTCGGCGCGCTGGTTCTGGTGATTTGCGATCCGTCGCAGCGCTCCACGCTGCTGACCATGATTCCGTTCGTGGCGCTGTGCTACACGGGCTACTACGCGTCCGTGGCGTGGCGTGCGAAACGGCATGGCGGGCAGGACGATGCTCAGAACGTCTTGCAAAGCGTTCCGCAGGACGTATCGCAACCCCATCGTGAGGATGGACAGGAAGACTGATTCTGTCAGCGTGCCCGGTATTCTTGGAAGAATGAGTCCAGAAGCCCTTAGTGAACTGATTTTCAACATTGCCAACACCCTTGTCTCCGAAGGCAAGGCAGGCACCCTGACCGCCGATTTGATTCCGCCGCAGGCCAAGTTCGCCGTGATGCGCCCGAAGGACCGCGCACATGGCGATTGGGCGTCAACGCGGCCATGCAGCTGGCCAAGAAGGCCGGCATGAAGCCGCGTGATTTCGCCGAACTGTTCGCCGCCGAACTGACCAATGCCGACGGCATCAAGTCCGTGGAAGTGGCCGGCCCCGGCTTCATCAACATCACGCTTGACTCCGCCTCCGCGGCGGCCGTGGTGGACGCCGTGCTCGAAGCCGGTGACACGTACGGCAAGAACGACCATCTGGGCGGCCAGACCCTGAATCTCGAATTCGTCTCCGCCAATCCCACCGGTCCGATTCACATCGGCGGCACCCGTTGGGCTGCCGTCGGCGATGCCATGGCCCGCGTGCTCGAAGCCAACGGCGCCAAAGTCGTGCGCGAATATTACTTCAACGACCACGGCGAGCAGATCAACCGCTTTCGCCAAGTCGCTCGTCGCCGCGGCCCACGGCGAAAACCCCGATCGACGGCTACAAGGGCGCGTACATCGACGAAATCGCCAAGCGTGTCATCGACGAAGCCAACGCGGACGGCGTGGACGTGCTGAGCCTGCCGCGCGTCGACGGCGGCGCCGACCAGGACGGCAACCCGCTCGGCGAAGGCGATTCCGAACAGCGCGAGGAGTTCCGCAAGCGCGCCGTGCCGATGATGTTCGACGAAATCCAGCGTTCCATGAAGAACTTCCGCGTCAATTTCGACGTGTGGTTCCACGAGAACAGCCTGTATTCCGACGGCGAAGTGGACCAGGCCATCGCCGATCTGCGCGCCCGCGGCGACATTTACGAAAAGGACGGCGCCACCTGGTTCGAATCCACCAAGCACGGTGACGACAAGGACCGCGTGATCATCAAGTCCGACGGCAACTACGCGTACTTCGCCGCCGACATCGCCTACTACCGCAACAAGCGCCACCGCGAGACCAACCCGGCCGACGTGGCGATTTACATGCTCGGCGCCGACCACCACGGCTACATTGGCCGCATGATGGCCATGTGCGAGGCGTTCGGTGACAAGCCGGGCGAGAACATGCAGATCCTCATCGGCCAGCTTGTCAACGTCATGAAGGACGGCAAGGCCGTGCGCATGTCGAAGCGCGCCGGCAACGTCGTCACCATCGACGATTTGACCGACGCCATCGGCGTGGACGCCTCCCGCTATTCGCTGGCCCGCACCGACTACAACTCCCCGGTGGATATCGACCTGAACCTGCTGTCCTCGCATTCCAACGAGAATCCGGTGTACTACGTGCAGTACGCGCACGCCCGCTCCAAGAACGTGGACCGCAACGCGGCCGCCGCCGGCATCACCTACGAAGGCGCCGACGTGAGCCTGCTCGACACCACCGCCGACGGCGAAGTGCTCGCCGCGCTCGCCCAGTGGCCCGCCCTGCTGCGCGAAGCGGGCGACCTGCGCGCCCCGCACCGCGTGGCCCACTATCTGGAAGATCTCTCGCCGCCACCTACCACAAGTGGTACAACGTGGAGCGCGTCGTGCCGATGGAACTCACCGATCCGGAGGCCCGCGGGGAACAGGCCGACGCCATCCGCATCGCCAAGGCTCCGGAACCGGCCCGCGCCGCCGCCCGACTCAAGCTCAACGACGCCGTCCAGCAGGTCATCGCCAACGGCCTCGACCTCCTCGGCGTCACCGCCCCCGAAAAGATGTGACCGGCAGGAGATAACGCAAACCATGTCTGTGAGTCCAATCTGGCCGGCCGGCTCGGCCGTGAACGACGAAGGCGAGATCACCTTCCACGGCCGTACCGCCGCAAGCCTGCTCGACGAATTCGGTTCGCCGCTCTACGTCATCGACACCGATGACGTGCGCGCCCGCGCCACGAAATTCGTGCATGCCGCGTCCCACGCGTTCAACAACACCGTCACCCACGTCAGCTTCGCCGGCAAAGCGCTGCTGAGCAAGGAAATCTGCCGCATCGTCACCGAATCCGGCATGCTCATCGACACCTGCACCATGGGTGAGATGCGCATCGCGCTCGCCGTGGGCGTCCCAGGCCGCCGCCTCGTGCTGCACGGCAACAACAAGTCCGATGCGGAAATCGAGCTGGCCATCGAACAGGGCTTCAACAAAATCGTGATTGACGAGCCGGATGAGCCGGCACGCATCGCCGCGATCGCCAAGCGGCTCGGCAAGCGCGCCCGCGTCATGCTGCGCGTCACCTCCGGCATCCACGCCGGCGGCCACGAATTCGTGTCCACCGCGCACGAGGACCAGAAGTTCGGCGTGGCCCTGCTCCCCGCCGGAGCCGACGCGGGCAAGCTTGCTGTGCTCGACGACCTGACCGACGTGACGCCGGCAGGGTCGAACGCACGATTGGGGGAGAACGCGTCTTCCGCCGACGGCTCCGACCACTCCGCCCACGCGGAACGCAAGCTCCAGGACGACGTCAAGTACCCGTACGACCTGAGCCACGAGGAAGTCTCCGAAGGCGACCGCAAGCTCGCCGAAGCCATGACCATGGTGGCCGACGGTCCGGCGCTCGCCGTGCTGAAGGACATCTACCACCATCAGGACGTGCTCGAACTGGTCGGCGTGCACTCGCACATCGGATCCAACATCCATGATGCGGACGCCTTCATCCACGCGGCCAAGCGCATGATGCTGCTGCGCAAGACCCTGTGCGCCACCGACGCCTACATCCTGCCGGAAATCGACCTCGGCGGCGGCTACTCCGTGGCCTACACCGACGGTGAGGATTCCATGGACATCGACGTGGAGCTCGGCAGGCTCGCCGACGCGGTCAGCACCGTGAACCGCGCGCTCGGCATGCCGGCCCCGGTCATCTCCTTCGAGCCAGGCCGCTGGACGGTGGCCCCCACCGGCGTCACGCTGTACCGCGTGGGCACCGTCAAGCCGGTGCAGCTGAACGGTGAAGCCAAAGACAAGGGCGGCAATCCGGTGACGGAACGCGTGTACGTGTCCGTGGACGGCGGCATGTCCGACAACATCCGCCCGGCGCTGTACGGCTCCGACTACACCGCGAGAATCGCGAATCGCAAGAGGATCCGACGAGACCAAGCTGTGCCGCGTGGTCGGCATGCACTGCGAATCGGGCGACATCGTCGTCAACGAGGTGCGTCTGCCGGCCGACATCAGGCGCGGGGACATTCTCGCCGTGCCCGTCACCGGCGCGTACGGCCGCACGATGGCCAGCAACTACAACCAGGCGCTGATTCCCGCCGTGGTCGGCGTCGGCGAGGCCGGCGCACACGTCATGATCCGCCGGCAGACGATCGACGATCTGCTGAGCTGGGACGTCAGCGAATAGTCCACGATTGCGTCTCACGGTATGGACGGTTTTCGGGCTTCCTTGCGGGGAAAGCTTCGGAAACCGTCCATTTTCTTGATATTCCGCGGCCTTACGTCATATTGAGACCGTACAATAAGCAAGGTCACACCAATACTTCACATTCAAGGGAGGATGCCTTGGCACAGGAAGATGTTGCGCCGATTCGCGTTGGATTGCTGGGCGCAGGTACCGTCGGTTCCCAGACTGCACGCCTGCTGGTCGAGCAGAAGGACGAGCTTGCCGCACGTATCGGCCGCCCGATCGAACTGACCGGCGTCGCCTGCCTTGACCCGGCGGAAACCGATCCGTTCCCGTGGATCGACCAGTCCATCGTCACCACCGATACTTTGAGCGTGGCCACCAATTCCGATATCGTCATCGAGCTGATCGGCGGCACCGGCGTGGCACGCAAGTTCGTGCTTGCCGCCATCGAATCCGGCGCCTCCGTGGTCACCGCCAACAAGGCGCTGCTGGCCAAGTACGGTCCGGAGATCTACGCGGCCGCCGAAGCCAAGGGCGTCGACATCTACTTCGAAGCCTCCGTGGGCGGCGCCATCCCGTTCCTCAAGCCGCTGCGCGAATCCCTCGTCGGAGACAAGGTGACGAGCATGCTCGGCATCGTCAACGGCACCACCAACTACATCCTCGACGAGATGACCACCAAGGGTCTCGATTTCGATGACGTGCTCAAGGACGCCCAGGCCAAGGGTTACGCCGAAGCCGATCCGACCGGCGACATCGAGGGTTACGACGCGGCCAACAAGGCCGCCATCATGGCCACCCTCGGCTTCCATACCTCCGTCACCATCGACGACGTCTCCGTCGAAGGCATCACCAAGATCACCGCCGACGACATCGCCGCCGCCACCGCGGAAAACAAGGTGATCAAGCTGCTCGCCGTCGTGGAGAACGGCGAGGCCGGCGTGTCCGCCCGCGTCTACCCGGCACTGATCTCCAATACCCATCCGCTGGCCTCCGTGCACGGCTCCTTCAACGCCGTGTTCGTCAAGGCCGAAGCCGCGGACGACCTCATGTTCTACGGCCGCGGCGCCGGCGGCGCTCCGACCGCCTCCGCGGTCGTCGGCGACGTGGTCACCGAAGCCCGCCATATCGCACAGGGCTGCACCGGTCCGTCCATCCCGCTGTACAAGGATCTGAAGAAGGCTCCGATCGAGGCTTCCAAGGCCGAGTTCGCGGTCCGCTTCGTGATTCACGACAATCCGGGCGTGCTCGCCGCGATCGCAGCCAAGTTCGCCGACCATGGCGTGTCCATCAACGGCGTGAACCAGGATCTGAAGCCGACGCTGAAGGATCCGGGCTATGACGGCGAGCTGCAGCAGCTGCGTCTGGTCACCCACATGACCGATGAGCTCACTCTGCGCGAAACCGTCAAGGACGTGTGCGAGCTGGATTGCGTGTGCGGAGAGCCGTCGATCCTGCGTGTGCTGAACTGATATCGGATGCGATTCGGGCCCATGACGGCGGCTTGGCATGCAAGCCATGCCAAGCCGCCGTCATGGGCCCGAATGCGATGCACGGGTGCGGTTCCCCCTGAAATTTGACTCTGGCACTGCCACGGTATACGGTGCTTGATTTGTAATGAAGATGTGACGAAGGACGACGAGAGATGACTCCAGTTACCCGCAAGGTGCGTGTGAAGGTTCCGGCCACCAGCGCCAATCTTGGCTCCGGTTTCGATACGGTCGGTTTGGCCTTGGACTATCATGACGAGCTTGAATTCACGCTGAGCGCCGACCCGGTGAACACCGCGGCGCAGGTGATGATCGAAGGCGAGGGCGAGGACACCCTGCCTCGTGACGAGACGCACTTGGTGGTCTCCACGTTCCGCCGCGCATGCCAGACCTTCGGTCTGGGACGCGTCGGATTCATTCTGCAGGCGCACAACAACATCCCTCAGGCGCGAGGCATGGGTTCCTCCGCCGAGGCTATCGTCGCCGGCATCGCCGCCGCGGCAGCCTTCGCGCAGGACGACGACCTCAACCGCGACGCCGTGTTCGAGCTGGCCGCTGCCATCGAAGGCCATCCGGACAACGTGGCCCCGGCCGTGTACGGCGGCCTGACCATGTCCTGGGACATGGAGACCGCGGAAGGTGTCGGATCCGTGCCGATTCCAGGCGGCGAGCCGATGCACAACGGCTTCCACACCATCAATTACCGCGTGGCGGACGATCTGACCGCGGCCGTGTTCGTGCCGGACTACGAGCTGTCCACCGAAAAGGCCCGTCAGGCGTTGCCGACTGAGATTCCGTTCAAGGACGCCGTGCACAACGTCTCCCGTGTGAGCCTGCTGCCGGCCGCCATGAACCCCGCGATGCTGGCCTCCGGCTCGCGTCAGAACGCCAACGCACTGCTGTTCGCGGCCACGCAGGACCGTCTGCATCAGCCGTACCGCGCCTCGCTGATGGAGCCGTCCTGGGCGCTGATCGAGAAGATGCGCTCCCACGGCTTCGCCTCCACCGTGTCTGGCGCCGGCCCATGCGTGCTGGTGCTGCACCATGGCGACGCCCACGAGGAGCTTGAACAGATCGCCGCCGAAGAGCTGGCATCCGGCCATTGGCGTGTGCTGCATCTCGCGGTCGACACCAAGGGTGTGCAGGTGGAACGCGCATGAGCATCCCGCTGATTCTCGCCTCCCAGTCCCGTCCACGCCGTGACGTGCTGTTCTCCGCCGGCATCTGCCCGACCATCCGTGTCTCGCACGTCGACGAACCTGCCGCGCTTGAACGCGAGGCGGCCGCGCTTGGCGTCACCGTGAACGACCTGAGCGTCGAACAGCGTGTGATGATTCTCGCCACGGCGAAGGCCGAGGCCGTGCACCAGGCGTATCGCAACATCGCCGATACCGCGGCGCACGCGCGCGGGGAGCGCGTGGTCGGCTTCCCGCTCCGGGCGGCAGACGATCGCGACGCATCCTCGGCGGGCACAGACGCACGCACGGACAGCGCGCAGTCCGCCGACGAGACGAAGACCCGCGATTTCTCCGGCATCGCCATTCCACCGTCGCCGAGCCGATCGCCGATTTCGTGGATGGCCGTCCAAGCCTGACCCGTTCGAAGGCCGGCCCGCTGATTCTCGGCTGCGATTCCATGTTCCTGCTGGACGGCGAATGCTACGGCAAGCCGCATAGCGAAGAGGTAGCGCGCGAACGGCTGCGTGCCATGCGCGGTGCCACCGGCGAGCTGTGGACCGGCCATTGCCTCATCGACTTCGCGTCGGGCCGCATGGTGCGCGGCGCCAGCAAAGCGACCCTGCACTTCTGCGAATATTCCGACCTGGATATCGAACGCTACATCGCCACCGGCGAGCCGCTGGAAGTGGCCGGATCGTTCACTTTGGAAGGTTTCGGCGGCGCGTTCATCGACTCGATCGAAGGCGATCCGCACGGCATCATCGGCCTGAGCCTGCCGTTGGCGCGCCGTCTGGCGGCGCAATTGGGCGTCGAATGGACCGATCTGTGGAACGTCACGCGCTCCGACCTCGCGCCGGACGCCGAATATGATGCGAAAACGGGTGCCGCGAAGCCGCTGCCGCCCAAGGAGAACGTGCACCAGCCGGGGAGACGGCTGGGTCGACTGCGCCTGCGGCCGAAGCATTGGGGTGCGAACGGCGCGTCCGGCGTGCTCTTGGCCCGCCGCAGCGAGACGACCGGTGAGGTGACGCACGTCGTCATGCAGCACCGCGCGGTATGGAGCGCGGAAGGCGGCACGTGGGGCATTCCCGGCGGCGCCACCGCCGATGGCGAAAGCCCGATCGAGGGCGCGTTGCGCGAATCGTACGAGGAAGCCAACATCACGCCGGAGGACATCGACGTGGTCGGATCGTACTGCGAGGACCACGGCCCATGGTCGTACACCACGGTGTTCGCCTTCGAAAAGCCGGGGCACCGCGTCGAACCCGGCCAACGACGACGAAAGCATGGAGATCGAATGGGTGCCGATCGATGACGTGCCCAACCGCAAGCTGCTGACCGCCATGCGCACCGATTGGCCCCTAACTTCGCGGCGCGTCTGCGTGCTTTGGCGGCCGTGCGGTAGCCTACGCGCAGTGTGCCGCATCCCTTGGAACATGACGGCTGTTAGCGCTAACTGAAGTTGCGTGTACAATAGGCGAACGTACCAACAGTTGTGTGCGAAAGGCGACGGGGCATGGCAGGCAAACGCAATGCGGGCAATAAGCGTCCTTCGATGTTCGAAGTGGCGAAGCTGGCTGGTGTGAGCCACCAGACGGTCTCGCGCGTCATCAACCATTCGCCGGACGTCTCCGACGCCACCCGCGAGAAGGTGCAGAAGGCCATCGACCAGCTCGGATACCGTCCCAGCAACTCCGCCCGCGCGCTCGCCTCGCATCGGTCCCGCACCATCGGCCTGATCGCCGGCGGCCAGCATTTCTACGGCCCGATCTCCACGATTTCCGCGATTGAGACGATGGCCCGCCAGCATGGCCTGTTCGTGACGGTGAGCATGGTGCATGAGGCGCTGTGCTCGCAGGAGGAATTCGACGACCTGTCCCGCACCTTCGACGAGATGAACGTCGATGCGTTCATCTTCCTCACGCCCACTGACGTCATGTTTTCCGCGGCATGCCGGACGCGGATCGCGCCGCCTCGTGTGATCGTCACATCCACGCACGGTGGCATCGGCGTGCAGGACGGCCTGCGGCTGATGAAGTCCGCCGACCGCCGCCGCGTATCCGTCGTCGGCATGGACCAATGGTCCGCGATGGCCGACGTGATGCATCTCGTCGTGGAATACGGGCACCGTTCGGTGCTGTATTTCGCCGGTCCCAAGGAGGTGGCGCGACGCGGCGACGCGCCTGCTGGCATGGAACAAGCTATGCGCGGCCAATGCGGTCAATTCCGTGACGGTGCAGTGTGAGACCTGGGAATCCTCTGAAGCGTACGGCAAGATGAACCACATCCTCGACAATATCGGCCGCACCGGCGGCAATCTGCCGACATGCATGGTCTGCGCCAACGACAGCCAGGCCGTGGGTGTGGCCCGCGCGCTGCATGAGCATGGCGTGCGCATTCCGCAGGATGTGAGCCTGGTGGGTTTCGACGACATGCCTGCCATGGACAATATGTTCCCGCCGCTGACCACGGTCCGCCCCGGCTTTTGAGCAGCTGGGTGTCGCCGCCATGCGCGAGACGCTGTACCTGCTGGGCGCGGGGGAGGAGAACTCCCTTCGGATCATCGCAGCATGGCGTCGGACTGGTGTCGGCGCAGATGGTCGACCGCAGCTCCCTGGGTCCTGTCCGCCGCCGCTAAAGGCGCTGCTTCTTCTTCTCGATTTGTTTATATATTCATTGCTCCGATGACACGTCGGATTTGGTGCGTCACGGGTTTGTGCCTACAATAGTGAGCGTTAACAGTGAGCGCTAACATTCAGTTGACAGAGTGGTTGCGAGGCGCTCGGACGCAAGGAGTTCGTGAACTATGACGCAAGAGCAGGTCGCAGTGACCGCCGAGAAGATCCGCGCAGGCAAGACGAGCCTGGGTATCGAGTTCGGCTCCACCCGCATCAAGGCGGTGCTCATCGATGACGCCTACCACACCATCGCGGCGGGCGACTATGAGTGGGCCAGCCATCTCGAGGACGGGCTGTGGAGCTACACCCAGGAGGAAATCTGGAAGGGTTTGCAGTCCGCATACGCCCGCATGGCCGGCGACGTCGAAACCGCCTATGGCGAACGGTTGACCCACGTGGGGCACATCGGCTTCTCCGCCATGATGCACGGCTACCTCGCATTCGACAAGTCCGGCGAACTGCTGGTGCCGTTCCGCACCTGGCAGAACACCAACACCTCCGAAGCTCACAAGAAGCTCTCCGAGCTGTTCCAGTACAACATTCCGGAACGCTGGTCCATCGCTCACCTGTACCAGGCGGTGCTCAACAAGGAAGAGCACGTCTCCAAGGTGGACTACATCACCACACTCGCCGGCTACGTGCACTGGAAGCTCACTGGCGAGAAGGTGCTCGGCGTGGGTGACGCCTCCGGCATGTTCCCCATCGACCCGGCCACCCATACCTACGAAACCGAGTTCATCAAGCGATTCGACGCGATCGAGGAAGTCGCCGCGCAGCCGTGGAAGCTTGAGGATCTGCTGCCCCGTCCGCTCGTGGCGGGCACCCCGGCCGGCACGCTCACCGCCGAAGGAGCCAAGCTGCTCGACCCGACCGGCACCCTTCAGCCGGGCGTCGTCCTCGCCCCGCCGGAAGGCGACGCGGGCACCGGCATGGTCGCCACCAACTCCGTGCGCGTGCGCACCGGCAACGTCTCCGCCGGCACTTCGATTTTCGCCATGGTCGTGCTCGAGCACAAGCTGGCGCGCCTGCATCCGGAAGTCGACCTCGTCACCACCCCAGCCGGCGACCTGGCCGGCATGAGCCACGCCAACAACTTCACCTCCGATCTCAACGCCTGGGTCGGCCTGTTCGGACAGTTCGCCGCCGCGATCGGCCAGCCGGTCGATGCCGGCACGCTGTACGGCACGCTGTTCCGCGCCGCGATCGCGGACGATGTCGACGCCGACTGCGGTGGTCTGCTCAACTATCCGTTCCGCTCCGGAGAATTCCTGGCTGGCCTGCCGGAAGGCCGACCGCTGTTCGCCCGCAGCCCGGAGGCGCGCATGAGCCTCGGCAACTTCATGAGAACCCAGCTGTTCAGCGCCTTCTCGCCGGTCAAGATCGGCATGGATGTGATGACCAAGGACGAAGGCGTCGCCGTCGACTCGCTCGTCGGCCACGGTGGCATCTTCACCACGCCGAAGGTCGCGCAGAAGATCCTCGCCGCCGCATTCGACACCCCGATCAAGGTCATGGCCACCGCCGCCGAAGGCGGAGCGTGGGGCATGGCCGTGCTCGCCGACTATCTGTGGCACGCCGGCCAGCCGCTCGCCGACTACCTCGACGCCCGCGTGTTCGCCGAGGCGGCCTCCACCACGGAAGCGCCGGACGCCAACGACGTGGCCGGCTTCGAAGCCTTCTTCGACCGCTTCCGCAAGGGGCTGCCGATCGAGCATGCCGCCATCGAAAGCATCCCGCTGGAAACCAAATAACCGTCCATCGTAACAACAGCAAGCCTGACGAAAGGAACATAATATGGCAACGTTGGCTGATTACGGCCCGGAAGTACGAGCTGAGGTCAAGCAGGTTCGTGAGGTCGTCTCCAACCTGCACCAGCAGCTGATCAAGTGGAACCTGGTCGTGTGGACCGCGGGCAACGTTTCCCAGCGTCTGCACACCGCCGACCTGTTCGTCATCAAGCCGTCCGGACTGCGCTACGAGTACCTCACCCCGAGCTCGATGGTCGTGTGCGACCTCGACGGCAACGTGGTCGACGGTGCCGAAGCGCCGAGCTCCGACACCGCGTCCCACGCATACATCTACCGTCACATGCCCGACGTGTACGGCGTGGTGCACACCCACTCCACCTACGCCACCGCATGGGCGGCCACCGGCCAGAACATCCCGTGCGGCCTGACCATGATGGGCGACGAGTTCGGTGGCCCGGTGCCGGTCGGCCCGTTCCGTCTGATCGGCTCCGAAGCCATCGGCAAGGGTGTCGTCGAGACCCTCAAGAAGTACCCGAAGTCCCCGGCCGTCCTCATGCAGAACCATGGCCCGTTCACCATCGGCAAGGATGCGGAGGCCGCCGTCAAGGCAGCCGCCATGACCGAAGAGGTGGCGCACACCATGTGGGCCGCCAAGCAGCTCGGAGACATCATCCCGATCTCCCAGGAAGACATCGATAGCCTTAACGACCGCTACACCAACGTCTACGGCCAGCACTGACGCGACGGAAACTGAAACGACAAACTCAACAACGAAGTAAGGAATAATCCAACATGGCAATGGAAAACCCATTTGAAGGCAAGGAAATCTGGTTCGGCGTCGGATCGCAGGACCTCTACGGCGAGGGGCGCTGCGCCAGGTGGCCCAGCAGACCGGCGAGATGGTCGACTTCCTCAACGCGACCGGCAAGATCCCGGCCAAGATCGTGCTCAAGCCGACCCTGAAGTCCTCCGACGGCGTCAAGGCCTTCATGACCGAAGCCTCCGCCAACCCGAACGTCATCGGCGTGATCACCTGGTGCCACACCTTCTCCCCGGCCAAGATGTGGATCCGCGGCCTCGAAGTGCTCACCAAGCCGCTGCTGCAGCTGGCCACCCAGCACCACAAGGAGATTCCGTGGGAGACCATCGACATGGACTTCATGAACCTGAACCAGGCCGCACACGGCGATCGTGAGTTCGGCTACATCGTCTCCCGTCTGGGCATTCCGCGCAAGATCGTCGTCGGCCACTACACCGATCCGGAAGTCGCCGAAAAGGTCGGCACCTGGGCCCGCGCCTGCGCCGGCTGGGATGCCTCCCAGAACATGAAGGTCATGCGCTGGGGAGACAACATGCGCAACGTGGCCGTCACCGAAGGCGACAAGACCGAAGCCGAGCGCGTGTTCGGCGCCTCCATCAACACTTGGGCCGTCAACGAGCTCGTCGCCGCCTACGACGCCGTCAAGGACAGCCAGGTCAAGGAGATCATCGAGGACTACAAGGCCAAGTACGACGTGGCCCCCGAGCTGCTTGATTCCCGCTACGATGAGCTGTTCATCGCAGCCAAGGAAGAGGCCGCCATGGTCAACATGATGCGTGAGAACGGTTGCACCGCCGGCGTCGACAACTTCGAAGACCTCGGCACCCTGCCGCAGCTGCCGGGCGTCGGCCCGCAGCGCTTCCCGTCCGAGTACGGCTGGGGCTTCTCCGCCGAAGGCGATTGGAAGACCTCCGTGCTGGTGCGCATCGGCGCCGTGATGGGCTACGGCCTTGAGGGTGGCGCCTCCCTGATGGAGGACTACTCCTACAACTTCGTGCCGGGCAACGAGTTCGACATGGGCTCCCACATGCTGGAAGTCTCCCCGTCCATCGGCACCATCGCCAAGCCGAAGCTGGAGATCCACCCGCTGGGCATCGGCGGCAAGGCCGACCCGGTCCGCCTGGTCTTCTCCGGCAAGCCCGCCGACGCCGTCGTGGTCTCCATGGCCGACGAGCGCGAACGCTTCCGCCTGCTCATGGACGAGGTCACCATCGTCGAACCGCAGGGCTCCCTGAAGAACCTGCCGTGCGCCCGCGCCGTGTGGGAGCCGAAGCCGAGCCTGAAGACCGCCGTGCAGTGCTGGATCACCGCCGGTGGCTCCCACCACACCTGCATGACCACGTCCGTTGGCCGTGAGGCTTGGGAGGACTTCGCCCGCATCGCCGGCGTCGAACTCGCCGTCATCGACGAGAACACCAACGCCCGCCAGTTCGAGAAGGAGCTGGAGCTGAGCGAAATGTACCACCGCCTCAACAACCGTCACTGAAATAACGGAGCGTTAACAGCACGGCAGGAAACTTGACGTACCTTCGTACGCCGGCGTTTCCTGCCGCACTGTTACCGCACGCGTTATCTCAGCGATACGGGGTGCGCTTAAAAAACAGCACGGCGGGGAAGTTGACGTACTTTTTGTACGCAGCGTTCCCCCGCCGTGCTGTTTTTGTTTACCTATGTGCGGCTCAGCGCTTGCCGGCGTACAGCTGCTGGTCGATCACGTCGGCGAACACGCGGTTCACTGCCGGACGCACCACCTTCAGCGACGGCGTCAGGCACTTGTTCTCCTGCGTGAACTGCGCATCCAGCACCACGAACTTACGCACGGATTCGGCGCGCGAAACCGTCGCGTTCGCCTTGTCCACATACTTCTGAATCTCGTCATGAACGGCGGCGGTAGCCGCCACGCGGTCAAGCGGCGTATCCGCGGACAGGCCCACGGACGGCAGCCAGGCCGCCAATCCTTCCGGATCGAGCGTGACCAGCGCGCCGATGAACGGACGATTATCGCCCACCACCACGGCATGCTCCACAATCGGACACTTCGCAATCTCCTGCTCCATCGGAATCGGCGACACGTTCTTGCCACCGGCGGTGATGATGATGTCCTTCTTGCGGCCCGTAATCGTAATACGACCCTCATCGTCGATCGACGCAAGATCGCCGGTCCTGAGCCAACCGTCCTCGGTGAACACCTCGGCCGTTTTCTCCGGCAGATTGTGGTAACCCATGAACACGTTCGGTCCCTTGACCTGCAGCTCGCCATCGTCGGAAATACGCACGGACGATCCCGGCGCAGGGCTGGCCGACGAGTGCCGATCACATTGTCCGTGACGCGGGTCGCGGCAAACGGCGCCGCGGTTTCCGTCATACCGTAGCCCTGGATCATCGGCAGGCCGATGCCATTGAAGAAATGCGCCAGCGACACGTCCAGCGGAGCGCCACCGCACGCCACATAACGGATACGCGGGCCCAACGCGCCACGCACGGTGTGGTATACGGACGCCTCATACGACAGGTGTTCGGCGGTCTGCTTCATGGTCGGTTTCTCGCCAGCCTGCTGCATGCGCGACCAGTCGCGCGCGGACTCGGCGGCCTTGAGGAACAGGCGGCCCTTCCAACCCATGCCGGCCTTGCGGGAAGCCGCGTTGTACACCTTCTCGAACACGCGCGGCACGCCCAGCAGGTACGTCGGCTCGAACGAACGCACATCCGGCAGCAGCGTCTTGGTGTCCGGCAGATAGCCGACCACGCCGTCATCGGAAGCGATCGACGCGTACTGGATGAAGCGCGCGAAGCAGTGGGCGAGCGGCAGGAACAGCAGCAGACGCGGATGGTCTTCAAGAATCATCTCGTGCAGCGCAAGGCTGTCGGCACGCGTGATCGACACGAAATTGCGATGCGACAGCTCGGCACCCTTCGGTGCCCCCGTGGAACCGGACGTGTACACGATGGTGGCCAGATCGTCGGCACGCACCGACGCGATACGCTCGTCCAGCTCTTCGTCGGACACGGTGACGCCCAATCCCTCCAGCGCGCCCATGGCATTGGCGTCGAGCATCAGAATATGCTTCAGAGACGGGCAGCGGCCAATCACGGAATCAAGACGGTCGAAGCGTTCGCGATCGTCGGCGATGGCGAGCTTCACGTTGGAATCGTTGAGAATGCGTTCGGCCTGAGCCGCGGAATCGGTGTCATAGATCGGCACATTGACCGCGCCGATTGCGGCCAGTGCGAAATCGCAAGCACGCCCCACTCGTAACGGGTGGTGGAGAAGAGGGTGACGGCATCCCCTTGCCGATGCCGAACGCGATCAGGCCTTTGGCCGCGGAGAGCACGTTCTTGTGGAATTCGCCGGTCGTCACCTTGGTCCACTGGCCCGGAGCGGTTTTGCGTTCCGCGATCACGGTGTCTTCGCCGGTGCGCTTGATGCGTTCGGTAAGCAGGGAGTAGATGGATTCGTCGTCGCGTACTTCGACGGATGCGCCCGGGGTCGTGTACTCGGTGAGCATGAAGTGTTCTCTTTTCTTGCGTTTCCGCGGTTTTTCGTGGGTTTTGCGATATATGCGATCGCTGCGATTGCGGTGATCGGTGACGTGCTTTTCGCGTCCTGTGTCGCGCCTCGCATATCGTAAGTTACGGTGACGTAAGTCCGCATTGTAAGAAACAACAAGAAATATGGCGACGGGTTTGTTTGAACTGACAAAGTGGCACGAAACGTCAACGGAACGGGGGATTGGTACACGGATCCATCATCTCGAAAAAAGGTTTGACGCGTTCGATCGCAGGGTGTCCAACGGGTTGCGCGACGGGTTTGAGAGGGGTTGCCCTTACGGGCGAAAACGGTGGAAAAATGCGGCAAAACTGGGCGGAGTGACGTTGCGAACCACAACATGTTCCGTGTACACTCAAGTTTGGCGCAACTACCCCGCGCCTAGGCTGTTTGCTCAACGGCGAACATTCAGCCGCCTCACTTTTCGCCGTTCCCTTGGTTTCTGTGGTTTTGCTGTTGTGCGTTTGCTTGCGAGTTCTGATGGTTTCTAGATTTTTCCGACGATTTTCTGCGATTGCCGTTCCGTCATTGCCTTTCGTCGGTATGTCGGATACGCTTGAGCGGATGGCGGTATTGCAAACGATTGGAAAGGGGCGCTGATGTTCGACAAGCGGCTGTTTTCCTTGGCTGACAGCGTCGGTCGATTGATCGCGGCGAAGAAGTCGCCTGCCAATGCTTGTAATACATGGC
>VOFK01001451.1_pt1 | contig 27958 bp, 40 predicted proteins | sample 5384121 | NCBI WGS metagenome assembly VOFK01 (sample SAMN12384730, study PRJNA508395) | human gut metagenome | isolation source: healthy gut J | host: Homo sapiens | reverse complement strand
CGCTCCTGTCCGATGCTGAAAACAAAGGGTCACGCCTTCGGCGCCAGCCAGAAACCCTTCGTCGCTATGCACGCGCTGACAGCCTTTTGCTCAGAGCAATCCTGTTTCCGCTCTCGGAACTCCGGTTGCCGGTGACATTGAAGACACCTACACCAACCTCCCGCTAGTTGCTGAAAGACTCAAACGCATCGCCGGCAATACAGGCTACGTCTACAGCCTTGAAATGCTTCACTCCACACAGGGTATCGACCTGAGAAAGAAACTCAAAGGCGACTTCAAGATAATGCGAAGAAGCTACCCGCAAGCTATATCAGGACTATCGCGCCAAAAGTTCCGTATGTCAGCCGTGACCGCATCTACACGGACAACATCGAAGACGGCAAGCAGATGATCATGAACGGCATTGCTTCCAAGTAATCTGAGGAGGAGATAGAAATGAAGAAATCAGCTCTCATTGCAGCACTTCTTTGTGCCGTCTCCTCCGGCGTCTACGCGGCTTCCGACGTGACGCTTTACGGAGTAGTTGACGGGGCCGTGTCGGTTTCCAAGGCCAAAGGCAAAGCAGCTCGAGTGGGCTTTGACAACGGCATCTGGGCCGGTTCCCGCTTCGGCATCAAAGGCAACGAAGATTTAGGCAGCGGATACAACCTCGGCTTTTATCCTAACAAGGCTTTAAGACATTCTCCGGCGACGCCATGAATTCTTCCAAGGCCTTCGCCCGTCAGAGCACGCTGTCCGTATCCACTCCTTTCGGTACCTTTGCAGCCGGCCGTACAGGCGGTTTGTCTTCCGACTGCGGAACCTACAATATTCCTGCACGTGTTCCTCTCTTGACTTCCTACTACAGCACCGCGGCAATATCTACGGCACGTTCATTCTTTCCGACCGTATGGACAATGTCCTGCTGTACAACACACCGGACATGAACGGCTCCACCATTCACTTCATGTACCCAACGGCATGGGTGACAACGGCGACGAACAGAAATGGTCAAAGACAATCACTACTACGGTGTCGGCTATGAATATGCCAAAGGACCTGCCCTCCCTTTTCAGCGCCATGTGGGAAATGTATGACCAAGAACAGAACCTGAAGAGCTCCCAAGTCTTTACACTGGTGGATCTTATGACTTCGGTTCCTTCAGTCTCTACGGTGCTTACCAGTTTGCTTCGCGCCAACCGCTTGCGACTTACACGCATTTGCCAACCAGTTAGAGCTAAAGGCGCCAACCCCTCAACGGCTTCTCTGCTTCTATCGGTGTTCCGGTTGCCGGCGGCACGGCCAAACTTCAGGGCAACTACGGCTTCGGCAAGATCAAAGAAGGTTCTCGTGACTACAACAGCATGTACTCGGGATTGCTACTTTGGCCTATGAATATCCGATCAAGAGAACATTGTTCTACTCCTTCGCCGGTTTTTGCCATGGGGAGAAAGTCGCTTCCTCTTATCGAGGGAACTCGTAATGGACGATCAGCGCAGGTTTCCCAAAGCCACAGCTTCTAACCTACGCCTGCGCTCGGAACTTTCATTTAGTAGTTAAGCAAACACGGCTCATGTTTGGGATTCGCTACGAGCCGCTTAAGTTTTTAGACGCCGCAATCGAGGCGGTCCCTCAGAGAGCTGAAGATAAGGTTCTTTCACAACTTCCGCAAAGAGGTCATAGTCGGAAGAATCCGTGACCTTAACGTCGACAAAGTCTCCGGGCTTCACGTCCGGATTGCCTTCGATGAACACCGAATCAAAAACCGTCGATGTCAGGCGCATCGGCTGGAAGATCGAGCTGTTGCAATGCCGTCTTCATCGGGCGCTTCGTCGACTAAGACTTTGATCGTCTTACCGACTTTTTCTCGCAAAAGTTCCTTAGAGATTTCGCTCTGAACTTCCATGAAACGTTCTCTTCTTTCTACGCGAACGCTTTCCGGAAGAGCTCCGGCAGATCGTTGGCAGCCCCCCTTCAACCGGAGAGTAAGCAAAACAGCCAACTCGGTTGAGACGAGACTTCTTTGAGGAAGTCCAAAAGATACTGGAATTCTTCTTCGGTTTCTCCCGGGAATCCGGTGATAAAGGTCGAACGAATTGTGATATCCGGACAAATCGCACGCCAGGCATTGATGCGTTCCATGTTGTATTCGCTGCCCGGGCGTTTCATGGCCTTCAGGATTCTCGGATGAGCGTGCTGGAAAGGAACGTCGAGGTACGGCAGGATCTTGCCTTCAGCCATCAAGGGAACGATTTCATCGACAGACATACGGGTACTATGTAGTGAGGGCGTACCCAAACGCCGAGTTTGCCGAGTTCCTCAAACAAGACCTTAATGTTGGTCTTAACGGCTCGGCCGCCGATGAAATCCAGCTTGTATTTCACATCCTGACCATAGGCTGCCGTATCCTGTGCAATCACAAGCAGTTCTTTGACGCCGCTCTTGACGAGATTAGAAGCCTCACGGATTACAGAGCCAATCGGACGCGAAACCAACGGGCCCCTCAGCGAAGGAATAATACAGAACGTGCAGTGATGGTTGCAGCCCTCTGCGATCTTGAGGTAGGCGTAATGCTTTGGCGTCAGCAGTACACCGCCTGCAGGCACTAAATCACCGAAAGGCTCATGCGGCCTGAGAAGATTTTCATGCACCAGACGAAGGACCTCTTCGGTTTGCTCAGGGCCTGTGACACCGAGAAGTTTAGGGAAACGCAGTGCAACGAAGTTGCCCTCATCGGTATTTTTACCGCCTAAGCAGCCGGTCACGATGACTTTACCGTTCTCATTCAAGGCCTCTGAAATGGCTTCCAGGGACTCCCTTTGAACTGCGGCATCAATAAAGCCGCAAGTGTTCACAATCACAAGATCAGAGTCTTTAGGTCGAACTAATGAGGTAGCCTTCGGCTCTGAGTTCGGTAACAATACGCTCTCGCTGTCGACAAGCGCTTTCGGGCAGCCCAGAGAAACAAAACCCACGCGGGGAGGACGTTTGGTCATTTACTTACTTCACAAGTGGTCGTTTAAGAGTTTCGGCAGCGGCTTCATAGCCTCCGAGATTACGGATATTTTTATATCCGAGCTTGCTGAGGATCTGACTTGCCATTTCCGCACGGCGCCCGGAACGGCAGTAAAGCTCAATATCATCGTCAGGCTTTGCGCCTAAGGCCTTAAATTGATCCACAAAGTCCGGCGCGGAATAGTTAGCAACCAAGGCGCCTTCAACCTTACCCGTCGTCGCAATTTCTGACGGAGTACGAACGTCAACCAAGAAAGTTTTAGCTTGAGCAGCAGTCATCATCAGTCCAAATAGAACAGCTATTCCTAAAATCTTCTTAATCATAATTTTTCCTTTCTTTTTGCAACATATTCGCGTACCAGCGTGAGTACATTGCCGTAGTTTTCAGCGTTAGTCCAAAGATTTAACTCGCCGTGCAAACCGGCCTGCAGCGTAATTTTTTTCCAATAAGGCGCTTCGTGCACGGCAACAACTTCTCCCCACTCAAACATACGGGAGCGGGAAGAGTGTTTGTTGATGTAGAAGGTGTTCTTGAGTCTGATGATTGAACCCAGCAGGCAAAAAAAAAAAAAAAAAAAAAAAAAAAAAAAAAAAAAAAAAAAAAAAAAAAAAAAAAAAAAAAAAAAAAAAAAAAAAAAAAAAAAAAAAAAAAAAAAAAAAAAAAAAAAAAAAAAAAAAAAAAAAAAAAAAAAAAAAAAAAAAAAAAAAAAAAAAAAAAAAAAAAAAAAAAAAAAAAAAAAAAAAAAAAAAAAAAAAAAAAAAAAAAAAAAAAAAAAAAAAAAAAAAAAAAAAAAAAAAAAAAAAAAAAAAAAAAAAAAAAAAAAAAAAAAAAAAAAAAAAAAAAAAAAAAAAAAAAAAAAAAAAAAAAAAAAAAAAAAAAAAAAAAAAAAAAAAAAAAAAAAAAAAAAAAAAAAAAAAAAAAAAAAAAAAAAAAAAAAAAAAAAAAAAAAAAAAAAAAAAAAAAAAAAAAAAAAAAAAAAAAAAAAAAAAAAAAAAAAAAAAAAAAAAAAAAAAAAAAAAAAAAAAAAAAAAAAAAAAAAAAAAAAAAAAAAAAAAAAAGCAATCGGTGGCCCCCAGTCACACCGGCCTGCTTTAAAGCTTCCTTGGCAAAGCGGGCTAAATCCAAGTGCCAGACGCCCTCTCCGATCGCGGATTCCAATGCATCGTCGGCTGCGGGCTTTAACAGCAGATGCTTCGGTAGTAGTCTGCGACGTCGTCCCGCACTTCGAAATGATCTTTGCGGATATGCGGTCCGATCCAAGCGATGATTTCGGCTTCATCACCGATTTCTTCTTCTCATGGCTGCGACGGTGCTTTTGCAGGGACTCCGTCAGCTAAGCCTCTTCCATCCGGCGTAAGAGCGGCTGCAATAACGATTCCTTTTTTGTCGCAAAGCAACACCGGCACACAGTCGGCGGTCATGACAACGCAGGGAATACCGGCGGCAGTCGTAACATGTCGGCTTGTTCTTTTCAGTTGTTATCCTCTGCTCGGACGACTCGAGAAGAATGAACCTGGGCAGCTGAGCCACTTGGGCTCAGCGCCTAACATATCGGTCACAATTCTGCGATTTCCGCGAACCGAGTACTTATTGTCTCCGACATGATTTCCGAGATTAAGGCCGCAAAAGCCGTCTTTGTCGCCATAGGCGCAGGCAGACATGCCGCCTGAACGAAGCGTAAAAAGAAAGCTTTGATGAAGCCTTTTTCCGGAGCGTTCCATTTCGGGAACGATCACTTCCCCGGTTTACTTTTGCATGGACTGCATCCTTATTCTTTCGTGCGTTCGATTTTCCAGTTGGAATCGGCGTCATCATCGTCGTCTCCGAAACTTCGAAGTCATCCCTTAAAGAGCTGATTTACCGACGGCTTTCTGATTCTCTGACAACTCATCGTTGTCGATCATGACAACTCGGATCTCCGAAGACTTCGGAAGGACGATCCCACGGACCGAAGCCCAATTCATCCATCAAATCTCTGAAATCCTGGGCGGTTCGGCAAACCATTCCATCGTTTTCTTTGGTCACCGGGTGTATCAAACCCTAAACGGCGGCATGCAGTGCCTGTCGATCGAAAGAATTCAGCAACGGAACCATCTTCTTTAGGTTTTGGAAGCTTATTGCGGTAGAGGGGATCCCCGATCAGCGGCAGGCCGATGGATTCCATGTGTACTCTAATTTGATGAGTACGGCCGGGTTTTTTAATCGGCAGGCAACCCAAGAGAAGGCTTACCTTTGACTTCTTTCTGATCAATGCAGCGAATATGCGTGGTCGCCGGTTAGCTCTTCCGCCTTCCCGATCGTAAAGCGCAGCGGATTTCTGGGATCACGCTCAATAGCCGCTTCAATGACTTTATCCGCAGGCGCTTTGCCTCGGGTGAGCGCCCAATACTCGCGTTTTTACAGTGCGGGCCTGAAGCTGCTGGACCAAATCGAGCATGGCTTTTTCGTTTTTGGCCACAACCATCAAACCGGTGGTGTCGCGGTCCAAACGGTGAACAATACCGGCGCGAGGCAGTGTTCTAAAAATCGGGTTGTAAGCCAGCAGACCGTTTAAGAGCGTGTCGTCCCAATGGCCGGCGGCCGGATGTACAACCAATCCTGCCGGTTTATTGATGACCAAGATGTCGTCATCTTCGTAAACCACATCGATGTCCATCGGTGTGGCGATGAAATCCATATCCTCCAGCGAGGTTTAATTTCAACGGAAACTTCGTCGCCGAAACTCATCTTTTTTTAGGTTTATCAACGGTCACTCCGTTGACTTTGACCAATCCGTCTTCAATCAGGGTCTTCAGACGAGAGCGGGAAATGTCTTTTTAAGGAAGAAGCCAAGACCTTATCGAGGCGCTCTCCGTCAAGATCGAGGGTAACTTCAAAAGTTTCAATTTTTGAAGATTCCTGCAATTCGGTTTCTTCAAAAGCCTCAGTCTGACTATAATCATCTAATTCAATATTCATTTTTGACCTTAAGTTCTATGTCTTTTGCCCTGAAAACAATAATCAAGCGGACATTAACGGCCGCCTGTCTGGGTTCCGTTATTTTAGCGACTACATCGTGCAGTATGTTTAAAGGGGTTGAAGACCCGACGGAAGGCTGGACGGCTGACAAACTGTATGTCGAGGCCCGAGACAATCTGAATGAAGGCAACTACGAAACGGCCCGTGACTACTATCAGAAGTTAGAGGCCCGTTATCCTTACGGCCGCTATTTCCAGCAGGCCCAAGTTGAGACTGCTTTACTTTCAAGGAAGGCGAGAACCGCAGCAGGCCATCGCAGTCTGCGATCGTTTCTTAAGACAGTATCCTGAGCATCCGCTTTCTCCGTATGCACTCTACATTAAGGGCATCGCCACTCTAGACGAAGACGAAGGCTGGATGAGCTACCTGACACGCCAGGGACCTTTCCAAGCGTGACGCCCAGGCTGCTCGCGATGCTTTCGATATTTTCAAAGAATTAGTGCTTCGCTTCCCGAACAGCCGCTACGCCCGCGATGCCCGCGAACGTATGCATGAACTCGTCGAAGCTCAGGCTGGCAAAGTACGAAATTAATACTGCCAAGTGATTACTACGTTCGCGACGCCTACATCGCCGCGATTAACCGCGCAGAAAACGTTCTTCTGAACTTCCAGACTTCTCCGCAGGCCGAAGAAGCTTGATCATCATGCGTGACAGCTATAACAAGCTCGGCATGGATGACAAGGCTGCCGATATTCAGCGAATTCTAGATGCCAATAAGAACCGCGGTTCTTACGATACCTACCTGCGTGCCCAAGAACTTGAAGCCGCACAGCGCCGCCGCTCCGCAAAGACGGCGCAGCAGTCAACAAACTTTTAATGCGAAATAAGAAGTTTTTTGCCGTGACAGGAGCAGCGCTGCTGCTTCTGGCCCGGGCTGCCGCACTATTCCTCAGAACCCTGAGGAGATGACCTGCGGCGATCTGCAGTACCTGGCCGAGGAATCTATCGATAAACTCGGTCTACCCTTTTTTGCTACTCAGGTTAAATATCCCGGCGACTGGCGCCTTTTTGCCCGTAATCAATGGATTAAAGAAGGCAGCCGTGCCCGCGTCCGTGACAATAAACGCGATTACCTTCAGATGGAAATGCTGGAGATCGGCGGCACGATCATGGAGCAGACGCCCTATCGTGTCCGAATTCCTGTCGCGCAGTGCAAGAACGCCAACAAAGAACGCATGGCGACGCTTGAGTACAAAAATCTGCTCATTGATTCTCCCGAGAAAATCTCCCGCACAGAGGCAGTGAACTTCAAAGGCAAAGAATCCGTGGACTATCTTGCTCGCCTCATCTGCGGTTTCCAGCCGATCCCGGCTTTAGACAAAACGCAAGTCATGGCGCAGAAGTGGAAGAACTGCACGCCTGACTCAGCGAGCTAACCTTTAAGCTGGTGATTTGCATCTGTCGGAATATTTGCCTATTCCGCCTCTGCCGCAAGCGATGTAGTATCTGTCTTTTTTCAGTCCATCAGCTTCAGCAGATCATGTCTCTTGTATCCGTTATCGGCGCCGGCTCTCTGGCCAACGTTTTTGCGAACGTTCTTCATGAATTTTTGCCTGAGTTCAAACTCCATTCCGTTTTAGGAAGAAGCCAAGAGAAAGCCGAAGTCTTCGCTTCTAAGTACAGTTGTCAGGCAGTATTTAACATTGACGATTTTCTGAAAGAAGCCGCGCCGGTTGTCGTTGAACTTGCCGGCGGAGCAGCGCTCAAGGACTACGCTCTACCGATTCTCAAGTCCGGAAGAACTTTGATTTGCCTCTCCAGCGGCGCATTTGCCGACGAGGATTTCAAACAGCAAGCGATTCTCACCGCATCTGAAAACAACGGCAGGATCTGTATCGTTAACGGGGCCATCGGCGGTCTGGATTTCCTGCAAACCTGCGCACTGCAACGCGGATCAGCCGAAGTCATTATTGAGACAACCAAATCGCCAAAATCTTTGCTCGGCGCCCCTGGCTTAGACGGAGAACTTTGGACTTAACCAAGAGGACTGTGGTTTTTGAAGGCGGAGTTCAGGAAGCAATCAAAGGATTTCCCAAGAACATCAATGTCGGCGTTATTGCTTCACTGGCTTCCCAAAAACCTCAGACAAAAGTCCGAATCGTTGCAGATCCCGCTGCCAATAGCAATACGCACCAGATTACTTATCGCTCAGCGCTGGCGGATGCCGTGATGGAGTTTTCTGGCAAGCCCGATCCGGCAAATCCGAAGTCCAGTACGACAGCGGCGCTCAGCGCAGCAGCTTTGCCTAAAGAACCTCTACAGCCCCATTACCTTCTGGTAACCACAGTTAAGAAAACGGAGGCTGTCTCTCTTGACGCCTCCGTTTCCAAACTAACTTTTTCAGGACCGTACTTAGCCTCTCGGCTCCTGAGCATCTTTCCAGAAATTCATTGCCGTATCAAAAACCTTGGTACGGGCGAAGTCAGGCAGACTCTTCCAAATCTTTGTCCCGTATCCCTTGGATAACAAACGGTTATCGCAGAGAATCAACAGCCCTTCATCTTTCTCATCACGAATCAGTCGGCCGGCGCCCTGCTTGAGCAGCATGATCGCTTCGGGAATCGAAATCTCGTTAAACGAACTCTTGCCTTCGGCCTCAAGTTCTTTTGAACGTCCTTCAAATACCGGATCATCGGGCGGCGGGAAAGGAATCTTATCGATCACGACGAGACAAAGCATCGCCTTTGATATCCACGCCTTCCCAGAAACTCATAGAACCGACCAGAACGGAGTTTTCTTCGCTTCTGAAACGGCGCAGCAGCTCTTGTTTGACTGTTCGTTCTGAACAAGGATGTTCATTGAAACGCCTTCCGTCTCGGCAAAGTAACGCAGCGCCTCGGAAATCACTTCCATTGCGCGAAGCGTAGTACACAGCACAAAAGCTCGGCCTTTATTCTTCTTGATGAAGGGCCAAATCCGTTTGGCGACTTCGTCAGAAAAATTCGGCGCACCCGGAATCGGTAAGTCCTCGGTAATGTAAAAGCATGCCTTGGGCCTTAAAGTCAAAGGGACTCTCCCCATGACTTGGTTTCAGCATCCTCCAAGCCGACTTGGTCAACAAAATGCTTGAAGTCGCCGTTGGCAGCCAATGTCGCAGAGGTCAAAACCCACGGCTTACCCTGAACCTCGCGAGCGCTTTTGAGCATCTCTGCGTATGAGAGCGGCGTGGTATTAAAGAAGATGTTCTTAGGGTTTGACCGTAAACCAATCTAGGAGCGGTCCTTTCATGGAACGCGAAACGGCTTTCCCGTTGAATACATCACGCCAGTACTCGATCAAATCAAGCGCCTCGGTGCACCGCTCATCGAGCTTCGTCATCTCCGGAGATGCCTCTTTGTGCACATGAACCGCGTTGCTCAGTTTCTCAACCGCATTTAACAGCTTTTTGAAAGGTTCAACCAAAAGATGCTTATCCTTGAACTTGGCGACCGCAAGCTGTTTATCTTTGGTGTTCAGGATGTTGTGCGTCGTGCTGATTAAATCGTCACAGGCGTTTGAAATGGTTTTGTAGATGCCGTTCCAATCAATCTGTTTATTGACACCGTATCCCTGAGAGACTGCATCCGCAGCCAAATTTCTGACATCGTAAAGATTCAGCGTCTGAGAAAAGAAGTTCGTCGCGATGTTGGTCAGCTGGTGAGCCTCATCAAGCACCACCAGGTCAAATTCCGGCAGAAAGTCCGTGATTTGATTGTCTTTGAGCGAAATATCCGCCAAAAACAGATGATGGTTGATCACCAAAAGCTGAGCTTCTTTTGCCTTTTCGCGAGCCTGCATCACAAAGCAGTCGTTGTAATAATCGCAGTTGGCACCGAGACAGTTTTCTCCCCGTGCTCGTCACTTCAGGCCAAATGCCAGAATTCTCAGGAACATCAGTAATATCACCGCGCTCGCCGGTCACAGACTGTCCCGCAAACTTTTTGATGCGATGAAGATGAACCACTTCTTCACGAGATTTAGCGACGTAGGAATCCTCTTGCAAGGCATGCTCGAGGCGCTGCTTGCAGATATAGTTGGAGCGGCCTTTAAGGAAGCGCCACGCGACAGCCCATTCCCAGCGCTTTTAAAAGCGCCGGAATGTCTTTCGTAAATAGCTGATCTTGAAGCGTCTTGCCAGCGGTTGAAATCAGTACTTTCTGATCTTTCAGAAGCGCAGGAACAAGATAAGCAAACGTCTTTCCGGTGCCGGTTCCAGCCTCGGCAACCAGTGATTTGCCCTGCTCCAATGCTTCCGCTACCGAGGTCGCAAATTCAATCTGCGAGGGTCTCGGCGTATAGTTCGCGGTAACTTTGGAGAGAGGTCCGTCCTTGGCAAAAACGTCGGCAACTTCTTTTACGAATTCTGATGGCATTTCGGTTCCTTATTTAGGAACACAATCCTATCAGATCAATGAGTTCCGATCCTTTTTGGATTGTTACAGGCGCGGTACTAAATCACCCGTGACGCTGTTCTTTTTCTGTTCTTCGCGAAGCTTGACCTGACGCTCGTACTCAGCCGCTTTTTCTGCGCGCTTCTTGATGTTTTCAGCGCGTTTCTTCTCTGCAGCAGCGCGTTCGGCACGGGCTTGAATACGCTCTTCAGGCGTCATGGAAGGAGCTTCGGGAACCTTACTCTCCTGCTCGGCTACGCGTTCTTCACGTTCTTGCTGTTTTTTCGCATAAGCTTCGGCATTCGCCTTTTCTTCTTCCGGTGTCAGAACACGGTCAGCGGCATGGCCTTCGCCCGGTTTACGAGCGTGACATCTCGTGTCTTGGGAGGAGCTTTAGCAACGCGAGCGGGCTGAGCATCCATCTTGGCGTTTTTGGCGGCTTGCTTGGCCTCTGCAGCTTTGCGGTCTTTCACCGCCTGCTCGGAGCGTTCCTTCCTCAGGAAGTCTCTGGCTACGAGCCAAACGCGGCGAGCCTCATTGATGTGTTCTGTGCGTTCCGACTTAGCCTTATCCAAGCAATAGGTCACAAAGAAGTTGCGGTAGCATTGAGCTGTTTCTTCTTTGTACCAGTTCTCCCAGGCTCTCTTTTCATTGTCGTAAGCCGCAATCACTTCTCTGGCGCGAGCCGCGGTCGTAATGGAGTGCGGATCGTACCTCTTGGCAAAAGGTTCGGTCGACGGCGGCTCCACGGCACATGCGTTAAAGCTGAGCAAGCCTAGAGTGAGAAGAATAAGCGGGATTCGCATCCGATAAGCTCCTGAATGGTGTGCGGCCAAAGCGAAAAAATAAGACCTGAGATTTGTTATTCCCAGGTCTTATTATTCTAACTAAAAGTTAATCCCTTCTTTATTTACCGCTAAGGCTGCCTCTTTGATGGCCTCGCTGAAAGTAGGATGAGGATCGCAGATCAGTGCCATGTCCTCTGCCGTTGCGCCGAAAGACAAAGCGTCACAGCCCTGCGCGATCAGCTCGCCGGCCTGCGGACCGATGATGTGCATACCTAAAACCATATCGGTCTCCGCATCTGCCAGCATCTTCACAAAGCCCTGCGTTTCACCGACGGCTCGCGCCCGACCGTTTGCCATGAACGGGAAGACGCCGACCTTATAGGCCCTTCCGGCGTTCTTCAATTCCTCTTCGGTCTTGCCGACCCAGGCAATTTCCGGTTCGGTGTAAATCACGGAAGGCACACGTTCAATGTGCGTTATCGCTTTGCGTCCTGCAATTCTTTCTGCAACCGCCACACCTTCTTCTTCAGCCTTATGCGCAAGCATCGGCCCTTTGACGAGGTCACCGATCGCCCACACCCGAGGAAGGTTCGTGCGGTTTTCTGCATCAACTTCAACAAAACCTCTTTCGTCGAGCTTAAGACCGACGACTGGCGCATCCAAGGCTGCTGTGAACGGAACGCGGCCGATAGAAATGATCAGGCGGTCAACCCACATTTCACTGTTTTTTCCGTCCTTATCTTTATATTGGACAATGACACGGTCACCGTCATTTTTGATGCTGTCGATGTGAACGCCGAATTCCATATCGACGCCCTGCTGCTTAAAGGCCTTCAGGGGGCTTCTCTGCTCACTGCAGAATCTGCAAAAGGCAGAAACGTAGGCATGGCTTCAAGAATTCGGACATCGGCACCGAGGCGTTTCCAGACACTGCCGAGTTCGAGGCCGATCACGCCGGCGCCGATAATGCCTAAGGTGGAAGGAACGCTCTTTAAATTCAGTGCGCCTTCGTTGGAGAGAATACGTTCTTCGTCAAAGGAAACGCCCGGGAACTGTCTGGGTCTGCTGCCCGTGGCAAGCACCACATTCTTAGCAAACACGCGTGTTTCGTCTTTGCCTTCCACACCGATCAAATAGCCGTCTTCGTCGGAAGTCACAAAGAATCCGCGACCGCTTAAGAATGTGATTTTGTTCTTGCGGAAAAGATAAAGAATTCCGTCATTGGTCTGTCGAACGATCTTAGCCTTGCGGGCAATCATCTTCGGGACATCAATTGAAGGTTCTTCGACGTGAATGCCATGCTCGGAAGCTTTGTCTCTGATCTCTTCGAACAGGCAGCTGCTCGCAAGAAGAGCCTTAGAGGGAATGCAGCCGACATTAGTGCAGGTACCTCCGGGTGCAGGTTTGCCGTCGCTGACCCAATCATCAATGCAAAGCATACCGACAGGCCGAGCTGTGCTGCTCTGATCGCAGAAACATATCCGCCGGGACCGGCGCCGATGACGACGACGTCAAAGGTCTGAATATCATCTTTCATAACCGCTCCTTAGAGATCTAAGAGTAAACGAGCCGGATCTTCGAGGGCTTCTTTCATCGCCACGAGTGCCAAAACGGCTTCACGTCCGTCAATAATTCGATGGTCGTAGCTCATCGCAAAGTAGTTCATCGGACGAATAACGACTTCTCCGTTTTCTGCCACGGGACGAGGTTTCGTAGCATGGATGCCGAGAATTGCAGACTGAGGCGGGTTGATGATCGGCGTAGAGAACAAGGATCCGAACACACCGCCGTTGGAAATCGTGAATGTGCCGCCGGTCAGCTCTTCGAGCGTTAACTTACCGTCCTTGGCACGCTTAGCAAAGTCTGCAATCTTGAGTTCGATCTCTGCAAACGTCATTTGATCGGCATCTCTTAAGACCGGTACAACAAGACCGCGGGGAGAACCGACTGCAATACCGATGTCCATATAGCCGTGATAAATGATGTCGTAGCCGTCGACAGAGGCGTTGATGATCGGATACTGCTTCAAAGCGTGAACAGCAGCTTTCACGAAGAAGCTCATAAAACCGAGTTTTACGCCGTACTTCTTCTCGAAGCTCTCTTTGTACTTCGCTCTCAAAGCCATTACCGGCGCTAAGTTCACCTCATTGAAAGTAGTCAGAATGGCGCAGTTGGACTGGGACTCTACGAGGCGTTCGGCCACTCTGGCACGAAGGCGAGACATCGGCACTCTCTGTTCGGGTCTTCCGTCAAGTGATGCTGCCGGAGCGGCTGGTTTGGCGGGAGCGGCCTTCGGCGCGGCCTGCTGAGCCGGAGCTGAAGCGACTGCTGAGGGTGCCACAGGCTGAGCGCTCTTTAAGGCGGCGATGACATCGGGTTTCGTGATACGTCCGCCGACGCCTGTTCCTGCAACCTGAGTTGCAGACAATCCGCTGTTGGCCATAAGCTTTTCTGCGGCAGGCATCATAAAGGGAGCGGCAAAGCAGAAAACCGCCGGGCTGCAGGTGCGGGAGCCGGCGCAGATGCTGCGGCGGGCGTCGAAATAATGACTTCTTCAGCAACGGCAGCTTTCGGTGCTTTCCGGCTGAGCCGCTGCCATCCCTTCGGTATCGATCGTTGCGATCAGCTGATCACTCAGAACGGCAGCCCGTCCGGCTGCTCAATGCTTGCCAGCACTCCGTCTGCCGGCGCCGGAATTTCCAGAACGATCTTATCGGTTTCAATTTCAATAAGAATTTCATCGGCCTTAACCGGTTCACCGACTTTCTTTTTCCATTCAATCAGACTGGCTTCCGAAACAGACTCGGACAGCTCGGGTACTTTGACTTCAACAATAGACATTTCTTTTTTCTCCGAATTCTTTACAAAGCAACGCTTGAACTATTTCGTCTGGATAAAGCCCTTGAGGCGTCCGAAAGCGTTTTCCACCAATTCTTTAAGCTGCTCGGCGTGCTTGCTGGCATAGCCGACGGCAGGCGAAGAGGAAGCAGAACGTCCTGCGTAACTCAGTCTTGCGCCGGAAGGCATTTCTTCAAGCAAATGGTGCTGCACATAGAACCAGGCGCCCTGATTCTGAGGTTCGTCCTGAACCCAAACCACTTCGGAAGCGAAGGAGTAACCGGAAGTCTCTTCACGGAAGCTCTTATGCGGGAACGGATAGAGCTGTTCAAGGCGAACAATGACAACGTCATCGATTTCATGCTCTTTGCGGTATTTCACGAGGTCGTAATAGACCTTACCGGTGCAGACCAGAATTCTTCTGACCTTATCGGCATCGAGCTCTTCAATTTCACCGATGACGGTTTCAAATTTACCTTCGGAGAGTTCTTCCAAATCAGAACTTGCCATCTTGTTGCGCAGCAGGCTCTTCGGAGAGAAGACGATTAAAGGTTTGCGGATATTGCCGACCATCTGACGGCGCAGCAGATGGAAGATCTGAGCAGCAGTTGTCGGCTGGCAAATCAGCATATTGGTATCTGCTGCAAGCTGCAGATAGCGTTCGACGCGAGCCGAAGAATGTTCAGGCCCCTGACCTTCGTAGCCGTGCGGCAGCAGCATCGTCAAGCCGCTCTTGCGGCCCCACTTAGCTTCACCGGAGCTGATGAACTGGTCAATCACGACCTGAGCGCCGTTAGCAAAATCGCCGAACTGAGCTTCCCAAATCGTCAGACACTTCGGAGAAGAGCTGGCGTAGCCGTATTCAAATGCGAAAACAGACTCTTCAGACAGGACGGAGTCAATTACTGTGAACTGAGCCTGATGCTCACCCAAATGCTCCAAAGGAATCCAAATACCGGAATCCCAGCGGTCACGGTTTTGGTCATGCCAAACCGCATGACGATGACTGAAGGTTCCGCGGCCGGAGTCTTCACCGGAAATTCGAACGGAGTATCCGCCCGTCAGCAGTGTGGCAAAAGCCAGATGCTCGGCCAGCCCCCAATCCACACGGATTTCTTCCTGCATCATCAGACGACGGTCGGCAATGACCTTCTGAAGGAGCGGATGGAGTTTGAAGTTTTCCGGAACGGTCGTAATGACGTCGGTAAGACGCTTCAATTCGTCCAAAGGAACAGAGGTCTTGACATCGTCTGTCCAGCTTCCGTTGTAGCGGGACCAATCAACGGCATAAGGATTCTTGCCCTCAATCAAAGCCGTCTGTCTCGGCGGGATACCGCTTTCCAGACTGCGTCGATATGCGGCAACCATTTCCTTGGCTTCTTCGGGGCTTACAACGCCCTGGAGTGCCAGCTTGTCGGCATAAACCTGACGAGTACCCGGATGAACATTGATCTTCTTGTACATCAGCGGCTGCGTCAGTCCCGGAGTGTCCTGTTCGTTGTGGCCTAAACGGCGGAAGCAGACGATATCGACAACTACATCGCGGCTGAAGCTCTTGCGGAACTCCATGGCTAAACGAGTGGCAAACACGACGGCTTCTGGGTCATCGCCGTTGACGTGCAAAACCGGCGCTTCAATGAGTTTGGCGGGGTCCGTACAATAAGTCATCGAGCCCTTATCGCGTGGGTCGGAAGTCGTAAAGCCGATCTGATTGTTGATCACGATGTGCATCGTGCCGCCGGTACCGTAACCGCGGGTATCAGCCAGGTTTAGGGTCTCCATGACGACACCTTGTCCGGCGAACGCTGCGTCGCCGTGAACAAGAACGCCCATGACGCGACGGCCCTTCGGATCGTGACGACGGTCCTGACGGGCGCGAACGCTCCCGACCGCAACCGGGTCAACGATTTCAAGATGAGAAGGATTAAAGGCTAAGGCCAGATGAATCGGTCCCGAGGCTGTGACGACGTCGCTAGAGAAACCGTTGTGATATTTCACGTCGCCCGCCGGCAGGTCTTTACTCTTGTAGTGACCTTCAAACTCTGCAAACAGTTCACTCGGCGCTTTGCCAAGCGTATTGACGAGCACATTGAGACGACCGCGGTGAGCCATACCGATAACCATTTCTTCCAGGCCTTGAGCGGCACCCGTTTCTACGATTTCATCCATGGCGACAATAAAGCTTTCTCCGCCTTCGAGCGAGAAGCGTTTCTGACCGACATATTTGGTATGGAGATAACGTTCCAAACCTTCTGCAGCCGTCAGTTCTTCAAGAATGCGTTTCTTGGACTTGGCGTCCATGCTCGGGGTTGAGTGGCAAGGTTCCAGTTTTTGCTGCCACCAGCGTTTGATCACCGGATCGCTGATGTACATGAATTCGATACCGATATCGCTGCAATAAGTTTGTTTCAAGGCAGCGATTAAATCCCGAAGCGTCATCTTATCGGCGCCGAAATACGTATTAGCTGCCGAGAAGGTGCTGTCCATATCCGTTTCGGACAAGCCGTAGAAGGAAGGTTTCAAGCTCGGGATCTTCGGACGTTCTCTTCTGTGCAGCGGGTCAAGATTAGCCCAGCGACTTCCCAGGAATCGGTAAGCGCCGATGATGGACTGAACCGCAACCTGCTTTTTAGCCAAGTCGAGATCTCGCTCGCTCACCGAGCAAACGGTTGAACGAGGTTCGGACGCTCTCTGTGCGAAAGCCTCAACAATAGGTGCATGAGGAACGTCGACGGTTTCGACACGGCCGTCGGAAGCCGGCGCCTGCTGCAGGCGGCCAAAGTACTGACGCCATTTCTCATCTACGGAACTTGGGTCTTCAAGGTACTGCTCGTATAAATCTTCTACGTAAGGAGCATTCCCGCCGAAGAGATATGAATTCTCTATTAAGTCTTTAATCACTTTTTCACCTTGGACAAATTTCTTGCCGCTCAGGGGGCCGCAAATTATCGGAATATTTTGCGGCTGCTTCACAGGTTTCCTGTTGAGCGTGTTTCAGCAAAAACCAGCCACTGAAACAAACTGATTATAGATTTGAAGCCGTCACTCAGGAACAATTTTGTGAGCGGTAAACAGCTCTGTCGAAGTCTTGATTTTTCGGGTTTGCTGCTTCGATCGTTACCTTCAAAAAACAGATTTTCTTCTAACTGCTTTCCTTCACTGCCTCATTTAAGCAGACCTAACCCATTGCCGTTGTAGTTCTTTTCTAAAATTTCCTTCGAAAATTAAGGAATTGAAATGATAACCACCATATTGCATTGGACCTGCGATCCAACTTCTGCCAGCATGGCTTTACTGTTTAGATGGGCAATTGCGTTAGCGATGCTCCCTTACGGAGTACAGAAACTTTTCCATCCGGAAAACGCTACGAAGTTTCCGAAGGTCTTATTCTTTTCTCCACGGGTCGGGTATTACTCAGCCGCCATCATTGAAACCTTCGTTCCGCTATTTCTCATGGCTGGTTTCCTCACGAGGCTGGCAGTCATTCCTGCGATCGTTAGCTTCACAATCGCAACCAAAGTCACCATCGGCAAGGATCTGACCTCTCCGGCCCTTCCTTATTTATTCGGCTCATTGCGATATTTATTGTCGGCTCAGGACTTTACTCCGCAGACTACTGGCTCCTGTACATTCTTGCCGGTCATTGATTCTTGAGTCAAATCGGGGCAAAGTCTCGAATGGCTGAGCGTGTCGCCGTTGTATAGTTCTGTGAACTCAAACAACAAAACTCAGAACAAAATGGATAATTTTCACAAACTTATAGAAGGCTTCCACAACTTCAAACAGACTTACTTCTTAAAGGAAAGACAGTATTTCGAATCACTGGAAAAGGCCCAGAATCCTAAAACGCTGGTTGTCGCCTGCTGCGATTCGAGAGTCGATCCGGCAATTCTTTTGCACTGCAAGCCCGGTGATTTGTTTGTGATCAGAAACGTGGCTGCGCAGTTTGTTCCCCGGTGTTTAACACAGGCCTCAAATCCATGTTCTGTGATGAGTGCCATTGAATACGGAGTTAAACACCTCAACGTCGAGCACATCGTTGTCATGGGCCACCTCATTGCGGCATCCACGGACTCATGGCTCCTGAAACCATTGCCGGAGAAACTTATATTCAAGACTGGGTTGGCATTGCCTCTCCGGCTTTGGAACGCCTCCAAGCTATTACGGGCGATGAAGATGAAAAGACTCGAAGCCGCCACTGTGAAGAAGGCGCCGTGCTGATTTCCCTCGACAATCTGCTTTCTTATCCTTGGATCGCAGAGCGTGTTAAAAACGGACAGCTCAAGCTTCACGCACTCTACTACGATTTATCGGAAGGCAACCTTTATCGTTTCAGCCCCGACTCAGAAGATTTCGAGCTGCTCTTCCACACTATCGAAAATCCCTGACAGACTTCGGAAAAATTCTATAGTCCTCTATGGAAAAACTCCATATTGGACTATAGAAAAATTCCATATCTAGCTAAGAATTAGGGATGATTTTTTAGAACGTCAGCAGTTTCCATTTCACGAATTGGCGAGATGGAATTGAATAGACCAACACGACGCGCTTAAGCTCCTTAGAACTCCCTTGCTCTCCGTAATGTCTGGCTTTCATCTGTGAAATGCCGTCTAGAAGAATTTCTTCTTCCTTCTCTCCGTCATAGGAAACTTTGAACTCGAAAACCCAATGTCTTTCTCCGACGCTTACTTCTAGATCACTTCTGCCGTGACATTGTGCTGTTCAACTTTCGGCTCTAACCCTGCTCCTGAGAAATAGACCTGAACATAAGCTCGCAAGGAAGCTTCGTCCTTCACCGGATAGTTCTGATAATCAATTGCCAGGAAGAGTCGGTTGAGAATATGGAATACCGACTCGGCAGATTCTTCACCAAGTACCTTTGCTATTGGACCCGCTCCCACTTGACCGGCAACTTTACCATCGAGCAAGCGCTCCATATATAACTGAGCCATAGCGCGCTTCACTTCTAAGTTAGGATAATCAAGAAATACCGTATCTCCGTACCTTACCGCCTTGATCGTCAGGTAGCCTGCTTTTGTGTCAGAAGACCCAGATCTTGACAAATTTTCCAAATCAGAGGGACCTCGGAAAGAGTAGAAAGGGAAATCGATTTTTTCACGCCCATACTCTTCAGGATGCCTAAGAGCGTGAGATTTTAAAATATTCAACTAAAGACGGACGGCTTTTCCGCCGCTTATCAAACCAATAGTCCACAAAACCGTTTCGAGGAGATGAGAGAAAGTTCAGCATGGACCATGGTGCAAAAAACATGTTCTTTCGCGGTTCTTTCAAAGCAAAATCCGTCGTAATAGCGCTTGAAGCTCTTCCGTGAGTTCTCCTCTTGAGATGCCCTAACAACGAAGGCGGCATTATCTAAGTATCCGAAAAGTATTTCTGCGTTCAGAGTATGTGTGTAACCTAGCAGGGTGCCATATTCCACATTTAAAAAGAGAGATCCGAAAAGATTATTCAGCTCTGAAAAATGCTTGTTTTATTAAACTTGGTAATACCGGTGATGAACGCGCAAATCTCAACGCACCCTCATTTGACTTTAATACTGAGTAAAAAGATAAAGCTCTGCGTACTTCCTTGAAAATAGTTTTGTTGTTCAAACAAGAAGTAAGAGGCGCATCGTATTCATCGATTAAGAGAAACTAAAGAATTCTTTTTCCTGAGCAGTCAACCAATCGGAAAGCTGATCAGAAACTGTTTGGAAGGCGAAGTTCGTAAACCAAAAGGAGCAAAGGAGACAAAGGGGATATCAATTTTGTTCTTGAAAAATTTTGCAAATTCTCCTACTTGAGAGGTTAATTTCCTAGGCAAAATCCAGAACGAAAAATGGCAAGAAAAATCTGTTATGTGAGACAGACGTTCTCTTAACTAATTACATCGACCAAACGTTAGGCAACACCGGCAAAATTGGCTGGAGTTCAGAAGAAGTAAGCGGCATGGTTCAAGAAGTTATGAAATAAAAGACTCAAAAAATCGATATCAGAAGAGGGGGAAATGTTCCCAAACCTTCTCGGTCTAGCAAGGAAATATTTGCCACGATTAACAGCATAAACTAAAAACCATCTCCGTTTTATCAACGTAGATTTCATCGGCCATTCTCAAAGCAATAAAATCCGATGTTCCAAGTGGTAAACCTTTCAGCTGATTGATCGCCATCTGTTGTCCTCTAAACTCTCCATTGTTAATTTTAGGATAACAACTCTTATCACGCTCAGTAATGACATTGTTTAACCTTGAAGATGCCAGCAAATCGCCTTAAATAAAGAAGCCGCTTTTTCCAGTAATTTTGAAGACAACAGAAAGTTAAAAGTTATTCAATAGAATTCTTCGGATTCAATTCACGCATCAGCAGACGATCCTCGATATGCTGAATAAGCTCGATTTCTCTTCCGTCGTTAAATGATCAAGGTTGTAGAGCGAAAGCATGAATAAGCCTTCGATTGCCATAATTGCCGTCGCAGAGAAGCTCTAACGAAGCCGGCCCACAGCTGCGGATCTTTTTCAAACAATTTTTCTGTACCAGTTATGAAGAGGTTCCATTAATTGAGGATCAAAAGACTGAACCGCGAAAACTGCGGCACCCCAAGTACGGTTCGAAGCTGCAATGCCGTTAAATTTCTTGTACCAATGGATAAACCCCAAAACTAAAGCTTGCGGATGACCTTTGAACGGTTTCATAGTCGCTGTTTCAAGCTCATCCGATAAATGTGAGACGTAACTATCCATTAACGCAATAATCAGCTCTTTCTTTCCCGGAAAGTGGTACAGCAAACCGCCTTTGCTAATTCCTGCTCGATCAGCTACTGCTTCCAGCGTCAACTGACCGACGCCCTTTTCAGCCGCTATCTCACGGGCAACCACTTAAGATCAGCTCTTTGTTTTACCACTGGTTTTTCTTGTCTGTTTTTGGTTTCCATTGGAGAACCTACCTTTGCACTAAAAACTTCATCGCGGCATTCATGCGGCCGCTTCCCTAATCTTATTATAGTTTCACTTAACCGTTAGGTATAGTAAATTAAGCTTGTTAAAAATAGTCTTTAAGTCTTCTTTAAGAAATAGTTCTGTTTCATATCATCCTTTTGTATGAAAAATACAGTAATTTCTAGGTAGTCAGAACTCTATGAGATTTAGATGACTTCAATTAACCCATTGTTTTATTAACATTTAAAATAAATACTTCAAATTCTTAACATACGACATTTATTAGTACTTCTCCTAATTATTTAAACCCGTCTAGTCGGTATAGTATTTTCAATTGTTAAGACGTTGATCCCAAGGAAAAACAAATGAAACCCTTTATCCTCATTCAGTCGTCGCAATTTCTTGAGAACACTGGCTGTAACCGGTCTGGCTTCCGGATCGGCGTTTTGCAACTCCCGCCTGAAACCTTCAGCCTTTCAATGAAATTCATGACCTCGTTATCGTCGGAAGCGGCTTTGCCGGACTTTTCCGCCGCTTACGCCGCCCTCAAAGCCGGCGTCAAAGACATTCTGCTCCTCGACAAGATGGAAGCCTTCGGCGGCAACTCCTGCCTCTGCGGAGGCCTTATGTCCGTACCCTTAAATCCGAAACAGCAGAAACAAGGCATCAAGGATTCCGTTGACCTTATGGTCGCCGACATGACAAAGGCCGGCCGCGGATTCAACCATCCGGACCTGGCTAAAAAAATTCGCAGAAAATGCTGTCAACATCTGCCCGATGCTCGACGAATGCGGCGTTCAACTCATGGATAAAGTCATTCGCCTGGGCGGCCACAGTGCTCCGCGCACCATGGTTCCTAAAGCAAAGCTTGGCGGCGGGAATTGTCGTTCCTCCATAATTGGCTCAAGAAGAACGGCGTTCAATCCGCAACTCTCAAGTCATTGACCTCCTGATGCAGGACGGTAAAGTAACAGGAGTGCTCATTAACTGCGATTACAACTGGAAAGACGGTACTTCTAAGAAAGAGCAGAGAATCGGTTCTCGCGGAGGCGTCGTCGTCGCCACTGGCGGCTGGGGCCAAGATAAAGACTTCATCAAAACCACCATGCCGGTTTATTCGCTTTTAGAGTGCACCTCTCAGCCCGGCGCCACTGCCGAAATGCTCAAAGCATTACTGAAGTCAGGCTGCCTGCCTTCTATGCTCGATATGTATCAGTTAGGACCGTGGGCTTCCCCGATGAAAAAGGCGCCGGCCCCGAAGCTTCTTCGCTGACTACGCCTTTGCCGAAGGCATGGCCGTCAATCCTAAGACCGGACGCCGCTTCATGAATGAACTTGCCGACCGTCGCACTCGCGCTGATGCCGAACTCAACGTCTTAAGCGAGAGCACCCCCTGACAAGATCAAACTATCCCGTTGTCTTCTGCGGTGAAAAGACTACAGAACACGCGGAAGGCTTCCAAGCTGCCTATCGAGACAAAACCGTCTTCCGTTACGAAACACTGGCTGATCTTGCTAAAGCCTACGACATCCCGCTCAAAGCCCTGCATCAGGAGGTCAATGAATACAACAAGATCGTTGCCGGAACCCAGAAAGATCCGTTTGCCAAGCCTCTTGATGTGAAACAGCCTTTGAAAGCACCCTTCTACGCAATGCGTCTAACACCGAAACTTCACTATTGCATGGACGGTATCGCCGTCAATCCGAGATCGGAAGTTCTTTCGACGACAACACTTGCTCCGATTCCCGGACTGTATGCAGCCGGCGAAGTAACCGGAGGCGTCCATGGTATGGACCGTCTCGGAGGATGCTCTTCCGTTGACTGCATGGTATTCGGACTGGAAGCCGGCCGAAACGCTGCCGCTTTTACCTCAAAGCACAGGGGAACTAACATGAAAAAATTCTTTATTCCGCTCTTTGCTTTGCCCTGCTTTCTTGCTCTGCTTTCGCTGCCGACGCTCCGACTCTTGCCGGAATGCCGATGAGGCACAGTATGGCCGCTCAAATGCAGTGCTCGACCTGCCACGACAACACGACTGAATTTACGAAGCCTTCCACTCAAAAATGTGAAAGCTGCCACGGACCTATGGCGCAAATTAAGACAAAGGCCAACCCGCAGGATAAATATCCGCATCAGTCCGCTCACTACGGAAACACGGTCGACTGTGTCGTTTGCCACTCCGAACACAAAGCCAGTCAAGATTTATGCAGTAATTGTCATCAAACCCAATGGTCCAACTTCAGATAATCAAATCTGGATAAACCAAGGAGAACTCTCATGAAAAAACCGCTTGTTATCTCAATCCTTCTTGCAATTGCGCCTTTGTCCTTTGCCGCCACCCATAATCTTGACGGCCGTACACTGACCGTGAACGAACTTTGGGCGATTTCCGCTCCCGGAGAAAAAGTTGCTGTCACGCCCGAAGGCTGGGCAAGAATTAAAGCCTCTTACAAAGCTCCGATTGATGCCGCAACAGACGGCCGCGATATTTACGGTTTAACCGTCAACTACGGTGCTTTTGAAGGACCAGAAAGTTGCCGGCGCCTCTGTAGAAGCCGAACCGCAGCGCTTCGATTAAGTTCAACGAACGCCAGATGCGTATTCAAGCTGCCGGTCTCGAACCTTACTTCGATGACAGAATCTCCAAGATGGCCATGGTTATCCGTCTTAACCAGATGGCTGCCGGCTACACCGGCATGAGCGAAGCCGCCGCCAATGCTTTCCAGGAATACATCAACAATGACGTCTGCCCGTTGATTCCCTCCCGCGGTTCTGAAGGCGCCAACGACTTGAGCATGGCCACCCATACCGGCTTGGCTCTTATGGGTGAATGGGACGTCAGCTACCAAGGCAAGCGCGTTCCCGCCGCTCAGGTACGTAAACAGCTCAAACTCCAGCCTTATCATCCTTTCGGTATGGACGGTATCTCCATCCTCTCCAACAGCAACGTAGCCGAAGCTCAATCCATTGCTGCTGTTGAGAAAGCAGAACACTACCTCGCTTTAAGTCCGGTCGTTATTGCTTCCAGCTTAGAAGCATTGAACGGAAAGGTATCGCCGTTCCTTTGGCATACTGTTGAAACCAAAGGCTGGCCTCAGGGACATGAAGCCGCTGAAGCAGTTCTTGCAAACCTGAAAGGTTCCTACCTCTGGAAGAAAGACGCCAAGCGTTACCTCCAGGATCCGCTGAGCTTCAGATCTGCAGGTTATATCCTGGCTGCCGCTATGGAAGAACTCAACCAAACTAAGGGTCTTCTGAATACCGCGATCAATCACACTACTGACAACCCGATTGTCAATACCGAAGCTAAGAACGACCGCTGGTACAGCAATGCCGAAGTCTTAGACGAAATGAGAGCCGGCAAACCGACGGTTTACGTTAACTCCTGCTCTAACTTTGACAATACCCAGCTTGCGCTTCAGATGGAAAGCCTCACAAAGGCTCTCCGGTCAAGTCATGCACATCTCTGCATGGAGAACGACTCAGCTGGTTGACGACCACAGAACCGGCCTGCCGACATACCTCGTTGCTAAAGAAAACAAGGGCAGCGACGGATTTACCAACATCGTTATGACTGCGGAACTTACACTATTCTTCACGGCTCCGCTCTTTGGACCTCTTACTACACTGACGGCAACGTAGCCGGCGTGTTTGTGATTTCCGACAGAATGGATAACAGGGTTATCTACAAGAGCTCGGAATTTTGCAAACACTACCGTTACCGTAATGTATTCCAACGGTATCGGCGGAGATGAATAGAAGTGGAGTCATAACGACCACTACTACGGTATCGGTTTAGATTTCAACAAAAAACGAAACCGTTTTCAGTGTCATGGTCGAAATGTATGACAACAAAGACTTGAATGCCGATAAGACTTATCTTGTGACATTAGGCGGTCAGCAGGGCTTCGGTGACTGGACGTTCTGGGCAGGTTACCAGTACGCAAAAGGCAGTCAGATGATGCCGGCTTGGAAAGCCGCCCCGACAGGTTTGAGCGCTTCCGGTGTGACACAGCATGCTGTTACCGCTGCTATCGGATACATGGTTTTCGGCGGCGAATGGAAACTTCAAGGCAACTACGCTCATGGCAAAGTTAACGAAGACAACCAGAAGTACAACATCTACTCCGTTGGAACCGTCTATGAATATCCGCTTAGCATGAGAACACAGCTCTATGCTTATGCAGGTTACGGCAAAGCCAACAAATATCTTAAGAACGACGGAGACTTCAACTCTTGGACAGCTTGTTTAGGTATCAGTCACAACTTCTAATCTGATTTTTCTTCCTGAAAGCCGGCCCGTATTAAACAGGCCGGCTTTTTCTGCTTCTCTGGTTGGGTATAGATAATGCTCCTATTTGTTTGAAATAGATTGTTTGCCAAGGTACAAACTGAATTTCACGTTAATCTATCATAAAATAAAGATTAATTAAATTTATGTATATTATTTGATTGGTTAGATATGCCTAAAAACACCATGGGAACCAAGCTCCCGCGAAAGTTAGAACAAAAAATGGCAATCGTCGGAGAACAGATCAAACTTGCTCGGTTAAGGCGCGACCTCTCAATTGCTCAAGTAGCTGAGCGAGCCACTTGTTCCCCGTTGACGATCAATCGAATTGAAAAAGGATCTCCCACTGTCTCAATCGGGATTTACCTCCGTGTCCTCTATGCGCTCCAACTCGATGACGATATTTTGCTGTTAGCCAAGGAGGATGTCCTCGGACGTACACTGCAGGACCTTAGCCTCAAACACCGTAAACGGGCTTCTAAGAAAGGATAAGTCATGGACAAGCTTTTTGTTTATGGAGATTTCGACTGGCTCGAACGCCCGGAGCTCATCGGAGAGCTATCCTTTGAGTCAATTCGCGGAAATGCAACTTACGGCTTCAGCTATTCCAAGAAGTGGCTGTCTGCCCATCCAAACGTTTTTTTGAGCGAAGACCTGCAAAACTTTCCTAGGTGTCCAATACACACAGCCTCAAAAGACATTTTTTCCTGCTTTTTCTGACGCATTGCCAGACCGTTGGGGAGAACTCTTTTGCTTCGAAGAGAACAACTGAAAGCCGCAGAAGAAAAAAGAGCGGTAAGGAGACTGACATCTTTTGACCTGCTGAAAGGCATAGACGACGCCTCTCGCATGGGAAGTTTCAGGTTTGCCGAAACACCGGGCGGCGACTTCATTAATTGCGAAACGGATTTTCGAGTGCCTCCTTTCACAAAAAATAAATGAATTGATGTTGGCCGCGCACGAGATAGAAGCAAGCGAAGCGAAAAGCATTTTGCCAAAGGAAAAGTGGATCAACCAATTAATTCACCCGGGTACTTCATTAGGAGGAGCCCGCCCGAAAGCTTCTGTCCTGATGAGGACGGAAAGTTAACTGTCGCAAAATTTCCTTCTCGAAAAGATAACCATGATGTCGCGCAGTGGGAGCATTTTTCCCACTATTTAGCAAAAAAAGCCGGAATTAATGCTGCAGCTACAAGAACCGTTTCCGCCGGCGATTACCACTTACTTTTGTCGAGGCGGTTTTGACAGAACCAATGACGGAAGGCGAATACATTTGCCTCTGCTCTGACACTGCTCGGGTTGAACGATGGTGATAATGCCTCATCCGGCTACGGCTACCTCGACATCGTTGATTTCATTATTCAGCACGGCAGCAACATTGAACGGAATCTTGAAGAACTTTATCGTCGCGTGGCCTTTTACATCCTCATCGGCAACGCGGACGACCATTTCCGCAATCACGGTTTCCTGCTTACTGAGAAGGGCTGGGAGCTTTCTCCTGCCTATGACATCAATCCAACTGCATCAGAACAGCAGAGTCTGTTGATCAATCGTTCCACGAATGAAGCCGATTTAGGACTTCTACTGGATGCCGCTCCTGACTTTATGATTTCTCAAAACACTGCAAAAAGTATTATCGACAGCATAAAGACGGCTATGGCTTCTTGGCGGCGCACGGAAGCAAAAAGATTCTCTCTCCCTCAGCGAGATATCGATACTTTCGGACCACGAATCGACAAGTGGCTGAAATAGGAGAATTAACGTATGCAAAAGAAATCCTGAAAACCCTGGAACAAATTGAAGCACAGCACAACGTCAAGATTCTCTACGCCTGTGAATCCGATCCATGAGCCTGGGGCTTTCCTTCGCCGGATTCCGATTACGATGTCCGCTACCTCTATATTCGACCTGTTGAATCGTATCTGAAGTTATTCTCCGAACGGGACGTGATAGAAGGCCCGATTGATGAAGTCAAAGATTTGTTGGTTTAATTTGGTATGCAAAGACAAAGCTTTGATGAGGAAATTTCGCGCAAGTTTTTCGAAATTGGTTAATTCTCTTTAATGCTTTTTTCGGGGATACTGGACTTGCCAAGATGCCTTTAAAGCCTGTCTCAGGCAGGCTAAAACTTCTAAAAATATTTCACGTCACTGCGTTCAGTATTGGCATGCGATTTGGATCATGAAAGAAAACTTCCTGTAATTTTTCATGAAGTTTATGAAGGATTCTGGACGCCTTCGAATTCAAAGAACCTCAAAATGTTTGGGACTAGGTGACCATTTTGTCGTTGTCGATGTTTTTCATAGACGAATTCTTCAACGAGAGCAGGCCGCCGTCAAAAAGAGCCGGTGAACGTTGATGAATACGACAATTTTTCTCGAGTGTCTGCGTGCCGCGAACTAATCTCATTGACCCGTTATCTGGAAGCTATACAAACCTGTACATTGCTTCTCAGTTCGCTCTTCGATGAGGCTGAACGGGGAGATTCGTTCACAACACGCGCCACACCTGAAGTCTTGTCGGAAACGGTATGGTTTAATGATTTCCAACCGACGTAACGACCATCCAGTACTGCTTTCACCCGAGACGGAGGCATTCCTATACGGATCTCCTTATCCCCTAGACGGCCGAGTATGTTTAACGCAGCAACCAAGTCAGCATGTCCGTGGTACCCGCAAACGCGAGCATTAAATGAATACAGAAATGCTGCGTGAACTGAACGAG
>VOFK01001007.1_pt1 | contig 27965 bp, 43 predicted proteins | sample 5384121 | NCBI WGS metagenome assembly VOFK01 (sample SAMN12384730, study PRJNA508395) | human gut metagenome | isolation source: healthy gut J | host: Homo sapiens | reverse complement strand
TTATCAATTATGCCGGACTAGGCACGTTTCTATATACAAGTGCAAAATCCTTTCACCATCACCAGCTATCCTAACAATGATCCCGAAGGTTCTGTTAAAAAGCTGGACGTACCTGGGACCATAAGATAGCAAATTACGGAGACCCGATGACTATGCGTAACTATATCTTTGGAGTTAATCTTACCTTCTAAACTATTAAAATCATTGTAGTATTATGAAACTTTATATCAAACATATCTTCGCTGCAAGTGCAATAGGGTTGTACTTATCAGCTTGTTCGGATTTTCTAGATGAGAAAGGATACAATACAGACTATGGCTATTACAAGACTTCAGAAGGAGTGGAAGCCCTTGTTGCCTCCTGCTATCAGAATGGACGTGGCATGTTCTCTACTTAACACACCCAACAGCATCATCTTTCAAGAGATTGAACTGATATGTACACGATCGGTGGTGATGGTGGTACAGACTTTGCCCTCTATACCCTCAACGATGAACCCGTCAAACGATACTTTTTCCGCTTTTTGGACAGACTGTTATAACGGTATCGCTCGTACTAATCTAGGTCTCCAATATTTAGCAGCTAACACAGAAATGGACAGCGAACTAAAGAAAGTGCGTGAAGGAGAAATGAAATTCCTACGTGCTTACTACTACTCCATCTTGATTACTCACTATGGTGATTGTCCGTTGTTGTTGGAACCTGTGGACAAACCGACTTTCAACTTTGTTCGCTCCCTCAAAAAAAGAGGTTCTCGCACAAGTCATTGAAGATGCTACGGATGCTTATAATTTACTACCATGGGCTGATGCCGAAGGTAAGGTAACGAACGACTATGGTCGCGCCAGCAAAGGAGCAGCAGGTCACTTGTTGGCTAAGGCTTATATGTACCGTTACAGCCAGAAGTGGGCGGGTACACAAAAGTAACAGTAATATGAACGAGGATCGGTGCTGAAAGTACTGACTTAGACAAAAGCGATCTATTATGCTAGCTCAGTATGTCACTTTGGCGAACAAAGCGGTAGCGGTAGCTTGCACGAATTGGCTACTGACTATTCTGATCTGTGGCGTTTCGATCCCAAAAACAGGTGGTCCTACACCAGATGACTATGCAGGTCCGGAAATACTATTTAGTATTCAGTTCTCTACCGACCACTTTTTAACAATCAAAAATCCTACTGCTATGAATGATGGTGGTAACTGGTTACATATGATGTTTATCACTAATGCTGAAGGTATGCCTATGACGACGGCCAAAGGAGACGGTGACAAAACAGTCGTATGGTGTGGGGAAGGTCAGACAAGCGGTGTTGTTCGTGACTTGATTACTGGACGCGGTTGGAGACGTACTTCGCCCACTCCTTTCTTATATGAAGACAATGGTCTATATGGACCTCAATATTATGCTAGCAATAAACATGGTAAATTGATCGATTCTCGTCTCTATAAATCGCACGTATGGGTATACTATTGCAATGCTGAGCCCACTAACAATAATTGGTGTTCTTTCAGTAACGCAGCTGGAAATTTTGATCCCAGTGATATCGGTATGGCTACAGGTGAACCACGCTATGGTATAGGAGATCCTGCTATTGTATTTTCTATGGAAAACGTAGATGACCGTTTTGAGAATGGTACTATGAGTGAAAAACTGGCCTTAGCTCGTGCTCAAGAGCCTTACTGGTACATTCCAATGCAATCCATAAACCGCCCAGGATTAGATGAACGTGGTGATCGTGATGGTATCCGCAATACATTCCCAGGATTATTAAAGTATCTTGATACCCGACGTGCTTCTGCTAATGACCAAGCAGGTTATCGTGATTACTTCTGCTTCCGTTTGGCTGAAACATATATTATATTAGCTGAAGCATATGCATTGAAAGGTGATTTTGTGAACTCTGCAGCTGCCTTAAATATTGTACGTGAACGCGCAGCATGGAAAGAGAATGAAGAAAAACCATTCCATTACTATAAGTATGATGGTGGAAATAGAGAGGATCTCACCAAATCCACTGTGGAAGATATGAAAGTTTCTTCCAATTTCTTAAGTCGTATGAGCGAAGATGAAATCTTGATTTTCTTCTTGGATGAATACGGTCGCGAAATGGAAGGCGAGCTTCATCGTTTTGAACAATTGGTACGTAATGGCGCTGATTTCTTCGTACAGCGTGTGAAGGAACGGAGTGAGTTAGCAGGCTCCAAATATCAAGGTATTCCATCGGTTCCGCCCCATTCCACAGAGACACATTGACCGTCTGAATCCGGCTGATCCAAATCCACAAAACTATGGTTATTAACAGTACAGGTATAAAGATCATATCTTAGGGGTAACACTTCGACATGCCGTTCTCGTATTCTGAGAACGGCATCTTGAAGTTTCTAAATGACATATAGTAATTTACAAACGCTCCAATTATGGCCATAAAAAGGTAAAAAGCAAATGACACCTATTCATAATATATATTCAAAAGCCCTTGAAGAAAAGCTTCTAATATTAAAGTACCCATCAGAACGATGGATAGGATAGTCTTAAATTAGAGGTAAAGAAAAATGTCATCAAGAAATATGGAATTATGCATTATAGGAGTCTTTTGCATATTTATCATATCATAATATTTTTTTAACATAATTACTATTCAAATAAACGACCTTATTAATTTTTACAGATACCTAGATTATGAAAGATGCATTGATTAACAGGCGGGAGTTTTTGAGAAACTTAGGAGTTATAGGTGCGGGCGCCTTATTGTCCATGAGTCCATGGCTTTCTGTTTTTTCAGAAGTTGTAGAGACATCGAGTGAAAAATGCCATCTGGCGATTATAGGTACGGGGTCAAAGGGGCATTTCCTGATGAGTTTTTCGTTGCAGAATCCTAAGGTGGAGATTGTTGCATTGTGCGACATATATCAATTTTCTATGGAAAAAGCATTGAATTTGGTTCGGGAAACTAAGATATATACAGAGATTATCGGAAAGTCTTGGAAAATAAGACCGTCGATGCGGTATTGGTGGCCACTCCTCTTAATCTCCACTGTCAGATAGTGCTGGATGCTTTCGATGCGGGGAAGCATGTTTTTTTGTGAGAAATCGATAGGCTTTACTATGGAGGAATGTTTTCGCATCTATAAGAAGCATATCAGTACAGGCAAAGTGTTTTTCACAGGGCAACAGCGTCTGTTCGATCCTCGTTACATTAAAGCAATGGAGATGATTCATGCGGGTACCTTCGGTGAAATAAATGCAATCCGTACCTTCTGGTACCGGAATGGAGATTGGCGAAGAGAAGTACCTTCATCAGATCTGGAGCGTCTGATCAATTGGCGTTTATATCGTGAATATTCTAAAGGACTGATGACAGAACTGGCCTGTCATCAGCCTGCAGATCGGGGAGCTGGGCGTTGCAAGAGTTACCGGTTAAGGTAATGGGACATGGGGCAATAACTTATTGGAAGGACGGCCGGGAAGTATATGATAATGTAAGTTGCATATATGTGTTTGAGAATGGAAAAAAAATGACATTCGACTCTGTTATCTCTAATAAGTTTTATGGTTTGGAGGAACAAATCATGGGCAGCCTGGGAACAATAGAGCCTTGAAAAGGGTAAAATACTATTTTGAGAATGTCCCTCCTGCACCCGGTTTTTTGCAGATGATCAATGAATGGGAAAATAAGGTGTTTTATTCCCCTGTCTTTTTGCCGGAACTAGCTGGGCTCCCGAAACAGCAAATGGGAACAATGGGGAATTCATCTTAGGTGAAAGGCCTAAGTCGGATGGTACATCCTTGCTGCTGGAAGCTTTTGTAGAGGCAGTTATTACCCGAAAACAACCCAAGCGTATAGCCGAAGAAGGCTACTATGCAAGTATGCTCTGTTTACTGGGTGACCGGGCCTTGCAAGAACAACGCACCCTTAGCTTTCCTGATGAATATAAAATAGATTACTTAAATCATCATTCTAAAAGCAGATAAACAAATATGAAAGACACACTCATCACTGCACACCGGAAAAAGGTGGAACTGCTGACTTGGTTGGTATGTTTCGTTATGGCCAACTTATTGAATCTGTATGCAATTATTGCTTATAAGACTTCTTTTCTGGAGGTGCTAACATCCTTTTTTTACGTCATTATGTTTTCGTGCGTGCTTTATGTAATATGGAGTGTATTACGTCTCGTCATTTACGGAGTGCGGACCTTTCTTGTATTCCTCAAAAATAGAACATACAATAAATAACTTAATAAATACTGGAAAAATATGACAACACGAAGAGACTTTCTAAAAACAATGACAATGGCTTCTGCAGGACTGGCACTGGGAACGGGAGATCTGTTGGGAGGCTCCCGCTTTCTGTATCGCAAAGAAAAGCTCGCAGCAGATAAGAGTGAAGATCGCTTATGTGGGTATTGGAAATCGCGGTGAGCAAATTATTGGTGACTTTGCCCGTACGGGTATGGTAGAAGTAGTAGCTTTATGTGATGTTGATATGGGTGCCCCCATACTCAAAAGTGATGAACATGTATCCGAAGGCGAAGCGTTTCCGCGATTTTCGTCAGATGTTTGATAAGGCTGGCAATGACTTTGACGCTGTGGCTATAGCCACCCCCGACCACTCCCACTTTCCTATCACCATGCTGGCTTTGGCATCCGGTAAGCATGTCTATGTGGAAAAAGCCTCTGGCGCGTACATTCTATGAGGCGGAACTGCTTATGCAGGCTGCATTGAAACGTCCTAATCTGGTAACTCAGGTAGGAAATCAAGGGCATTCGGAAGCCAATTATTTCCAGTTTAAAGGCTTGGATGGATGCGGGTATAATCAAAAATGTGACTGCTGTGACTGCACACATGAATAACCCGCGCCGTTGGCATGGCTGGGATTCCGGTATTTATAAACTTCCATCAGGGCAGCAGCTACCCAATGATATGGACTGGGACACATGGTTGGGAGTTGTCCCATACCACGAATATAATAAGGATTATCATTTGGGACAGTGGCGTTGCTGGTATGATTTTGGCATGGGATGCTTAGGTGACTGGGGGAGCGCATATTCTGGATACGGTTCATGAGTTCTTAGAGCTGTGGCCTGCCATATGAAGTATCAATGCAATATGCTAACGGGCATAACGACTATTTTTTCCCTTACTCTTCTACCATTCTCTTCCGTTTTCCACAGCGTAAAGGAATGCCGCCGGTAGATATCACCTGGTATGATGGTTTGGATAATTTACCTCCCATTCCGGAAGGCTATGGGGTGTCAGGCCTTGATCCCAATATTCCCAAAACAAATCAGGGAGACACACCGGCTGCCAAATTAAACCCGGGAAAGATTATTTATACAAAAAGACCTGGTTTTTTAAAGGAGGAAGCCATGGCAGTACTCTTTCTATTATACCGGAAGAAAAAGCAAAAAGAAATGGCAGGCATACTTCCTGAAATACCAAAAAGTCCATCAAATCATTTCGAAAACTTTTTATTGGCTTGCATGGGACAGGAGAAAACTCGTTCTCCATTTTTGAAATTAAACGGAGTGCTGAGCCAGGTCTTCTCATTGGGAGTAATAGCACAGCGTTTGAACACCAGACTGTTCTTTTTGATTCACGTATGAAACAGATTACAAATAATGAATTTGCCAATGCGATGCTGATTGGAACACCTCCTCGTAAGGGTTGGGATGAATTTTATAAATTATAATGTTACTTATTTAATAAATATACTGGTATGAAAAGAGTTTACTTATTGCTTTTGTGCTTGTTTTCTGTTTTGGTTATGCAGGCTCAAAACTGGGAATATATTTTTAATGGCAAGAACCTGAAAGGTTGGAAAAAACTGAATGGGAAAGCTGAATATAAAGTTATGGATGGTACGATTGTGGGGATCTCAAAGCTGGGCACGCCTAACACTTTCTTGGCAACTCAGAAGCAGTATGGTGATTTTATCTTGGAATTTGATTTTAAGATTGATGAAGGGTTGAACTCCGGTGTACAATTGCGTAGTGAAAGCAAGAAGGATTATCAAAAGGCCGAGTGCATGGCTATCAATTTGAGATTGATCCTTCCGAACGTGCCTGGTCGGGAGGTATTTACGATGAGGCCCGTCGTAATTGGCTTTATCCGCTGACTTGGAATCCGCAGGCCAAAACAGCCTTTAAAAGTAAGGAATGGAACAAAGCACGTGTTGAAGCGTTTGGCAACTCCATTGCCACGTGGATAAATGGAGTTCCATGTGCCAATATTTGGGATGACATGACTCTTTCAGGTTTCATAGCCTTGCAGGTACATGCTATTGCCAGTGCGGCTGATGAAGGGAAAACTGTCCGTTGGAAGAATATACGTATTTGTACTACCAATGTAGAACGCTATTTGACTCCAGTCAAAGCACCGGAGATTAATGTGATTTCTAACACTCTTTCTCCAAATGAAGTAAAAAATGGTTGGACACTTCTTTGGGATGGTAAAACCTCGGAAGGTTGGCGGGGTGCAAGAATTGATGCCTTCCCTAAGAAAGGTTGGGTCATGGGAAAATGGTATTCTGAAAGTCCTAAAAAGTGGCGGTGCGGAATCAGCAAATGGTGGTGATATAGTGACAGAGCAAGAATATAAGAACTTTATTCTTAAAGTAGATTTTAAGATCACTGAAGGAGCTAACAGCGGTATAAAGTATTTTGTTAATCCGGGCATGAATAGGGGAGCCGGATCGGCTATCGGATGCGAATTTCAGATATTGGACGATGACAAACACCCTGATGCAAAATTGGGAGTGAAAGGAAATCGACAATTAGGCTCACTTTATGATCTGATTCCAGCTCCGGCAAATAAGCCTTTCAATAAGAAAGATTTTAATACAGCTATGATTATTGTGAGAGATAATCATGTGGAGCATTGGCTGAATGGGTGAAGCTAATAGAATATACCCGTCAGAATGAAATGTGGAATGCTTTGGTAGCATACAGTAAGTATAAAAACTGGGAGAATTTTGGTAATTCGGAATATGGGAATATTTTGCTGCAAGACCATGGAGATGAAGTATGGTTTAAAAATATTAAAATTAAAAAGTGTTGTAGTTAATTTTATATACATAGAAAAAAGGTAAGTTATTAATTGGGGTAACTTACCTTTTCACTATAGAATAAGAATGTCTGACTGTTTCAAGTAATAACTCTTTAGAACAAAAGCGCATTACTAACCCTTATTTTGGTAAATTAGTTGAAAGGAAGTGATCTATCGCAGCAGTTACGGATAGTGAACTACGGCTCGTTCATCATAAGCTATTCCAACCTAATTATCAACACATTACAACTACTCTAACTAGCCAGCAAATACAGAAACAGAAGCTAAAAATCCTTTTACTACCCGTATTAAAAAAAATAATACAGACATAAAAAATCCCTAATAATCTACTGATTATCAAGGATTTTTTGGACCCCGGTGCGATTCAAACGCACGACCTTCAGAACCGGAATCTGACGCTCTATTCACTAAGCTACGGAGCCTTAATTCGAGTGCAAAAGTAGAAAGAAAAATCTCGGCATATTCCTAATATTCATCACTTTTTCTATCTAGCAACATTCACTTTCTATATTATTATTTTGAGAGCACTACACGAGACACATATACATTTTGTTATTTTTTCAATCAAAATAGAAACAAGTATCAATATTATTTCTATCTTTGCCGAACAAATTAACAAATGACATATAAATAAAAACCTATGAGTTACCTGATAAAACCCGAAGGATATAAACCTTTATTAGACTTAAAACAAACGGAATTAGGCATCAAACAGATTAAAGAATTCTTCCAGTTGAACCTTTCATCCGAACTTCGTCTGCGTCGCGTCACCGCCCCTCTTTTTGTACTGAAAGGCATGGGTATCAACGACGATTTGAACGGTGTGGAACGGGCTGTGTCGTTTCCCATCAAAGATTTAGGCGATGCGCAGGCAGAAGTGGTACATTCACTTGCCAAATGGAAACGCCTGACGCTTGCCGAATACCATATAGAATCAGGATACGGAATCTATACCGACATGAATGCCATCCGCGCAGACGAAGAATTAGGCAATTTGCACTCTCTATATGTAGACCAATGGGACTGGGAACGTGTAATTACCGACCAAGACCGTAACGTTGATTTCCTAAAAGAGATTGTCACCCGCATTTATGCTGCAATGGTCCGTACGGAATATATGGTATATGAAATGTATCCGCAAATCAAGCCCTGCCTGCCACAGAAATTACACTTTATCCATGCGGAAGAGCTCCGGCAGATGTATCCCAATATAGAACCGAAATGTCGTGAGCACGCCATTGTCAAGAAGTTTGGTGCTGTATTTATCATCGGCATCGGCTGCAAACTGGGCGACGGCAAAAAGCACGACGGGCGTGCTCCGGATTACGATGATTACACAACCTCTGGACTGAACGGACTCCCCGGACTAAACGGCGATCTACTGTTATGGGACGATGTCCTGCAACGCAGCGTTGAATTATCATCAATGGGTATTCGCGTAGACAAGGAAGCACTTCTACGCCAGCTCAAACAGGAAGGTGAAGAGAAGCGTATGGGGCTTTATTTCCACAAGTGCTTAATGGAAGACGCACTGCCACTTTCCATCGGTGGAGGCATAGGACAGTCCCGGTTATGTATGTTCTACTTACGTAAAGCACACATCGGAGAAATACAAGCCAGCATCTGGCCCGAAGACATGCGCCGGGAATGTAAAGCACACAACATACATCTCATTTAAATATTTCACCACAGAGTATACAAAGTACCGCAGAGTTTTGTCAAGTGTATTAAAAAACTGCGGTACTTTGTATACTCTGTGGTGAAATATTTGTATCTTAGCATCGTAAACTACTAACACTTCCTATTATGAACGTTCAGATCGAAGATAGCTGGAAAGCACATTTGCAGCCTGAATTTGATAAGGATTACTTTTATAAGTTAACGAATTTTTGTCCGCGAAAAGAATACGGCAAGAATACTATATACCCACCGGGTAAATTAATATTCAATGCTTTCAACTTATGTCGTTTTGACAAGGTAAAGGTAGTGATTATCGGCCAGGACCCATACCATGGTCCCGGACAGGCGCATGGACTTTGTTTTTTCCGTAAATGACGGTGTTCCTTTCCCGCCCTCTTTAGTCAATATCTTTTTAAAGAAATCAAAGCTGATATCGGAGCAGACGCGCCACCTACCGGTAATCTGACACGTTGGGCGGAACAAGGTGTGCTATTGCTCAACGCCACCCTCACTGTACGCGCCCATCAAGCCGGTTCTCACCAAAATCATGGTTGGGAAACATTTACAGATGCCGCCATCCGTATTCTTGCCGAAGAACGGGAGCACTTGGTATTCATTCTATGGGGAGCTTATGCACAACGGAAAGGCGCGTTTATCGACCGCAACAAGCATCTGGTATTGACATCAGCACATCCTTCTCCGCTTTCCGCTTACAACGGCTTTTTCGGCAACAAACATTTCAGTAAGGCCAATGACTATTTGAGGGCACATGGCGAAGAAGAGATCAAATGGTAAAATAATAAATCAGTACCACTGAATATTACTCTGTGTCTGGCTTCTCTGTTCCCATTTCAAATCTTGCAAAATGCTTGCGTTGGCACGAATGGTAAAGTTGTAATATTTCCACTGTCCGAAAGGAGACAGACTGGCCGACATGCTGAAACAGTGCAGGTCACGTGTGATATTAAAGGTGGTCTGTACTATCTTCTTTGCTTCAAAATCATAACCGGAGTTAAAGCTCACCGCCCACTTATTAGACAGTTTTATATTACCCGAAGCGCTCAAGTTGTGAGTATAACGGTAAGGATAGCGCATTTTCTTACGGTTGATAGGCTTACTACGATCTTCAGAGATATTAAAGCTGTAATTGAAGTTCAAAGACCATGGCATCTTGAATACTTGATACCCGTCGGCATCAACGGCCGCCTTTTCCACTTTCTTTTTTAGGAATACCGTTTCCATCAGTATCAGTTTCCGCACCCTCCTCATCCGAAGCGCCTTTTCCTCTTCTTTCTTCTTATCGGAGTCTCTAGTACCGCTTAACTTCTCTTTCCACTTTTTCCACGTATCGTTATTAAACGTATAACTGAAAGCAGAGCCATAACCTTGAATATACCGAAACGCCCGTAAGACCATTCCGTACGGTCATTATCAACAACGTTACCATTCTCATCGAATTTATAACCGTATGTCTTGAACGAAGAACTCATGCTGAATGTATAGTTCTTACTCAGTTTCAGACGAAGATTCAATCCAAGATCACTCCAGGGGCGCGTTGCAGCAGCCATATTATAACTGATATTGGCCCCCAGTTCATCAATCAGACTAACCTTCTTTACCGTATCCTTCTTACTGCTATAATATTTCATCTCCAGATTATTGGAGATGCTGAAGGTTATGTTTCCTTGCTTACCTCTTCCCGGAACATCAAATGCTTGTCCCGAATACGGAGAATAAACCACCGTATCCCGTCTTCCGTCCGCATAATTCTTAATGTAAGAATCATAATAGCCGTAACGTGAAGAACCAAAATCCGGAGCGGCACTTATGCTCACCGACGGGGTTATGACATGGCGGATCTGTATCTTCTTTTTGAGAAGGAATATAGGATTATACATACCGTATATCTTCGTATTGATACCCAGGCTGGCTCTGTAATCATACACACGGTGAAAACCGTAAATCGTATCAGTAGCCACTTCCCTACCGTTCGTACCATAGTTCGGGTCCCAGTCTTTCATCACCTTTACGTGTGTACCAACGTTCTGTATAGCTGACGGAGGGAGTTACATTAAAATACTTGAACAAAGTAAAGGTAGCGCTGACCGGTATTTCATGCTTCATACCATTTTTCCAGTCCTTTATCAGGTTGGATTTAAACAGCAGATTATCCTTTGTCTGGATACTATTAGTCAAACGGCCCGTATACCGTACTGAAATCTTCTCATACCACCTCTCCTCGCCTGCCGCTTTTTTGCTTGAAGGGATAGATCGTAGATAAAGAAATATTCAAATCAGGCAAAGTAACATTAACCGAAGAGTCCCTCATAGTCTGAGCGATATTAGTAGTTGCCGCTACCGTCAGCTTTCTATCAAAAAAATAACGGGAATAACTGATACTTGAAGTTTTTGTATTCTGCGACATAGCATTCGAGTTGTACATATTGCCGATGTTGGTACGCTCATAACTACTGGTAGCAAAGTTCACGCTGGCAGAAAATGTCTGATTCGGATTGGCCTTCGCATCCTGTCTGTGAGACCATACAATCTTGAAATCTTTGGCGACAGAGTAGTCCGGCAGCCCCTTATCACCGGTCTTGGTCACCTGATAACTCGCCTGGAACAAACCGGAGTATTTATACCGTTTAATATAATTGGATTCAGCATTCAATGCCCATGAGCCTTTCGTAAAAAATGTCGGCCCGCAACTTCAAATCCATCTTGTCACTGATGGCAAAATAATATCCGCCGTCCGTCAGACCGAAACCACGACTGAGTCATCCATATAGGTAGGCATGAGGAAACCCGACGAATAGCTGCTCGAAAACGGGAAGAAAAGAAGAACGGCACGGCAAGCGGCAAAGGCACATCCTCCACCACCAGATAGGCAGGTCCCGTTACAACATTCTTTTTAGGACGTACTTTCGCATAAGTCATCTGCATATAGAAGTGAGGGTGCTCATGGTGGTCGCAGGTTGTGTACCGCCCGCTTTTCATATACAGTTCGTCATTAGCCCCCTTCTTTGCATTGTTTCCGGTAACATATCCTTCTCCTTGCTGACTGACCACATTACTGATCACCCCCTTTTTGCTCTTGAAGTTATAACGGATCGTATTGGTCTCATACGGAGTTTCGCCATCTTTGAAAACCGGTGTTCCCTTCTTCACGCCCAACGAATCTTCCACTCCATGGGCATAAACCGTGCTACTATCCATATTCATGGTAATAACATCTGCCGCCAGCTCTATCTGCTGATAGTTTACTTTTCCCTGTCCGTACAAATGCGCATACCCGCCTTGGGCAAACACGATAGAGTCATTTGCCTCATAGGTGACCGGTGCGTCCAAAGGCTGTTTCTTCTTCCCGGTAACAGCCAATTGTATCTACTTGCAAAGAATCTCTCCGCAAAGAGTCCGTTTGCAGTCTTTCAGGCGGGCACAACACCGCGCCGACGACGTTGCGAAGCAGCCTCACCGGGAAGAAGAAGTAAGACGAATAGTAGTATGAATGATATGAATGTATTTGCTTTCAATGGCGTCATTAACTAATAGTTTACGCTTGAACGGGCAAAAGTACGTAATTTATACGGATAATCTCCCTTTTTAAAGAAATTTAGATTGCTACAAAAACAGTTCACACCAATGATCAAAGCGTTGTAAACCGGCTTCGCCATAGCGTTGTAAACTTTTCGTGCTTTCTCTACGCTTTTTTCCTGTCCAAATGCGTCTTAGAGTAAAACTTATCGGCAAAGCAAATTACTTGTTCCTCCATGCTCACCGGAAGCATATCCCGGTGGGGAACGGGCAGGTCCTGCTTAACGATATCTTCCAACGAGACCAGCTCCGGTATGCCTCTCACAAACCAGTGCATGACGAGAATAGCCTTCCGAGCGCACCAAATCCGCTCCTAAATAGCCATGGCAGATATAAGGTTTATCTCCAAAGCAATAAATTCCCTCAGTTTCGTCAGAATATGCCTATATCATGCAACATAGCTGCTTCATACAGAAAATCTCTGTCCAAAGATAATTCAGGATGATTATCGGCAATCCACAAAGCTTTATCGGCCACAGAACGGCTATGAGTCAGCAAAATATGCTTCAGCTCGTTCTCTTCCGGATAATATTTATCAATCAATTTTATAGAAAGCATCTTATTTTCTGCTGAATTTATAAACTATCACCTTTTACGCATATCGCAGCTACGCAGTGGAGTACGATAAACCTCATCAAGCCGGTATGCATTCTGGTTATTCTGCAAGAACTTCTCCTGCAGTTCGTCTATCACCAATACATACCCTTCTGCAGGGTGCAACATGTCAAAGATACGCACCCGATCACCCAAATAATAGTTTATGCTATAAAACTTCACCCAGTCTCCATATGAATATACCGGTTCTTCCGGCTCAAGATCATTCAGGCGGACCGCCAGATGCTTATCCGACTTCACAGCCAAAACGGTGGGCTGATAAACTCCATCCAATGCCACAAAAATACATAACATACATCGCGCCACACCATATAACAACGGTCGTGCATCCGCACACTTCAAGAGTGTATAGAGCAGGCAGGCGGCAGACATCAACGGCAAGAAAACAATCAGCCATTTCGAAAACGAAAGCGGCACCGTCTGCAAAGCATTCATAAATGCAATGTTTTCGGCAGCATGTCGGCCTGTTCCCCAAATGCTTTCAGGAACCAAGCCTAAACGTACAGTGAAGAAAGTAACGGTGAGCAACACAGCCAATGCAGCAAAAATCCATGCAGAAATTTTAAATACTTTTTTTGCACCACGCTGCACCAACGCCAATAAGTATTCGGCAAGCAGCACCCCCATGAACGGGTAGATAGGCAACAAATACACGCTACGCTTGCTCTTAGGGATACAATAAAAGATGAAGATAGTCAGAATCACCACCCATATAAAAAGCTGCAACGGTGATTGAGAGCGAATTTATCCCACACTTTTTTTAAGCGTTCACCAACCGAATCTCCTCCGGCAGCACATGCATTTCTTTCCATTTCAGTCCAAACAAGGAAACAAGCAGCACCAAAGTCCAAGGAATCCACCCCCAAATCAGAGTGAGAAAGTTGTACCATAAAGGATTTTCGTGTGACTCATATGACATTTTCCGGAAAAAGCGACCGGTATTCTCTTCCAACATCAAATTGACAAACGGCTCCCCTCCCTGCTGGTAAGCAGCCCAGAACCAAATACCCAAAGGTATAAGAGATAATAATCCGATACCCAATAATGAAAAGAAAGCCTTTCCGAACGAACGTCCGCGCAATAGCTGATAGATACCGATACACAGACAAGGGAAAATAGATCCAACCGGCCCTTTTGTCAATGTAGCGCATGCCATCAACAGTACGGCCAGCCAAGGAATCCCCTTGCAATTCTTCTCATCCCATCGGAAAAGCAGACACAATGAGATTACGATAAGGGAAACTTGCAACATATCCAGCCGGCAAGCCACTGCTGCACGATGTACCTCAAAAGAAGATAGAAGCAAAATAGAAGTCAGGAATGCCGTCTTCACATTTTTCCGTTTGGCTACGAAGCTGAAGAATACCAACTGCATAGCCAGAAAAGCAAGCGCCGACGGCATACGTGCCGAGAACTCCGTACTCCTCCTAAGACGGATGAAATGACGGCTATTGTCCAATAAAGGAAAGGCGGTTTATAAGCTATTTCCACTCCGTAATTCATTGGAAGTATCCAGTTGCCACTCTCCAACATGGTGTACGCCACTATCGCTTCACGCGGCTCCCCTTTCGAATAGAATATGGTTTCCCCTAAAAAGGGAACCAGTACAAGTACACTTAACAGTGCAATAAACCAGAACGCTATCTTTCTGTCCGACATATATTTCCGTTTTTATATTTTTCCGGCTGCAAAAGTACGAAATATTCTACAACAATACCTAACTTTGCCGGCTCAATGATAGCGTAAAACCAAAATGAAGCAATTAAGAAGACTCCCTGAATTTCTACGTTTTTGTCCTGGTAGGCGTTTTTGCAACCGCCTTGCACTATGGAATCTATTTTTTGCTGCAGAAGTTCATCAATGTCAATATAGCCTACACCCTTGGCTATGCCTTCAGCTTCATCGCCAATTTCTATCTTACCGCCTACTTTACGTTCGGTAAAAAACCGTCATGGGGAAAAGCGTTCGGTTTCGGCGGGGCTCATTTATTCAACTACCTTTTGCACATTGGATTACTGAATACATTTCTTTGGCTTGGCCTTTCCAAGACCACTGCCCCTGCTCCGGTGTTCGCCATAGCCATTCCGGTAAACTTTTTATTAGTACGCTTTGTTTTTAAGCACAAAGGCTGATATTTTTCAATTGATCATGTTTTTTAAAGCAATTTTTGTTCAATACTTCTTTAAAAAATAATATATTTGCGAAGCATTTATTATACATACACATTTGTGAAATGAAAAAAGTAACCTTACTGATTCCCGTCTACAACGAGGAGGCCATGCTTCCCACTCTATATCAACGCCTGATAGAACTTATCAATCGCAACAGTGCCTATGAATGGGAAATTTTATTTATAAACGACGGTAGCAGCGACAGAACGCTCGAAGTGATCCGCCGGCTCAGGCAAACGGACAGCAGGGTGAACTTCGTGAACCTCTCGCGCAACTTCGGCAAGGAAATCGCCATGCTTGCAGGCTTCGACTACACCACCGGAGACTGCTGCGTGGTAATGGATGCCGACCTGCAAGACCCTCCCGAACTTGTAGATCAGATGTTGCAATACTGGGAAGAAGGTTATGACGACATCTACGCCAAGCGTCGCAATCGCGGCGAAGAGAGCTGGATGCGCCGTCGGTTATCGCTTGCTTTTTATAAGCTCCTTCAAAACATGAGCCGGATAGACATCTTGCCGAATGTAGGCGACTTTCGCCTGCTTGACCGTCGTTGCATACTGACATTAAGACAGTTACGCGAGCAAGAGCGATATACAAAAGGGCTGTTCTGCTGGATAGGCTACCAAAAGAAAAGCATAGAGTTCGACCGCGGTGACCGCCTTGCCGGGCACTCCTCCTGGAATTTCTTCCAATTGCTCAATCTAGCGATTGAAGGAATCACCTCCTCTTCCACCGCCCCCTGCGCATTGCCACCGTTTGCGGTATCCTCTGTTCCATTTCCAGCTTTATCTACGCTATCTATTTCCTGATAAAGACCATCATATACGGCGACCAGGCCGCCGGTTTCCCCCACTTTGATAGTGGTTATTTATCTTGTTTCTGGGCGGTATCCAGCTCTTTTCATTGGGAGTCATCGGGGGGGTAGTATATCGGACGTATTTTCAAAGAAACCAAAGGACGTCCCTGCTTATATCGCATCGGATTACAATGAAAAAAAACAGTGGGATATGACGAATAACAACTAACTTTTACGAAAGAAATCAAGATTCCCTTTTTCTTTTCTTCCACAACTGATAACTATTGATTATATTTTGCCACAGTACATACGATCCCGGCCCCACAGAAGACAGCGGATTCAAATACGTATAAGACATCCAAATGGCAAGAACTGTGTTTTTTGCCCCAACGCCTGCCCGCCACTGATACGATCATTGTAGTGTCCGCCAATTTTTTTTCCCAGATAGAATTGAACACAGCAGGTTATCAAACCGGCCAAAGCAATCAAGACTTCCACAAAAACCGGAGCGTCGCTATTCGCCAAAGAACGCACAGTCTGCCCAGACACAATGGCAAGCGCCACCGCCCACAAATAGAAAAGCGGCATCGTGGAATTCAAGCAAATACCGATGTACCTTTTTGACAAACACCCGCAGAAACCAGGCCATGAAGAAAGGCAGAAGCAACAGCGGGAACACCTTACTCAATATTTTCAGGAAAGCTGCAAAAAAAGTTACATCAGCATGAGGTTCAACCCAAGGGAATACCAACGGAACAACCACCGCAGCCAAAAGATTGGACAACAATGTATACGTGGTAAGACTCGACGCACTTCCGCCCAGCTTACCGGTAATGACCGCAGCAGCAGTAGCCGTAGGACAAATAAGACATACCATAGCCCCTTCAAAAACTTCCCGATACATCTCCTCCATTGGACAGCACACCAGCAAAGCCGCCACAACCAGACACGCCACCGTCTGAAACAGCAACAGCCAGCCATGCCATCCTTTCGGTTTCAGCTCATGCACCTCCACCTTGCAAAAAGGTAAGTAATAATTGTGCAAAAATCAACGTTGGAGTGAGCAGGGCTATCAGCCCGTTCAAACAGGGTTTAACCGGTGCCAGCAAAGGAACTCTTGCAAAGAAGAAGTATCCTGCAGTGCCTGCAAGCATTGCTAAAGGCAATGTCCAATTCTTTATGAAACGAAGAAGCATACCTATGTCTACCTATTAATTTTGCGTGCAAAGTTACGGATATTATTAACAAGTATGTCCGTCGCGGAAAATAAATAAAGAGAAAGATTTGAATAAGCGGGAGATACAGCAATTTTAGTTCGTTAGGCATTTGTCTAACGAACTATTCGCCACTAACCGCAAACTAAAAGCAAACATAGAAAATCTATAAATTTTGCAAATACAAAGACTAAATCTCCCTAAAAAGAAGCTGTTACAGATAAAACTTGAAAGCAAAGTGTGAGTTTTCTATAAAATTACATTACTTTTGCAGGGCGATAATAGACCTTTGCGCTATCTTTGCAACGATATTTTAATATGAAACTATACAGACGATACATATTATATATAAATATTTGCTTTTGGGACTGCTCATTTCACCCTTTTGCAGCAGCAGTGCCGAAGCAAAAGATTTTGTTGTCGTTATTGATGCCGGACATGGCGGGCACGACCCTGGCGCTGTCGGCAAAATCTCCAAAGAAAAGAATATCAACTTAAACGTTGCACTCAAACTCGGCAAGCAGATTCAAAAGAACTGCCCGGACGTAAAAGTCGTATATACCCGTACGCGGGATGTCTTTATCCCCTTGACCGTCGTGCAGAGATAGCCAACAACGCCAAAGCAGACTTGTTCATTTCGATTCACACAAATGCATTGGCTAAGAACCGCACTGCCAAAGGCGCTTCTACATGGACATTAGGTCTTGCCAAATCGGATGCCAACCTCGAAGTCGCCAAACGGGAAAACTCGGTGATTCTCTACGAAAGCGATTATAAGACACGCTATGCGGGGTTCAATCCTAATTCTGCCGAATCGTATATTATTTTCGAATTCATGCAGGATAAGTATATGTCGCAAAGCGTGCACCTGGCCTCACTCGTACAAAAGCATTTCCGCAACACCTGCCGGCGGGTAGACCGGGGCGTGCATCAGGCCGGTTTTTTAGTACTGAAAGCCAGCGCCATGCCCAGCATTCTGGTTGAACTGGGTTTCATCTCCACCCCTGAAGAAGAACGTTACCTGAATACAGATGCAGGAACCACAACTCTTGCCAACGGCATTTTCCGCGCTTTCCTTACTTATAAGCGAGAGCAGGAAATCCGTCTGAACGGAAGTAGCCAGACCATTCTACCGGAAGACCTGCCGGAGGAGAAAGATACGACTCCTGCCGGCACAACGCCGAATGCAACAGAAAAGACAGTTAGACAAGACAGCAACTCCACACCCCGGCGCACAGAAAAAAACGCTGTTGCGCAAACAGAAGACAACGCCCCGGTGTTCAAGATACAAATACTCACATCTTCCCGCCCATTGGCAAAAAATGACAAGCGATTGAAAGGATTGAAGAACGTGGATTATTATAAGGAAGGCGGCCTGTACAAATATACCTATGGCGCATCTTCCGATTATAATAAGGTGTTGCGCACCAAACGTTCAATTACGGCAAAATTCAAGGATGCTTTCATCATAGCTTTCAAAAACGGCAAAAAGGTGAATGTGAACGCTGCCATCAACGAATTTAAAAATAAAAAGAAATAAATAGAATACATCATGAAGTATATTACCAAAGAAGTCAGAATTGGAATCGCAGGCATAGCAGCGCTTTGCATATTAGTATATGGCATCAACTATCTGAAAGGCATTCACATGTTCAAGCCTTCCAGTTATTTCTATGTCAAGTTCCATAATGTCAACGGACTCACCAAATCAAGTCCGGTCTTTGCCGACGGTTTCCGCGTAGGTATCGTACGCGACCTGTATTACGATTATACCCAACCCGGAAAAGTGGTTGCCGAAATAGATGTCAACACCGACCTCCGCATTCCCAAAGGCAGTACGGCGGAACTGGCCACAGAAATGTTAGGCGGCGTCAAGATGAATCTTCTTCTTGCCAACAATCCCCGCGAGAAGTATCAGGTCGGAGATACGATTCCCGGCACTCTCAACAACGGAATGATGGAGAAAGTGGCTACCATGATGCCGCAACTGGAAAAGATGCTGTCTAAACTGGATTCTATCCTCGGCTCTTTAAATACGGTATTGGCAGATCCGGCCATCCCCACCACTCTGCATAATGTACAGACTCTGACAGCCAACTTAGCAGTGACCAGTGGACAGCTGCAAACATTAATGAACAAGGACATTCCCAACTTACAGGCAAAGCTGAATACTATTGGGGATAACTTCGTTACTTTATTTCAAATAACTTGAAAGAAATAGATTATGCAACAGCCATGCAAAGCATAGACTCCACATTGGCTAATGTAAAAATGATTACAGATAAATTAAACCGAAAGGATAATACTGTCGGATTATTGCTGAACGATCCGTCACTCTACAATAACCGCTGAATGCCACAACAGCAAATGCAGCGAGCCTATTAGAAGATTTAAAATCACACCCCAAACGCTACGTTCATTTCTCTTTATTCGGTAAGAAAGATAAGTAGGAATTACGCGTATATAGATTTTGTCTAAATAGCAAAGCTTATTTATCCAAAAAGGAAAAACCCTTGATAAGTCTATGTACAAAGTAAAAAGGGGTTTATATCTACTCCGCTTTTGGAGAGGAGCAGCCCACAAAAGCAGCATTATCTTGCTATATTACAAGCTGTTATACAAAAACAATAGTATATATAAAGGGGGAATTTTCACATATTCCGATAAGTAGCTGAAAGTAAAGAGATTATTGTTTTCCTGAGAAATGCAAGAAAAGAAGAGATTTGTTTTTCAAATAAGATTGCCAATTTTGCAAACGTAGAAGTTTTGCTTAATTAATAAATGTATCAGTAACCGTTATGAGTGGACAGGATCATGTCGGATTGTGGAACCGCTGTCTTGAAATTATCAGAGACAATGTTCCTGAACAGACATATAAAAAACTTGGTTTCTCCCCATTATTCCCTTAAAATATGAGGATAAAACGCTTGTTGTACAAGTTCCCAGCCAGTTCTTTTACGAATTTCTGGAGGATAAATTTGTAGACTTGTTGCGTAAGACCCTTTATAAGGTAATCGGAGAGGGAACAAAGTTGATGTATAATGTTATGGTGGACAAAAAGTTCACGGCCTGAAAAGACCGTCAACTACGAGTCGACCCACCGTACTATTATGCCGCAAAAGCAAACGATAGATAAAGCTATTCCGCAGATACCTGTTCCCGATTTGGATCCGCATCTGAATCCGGAATACAATTTCGACACGTTCATTGAAGGATATAGCAATAAGCTCTCTCGTAGTGTTGCAGAAGCAGTGGCGCTCAATCCGGCTAAGACCATATTCAATCCGCTGTTTTTGTATGGAGCATCAGGTGTGGGAAAAACTCACCTTGCCAATGCCATCGGTACAAAAATCAAGGAACTATACCCGGAAAAACGCGTATTGTACGTATCCGCGCATTTATTCCAGGTTCAATACACCGACTCTGTACGTAACAACACGACCAACGACTTTATTAACTTCTACCAGACAATTGATATATTGATTATTGATGATATTCAGGAATTCGCAGGTGTTACAAAAACACAAAACACATTCTTCCATATCTTCAATCATCTGCATCAGAACGGCAAACAGCTGATCCTGACCTCCGACCGCGCCCCTGTATTGCTTCAAGGTATGGAAGAGCGCTTGATTACACGTTCAAATGGGGAATGGTAGCCGAGTTGGAAAAGCCGACCGTAGAATTACGCAAAAACATTCTGCGCAACAAAATACATCGTGACGGTTTGCAATTTCCACCGGAGGTCATTGACTACATAGCCGAGAATGTGGGCAACAGCGTTCGCGACCTGGAAGGCATTGTCATCTCCATTATGGCCCATTCCACTATATACAACAAAGAGATTGACCTGGAACTAGCACAACGCATTGTACGCAAGGTTGTGAACTGCGAAAGTAAGTCCATAACCATTGACGATATCATCACCACTGTATGTAAGCACTTCGGATTGGAGAATGCCGCTATACATACAAAATCGCGTAAACGAGAAGTGGTGCAGGCCCGTCAGATAGCCATGTATTTAGCCAAAAAACCATACCGATTTCTCTACTGCAAAGATCGGCACGCTAATCGGCAACAAAAAGATCATGCTACCGTATTGCATGCCTGCAAAACAATCAAGCAGTTAAAAGAAGTGGATAAATCATTTCGCGCCGAGATCGACGAGATCCAAACAGCCTTGAAAAAAGGGAACTAACTCCCGAATAACAATTATAAGGTATAGAGTATAGTTACATTTGCCTTTCCATATAGCAACTTCATACTCTATACCTTATATATAAATTATACCTAACCTTTCAATCTAAAAGCCCTGTTCTTTCATCACTTTCCAAAGGTTCTCAGACATTGCCTCGCTATCTTTCTTCGTATAACGCACGTCCGTAAATACTTGAGCCAGTGTTTCCTTATTGTTTTCTATTATAAATCGTATATTTTCCGGCAACGACTCTTTGTAAGCATACAAGCGACCAATATCCTCAGAGGTATAATCATGATAGATTTCTTCATGGACAACGGCTTCCAAAGGCAAGCGGTCTACTTGCGCCGGAACCTCAGCAGGCCATCCCACAGTAACGGTAGTAATAGGAAAAACCAATTCGGGCAGTTCCAGTGCCTCAATAATCATTTGGGGATTGTAGGTAGTGGTACCCAAATAGCAAATGCCTAAACCTTTTTCTTCGGCTGCCACACAGAATGTTTGCGCAACCAACAAAGCATCCACGGCTCCGGTAACAAACCATTCAAAATTGTTATATCCCGGTTCTGCCTTCCGCTGCTCGCACCATTTGCTAAAACGGCGCAAGTCGATGCAAAAAGTAAGAACTGCCGGCGCCGTCTTCACCATAGGCTGATTGAAATGCGCCGGTGCCAATTTAGCTTTGCGGTCAGCATCACGCGTTACAATTACGCTATAACCCTGCATGTTTCCAACCGTAGAAGCACGGAAAGAGGTTTCAAGCAAATCATTTAACAAATCAGAAGAAATATCTTTCTGCTGATACTTACGGATTGTTCTCCTTTGTTTTAGGACTTTCCATTCTTTCTTTTTTTTTTGCAAATATAGTGAAAGAAACACAGAGTGCATATTTAATAGGCTTAAATATATTCTCCCATGTTTTCCAAAAGAATAATTCCATCAAGCAATAAGTTAAGGCACAATTTTCTTTTTTTGGAAAACTTTTTCATTCATCACAAAAAGATATTCTCATATAAATCAATCAATTAATAAATTAAATTGGAAAACTTTACATACGGTTAATGAAAAAATTCCATCTTTTTATTTTGCCATAACAAAAAACATTCATAGATTTGCAGCCACATTTGTTAGCAATAAGTACAACTTCTACACATTTACTTATTTACAATTAAATCTAAGAGTTATTGCATCGTGGAAAAGAAAGTTTATTCTTATGACGAAGCCTACGAAGAATCTTTACGATACTTCCAAGGCGACGAGCTGGCTGCAAGGGTTTGGGTGAACAAATATGCAGTTAAGGATTCTTTCGGGAATATTTACGAAAAGTCTCCGGAAGACATGCACTGGAGAATAGCCAACGAAGTGGCCCGCATCGAAGCCAAGTACCCCAACGCACTGACTTCCGAAGAACTCTTCGGCTTGTTGGACCACTTCAAATACATCGTTCCGCAAGGCAGCCCGATGACCGGAATCGGAAACAACTACCAGGTAGCTTCCCTTTCCAACTGTTTTGTTATAGGTGTGGACGGTGAAGCCGATTCTTATGGCGCCATCTTCAAAGTGGACGAAGAGCAGGTACAACTGATGAAACGCCGCGGCGGTGTAGGACACGACTTGTCACACATCCGCCCGAAAGGTTCGCCGGTAAAAAATTCCGCTTTGACTTCCACCGGACTGGTTCCTTTCATGGAACGCTACTCCAACTCTACTCGTGAAGTGGCCCAGGACGGTCGTCGGGGGTGCGCTCATGTTAAGCGTGTCCATCAAGCATCCGGATTCGGAAGCCTTTATAGATGCAAAAATGACAGAAGGTAAAGTTACGGGGGCTAATGTATCCGTCAAGCTGACCGACGCATTTATGCAGGCAGCCATTGACGGCAAGCCATTCGTACAGCAATATCCCATTGACGCGGACGAACCTCTGTTCAAGAAAGAAATCAGCGCCACCGATTTGTGGAAAAAAATCGTGCACAACGCATGGAAGTCCGCCGAGCCCGGCGTACTTTTCTGGGATACCATTCTAAAAGAGTCTGTACCCGATTGCTATGCAGACTTGGGTTACCGCACCGTATCCACCAACCCTTGCGGTGAGATACCTTTATGCCCCTACGACTCTTGCCGCTTGCTGGCTATCAACCTATATTCATATGTAGTCAATCCGTTCAAGCCGGATGCCTACTTCGATTTCGACTCTTCAAGAAGCACGTAGCACTCGCCCAGCGCATCATGGACGACATCATCGACCTGACTTGGAGAAGATAGAACGTATCATGGCCAAAATTGACTCCGATCCGGAAAACGAAGACGTGAAACATACTGAAAGCGTATTGTGGCAGAAGATATATAAGAAAAGCGGTCAGGGTCGCCGTACCGGTGGGGAATCACCGCCGAAGGCGACATGCTTGCAGCATTGGGACTGCGTTACGGCACTGAAGAGGCTACCGAATTCGCCGAACAAGTACATAAGACAGTAGCGCTGAGTGCCTACCGCTCGTCTGTGGTAATGGCAAAAGAGCGTGGTGCTTTTGAAGTTTACGACAGTGAACGAGAAGAACAACCCGTTCATCAACCGTTTGCGCGAGGCCGACCCCGAAACTGTATGAGGAAATGAAGAAATACGGCCGTCGTAAACATTGCCTGTCTCACCATTGCGCCGACAGGTACAACAAGTTTGATGACACAGACCACTTCCGGCATCGAACCCGTATTCCTGCCGCCGTCTACAAACGCCGCCGCAAAGTCAACCCGAACGATTCCAACGTACATATCGACTTTGTCGACGAAACCGGAGACGCTTTTTGAAGAATACATCGTATTCCATCCCAAATTCGTGACATGGATGGAAGCAGAAGGTTACGACCCAGCCAAACGCTATACGCAAGAAGAAATAGATGCACTGGTACAGAAGTCACCTTATTATAAAGCAACTTCCAATGATGTGGACTGGCTGATGAAAGTCAAAGATGCAGGGACGTATTCAAAAATGGGTGGATCACTCCATCAGCGTTACCATCAACCTGCCGAACGATGTGGACGAGGAACTGGTAAACCGCCTGTACGTCGAAGCATGGAAATCGGGCTGTAAAGGCTGTACGGTGTATCGTGACGGTTCGCGTTCCGGCGTACTCACATCTCCACCAAGAGCACAAGAAAAACGAACTCCCGCCATGCAAGCCGCCTACGGTTGTCGAAACCCGCCCGAAAGTGCTTGAAGCAGACGTTGTACGCTTCCAGAACAATAAGGAGAAATGGGTGGCATTCGTCGGATTGCTGGACGGACATCCCTTACGAGATATTCACCGGTCTTCAAGATGACGACGAAGGAATCATCCTTCCGAAGAACGTTTCAACAGGACACATCATCAAGAACGTTGACGAAAACGGCAACAAGCGTTACGACTTCCAGTTCGAGAACAAGCGCGGCTATAAGGTAACCATCGAGGGACTGTCCGAGAAGTTCAACAAGGAATATTGGAACTACGCCAAGCTCATCTCCGGCGTACTGCGTTACCGCATGCCTATCGAGCAAGTAATGAAGCTGGTAAGCTCACTCCAGCTGGACAGCGAAAACATCAATACCTGGAAAAACGGTGTGGAACGCGCTCTGAAGAAGTACGTCACAGACGGCACAGAGGCCAAAGGCAAGAAATGCCCGAACTGCGGCAACGAAACCCTTGTCTATCAGGAAGGTTGTCTCATCTGCACCACTTGCGGTGCATCCCGCTGCGGATAATCGGAAGAGCAAACGTTTGCATAGGATTTTAAACGAGATAGCAGACAATAGCTGCATGATTATGAAGAATATTTTTTATACTTGCATAATCATTGCAGCTATTGCTATTTCTAAATCTAATATATATGATTTTATCATTTAATATCGAGTACAGAACCAATTGGGGTGAAGAAGTCAGAGTTTCAGGCTCCATCCCGGAACTCGGAAACGAACATCCCGACAAAGCTTTGCCGCTACAGACCATAGACGGTATCCACTGGACTGCGGAAGCAAACATTGCAATGCCGGAAAGCGGATACGTCCTATACAGCTACTATATTTTCCGCGACGGGCACCCTATACGTGCCGAGTGGAACAGCCTGCCCCGCACTCTTTACCTCTCCGGAAACTCCAAGAAAACCTACCGGATACAAGATTGTTGGAAGAACCTGCCGGAGCAGCAATATTTCTACACCTCCGCCTTTACGGAATCCCTTCTGGCACACCGCGAACGCAGTGCTGCTCCTAAGGGACATAAAAAAGGCCTGCTGATAAAAGCGTATGCCCCCTGCATCGACAGTGACCACTGTCTGGGCATCTGCGGAAACCAGCCGATCCTCGGAAACTGGAATCCGGACAAGGCCGTACTTATGAGTGATGCCAACTTCCCGGAGTGGCAGATAGAGGTGGATGCCACCAAAATCAGCTTCCCGCTGGAATATAAATTCATTCTATATAACAAGAAAGAACGCCGTGCCGTTTGCTGGGAAAAACAATCCGAACCGGTATATGGCAGACCCGCAAAGCGGTGCAAACGAGACACTGGTTATCGGTGACCGTTATGTATATTTCAACCTTCCCGTCTGAAAGGTTCGGGTGTTGCCGTACCCGTATTCTCACTCCGTTCCGAGAAAAGTTTCGGTGTAGGCGATTTCGGCGATTTAAAACGCATGATCGACTGCCGTCAGCACCCGGCAGAAAGCCGTACAGATTCTGCCGATCAACGACACCACCATGACACATACGTGGACAGACTCCTATCCTTATAACAGCATCTCTCCATCTATGCTTTCCACCCGATGTACACAGACTTGAAACAACTGGGTGCATTGAAAGACAAAAAACTTATGGCTGCGTTCAACAAACGTCAGAAGGAACTGAATGCCCTGCCCTCCGTCGATTATGAGGCAGTCAACAAAACCAAATGGGAATACTTCCACCTCATCTTCAAGCAAGAGGGAGAAGGTGCTGGCCTCGGCAGCCTTCCATGAGTTTTTTCGAGTCGAACAAGGAATGGTTACAACCGTATGTGCCGTTTTCAGCTATCTGCGTGATGCCTATAAAACGCCCAACTTCCGCGAGTGGCCGAAGTACAGCAACTACGACATCCAAGAGATAGAGAAACTCTGCCAGCCGGAATCGGCGGATTATCCGCATATCGCCATCTATTATTACATCCAGTTCAACCCTGCACCGGCAGCTACTGCCGCCACTGAACACGCACGCGCCAACGGCGTCGTACTGAAAGGCGACATCCCCATCGGCATCAGCCGCAACAGCGTAGAAGCATGGACAGAACCCCATTATTTCAACCTGAACGGACAAGCCGGCGCACCACCCGACGATTTCTCGGTGAACGGACAAAACTGGGGCTTCCCCACCTATAACTGGGATGTCATGGAAAAAAAGACGGTTATGCATGGTGGATGAAGCGCTTCCGCAAAATGGCGGAATACTTCGACGCCTACCGCATCGACCACATCCTCGGCTTCTTCCGCATCTGGAAATTCCGATGCACGCCGTACATGGTCTGCTGGGGCAGTTTGTACCCGCCCTACCCATGACACGTGAAGAAATAGAAAGCTACGGACTCCCCTTCCGCGATGAGTTCCTGAAACCGTATATACACGAATATTTCCTCGGACAGATGTTCGGTCCGCACACCGACTACGTGAAGCAAACGTTCATCGAACCGACAGATACGTGGGAAATCTACCGGATGCGTCCGGAATTCGATACCCAACGCAAGGTAGAAGCCTACTTTGCCGGCAAGACGGACGAAGACAGCATTTGGGTGCGCGACGGTTTGTATGCTGCTCATCAGCGACGTACTGTTTGTACCCGACCGCCACGACCCGTACAAATATCATCCCCGTATCGGCGTGCAGCACGACTATGTGTACCGCTCCCTGAATGATTGGGAGAAATCGGCCTTCAACCGCCTGTACGACCACTACTACTACCACCGCCACAACGAGTTCTGGCGTGAGCAGAGCTATGAACAAAGCTGCCGCAACTGACGCAATCCACCCGGATGCTGGTATGCGGTGAGGACTTGGGTATGATTCCCGATTGCGTGGCATGGGTGATGAACGATCTGCGTATTCTCTCACTGGAGATACAGCGCATGCCCAAAAGACCCCGCACAGGGAGTTCGGGCATCCGAGTGGTATCCGTATCGCTCTGTCTGCACCATATCCACACACGACATGTCCACCTTGCGCGGCTGGTGGGAAGAAGACTTCCAGCAGACACAACGTTACTACAACACGATGCTCGGACACTATGGTGCTGCCCCCCGCAACTTGCCACGCCTGAGCCTTTGCGAAGAGGTTGTACGCAAGCACCTGCAAAGCAATTCCATACTTGCCATCCTCCCTGCAGGACTGGATGTCGATGGATGGCAAATGGCGCAACCCCCAATGCGCAGGAAGAGCGCATTAATGTGCCAGCCAACCCACGTCACTATTGGCGCTGGCGCATGCACCTGACGCTGGAGCAACTGATGAAGGCGAAGCTTGAACCGAAAATAAGGTGCATGATAAGCACCGGAAGATAAGAAAGGATTCTTAGCAAAGTATTTTAGGCACGGATTATGAACAATCACGGATAATATTGAAAGCAACCGTGAT
>VOFK01001549.1_pt1 | contig 27976 bp, 31 predicted proteins | sample 5384121 | NCBI WGS metagenome assembly VOFK01 (sample SAMN12384730, study PRJNA508395) | human gut metagenome | isolation source: healthy gut J | host: Homo sapiens | reverse complement strand
AGACTCATAGCAGCCCATTTACCCAAACGAAATTGCATTGTAATATAGTCAAAACTGGAGTTTTGGCATTTTGCTTTATCGTACCGTTACTGAAGTTCGTATTTTGCAGGGAAATACCGCCGTCAAAAATAAAAGTAAGCGAATCGATCGCCGTATAGGATGCCGGATTAGCGAAATTCACCTGATATTTATCCCGTAATCCGTATGCAATACCACCCATGGCTTTTGCTATTACCTGAACCCTGGTCCCGCCACAATTGTCCGTATCCGTATCGTGTATAGGGAGAATTCGTATTATTTGAGCGATTGCCGCTCCGGACAACATCATAAGCAAAAGAACACCAAGAGTTTTGTCTATATCCTATCATTATTATAGTTCAAAATTCTATTTAATCCTTTCAATACTAAAAATCTGTCTGCAAAGATGATGATATTTTTTAAGTTTGTATCAAAAAAAAATCATCGCCGCCCGTTAAAAAAACCAAAAAGTTCAGGATATTTATGTTTCATCACCGTTATGTAACCCGAAATTTCATATTCCATACCTTTCAGCACTCCTTCGCGCATTGCCGTATCGGTATCGCTGCCCAACGGCAGGCGCCGTCCCCCCGAAGCACCAGCGGAAGCCTTCCTGTGAACTCATGGAGCGCCCTAAAGCGCATCTGCACGCCCGGCGAAATATTTCCGCCATGATAACGTCCGGCGGCATCTATAAATTCATAAGTAATGCAAGTCCCGGCATCTATAACCAGAATATCCCTTGCCGGGAACTGTTCGTATGCACCCACCACAGCCGCCATCCGGTCATATCCCAAAAGTTTCGGGCGTTTCGTAAAGATTCTCCACCGGAAGCAATGTTTTTTTTCATTTAGCCACAACAATGAAACGGGTAAACTTTTCAGTTGTGCCAACACCCGTTCATTCAAATCGATAACGGTAGCCACGATTGCCTTCTCGACAGCATATTTCGCACATATATCCGACAGACATTCAAGCGTTTGATTAGAATCATAGAGTATTTCTACAATATCCTTTATCTTTAAACACCGCTATCTTTGCAACGGTATTACCTATATCGATAATAAAGATTCATTCTGCATATATTTAAAGCGGCGCAAAGATAGCACTTTTTTCCTTTGTTCTACATGCATAAAAGGAAAAAAAGGTTCTCCTATGACAATTGCTGTTTTAAGATTTAAAAGTCTATCTTTTGTAACGAATTACAAGATACACTCTTGATTAAATCAATGATAATAAAAAAGACAAATGAAGTTATCTCCATCGGTTTTCCGTTCACTTATTTTTCTTTTCTTCAGCCTGTCCGTCGTCACTATGCAGGCACAAGAACCAAAAAGGAAAGTTATTCCGGACTCTATACGTATCAGTCTGTTGACATGTGCCTCGGGAGAAGAAATATATTCCCCTTTTCGGACATACGGCTATACGGTACGAAAACTATACCCGCGGCATTGACGCAGTATTCAATTACGGCATATTTAACTTCAATGCTCCCAACTTCATCCTTCGTTTTGCCTTGGGTGAAACGGACTACCAATTGGGAGTAACCGATTATGAACGCTTTGCCGCAGAATATTATTACCTGGAACGCGATGTCTGGCAGCAAGAGCTGAATCTCACTGTACAAGAGAAAGAAAAGTTGATTATGTTACTTGAAGAGAATTACCGCCCCGAAAACCGGATATATCGTTATAACTTCTTTTTACGACAACTGTGCCACACGTCCGCGCGATTTAATAGAAAAATCCATTGACGGTACGCTGCAATACGCAGATGACATGACAGACACTGATTCCGGCATTTCTTTCCGAGACCTGCTGCACAAATACAGCAAGAGGGCATCCCTGGTCGCGTTTCGGCATGGACTTATGTATGGGCAGCCAAGCCGACAGAACCATCAACCGCAGACTGATGATGTTTGTACCTTTCTATGTACAAAGAGTACTTCAACCAAGCCCGCATTGTAAACAAAGAAGGGAGAAGCACGCCCTTTGGTACTGAATGAAGAGAAAATAATAGTAACCGGCAACGAAGAAGCGGAACAGTCTTCCGATGGCTTCACCCCTATGCAGACCGCCCTGCTCCTTCTTATACTGACCGCAGCCCGCCACCATCTACGGCATACGCCGGAAGAAAACGCTTTGGGGAATCGATTTTGCGCTGTTCTTTGCCGCCGGAACGGCGGGATGTATTGGCATTCCTTGCCTTGTTCTCCCAACATCCTGCCGTCAGTCCCAATTATCTGCTGTTTGTGTTCCATCCGCTTCATCTTTTCTGCCTGCCTTGTATGCTGAACAGAGTGCGAAAAAGGAAAAGAAGCCGTTATATGCTGGCGAACTTTATTGTTTTAACACTTTTTTATATTGCTTTGGCTCGTAATACCGCAAAGATTTCCGTTAGCAGTGTTACCTTTGGCACTTTGTTTGCTGATACGTTCTGCAAGCAACCTAATTCTCACATACGATAAAGAAATAATGAAGAAAGGACTGATAACTTCCATACTCGCACTGACATTCGGCAGCCTGCAAGCCCAGCCACTGCCGCCATCTCCGAAACTGGTGGTGACGTTGACAATAGACCAACTGCGTACAGACTACATGGAAGCATTCTCGTCATTGTATGGAGAAAAGGGGTTTAAACGGCTGTTAAGGGAAGGGAAAGTATTCCGCCAGGCTGACTATTCTTTCAATGTCACCGACCGCGCTTCTGCCATTGCCGCTCTCTACACGGGTACCACACCGTCCATGAACGGCATCATAGCCGAACGTTGGTTTGACCCCAAAACCCCTGCGTCCGAAGAATTGTGTAGACGACTCGCTTTCATGGGTAACTATACCGACCAGAACACCGCCCCTACCCAACTGTTGACTTCCACTTTTGCCGACGAACTTAAAATAGCCACTAAAAACGCCGCACTGGTATATGCCATTGCCCCCTTTCGCGATGCTGCCGTCCTTTCGGCCGGACATAGCGGTAACGGCGCATTCTGGCTGAATCACCAAACCGGCAAATGGTGCGGCACAACCTATTACGGCGAGTATCCCTGGTGGCTGAGCCAATACAACGACGGGCAATCACCGACTTCCGCATCAAGGGAGATGGAGTGGAATCCTCTTCACCCCATCACAAGCTATACATTCCTGCCCGAATGGCGCACCATCCCTTTCAAGTATAGATTTGAAACAGAAAAAGGACAACAAGTACCGCCGGTTGATAACCAGCCCGCTCATCAACGATGAAGTGAACCGTGTGACAGAGGATTTGCTGGATAAAAGCAATATCGGCAAGGACGACATCACTGATTTGCTTGCAATCACTTATTATGCAGGCAACTACAATCACCGTAGCACGCAAGAGTGTGCCATGGAAATGCAAGACACCTACGCCCGCTTAGACCAAAGCATCGCCCGCTTGCTGGATATGCTGGAAAGCAAAGTAGGCCTGCAAAACGTACTGTTATGCATCGCGTCCACAGGATATGCCGACCCGGACGGAGCAGACATAGGCATCTACCGTATTCCCGGAGGAGAATTCCATCTGAACCGTTGCGCCACTTTGCTGAACATGTATCTGATGGCTACTACGGTGAAGGACAATATGTAGAAGGCTTTATAATCACACAGATATATCTCAATCATAAATTAATAGAGGAGAAGCAGTTGAATCTTGCCGAAATACAACAAAAGTCGGCAGAATTTCTGGTTGCAGTTCAGCGGAGTTAACAAAGTATATTCCGCCTACCAACTACTGCTGGGTTCCCTGGGCTCCGCAGATGGAGCACATACGCAACGGGTTCCACCGCCACCGCTCCGGCGACTTGATTATCGAAGTCTTGCCGGGCTGGACCGTTATGCAGGAAAACAGCAATGACAACCGCGTAGTACGCGCTGCCACCATAGCCACTCCCTCATTCTTCTTGGCAAAGGAATAAAGCCGGAAATTATCCGCATGCCGGTTGCCATAGACCGCGTTGCTCCCACCCTATCGAGTGCGATGCGCATCCGCGCCCCCAATGCGTGCACAGCCGCACCGCTCAATTAAGAACAAACTCCGCATTCTCCGTGGCAAGTCCTTAAAATAATCAGTGCAACTTTACATTATCTATTGCAAAATCAGTAACTTTGCACGCCATATAAACTTTAGTAAATAATAATAAAAAAACAAATACATAATGGGATTTAATGAATTTTTAAGCTCGATTTTCGGAAATAAGGCTACCCGTGACATGAAGGAAATAAAGCCGTGGGTAGACAAAGTAAAAGCCGCTTATCCGGAAATAGCCGCATTGGACAATGATGCCCTGCGTGCCAAAACCGAAACTGAAAAAAAGGCATACATCCGTAACTCGGCAGCGGAACAACGCTCCAAAGTGGAAGAACTGAAAGCAAGCGTTGAAAACACGGAACTGAGAAGAACGCGAAGAACTCTTTGCTCAAATGACAAACTGGAAAAAGAGATACTGGATATTTACGAAAAAGCATTGACGAGGATGCTGCCCGCTAGCTTTTTCCATCGTAAAGGAAACCGCCAAGCGTTTTTCCGAAAATGAAGAAATCGACGGTAACCGCTACGGAGTTCGACCGCCATCTGGCTGCTCCAAAGATTTCGTACGTATTGAAGGCGATAAAGCTATCTGGCAGAACCATTGGCTTGCCGGTGGTAACGATATGACATGGGGAATGGTGCACTATGATGTGCAGCTGTTTGGTGGTGTCGTTTTGCATAAGGGTAAGATTGCAGAAATGGCAACCGGTGAGGGTAAGACGTTGGTGGCTACTCTGCCGGTATTCCTGAATGCTTTGACCGGTAACGGTGTGCACGTGGTGACAGTCAATGATTATTTGTCAAAACGTGACTCGGAATGGATGGGACCACTTTATCAGTTCCACGGATTGAGTGTCGATTGTATCGATAAGCATCAGCCTAATTCTGACGCACGCCGCAGAGCATATATGGCCGATATTACCTTCGGTACGAACAATGAGTTTGGTTTTGACTATTTGCGTGACAATATGGCTGTCAGCCCGAAGGATTTGGTGCAGCGTAAACATAATTAGGCTATTGTCGATGAGGTCGACTCAGTTTTGATTGACGATGCGCGTACTCCGTTGATTATCTCCGGTCCTGTTCCAAAAGGTGAGGATCAATTGTTTGAACAACTCCGTCCATTGGTTGAACGTCTGTTTGAAGCTCAGAGAAAGCTGGCTACCCAATACCTTGCCGATGCCAAACGCTTGATTGCATCCGATGACAAGAAAGATCAGGAAGAAGGGTTCCTTGCTTTGTTCCGCAGTCATAAAGCGTTGCCTAAGAACAAGCCGTTGATTAAATTCTTGAGTGAACCGGGCATTAAGGCCGGTATGCTGAAGACCGAAGAAATCTATATGGAGCAGAACAACAAGCGTATGCCTGAAGCTACCGATCCTTTGTTCTTCGTAATCGATGAAAAGCAGAACAGTGTGGATTTGACAGACAAAGGTATTGATTTGATTACCGGAAATGCTGAAGATCCTACATTGTTTGTGTTGCCTGATATCACTTCTCAGTTGTCGGCTTTAGAAAACCAGACCGAACTGTCGGAAGAAGAGAAATTGGCCAAGAAGGATGAGTTGATGACTAATTATGCTATCAAATCGGAACGTGTACACACCATCAACCAGCTTTTGAAAGCATACGCCATGTTCGAAAAGGATGATGAGTATGTGGTGATTGACGGACAGGTGAAGATTGTAGACGAACAGACCGGTCGTATTATGGAAGGTCGTCGTTACTCAGATGGTTTGCATCAGGCTATCGAGGCTAAGGAAAGGGTGAAAGTGGAAGCGGCAACCCAGACTTTTGCCACTATTACTTTGCAGAACTATTTCCGTATGTACCACAAACTCTCGGGTATGACCGGTACAGCCGAAACGGAAGCTGGCGAATTTTGGGATATCTATAAATTGGATGTTGTTGTCATCCCGACCAATCGTCCGATAGCACGTAAAGATATGAACGACCGCGTTTACAAGACTAAGCGTGAAAAATATAAAGCTGTGATCGAAGAGATTGAAGAAGAAATGGTAAAGGCAGGACGTCCTGTTCTGGTAGGTACTACTTCTGTAGAAATCTCTGAAATGCTGAGCAAGATGCTTTCAATGCGTAAGATTGAGCACAATGTATTGAATGCAAAGTTGCACCAGAAGGAAGCCGACATCGTTGCTCAGGCAGGTCAGAAGAGTATCGTGACCATTGCAACCAATATGGCGGGTCGTGGTACCATATTAAGCTTAGTCCTGAAGTGAAAGCTGCGGGAGGTTTGGCTATTATCGGTACGGAACGTCACGAGAGCCGTCGTGTAGACCGCCAGTTGCGTGGTCGTGCAGGTCGTCAGGGAGACCCGGGATCTTCTGTATTCTTTGTCTCATTGGAAGACGACCTGATGCGTTTGTTCTCGTCAGACCGTATTGCCGGTGTCATGGACAGACTTGGATTCAAGGAAGGTGAAATGATTGAACACAAGATGATTTCCAATTCCATCGAGCGTGCTCAGAAGAAAGTAGAAGAAAACAACTTCGGTATCCGTAAACGTTTGCTTGAATATGATGACGTGATGAACAAGCAGCGTGTCGCTGTCTATACGAAGCGCCGCCATGCCTTGATGGGTGAACGTATCGGTATGGATATTGTGAATATGATTTGGGATCGTTGTGTGTATGCAGTCGAATTGGGCGATTATGATAATGTGAAGATGGAAATGTTGCAGATTTTGGCAATGGAGCCTCCTTTCACAGAAGAAGAATTCAATGCGAAGAAGCAGGAAGATTTGGCAGAACTGACTTTCGAGGCAGCAATGGCCAACTTCAAACGCAAGACAGAACGTATGGCACAGATTGCCAACCCTGTTATCAAACAAGTATTCGAATTGCAAGGACACATGTATGAAAATATTATGATTCCTATTACAGACGGTAAACGTTTGTATAATATTTCTGTTAACCTGAAAGCTGCTTATGAAACAGAAGGTAAGGAAATTGTGAAGTCATTCGAGAAAGCCATCCTGCTGCATACCATCGATGATGCCTGGAAGGAAAACTTGCGCGAACTTGACGAGTTGAAACATTCTGTGCAAAATGCAAGCTATGAGCAGAAAGATCCGTTGTTAATCTTTAAATTGGAATCAGTGAACCTGTTTGATAATATGGTCAATAAGATTAATAACAATACCATTTCCGTATTGACTCGCGGACAGATACCTGTACAGGAGCCTGAGCAAGTGCGTGAAGCAGCTCCCGAACCGGCAGCTCCCCGTCAGCAATATAGAGAGGAAAAGCGTGACTTAAGTGACCCCGATCAGCAGGCAGCAGCCGGTCACGATACTCGTGAAGTAAAGCGTGAGCCGGTACGTGCAGAAAAGACAGTAGGCCGTAATGACCTGTGTCCGTGCGGAAGTGGCAAGAAATATAAGAACTGCCACGGAAAAAATGACTGATAAATAGACAATTTCATAGAAACGTCTGAGCAGAATTTTCTGCTTAGACGTTTTTTTTTTATTCCTTTTTAACTAATAAGTTCCTGCAAATAGCTTATTTTTTGTCCTAACAAGTAATATTGGTCAGATATGAATAAAACGATTTCATTAATAGCGATAGTAACCGGTTTGGTTTTGACTTCATGCGGAAGTTTGCAAACGATTTCTTTTGAACAGTTGCAGGCTGCCGATGTCAGTTTTCCTGATGCAGTGCGGAATGTGGCTGTGGTGAACAACATGCCTGCCTATAAAGTGGGAGACAGTCATGATGTGATTAGTATGGAACTGAAAGGAGATGGCAAAACAGCTGCCGAAGCTTTGGCGGAGGAAATAGCGAATGCTAATTACTTTGAGCAAGTCATTATTTGCGACTCTGCTTTGCGCGGGCAGGATACCGAACTTCGTGAAGATGTGATGCTGACTCAGGATGAGGTACAGAAATTGGCTGCCGATTTGGGCGTTGATTTAATATTCTCTTTCGACAGATTGGATATTCACACCAAACGGGGAGCTTTATTCATAGATACATTTGACGGAGGTTTTTCGGTAGATGCTGTGGATGGCATTGTGGCTCCCCGTTATCAGAATATATATACCTTCTCGGGAGCGTCCTATGCTCAGTTTTAGTAAGCAAGATACTATTTCATGGGAAATTGAGCCTACTTTATCAGATAAAAAAATCGTAAAGGAGGCTTCGGAATACGCTGCTACCATGCCTGTCAATTATCTTCTTCCGCATTGGAGGGAGGTATCCCGTTTTTATTTTGACGGAGGCAATGTGAGGATGCGCGATGCCGGAGTGTATGTACGCGAGAATAATTGGGATAGTGCATTTGAGTTGTGGAAGCAGATATACGATAAGGGTAAAGGGCGCCAAAAAATGCGTGCAGCCTTTAATATAGGGCTATATTATGAAATGAAAGACAATCCTGCAACTGCTATAGAATGGGTGGAAAAAGCAGATAAACTGGCAAAAGCCGGTACGACAGAAGCTACTGTTATTGCTTTCTATTTATTGAAATTGAAGGAGCGTCAGGTCCAATTGCCTCAGTTAAACATACAAATGAATCGTTTCAAAGATAATTTTTAAGGAATAAATGTTGCAGGAAAGATTTTTTTTGTACTTTTGAATATAAATAATTAAATAAAATTGATTTTGGTATGAAACTCAGTGCACAGTCACATGCTTCTATTGTATCATCCCTTCAGGAAGCAATCGATAAATTTATTGCTGACGGAGAGAAAACAGTAGTTACCGATATTCATTTGCAGCCTAAACAGGATAGCGGTGAACTAGTATTATTTAATGATGATGACGAGGAATTGTCGCGTACCATAATCGAAGAGTGGGTGGATTATGATGGAGATGATTTTTATGCCATTGCCGAACGGATTCTGAGAGGAGAGCTCAATTGCTTGCAGGAATCTGGAAAGTTGGATAATCTTTGTATCATGAAGCCGTATTCTTTTGTGTTGGTAGATGAAGATAGAGAAACGGTAGCCGAACTTTTATTGGTGGATGATGAAGACACATTGTTATTAAACGATGAACTGCTTAAAGGATTAGACGAAGAACTGGATGCCTTTTTGAAAGATTTACTTGAGAAATAACCGATTATAAATGACGGGCATTCCTACTGACTGGTAATGAGAAAGTATGTTTCACACTTATCGGGAGGGTAATAATCTGTATTACAATAGCTTGGTGTGAAACGTAGGATGTGAATCTTACTTATCATAAGGAATAGTCCTAAAAAAACTCTTTCATCTTTTCAGAAAAGACCTTGGAGTTTTCCAAAAAGACCTTTGTATTTTCGGAAAACTCCAAGGTCTTTTTTCCTGTATAAAGAAATTCTTTCAGGAAGAATGCCGTTTGAAATACTGCTTCCTCATCCATCTGTCGAATAACAGAAATAAGAAAATAGTTATGGCAAACAAGAAGTAGAAAAAAGGAATCTGTATGTCGTGAGTTACCGAAGGAAGCATTGCTTGGATAAACTCTGTCAGGCTATCGCCCAAATAATAAATCCACTCCTGCGATGCCACTGGCCAGTAAGAGCAAGGAGGCGATAATGGTTGCCCATAATGTTCTTTGTTCTATTTTCTTTTCATGAAGTCGAGCGGCTTCTTCTACTTTCTGCATGGTGCGGAAAGTAAAGTTGGTGGACAGCCGAAACTGAGGTTGTTCCTTTATTGCCCTTTTCAATCCTTTATCTTTTAGTCCTTCGTTCATAGTTTTTCATTGGTTATAAGTACATACAATTTTTTGCGTATACGGTGCAATTTCACTTTTGTGTTGCTTTCTGTCATTCCCAGTATGAGAGCAATTTCGCTGACAGGCTTGTCTTCCATATAAAATAAAGTAATGACGGCCCGTTCGTCTGCATCAAGCTTTTTCATGGCTTTGTTCAGTTTGGCTATCTGTTCCTCGCTCTCATCATTCAGCGTATCATCTATTTGTTCGTCCGAAATGTTGGCAAGCAGCGTATCATCCATGTCAAATAAGTCGTATTTTTTCTTTCGTACGGCCGAAATTGCAGTATTGTAAGCGATGCGGTATATCCACGTCGAAAAGTTGCTTTCCGCTTTGAATGAAGATAAGTGCCGGAAGGCTTTGAGGAAGGTATCTTGTGTAAGCTCTTCTGCATCTTCCTGGCTGACAACGATACGAACAATCAAGGTAAATACCTGCTGACCGTATTTGTCCAGAAAATATTCATAGCGGGAAGTCTTTCCTTCCAATACATCTTGAATGATATGTGCTTCGTCGTATTCCATTTCACTTCTTTAGACGCATGCATATAGATAAGGTTACACTTTTTTGAAATAAAAAATATTTTTTGCCGTAAAGTTGTAACCTGACCGGAGATGCGGCGTCTAAAGGGTACAAAGGAACAAAATTAATAACTTAAATAGAAACGATTATGATGGATTTTATTATGGTGCCTACTATTCTGGCCATTATCACTTTGGGAATTTACAAGCTGTTTGAACTGTTTGTCTGCAAAAAGGAACGTTTGACTATTATTGAAAAGATGGGAGAGAAGTTTACTCCCGATATGCTGGAGCATAAGATTAACTTTTCTTCGACTGGAAACTTCTCTTTTTCGGCTTTGAAGTTGGGATGTTTGCTTACAGGAATGGGACTGGGAATGCTGGTCGGTTATGTGATTTGTGCCGCTACTATACCTGGTTATATTACCGGTGATAAACTTACTTACTATCAGAGCTCTATTCCTGAGCTTATTTATGGAGCCTGTGTCCTTTTGTTGGGAGGTGTAGGTTTATTGGTGGCTTTTGTCGTCGAAATGAACATGAATAAGAAATAAGAGCTAGGAACAGCACAACACAACACATTAAAAAAGGGAGTGTGTCAAAACCAAACCGACCTATCCCATCGTCAGCTGTAGGGGCAGGGTTTGCCTGCCCGAAGACACAAAGCAAACTGTTTTCGGGCGAGCGAACCTCGCCCCTACGAACTAAACGACAGCATCATCAACGTTTTGACACAACCCCTTTTTTAAAGGTTATTCTTTAACTTCTCGTTTTTAGACCGGAACAGAGTCACCTTGGGTTAGTATCCGAAAATCTCTTCCTGAGTAAGTTCCTCAATTGGAGCTATGGTTTTCAGTGCTTCCATGTCCAGCTCTTTCTTGTCACCCAATATGCAATAAGTATAGGTGCGGTCTTTCATCCATTTCTTTTGGAAATCGATAACGTCTTGCAGAGTCATTTTCTGTACATCATTGTACTGTTTGATGCGTTTGTCGACGTTCATACCCATATCTTGAGCATAAATGTATGACCAAAGGATATTATCCTTGATAATGCGGTCGGTGCGCAGACGGGAAATGATACCTTCTTTTGCCAGTTTGAAAGCAGCTTCCGATTCCGGCATATTATTGATGATATCATTGAAAGTCTTGATGGCATCCATCATCTTGTCATTCTGGGTAGCTATCTGGGTTTGCACGGTATATGGATAGATGACTTTGCCACCTGTCACGATTCCTGCCCATGCCGAATAAGCCAAACCGCGTGATTCGCGCATCTCCTGGAAGACAATGGAGTTCATGCCGCCACCGAAGTATTCATTGTACAAACTACGGATAGGTTCAACTTCCGGGTTAAATTTTTCCCCGCGATTGGAATACTGTACCATATAAATCTGTTTTGCTTCGTATGGAGCAATCAACACCTTATTGGAAGGAGTGGGTTGCATCACAAATTTCTTGCCGGCAGGAATATCTTGTAGCTGTGCAGGAACTTTATGATATTTATTCAATACGTCGGTCAACTCTTGTTCTGAACTGGGCCCATAATACATGATGCGATGTTTGAACGAAGTCAGTTTATGGATGCGGTCGGTCAGTTCCGATGGATTCATATTTTGCAATTCTTCTGTAGACAACAAATTGCGTGTGGCTGATTCTTTACCATAAACAGCGTATGTCAGCAGGCGTATGAAGTTTTGCATTTGGTTTAATTTGGCATCCGTGCGTGACTTCAGGATGTTCTTCACCATATTGTCGTAAGCCGTCTTGTCGGGTTGTGCGTCAGCCAATATCTTCTCGAATAATTCGATAGCCTGAGGAAGATTTTCGTTCAATCCTGAAAGAGTGATATAAGTGCGGTCGTCACCCGGAGACACATTGAATGAACAAGCCAAGCCATAGAACTTACTGTTTAATTGTTCCAGTGTCATATCCGAAGTGCCGAGGAATCTCAGATATTGTGCTGCTGTTCCCAGTTTCTTATCATTATTGTTACCCATTTCGAATATATAGCGCAGATAGAATAAGTCATTGGTGGTGTTCTGTTTGTAAAGAACAGGAACATCCTTGTTCCACGCGAACTGATCCATATCTTTGTTGTAATCGATAAACACAGGTTCTATCGGTTGCACTTTGCTTCCTTGCACTTCTTTCAGGAAATTGCTGGCAGCATCGCGGTTCATGACAATAGGAGTGATTTCCGGCTTAGAGATTTTCTTTTCGTTCGGGTCTTTTCCTGTTTTTTTATAGATAATGGCATAATTACTGTCTGTGAAGTACTTGTTGGCAAAGGCAACAATGTCGGCTTTGGTCAGTTTTGACATGCGTTCCAGTGCGGTCACTTCGTCTGCCCAGTCGGTTCCGTTCACAAAGGACTGAACAAACATATCGGCACGAATGCTATTGTATTCCAGTTGCTGTATCTGGTATTTCTTGAAGTTATTGATGTTGGCTTGCAACATATTTTCATCAAAGTCACCGGATTTCAGTTTGGCTATTTCGCCCAAGAACAAATCCTTCACTTCGTCCAGGGTCTGTCCTTCTTTGGTACGTCCCTGCATGATGAAAGCACAGTAGTCCGACAAATTATAAACATAAGCATAGGCTCCCAATACTTTTTGTTGCTGGTTGAGGTTGATGTCCATCAGACCGGCTTTGCCGTTGTTCATAATCTGGCTGACAATTTGCAGTGTTTCATATTCTTTTGCTTGCCGAACCGGGGAATCTCCATGCCAATGTCACAGATTCGGCATCGGGACCGAGCACTTCGCGTACTATGGGCTCGGTAATCGGTGTTTCCGGTTTGACGGTCAGCTTCGGCAGATTGGGGTTAGGCTTCATATCGCCGAAGTACTTGTCGATGGTGGCAATCATTTCATCAGGATTGAAATCACCCGACAGACAGATGGCCATATTGTTGGGCACATACCAAGTTTTATAATAATTCTTGATGTTGGTGATGGAAGGATTCTTTAAGTCATCTTGTGTACCTAGCACGGTCTGTGTGCCATATGGATGGTGTGGGAAGAGTGCTGCCAACATGGTTTCGCTCACCTTGCGGGGATCTTGTGTGAGAGACATGTTCTTTTCTTCGTAAACTGTTTCAAGCTCGGTATGGAAACCGCGTATAATGCTGTTCTTGAAACGGTCAGCCTGTATCTTTGCCCAATTCTCTACCTGATTGGAAGGAATGTCTTCGGTGTAGCAAGTTACATCGAAGCTGGTATATGCATTGGTTCCGTTGGCTCCGATGGCTGCCATCAGTTTGTCATATTCATTGGGAATGGCATATTTTGAAGCTTCGTATGACAGACTGTCGATAACATGATAGATGGCTTTGCGCTGAGCTTCATCCGTTGTTTTTGCGATACACTTCAAATTGTTGTTCAATCCGGTCGAGCAACGGACGTTCTGCTTCATAGTTCTGTGTACCGAAGTGTGTGGTTCCTTTAAACATCAGGTGTTCAAAGTAGTGTGCCAAACCGGTGGTTTCCGCCGGGTCATTCTTTCCGCCCACGCGTACGGCAATGTAGGTTTGGATACGCGGAGTCTCTTTGTTTACGGTCATATAGACCTTCAGTCCATTATCCAATGTGTAGATACGTGCTTTTAACGGGTCATTGGGGACTGTGGTGTAGCGATATAGTCCTTGGGAGCGGCGCTACTGATACTTGCCGAAAACAGAAGAAACAACGACAAGCATGCAAGTTTTGTCAGTTTGTTCATAAGTATTTAATTTAAAGTGATTGTAACAAAGGTAAGAATAAGTTTGTGATATTTTCTTTTTGAAATGATTTATTAACAGATAAATTAAAAAAAGAGAGGTGCGACTCCGAAGAGTGCACCTCCCTATTTTAAACAGTTTGCTCTGCCGTTTATTTTTTCAGAGCGGCTATGCTTTCCTTCAATGAAGCAATCTTGCTTTCGGCATCAGCCTGCTTTTTGCGTTCCATGTCGATGACATTTGCCGGAGCCTTGCTGACGAACTTTTCGTTGCTCAGCTTCTTCAATACGCTTTGCAGGAAACCTTCCTGATATTTAAGGTCGGCTTCCAGTTTGGCCAATTCTTCTTCTACATTAATCATGCCTCCCAGCGGAATGAAGTATTCTGTGGTTCCCACCATGAATGAAGCAGCGCCTTCGGGCTTCTCATTGACAATGCTGACGGTGGTCAGGTTACCCATTTTCTTCACGACTTCGGCATAAGACATAAGGAATGTATTTTCACCCATTACCTGCATTTCCAATGCTTCTTTTTGAGCAATGTTCTTTTGCAGGCGGATGTTACGGATGCCTGAGATGACTTCCTTTAACTGGTCGAATGTATTGCACAATTGAATGCTCTGCTCCGGATTTCTGTCTGCGTATGATTCCATTTGTGCAGTCATGATGCTTTCACCTTCCTTGCGGTCGTAAATATGTTGCCACAACTCTTCGGTGATGAACGGCATGAACGGATGAAGTTGTCTCAACAATACATCGAAGAAGTGTAACGTCGCTTCATAGGTCTTTTTGTCAATCGGTTGTCCGTAAGCCGGCTTAATCATTTCGAGATACCAGCTTGAGAATTCGTCCCAGAACAGTTTGTACACCGCCATCAGTGCTTCGCTCAGACGGTATTTGCTGAACAAATCGTCTATTTCGGCAGATACCTTGACGAGCAGACTGTCGAACCATCTGGTTGCCAGTTGTGCATATTCGGGCTGCTCGATGTCGGCTACTTCCCATCCTTTTACCAAGCGGAATGCATTCCATATTTTATTGTTGAAGTTACGTCCCTGTTCGCAAAGTGTATCATCAAATAAAATATCATTTCCGGCAGGAGCAGACAACATCATACCCATACGCACACCGTCGGCACCATATCTTTCAATTAAGTCCAACGGGTCGGGTGAGTTACCCAATGACTTGGACATCTTGCGTCCCAGCTTGTCACGAACGATACCGGTGAAGTAAACATTCTTAAACGGCATGTCGCCTTTGTATTCGTAGCCTGCCATAATCATTCGGGCTACCCAGAAGAAGATAATATCCGGACCGGTCACCAAATCGCTGGTGGGATAGTAGTAGTTGATTTCTTCGTTGTTCGGATCATTGATGCCGTTAAACAGCGAGATAGGCCACAACCATGAAGAGAACCAAGTGTCCAGACAATCTTCATCCTGACGTAGGTCTTCCGCTTTCAGGTTGGCGTCGCCGGTTTTTTCCTGAGCCAGTTTCACGGCTTCTTCGGTCGTTTTCGGCTACCACATAGCCGCCTTGAGGCAGGAAGTAGGCCGGGATGCGGTGTCCCCACCACAATTGGCGGCTGATACACCAGTCCTTGATGTTTTCCAACCAGTTCTTGTATGTGTTTTTATACTTGGCAGGATAGAATTTCAGTTCATCGTTCATCACCGGCGGCAATGCCATATCAGCAAAGTGCTGCATCTTGAGGAACCATTGCATAGACAGTTTCGGCTCGATGGCTACATTGGTGCGCTCTGAGAATCCGACCTTGTTGGTATAGCTTCTACCTTTTCCATCAGACCGGCTTCCTGCAAGTCCTTTTCGATTTGAGCGCGGACATCAAAACGGTCCATGCCTACATATAGTCCGGCAGCTTCGCTCAGCGTTCCGTTATCATTGAAGATATCGATACTGGGCAGGTTGTACTTTTCTCCCAGCATATAGTCGTTCACATCGTGTGCGGGAGTAACTTTCAAGCATCCTGTACCAAACTCAATGTCTACATAATCGTCTTCAATGACCGGAATTACACGGCCTACCAACGGAACAATCACTTTTTTGCCGCTCAGCCAACGGTTCTTCACGTCGTTGGGGTTGATACACATGGCGGTATCTCCCATGATGGTTTCGGGACGGGTGGTTGCTACTACGGCATATCGTCTGCCTTGTTCGTCACGGTGAACAACTTCGCCTTCGGCTCCGGTTTCGCCCGACATGTCGTCATCGGCTACATAATATCTCAGGTAATACAGTTTGCTGTGCTCTTCCTTATATATCACTTCTTCATCGCTGAGGGCGGTCAGTGCCTTCGGGTCCCAGTTTACCATACGCACGCCGCGATAAATCAACCCTTTGTTGTAAAGGTCGACAAACACCTTGATAACGCTTTTGCTGCGTTCTTCGTCCATGGTGAAGGCTGTGCGGTCCCAGTCACACGATGCACCCAGCTTGCGGAGCTGTTTCAGGATGATGCCTCCGTGCTCGTCAGTCCAGTCCCAAGCGTGTTTCAGAAACTCATCGCGGGTGAGGTCGGTTTTTTTAATGCCTTGTTGAGCCAGTTTGTTCACCACTTTGGCTTCGGTGGCGATGGAAGCATGGTCTGTTCCCGGCACCCAGCAGGCATTCTTTTTCCTTCCATGCGTGCACGGCGTACCAATATATCCTGAATGGTATTGTTTAGCATGTGTCCCATGTGGAGCACTCCCGTTACGTTAGGGGGCGGAATGACGACTGTGTAAGGTTCACGTCCGTCGGGTTTTGAACTAAAGAGTTTGTTGTCCAGCCAATACTGGTACCATTTTCCCTCCACGTCAGCGGGATTGTACTTACTTGCTAATTCCATTTTTATATTCTGTTTATTTAATTGATTATCGCATAATTGACTGCAAAATTAATAAAAAAGTCGTTGGAATATTATGTACTTTTGCATCACAAAATGATTTTTAGATAAATAGATTATGCATACAAGAAAAGAACAGATGGAAGCGTTCGGACGCTTTCTGGATATTTTGGACGAGTTGCGGGAGAAATGCCCGTGGGACCGCAAGCAGACGAATGAGAGCCTCCGCCCCAATACAATCGAAGAAACTTACGAACTGTGTGATGCCTTGATGAAGGATGACAAGAAAGATATCTGCAAAGAATTGGGCGATGTGTTGCTGCATGTGGCTTTCTATGCCAAGATAGGCAGCGAGACCGGTGATTTTGATATAAAAGATGTGTGTGACCGTCTTTGTGAAAAGCTGATTTTCCGTCATCCGCATGTCTTTGGTGAGGTAAAAGCCGATACAGCCGAAAAGGTGACTGAGAACTGGGAACAATTGAAGATGAAGGAGAAAGACGGTAATAAGATGGTGCTGAGCGGTGTTCCTTCCGCGCTGCCTTCATTGATTAAGGCTTACCGCATTCAGGACAAGGCTCGTAATGTGGGATTCGACTGGGAAGAGCGTTCGCAAGTCTGGAGTAAGGTGAAAGAAGAGATAGGCGAGTTTGAAGCGGAAGTGGAGAATATGGATAAGGAGAAGGCGGAGGCGGAGTTTGGTGATGTGATGTTCAGCCTGATTAATGCTGCCCGTCTGTATAAGATTAACCCGGATAATGCGTTGGAACATACGAATCAAAAGTTCATTCGTCGCTTTAATTATCTGGAAGAGCATACCATCAAGCAAGGTAAAGAGCTGAAGAATATGACGTTGGAGGAAATGGATGCCATTTGGAATGAAGCGAAAAGTAAAGGATTATAACTCGTTTTTTCTCTTCGAAAATCATCGTTGGAGGTATGGATTTACACGTACGTACGCGTGAGGCGATACATACGTATGTGTGAGAGCGATACGTACGTATGCGTAGCCCTATACATACGTACGTATAATGCCACACGTACTAACGTGTGATTTTTTGCATGCCGGGCATCTTTTTCAATGGTTTCATCCTCATGTTTTTTACTTCAAGGAATGCCGGCCGGCGCAATCTGCACATAATCCTTTCAATACATAATTGACCGAGTTGACCGTGAATCCCTGTGGAAGTGTAACCATAGGAATATGAATGCTTTTCAGGCAAAAGGTGCGATGGCACTTTTCACAATAAAAGTGGGTATGGAGGTCGTCTACTTCACAATTACAGTCATTGCTGCAAACAGCATATTTCAGAGAGCCCGAACCGTCGTCTATGGCATGGATGAGATGGTGTGTCAGGAATAGGGTAATAGTGCGATAGATGGTAGATTTGTCTACGGTATCTAAATCGTTTTCCAAATCCAATAAGGAAAAAGCTTCTTTGTGCTGCATCATTGTTCTCAGAATCAAAAGCCGTATGGCGGTTGGCTTTATTTCCCGTAGCGCTAATTTCTTTAAATATAGTTTTTCGTCCATCATAGTGTTTTTATTGATGAAACAAAGATAGCAAAAATAAGATGCAACTAATTTGCAAATTATGTATTATCTTTACCTCGTTATTTATATAAAGCGATATGAAAAGACAATTTTTTACTCTATTGGCCGGTCTTTTGTGTCTGTCAGGAAGTGTGGCGCAGGCGGCAAAAGTGGATACGCTGTCTGTGCGCAGCAATGCTATGAACAAGAATGTAACAGTGTTGACGGTACGTCCCGATAAGGCAGTGGGCGGAGAGAGGTGTCCGGTAATTTACTTGTTGCATGGGCACGGTGGAAATGCTTTTTACATGGATGACGATAAAACCTGATTTACCTCAAATAGCCGACCGGGAAGGTATCATCTTTGTGTGTCCTGATGGTAAAAACAGTTGGTATTGGGATAGTCCTCGTAATAAGGATTATCGGTATGAGAGTTTTGTTGCCAAAGAATTGGTGGAATATATAGATAAGAACTTTGCCACAAAAGCCGATAGAAGCGGACGAGTCATCACAGGATTGAGTATGGGTGGTCATGGAGGAATGTGGCTCTCCATCCGCCATCAAGATATTTTTGGCGGAGGGGGCAGCATGAGTGGCGGACTGGATATCCGTCCGTTTCCCGATAGTTGGAACATGAAGGCCCGGCTCGGTGAATATGCTTCTAATAAAGAAGTATGGGATAATCATACCGTTATCAATCAGTTGGATAGACTGAAAGATGGCAGCTTGGCCATTATTATCGACTGTGGTGCGGATGATTTCTTTTTGCAGGTAAACAAGGCTGCTCACGAAGCATTATTGAAGCGGGGAATCGGGCATGACTTTATCATACGGCCCGGAGCGCATAATCCCCGATATTGGAATAACGCGATAGACTATCAGGTTTTGTTTTTCAAGAAATTCTTTAATAAATCAAAATAAGAGATGGATAAGATTGTTTTTATCACAGGAGCTTCCAGCGGTATCGGTGCCGGATGCGCCCGTAAGTTTGCTTCACAGGGGGCAAGCTTGATTTTAAATGCCCGTAATGAAGAGAAATTGTCAGCACTGAAAGAGGAGTTGGAGCAGCAGTATGGAGCTAGAGTATGCTTGCTTCCTTTTGATGTGCGCGACCGTAAAACGGCGGCTGAGGCGTTGGCTTCATTACCCGATGAATGGAAAGCGATTGATATTCTGATTAATAATGCCGGATTGGTTATCGGAGTAGATAAAGAACATGAGGGTAATTTGGATGAATGGGACATCGTGATTGATACGAATATCAAGTCATTATTGGCTATGACCAGGCTGGTAGTGCCCGGCATGGTGGCACGCGGCAGGGGGCATATCATCAATATCGGTTCGATAGCAGGAGACGCTGCTTATGCGGGAGGCAGTGTTTACTGTGCAACAAAGGCGGCCGTGAAAGCACTGTCCGATGGTTTGCGTATTGATTTGGTAGATACTCCGTTGCGAGTGACTAATATTAAACCGGGATTGGTCGAAACTAATTTTTCGGTAGTCCGTTTTCGTGGTGATAAAGATAAGGCAGATAATGTATATAAAGGTATTCGTCCATTGACCGGTGACGATATTGCAGAAACTGTTTATTTTGCAGCTTCGGTTCCCGAGTATATGCAGATTGCCGAAATGTTGGTGATGCCTACTTATCAGGCTACCGGAACCATTGTTTCCCGCAATTAATCACAAAAAGTTAAGATACGAATTATTTCTATCAGAAAGGCGGCTCCTGCAAAAAGAAGCCGCCTTTGTTCATTCTCGTTTACCTTTTTACCTTAAAAATAAATTATAATTCGATAATAAGGGATTGGCGAGCACCTACGGTCATATTCCGTGTGAGGTCAATCTTTTTGCCACTGACAAGTTCTTTTCCGCTTTTTGAGTCGTTAGTCATCATACGATAGTATTTGTTGGCTACTACTTGTTCAGTGTTTGTACTGTTTAGGACAATGAGTTCAGTTTTCCCAGAATTAGTACGTGCGTACATGTATATTCCGTGTTGGGGAATGTGGTACTTAACTGTTTTCTTTTCCATCTTCTTTTAATTTAGTTTGGTTTTACGGCGGCAAATTTATATGTTTTTCAGCATACTTTATGTAACTAATCGTTCAAAATTCACAATAAATCATTCATTTCTTAATCTATGTCAATAAAAAATCCTCTTCCACCCATAGGTAGAAGAGGATTTCCTATATTGTATTTCAATGAATTACATCAAGAATCCAAGTAAAATACCTGCTGCTACGGCAGAACCGATTACACCGGCCACGTTAGGTCCCCATGGCGTGCATTAGCAGGTAGTTGGTAGGATCGTATTCCAAACCGATAACCTGAGAGATACGTGCCGAGTCGGGAACGGCAGATACACCGGCATTACCGATAAGCGGATTAATCTTATTATCCTTGCCCAGTACCAGATTGAATATCTTCACGAAGATAACACCTGAAGCAGTGGCAATGATGAATGACAATGCACCCAGTGCGAAAATCAGGATAGAGTCAAGAGTAAGGAACTCTGAAGCCTGAGTGGAAGCACCTACTGTCAATCCCAGCAAGATGGTGATGGTGTCAATCAGCGGACCGCGGGCAGTTTCTGCCAAACGACGGGTTACACCGCTTTCTTTCAATAAGTTACCGAAGAAAAGCATACCCAACAAAGGCAGGCCGGACGGAACCAGGAAACAGGTAAGTAACAAACCGATGATAGGGAACATTACTTTTTCTGTATGAGACACGGCACGCGGTGGTTTCATACGAATCAAACGTTCGTGCTTGGTAGTGAGCAGACGCATGATAGGTGGCTGGATGACCGGTACCAACGCCATATACGAATAGGCTGATACCGCAATCGCCCCCATCAGGTTAGGCGCCAGTTTGGATGAAAGGAAGATGGCAGTCGGACCGTCCGCACCACCGATGATACCGATAGCACCAGCTTGCATCGGATCGAAGCCCATGGCCAACGCAATCATGTATGCACCAAAGATACCAAACTGTGCGGCAGCACCAATCAACATCAGCTTGGGATTGGAAATCAATGCCGAGAAGTCGGTCATTGCACCGATACCGAGGAAGATGAGCGGCGGATACCATCCCGAAGTAACTCCTTGATACAGAATGTTGAGTACAGACCCTTCTTCATAGATACCGACTTTAAGTCCGGCTTCCATGTTGAAAGGAATATTACCGATTAAGATACCGAAACCGATAGGAATCAGCAGCATCGGCTCAAATTCCTTGGCTACTGCCAAGTATATAAATAACAAGCCGAAAAAGATCATGACGATATGGCCGAACGTAGCGTTGGCAAATCCCGTATAGGTCCAGAAATCGGCAAGGTTATTTCCAATAAAATTAATAAATTCTCCCATATTATTCAATAATTACGAGGTCAGTACCTTCGAGAACGGATTCTCCTTTGCTCACGTTGATAGCGGTAATTTTACCGTCTTTGTCAGCATTGATGTTGTTTTCCATCTTCATGGCTTCAAGGATAATGATGGTTTGTCCTTTCTTCACCGCATCGCCGACATTCACTTTAATGTCGAGGATAACACCCGGAAGCGGAGATTTAACGCCCGATTTTCCGGAGGAAGGAAGCAGCCGGTTTAACAACTGTCGTGGTAGGAGCAGCCGGTGTTGTAGCTACAGGGCGGACTACAGGTTTTACAACGGCTTTAGGAGCCTTTTCCATTTCAACTTTGTAAGGAGTGCCATTTACTTCAACATGGGCGATATTGTCTTCTATATCTCCAATGGCTACCTTATATACATTACCATTGATTTTATATTTATATTCTTTCATCGTTTAATCTTTTTATTTGGTGATTTACTTTTTGTGGGGAGTTTCGCGCAAGGTGTAAATCTTAGAACTCCATGGTGAATAACTGCGTTTGACACGGGTGATGGTAAGAACAGTTTCTTCCACATCGTGTACATCGCTTTGCATTTCGTGCATTGCCATGGCAATAGCAGCAAAAACTTCACCCGGAGCTTCACCCAGTTTCTTTTCTTTAGCTTCCTTTTTATCTGTGATTCCTTTTACTTTCATTGCATTGCGCTTTGCTGAGGCTGACAGAAGCTTTTCCAATTAATTTAAAAGAAATAAAGAGTAACAGTAAACCAAAGAATACTACACTCATAGCAGAAATAGCCATACCGATGCCGATACCGTCATGTTCTTCGAATTTTTCCATCTTTGCATGACTGTTGATGGTCTTGTTGTTTGTACTTGGAGTGACATATTTTTCGGGACTTCCGCCTTTTACTTCCCATTCTTCGGCAGCGTCACTGACGCGTGCGTATGATTGGTTCACACTCAATACACCGGCAGGTACTACAATCTGATCAAGTAACTTTTTCCCTGAATCATAAAGACCGATCCAATTCTCTGTTGCGGCATTCAGTGTAAAGTTAGTGTGGAAAGTACCCCGGTTGGGTTCACCGTCAGCCCAGAACAAAGCATGTTGGCGAGGTTTAACCAATGTCATGACATCACCTTTAGGGATGAAATAGGTGGCAGTGTCACCCGGCTGGTTACTGACTTTCAGCAAGCAACCGGCAAGGTCTGCGCTGCCAAATGACCTGTTGAATATTTCAATCCATGCGCTATGTACCCCATAGTCGTCCTGAAAGTTGCTTTCATTTTCAATCAGCACCTCATTCAGCAACAGCTTACTGTTTGATTTTCGTTCTCCACAAGAACTTAATCCCACCATCAGCAGCAGAGAAAGGAATATTCCGATTTTAGTTTTATTCATAATCGTTCTTGTTTTAATGTAAAAAGCCTGATTACAATGGAATATTTCCATGCTTCTTAGCCGGGTTAGTTAATTTCTTAGTCTGCAACTGCTGTAAAGCACGAATGATGCGGAAACGTGTGTTGCGCGGTTCAATCACGTCATCAATGTAACCATATTTAGCTGCATTATAAGGATTAGCAAACAGTTTGGTATATTCAGCTTCTTTTTCTGCCAGGAATTGGGCGGGATTTTCCTGATCTTTTGCTTCGCGTGCAAACAATACTTCTACTGCGCCTGCACCACCCATTACTGCAATTTCGGCTGTGGGCCATGCATAGTTCATGTCACCGCGAAGTTGCTTACAGCTCATTACAATGTGAGAACCGCCGTATGATTTACGCAACGTAATAGTTACCTTGGGCACAGTAGCTTCGCCGTAAGCATACAGCAACTTGGCACCATGTAAGATAACGCCATTGTATTCTTGTCCTGTACCCGGAAGGAAGCCCGGAACGTCTACCAGTGATACAATGGGAATATTGAAGGCATCGCAGAAACGAACGAAACGTGCGCCCTTGCGAGAAAGCGTTGCTGTCAAGTACCCCTGCCAGGTATTTCGGCTGATTGGCAACAATACCTACAGACTGACCGTTGAAACGGGCAAAGCCGATGATAATGTTTTTTTGGCATAATGAGGGTTGAATTTCAAGAAATTCGCCATTGTCCACGATAGCACTGATTACTTCGTACATATCGTAAGGTTTGTTGGGGCTGTCGGGAATAATCTCGTTCAAGGAATCTTCCAAGCGATCGATTGGGTCTGTACAGTCTGCATAAGGAGCTTCTTCAAGATTGTTTTGCGGAATATAACTCAATAATTTGCGAATCAGGGCCAAACCTTCTTCCTCTGTCTGAGCAGTAAAGTGAGTTACACCGGATTTAGTAGAGTGTACACTTGCACCCCCTAAGTTTTCCTGGCTTACATCTTCTCCTGTTACGGTCTTTACAACTTTCGGACCGGTCAGGAACATATAAGTGCCTTCCATCATCAGTGTGAAGTCTGTCAAAGCGGGAGAATAAACAGCACCACCGGCACACGGACCGAAGATACCCGAAATTTGAGGAATAACACCTGATGCCATGATATTACGCTGGAATATTTCAGCATAACCGGCAAGTGCATTGATACCTTCCTGAATACGTGCACCACCCGAGTCGTTGATACCGATGACCGGAGCACCCATTTTCATGGCTTGGTCCATAATTTTACATATTTTCATAGACATTGTTTCTGACAAAGAACCGGCAGAAACAGTAAAGTCCTGAGCGAATATATAAACTAAACGTCCTTCGATGGTACCGCAACCGGTAACTACACCGTCACCCGGATAATGCTTCTTTTCCATACCGAAGTTGGTGCATCTGTGTTCAACGAACATGTCCATTTCTTCGAAGCTTCCTTCGTCTAATAACATTGCAATACGTTCGCGGGCTGTATATTTTCCTTTTTCGTGCTGTTTGGCAATCGCTTTTTCACCACCGCCGAGACGTGCTGTTGCGCGGCGTTCGATAAGCTCTTTAATTTTTTCAAGTTGATTACTCATCTTTGTTTTACTGATTAAGTTATTATTTGAGGAGAGTATTGTTATTCCTAATCTGCGGTTATCACACCGATTAGGGTTTCTCACAAAGTTCTGTTAACACACCAAGCGTTGACTTTGGATGTAAAAAGGCAATGTTCAAGCCTTCTGCACCTTTGCGCGGCGCCTTGTCAATCAAACGTATACCTGTGGCTTCAGCTTCAGCCAAAGCATTGGCAACACCGTCTTCTACTGCGAAAGCCAGGTGATGCATGCCACCGTTGCCATTGTTTTTTTCAATGAACTTTGCAATAGTACTTTCGGGACTGGTTGGTTCCAGCAACTCTATTTTGACGTCACCTACTTTCAGGAAAGCAGTTCTTACCTTTTGGTCTTCTACAGTTTCGATGTTGTAACATTTCAGGCCTAATACGTTTTCATAATACGGTAGGGCTTCTTCGATGCTCTTTACAGCGATACCCAAATGTTCGATGTGTGAGATTTTCATGATCTTATAATTTAAATGTTTGGTATAATTCTAATGTTTTTCAGATAAAACTGCACAAAGAAAGTAAATTCGGGCTAAATAAAGAAATATTTCTTCAATTTTATTTCTTTTGGAAGGGATGCTTCATAGCAGGTTAAGCAAAAAGTAAGTCTTAATTGTTTTGCAGCTAAATATACATGCGGCATAAAAGGTTGTTTAACCACTTCCAACGGAAGCGGAACCAGCGGCGGGTACTACTTTGTTTGCCACCGAAGCGGAGGATGAATTCACGGTAACCGTGCTTCTTGAATGGGAGTCCGGCATCCATAAACTCAAAATGTTCATATCCTTCTTCCCGGCATAGGTGAGGGCAGCCCAAACTGCTAATACACCGGGATATAAAAAGGCGTATGTCTTGCGCATGCCTCCTGAAAACCAAAGATATGCATTGCCATTAGAAAATACGCAAACCGATCCTCCGATAATTTTATCTTTGTATTTGACCAAAAAGATTTTTGCCATTTCTTTGTCGGGGCGTTGCCATGTCAAAAGACGGAAAAAGTTAAGATCGGGAAAGTGTTTTCTTACTTGAGAAGAGTAGGCTTTCTTCAGCATTTTGGAGAAGAGTGTGATATCTTTATCATTGTCTGCCACTTCTATATAAGCCCCGTTCTTTAAAGCCTTGTTTATTTGTCTTTTACGGAGACACTCAGTCGCTCAACGGAGTCGGCTATGTAGCGAATTGTATACTCTTAACCAGTTGATGGGGGAAATATTTTTTTTCCTGAATGCTTTGTAGCCAAATAGCGGGTTGTCTAAATTGCGAAACTCTATCAGAAAAGATTTTTGCAATACTTCATGGGTAAGATGTTCTAATATATAGCTGAAGAGGTTCTTCCCGATTCTGATTTCATCAAAATATTCTCCATTGCCATATATTTCACAACGCTTGATGATGGAAGGTGGGAAAAGGCGTACGCTTTTTCGGATGACGGCAAGTAGTTTGGCTACCGGGCGTTCTTCTAAATGGCTACGATAAGCAAAGGTTCGTATCCCCGGGTCATTTCAAAGACATGAAATAGCTCCGTAGAATTGAAAATGTTTGTTCCCGGCAGATGGGAATGGAATTTCCTTTGCGATATGTACTTAATCTGACAGGCATCTCTAATTGCAAATTTATTATTTTTTGTTTAGCAATCCATATTCTAATTGTATATTTGTGCAGAAAAATAAATTAACTGAAAAGATTATGGAACAATTTAGTGACTTAATAAAGAACAGACGCAGCATGCGTAAGTTCACGGATCAGAGTTGAATCAGGAAGAGGTAGTTGCTTTGTTGAAGGCTGCTTTGATGGCTCCATCTTCAAACGTAGCAATTGCTGGCAGTTTATTGTGGTAGATGATAAAAATATGTTGGAAAAACTTTCCCATTGTAAGGAGATGGGGGCTGCTTTCCTAGCGGATGCTGCATGGCTGGTATCGTAATGGCTGATCCGTTGGCTGAAGTGATGTCTGGATTGAAAGATGCGTCAATTGCTTCCCATGTGATCCGTTGCAGGCAGAAGATTTGGGGTTGGGAAGTTGTTGGATACAGGTGCGTGAACGTTTTACCGCTACCGGGATGCCCTCGGTGAATACGTGCATACGTTGCTTGATATTCCGTTGCAGTTGCAGGTGGTTTCCATTATAGCGGTAGTGCATAAGGGTATGGAACGCAAGCCTTTTAATGAGGAGCATTTACAATGGGAGAAAATTCACATTAATAAATATGGAGGCAAGTAAACGTGGCTGCTGTCAATCATAAGGATACGTATAAAACTTCTGCGGTGTTTCTCATTGTGATGGGATGCTTTATCTGATCGATAAGTTTATAGGGATTTGCTTCACACGGGTTGCCATGGGTTATGCAGAAAGACAATCTGTTACTGTATGCAGCTGTTATTTTCCTTTGGTTCAAGGTCGATAAGTCAGTAGGAATTGTATTGGCGGGTATATGGCTGATATTGAATATCGGTTTGGTGATAGCTTTGTTGGGACAGATGTCTGCTTATTTGTTGCCGGCGGCTTTGTTGCTGGTGGGAGTTATTTTATATTTAGTTTCGACCCGATGATGAAAATAGTTCTGATAGGAGCTGGCAATGTGGCAACCCATCTGGGAATTGCTTTACAAAAAGGCGGGTGTCTTATCTTTGCAGGTATACAGCCGTACAGAGGAATCTGCTTCTGCATTGGCTGCCAGACTTTCAGTAGACTACACTATTGTGCCGGACGAGATACGTCGGGATGCCGATTTGTATATTGTAGCGCTGAAAGATGCAGTTTTGCGACAATTGGCTCCTGTATTGGTGAAAAGGAAGGGAGCAGGCCTTTGTTTGTACATACGGCGGGTAGTATGTCTATGGATTTATGGAAGGGGATTGGTAAAACGCTATGGGGTACTTTATCCTATGCAGACTTTTAGCAAGCAGCGTGAAGTGGGATTTTCAATACTGTACCTTTTTTTATAGAAGCATCTGCCCGCAGAAGTGGAATTGCTGCGTATGGTGGCAGTTCGTCTCAGTCCTAAAGTGTATAGTGACCGGGCAACGTAGGTATTTGCATCTGGCGGCAGTCTTTGCTTGTAATTTTACCAAACCATATGTATGCATTAAGTTCCACATATCTTTGGAAAGAAGCAGAGAGTTCGCTTTTGAAGTGATGCTTCCGCTGATAGACAGAACTGCCAGCAAAGTATTTCACCCACAGGCGCAGACAGGTCCGG
>VOFK01000125.1_pt1 | contig 28000 bp, 40 predicted proteins | sample 5384121 | NCBI WGS metagenome assembly VOFK01 (sample SAMN12384730, study PRJNA508395) | human gut metagenome | isolation source: healthy gut J | host: Homo sapiens | reverse complement strand
ACGAGGCTCGAACTCGCTACCTCCACCTTGGCAAGGTGGCGCTCTACCAGATGAGCTACGGCCGCATACTGTATACAGTTTCTTTACCCTGAAACTGCAAAACAGGTGGTGCCTCCGATCGGAATCGAACCAATGACACGGGGATTTTCAGTCCCCTGCTCTACCGACTGAGCTACAGAGGCAATGGCGACCCGAATCAGGCTCGAACTGACGACCTCTAGCGTGACAGGCTAGCGTTCTAACCAACTGAACTACCGGGCCACAGATGGAAAGAGCCAACCTGATTCGCCTGCAAAGCCTGCACAAGGTGCAAACCAGCTGCCTGAAACCAAATCTCCGAAATGGAGCGGCCGACGAGGCTCGAACTCGCTACCTCCACCTTGGCAAGGTGGCGCTCTACCAGATGAGCTACGGCCGCATGGCGGAGAGTTTGGTTTTGTCGCGCTCTCTCCGGGCGACGAATGCTATTATATGGCATTCGATGTAAAAAGTCAAGCTTTTTTCGCCTATTTTTTCAAAAAGTCATACGTTTACTGCTTTTCTACGGTGTCCGGCCAGTTTTTCAGCAGGTCATTCAGGTCTACTTTGTACTGTTTGCCGCAAAACTGGCAGTTGACCTCGGCAATGGGGTCTTCATCGCGCAGTTTTTCCACCTCTTTTTTTTTTGCCAAGGCTGCGGATGGTGCGCTCCACGCGGTCCAGGCTGCAATCACAGCAATAGTCAATGCGGGTGGAATCCAGCAGTTCGGGGGTAAAGCCGTCCAGCGCCATATTCAGGATATCGGGAATACTTTTTACCCTGCTGCAGCAGGGTGGTAATGCCGGGCATTGCGCCGATATTCTTTTCCAGGCGGGTGATCTCATCCTCGGTTGCGCCGGGCATGAGCTGCACGATAAAACCGCCCGCGCACTGCATCGTCAGATCCGGGTTGACCAGAACGCCCAGCGCGCAGACCGTTGGTGTCTGCTCACTGATGGCAAAATAGTTGGTGATATCCTCGGCAATCTCACCGGAAACCAGCGGCACCTGGCCGATATAGGGTTCCCGCATACCAAAGGTCGCGGATCACATCCAGCGTGCCATCCCTTACCCACGGCAGCGCCGACGTTCAGGTGGCCGTCCGCGCGCGGGGCAGCTCCACGATGGAGTTTTCGACATAGCCTTTTTACATCGCCCGCGCCGTTGGAAACGGCCAGAATACGGCCCGCCGGGCCGCCGCCCTCTGATCTGTACGGTGACAGAATCAGAATCCGATTTGAGCATCTGGCCCATCATGGCAACACCGGTCAGCAGGCGGCCCAGGGCTGCGGTGGTAACGGCGCTGGTTTTGTGCAGCTGCTCCATTCGGCGCACAATGGCGGTGGAATCAATGCCATAGAACAGGATGCCGCCGTTTTCCGAAATGCCGCGCAGCAGGTTGCTGCTGTTTTCATTTTTTGTTTCACACATAGAATCAATGACCTCCCGAAGCAGGGGTACGGCGGTTAGCCGGGTTGCCGTCTGCTTCCTGTGTATACTGCTTGACTGCCGTGATGATCCAGCGCTGGCTGTCCGGCCGGACAGGGCCAAAGCTTTCGCCATCGGCAATTTTGACCGGGTCAAAGCCGTATCTGGTTAGCAGCGCTTTGACGGTATCAAGCGGGTAACTGTATTCCGAGAAAGATTCATGGAAGTCTTCCCCGGTATCTTTATAGTGGATATCAATGCTGAGGTCCACGCGACCTGTCTGTGGGTCATAGCGGTTGCTCCAGCGGCAGGCGGCGTCATCCTCATCAAAATCAAAAGTCTGGCCGGAAAGCACTTTTTCATGCTTATAGGGTGTGTTCAGGTCAAACACAAAAACGCCGTCTTTTTCCATAAAGAACGCGGCTTTTGCGATGGCCTTTTCAAAGTTTTCCAGCGGACCGATGTGGTTATAGGTATCGAAAGTGGAAACCGCGGCGCGGATGGTCCCGTACAGGTCCAGCTGCAAAAGGTCCTGGCACAGCAGCATGGGGTTGGTCAGCGGCAGGCCAAGGGCATCGGCTTTGTCCCGCAGGACGCTGAGCATCTCTTCCGAAACGTCAATGCCGATCATATCGTACCCAGCCTGGGCCAGCATCAGGGTCAGCTCGCCGGTGCCGCAGCCGAAATCTGCCACAATGCCATCCTGGATGCCGTGGGCTTTCAGTTCCCCGGTCACATAGGCGTACAGCGCATCATAATCAGCTGCGCCGTTGAACTCGTCATAAAAATAGGCAAATTCCTGATACGCCATGGTTTAGGCCTCCGGTGCCAGGCAGGCATCCAGATACTGGCGCAGTTCTTCGACCCCGGTCCCCTTTTCGGCGCTGGTCAAAAACACCTGCTTGCAGCCATAGGGGGCGCAGGTGATGCGGAAACTCTTCCAGCTGGGCGGTCATCTCAGATTTTTTTGAGCTTATCCGCCTTGGTCAGCGCCACAACAAAGGGAATCCGGTGGAAGTGCAGGTATTCCATCATCTGCACATCGTCCGCGCTGGGGGCATGGCGGCTGTCCAGCAGCTGCACCAGCACATTCAGCGCGCGGTCCGCTTCAAAATAGCTGTTGATCAGCTCGTCCCAGCGCTCACGGTCCGCATTGGACACCTTGGCGTAACCATAGCCGGGCAGGTCCACAAAATAGGCGGTATCCACACGGTAAAGTTGATGGTTGCCGTTTTGCCCGGCGTTGCGCTGACGCGCGCCAGATTTTTGCGGTTGCACAGCCTGTTGATCAGGCTGGATTTGCCCACGTTGGAACGGCCGGAAAAGACAAATTCCGGGCGGTCGCTTTCCGGCAGCTGGCTGGAAAGGCCATAGGATGCCTGAAATTCACTGCGATTATAATTCATAAATATAACTCCCTTTTCCGGCTTTTTCCGCGTTGGTCACATCACGGCAGCAGGTTCCTTGGCGGTGCTCTGCTCGGTTGCGATCAGCTGGGTAGCCTGCGGCATGGTGCGTTTGTGGGCAGCGGATGCTGCGGGCAGGATGAGTGCATGTTTGAGCACCTGAGAAAGGTCACTGACGGGGATGAACTTGACGGCCTTTTTGACCTCCTCATCCACCTCGTACAGGTCGGGCTTGTTGGCTTCAGGGATGAGCACGGTGGAAATGCCCTCGCGGAAGGCTGCCATGCTCTTTTCCTTTCAGGCCGCCGATGGGCAGAACATTGCCGTGCAGGGTGATTTCACCCGTCATGGCAAGGTCGTGGCGGACTGGAATCTCGGACAACGCAGAAATCAGCGCGGTGGTCAGGGTGACACCGGCGGAGGGGCCATCCTTGGGTACAGCGCCTTCGGGGGCATGGATATGGATATCGGTGTTCTTGAACTTATCCGGCGCAATGTGGTAGGTTTCGGCATGTACGCGGGCATAGGTCAATGCCAGGTGAGCGCTCTCTTTCATTACATCACCCAGGCTGCCGGTGATCTCCACCTTGCCGGATCCGTTGGGGATGATGGAAACTTCGATGGGAAGCATCTCTCCGCCCACACTGGTCCAGGCCAGGCCGTTGGCAATGCCAACAGCATCGGTGCGAGAAATAAAGGTCGGCTTGACCTTTTCGGGACCGAGCATTGCTTTGACCATGGCAGGGGGTAACATTGATCTTATCTTTCTCCCCTGCGGCGATCTTTTTGAGCGCACTTGCGCAGCACGGCGGTGATGGTGCGCTCCAGAGTACGCACGCCAGCTTCGCGGGTGTAGCCGTCAATGATCTCATACAGCGCCGCCGGGGCCATGGTAACGCGGGATTCCAAGCCGTTATTTTTGAGCTGTTTGGGCAGCAGATGGCGGCGGGCGATGTTGAACTTTTCCACGCGGGTATAGCTGGGCAGTTCGATCACATCCATACGGTCATACAGCGGGCCGGGAATGTGGGAAGCATCGTTGGCGGTGGTAATGAACAGCACGTTGCTGAGGTCAAACGGGATATCAAGATAGTTATCCTTAAAAGTCTTGTTCTGTTCAGGGTCCAGCACTTCCAGCAGGGCACTGGAAGGATCGCCGCGGTAGTCCCCCGCCAGCTTGTCGATCTCATCCAGCAGAATGACCGGGTTCGTGGACTTGGCCGTGGTGATGGCGCTGATGATGCGGCCCGGCATAGCGCCGATGTATGTACGGCGGTGACCGCGCGGATCTCGGCTTCGTCATGCACGCCGCCCAGACTCATACGGGCAAACTTACGGCCCATACACTCGGCAATGGAGTGGGCAATGCTGGTCTTGCCGACGCCCGGAGGGCCGACCAGACAGATAATCTGCCCCTTGACGTCCTGATTCAGCTTGCGCACGGCCAACAGCTCCAGAATACGCTCCTTGACCTTCTGCAGACCGTAGTGCTCCTTGTCGAGCACCTTGCGGGCGTGCGCCTGATCCAAATCATCCTCGGTGGTGGTGTGCCACGGCAGCGCCAGGCAGGCATCCAGATAGCTGCGAATCACGCCGGTCTCGGCAGAGCTGCCCTGCATCCGGGCCAGACGGTCGCACTCCTTCAGCAGCTTCTCGGTGGATTCCTCGAGCTGCAGCGCCTTGATTTTTTCGCGGTATGTATCGGCCTCGGCGCGGGTGTCCTCGGAATCGCCCAGCTCCTCGCTGATAATGTGCATCTGCTCACGCAGATAGTATTCCCGCTGGCCCTTGTCCATCTGGGCGTTGACCTTATCGTCCAAATCACGCTCAATGTCCAGAATCTGGCACTCCTGCCGCAGCAGCGTCAGCAGCTTTTCCAGCCGGCCCAGCAGGGTCGATTCGTTTAGGATTGTCTGCTTGTCCTCGTACTTGAACAGAAGGTTGGCGGGCATATACTCGCTCAAAAACAGCGGCGAGTCGGAGGAGACGATGTTATACACCACATCCTTGGAAATCTGCGGGCTGTAGGAGAGGTACTCCTCAAAGCACTCTTTCAGGCTGCGACCAGGGCCTCCACCTGTGTGCGCTTGTCAGCTGGCAATGCCGCGCACCGCCACGGGCGCACAGCGGCCTGCAGATACTTTTCCCCTGGCGTCCAGCTCCAGCAGGCGGGCGCGGGTCTTGCCCTCGACCAGAACCTTTACCAGCTCATCGGAGACGCGCAGCACCTGCTTGATTTCCGCAATGACGCCGTAGGCGTACAGGTCGCGGATGGTCGGCTCCTCGACGTCCATCTCCTGCTGGGCCACAAGGAACACGCTGCTGTTGGCGCGCATGGCGGCCTCAATCGCCGCGATGGACTTTGGCGCGGCCCACCTCAAAGTGAACCACATTGTTCGGGAACACCACCAGCCCGCGCAGCGCGATGGCCGGCAGATGTACCACATTGCGGCTAATCTTGATTTTGACTTTTTCAGACATTCTTACTCTCCCATAGCCTGCAGAACAGGCGTCTTGTTTGCGTTTTCAGCCAGCTCGGGCGGCAGCAGGATGCGCACCGCACTGTGCGCAAGTTCCGCGTGCATCCGCAGCTGGGGCGAGCACTCGCCGTCCAGCGTTGTGATAAGCGGGTTGCCGTCCAGCACCTCTATGTCGATACTGCTTGTGCGGAAAAACGTCATGTAAGGCTTGAACATTTCGGTTACGGTGCCGTTCTCCAGCAGATGCGCGCCCTTTTTGTAGGCACCCAGCAGCCCCGGCAGCTTCAGGCGCGGAACCGGCTTCAACAGCACCACATCCAGCAGACCATCGTTCATACTGGCGTAGGGCGCGGCGCAGTAGCCGCCGCCGTACATCCGGCCATTGCAGACGGCCAGCATCATGAAAACACCCTCCAGCTGCCGGTCATCTGCCGTAACGCGCAGACGGTGTCTGAACGTGCTGCAGACAGCTTCCAGAATGGACAGCGTGTAGGCGGTTGTACCGCCGCAAAACGGCACACGCCGCCATTTGGGGATGCCGTTGGCTACCTGTGCATCAATGCCGGCGGCGTAGATGTCTATGCCCATTCCCTGCGGTGTGCGGATAACATCCGCCGCAAAGGGCTGCGCGGCAAGCTGGGCATCCAGATTGAGGAACTGCGCCTGCGTGCCAAAGTTGCGCACATAATCGTTGCCGCTGCCGCACGGCACACAGCCGATGGCGACATTGGGGTGGTTGGCCGCCCCTTGCAGCACCTCATTCAGCGTGCCATCGCCGCCGCAGGCGTAGAGGTTGACTTCCTCGCCGCCGGCGGCATATTTTGCAGCCAACTCGCGGGCCTGCCCGGCGCGGCGTGTAACCTCAATCACCGGGCGCACCCCGGCACGGCTGGCCGCGGCGTGTATCTGCGGGATAAGTGCCACGCTGGCATCCACCTTGCCCGCAGTCGGATTTATGATAAAAATATGCTGCATTGGCCCGTCCTTTCAGCACCGGTTGCTTGCGGTCTACAGATACTATTTATTGTAGCTTTTTTGCCTCAAAAGTGCAATACCTTGGGGAAAATTGGCTGCGAAATGCTACCTTTTCCCCACAGTGCCGAAGGCTCACCCGCCTTCCCACACACGCAGGATTTCCGTCACCCGCGCAAACAGCGCTGCGCTGGAGGTCTCCGGCTTCAAAATGCCGTCCTGCAGAATCGTTATCGTGTATCGCGGGGCCTCCGCCGGGTAAAAGCCGCTGAACCAGTAGTTGAGAAGCTCCTCTCCCTCGGCATTGTACTGGCCGGTCTGGGCCGTGCCGGTCTTGCCGCCCGCCGTGCCCTCTCCGGGCCGGGCCTCGCTGCCAATGCCGTCCGTCACAACGGATTCCAGCATACTGCGCAGCACCCCGCGCCGTGGCCTTGTCAAGCACCGTGCGGGGTACGGCAGGCGTAAGCGGCTCTGTCAGTGTGCCGTCTGCATCGGTGATGCCCTGCACAAAGGCGGGTGCTTTATACACCCCGCCGCCCGCGGCCGTGTTCATCATAGCCGTGATTTGCAGCGGCGTTACCGTCAGCGCCCCCTGCCCGAAGCTGAACGTTGCCAGCTCGCCGGGGTTTTGCAGTGCCTCCGCCTCCGGCAGCGTGCCCGCAGCTGTTTTCAGCCCCGGGGCTATCTGCGCTGCTGTGCCAAAGCCGAGCTTTTCTGCCTCGGCGCGGATTGCCTCCCCGCCCAGCAGCTGGCCCAGCGCCACAAAATAGGTGTTGCAGCTCTGCTCAAGCGCCCCGCGCAGATTGACCACGCCGTGGGCGCGGCCCTGCGCACAGCGGTAGGTCTGCCCGGCCACCTCAATCTCCCCGGTGCAGTCATGGGTGAACCAGTCCAGACCATCCTCATAGGCCGCCGCGGCCAGCACGACCTTGAATACCGACCCCGCGCTGAAGGCGCAGAACGGCCGGTTGAGCAGCGAGGTATCGTCAGCGCGGATGCTGGCCGCTATATTCTGCGGGTCAAAGGCCGGTGTGCTGACGCTGGCCAGCAGCTCGCCGGTGGCGGTGTCCATCACAAGAATGCAGCCACGCGGCATTGTTTCAGCCGCCAGCGCCTCACAGGCACGCTGCACATCCGCATCCAACGTCAGCCGCACGCCATGCCCGGTGCCGGGCTCCTCCACCACAACCCGGGGCTCGTATCTGCCAGCAGACGGCCCTGTGCGGTCATCAGACAGGTCACACTGCGCTTGTCACCCCGGCGGCCGTCAGCAGCGTATCGTAGGCGCGCTCAACCCGGAAGCACCGTGACCCTCGCCGTCGAGATAGCCCAACAGGTGCGCGGCCACCGCCGGTGAAGTGCCGCGGTACCATCCAACTCTGGATGCCCTGGGCCGTCAGGTCTCGGTCAACCTCCACCAGAAACGGCGCGGCAAGGTTGCGGCGCTCATAGAGCAAGCCCTGGTTTTCATAGCTGACATAGGGAAAAAGCGCCGTATACCCGGCCTCCCCGGGCATACACAGGGCGTAATACCGGGGTGTGGTCCCGGTCAGTCTGCGGCCGTTGCGGTCAAAAAAATCACCGCGGGCGCGGGGCAGCGTCAGCGTCTGGACAGTCTGCCCGCCCGCGCTGGCCGCGTAGGCTGTCTGCCGCCCCACCCAGTAGGTACGGCAGAGCACAACCCCTGCCAGCACCACCAGCGCCGCGCACACCCCAAAGAACCGCCGCAAGGACATTGTCGCCACCCCCAGCGGGAGTATGGGCCGCGTGGAGGATAAAATACCGGTTCGGCAAAAATCGGCGTGCTTAGCGGCGCTTTTTACGCTGCAGCTTTCCTGCCGCCCAGATGAGCAGGCAGGCCGCCGCAATGCAGGGCATATAGCCCATCGCGTCAATGCCCATATCGCTCAACAGCATGGCACGCCCCCGGAACAAAATATTGGTGCAGCTCGTCCCCCATACCGGACAGCGTACACAGCGCAGCGGCAGAAGGCCCTGCTGCCACAGGGAGATTTTGCGCGTCCAGAGGTGCACCGTCGCGGTCATACTGACGCCCAGCGCACAGTAGATATACACGTGCGCCCATTTGCGGACATTCGCATGCAGGCTTGTGGTGCTGAACCACTGCGGCGTGAACCGGTTTGCCTTGCTTGATTGCAGCGAGTTCATCACCGCTTCGCTGACCTTGTCAGACACCGTCCCCGGCTGGGCCGAGAAGTAGAATATAATTCCCATAAGTACCAGTGTGGCGGCCAGCGCGAGGTACCTTCCATATTTTTTCATACAGCGCTCCCTGCTGTTTTTTCTCTATCCTATTATACCACACCGCACCGCAGGATACAAAAAGGCCGAAGCCCTGCTGCCAGAGCTTCGGTCAAATAGTTGCTTTTGGGGATGCGGATTAGTACATACCGCCCATATCCGGAGCCGGTGCAGCCGGAGCCGGCGGCTCGGGCAGGTCGGCAACGAGGCTCTCGGTGGTCAGAACCATCGCGGCAACGCTGGCGGCGTTCTCCAGAGCAGAACGGGTAACCTTTGGTCGGATCAACGATACCGGCCTCAATCATATCCTCAACATACTCTTCCTTCTGGGCATCAAAGCCGTAGTTGGGCTTGTTGGCCTTCAGGATGTTGTCGATGACAACGCTGCCCTCCAGGCCTGCGTTGGCAGCAATCTGGCGCAGAGGAGCCTCCAGAGCCTTGCGGACAATCTTAGCGCCGGTGCGCTCGTCGCCTTCCAACTCGCCGACCAGCTTATCGACAGCGGGGATAGCGTTGATGGTAGCCGTGCCGCCGCCCGCAACGATGCCTTCCTCAACGGCGGCCTTCGTCGCGTTCAGAGCGTCCTCGACGCGGAGCTTCTTCTCCTTCATTTCGGCCTCGGTAGCCGCACCGACCTTGATGACGGCAACGCCGCCGGCCAGCTTGGCCAGACGCTCCTGCAGCTTCTCGCGGTCGAAGTCGGAGGTTGCAACGGCAATCTGGCTGCGAATCTGAGCAACGCGGTCTGCAATGGCCTGCTTGTCACCGGCACCGCCAACGATGGTGGTGTTCTCCTTGGTGACCTTGACCTGACGAGCCTGGCCCAGCAGCTGCATGGTGGCGTCCTTCAGCTCATAGCCCAGATCGCTGCTGATAACAGTGCCGCCGGTCAAGGGATGGCGATATCCTGCAGCATCTCCTTACGGCGATCGCCGAAGCCGGGAGCCTTGACGGCAACCACATTCAGGCCGCCGCGCAGACGGTTGATGATGAGGTTGGACAGGGCATCGCCCTCGACATCCTCAGCAATGATGAGCAGCTTGCGGCCGGACTGGATAACCTGCTCCAGCAGAGGAACCATATCCTGGAACACGCTGATCTTCTTGTCGGTAATCAGCACGGAGCAATCGTCGTAAACGGTCTCCATCTTCTCGGTGCCGGTGACCATATAGGGGGTGACGTAGCCCCGGTCGAATTGCATGCCTTCGACAACCTCGGTGTAGGTTTCCGCGGTGGTCTTGTTCTCCTCAATGGTGATAACACCGTCAGCGGTGACCTTCTCCATGGCGTCAGCAATCAGCTGGCCAATCTCGGCATCGCCTGCAGAGACAGTGCCGACACGGGCGATGTCCTTGCTGCCGTTGACCTTCTGGCTGTGCTCCTTGACAGCGCCCACAGCAGCGGCAACAGCCTTCTGCATACCGCGCTTGATATCCATCGGGTTGGCACCGGCGGTGACGTTCTTCATGCCCTCATTGACAAAGGCCTGTGCCAGAACGGTAGCGGTGGTGGTGCCGTCACCGGCTGCATCGTTGGTCTTGGTAGCGACCTCGCGAACCAGCTGTGCGCCCATGTTCTCGAACTCGTCCTTCAGCTCAATTTCCTTGGCGATGGTGACACCGTCATTGGTGATGAGGGGGCTGCCGAACTTCTTGCTCAGCACCACGTTGCGGCCCTTGGGGCCCAGAGTAACTTTAACAGTATTGGCCAGCTGGTCGATACCTGCGCAAAGCGCCTTGCGGGCGTCCTCGCCCTGCTTAATCTGTTTAGCCATAATGAATCTCTCCTTTTATCTGAAAGAAATCGCAGAAATCAAATTACTCAACCACAGCGAGGATATCGCTCTGGCGGACGATGGTGCACTCCTCGCCATCAACCTTGACCTCGGTGCCGGAATACTTGCTGGTCAGCACTTTGTCGCCGACCTTGACGATCATCTCGACTTCCTTGCCATCCACATTGCCGCCGGGGCCCGACAGCGATGACCTCAGCAACCTGAGGCTTCTCCTTGGCGGAGCCAGACAGAATCAGGCCGCCCTTGGTGGTTTCTTCTTCCTCGACCAGCTTGATAACAACACGGTCTGCAAGAGGTTTGATTTTCATAGTGGAAGTTCCTCCCTATAAAAGATTTCTCTTTTTTGAAATTTTGTTTTTAGCACTCATTCTCTCTGAGTGCTAAATATATAATAGCCACTTTGCAGTAAAAAATCAAGTGTTTTTCTATATAAAATTTTTTTGTGAACAAAAATACACCGGAGCTTTTCCGCTCCGGTGTATTGCAATTTTATTGATTCTGCGTCAGATTTTTTGTAGCGGGGGGCGCATCATGCCGTGCTCGATATGGGGCTCGCCGCCTTCCACCGTGTCGGCATCAATGGTGACCTTCGTGATGGTGGCATCCGAAGGGATGTCATACATAATCGGAATCAGCAGATCCTCGACAACGCTGCGCAGGCCGCGGGCACCGCTCTTGCGCTCCACCGTTTTTTTGGCGATGGCGTGCAGGGGCCGCGTCCGTAAAGACCAGCTCGGCATTGTCCAGATGCAGCAGTTCCTTGTACTGGCGCACAAGGCTGTTTTTCGGCTCTGTCAGCACGCGGACCAGCGCTTCCTCGTCCAGCGGGTCAAGCACCGTCACAACGGGCAGACGGCCAATCAGCTCGGGAATCAATCCGAACTTGACCAGATCGTCAGGTTCCACCTTTTTCAGCAGCTTCTGGCGGGTCTCGTCCTTATCCAGCGTTGTGCGCAGCTGGCTGCCAAAGCCGAGAGACGCATTGTCGGTGCGCTTCTGGATGAGCTTTTCCAAGCCGTCAAACGCGCCGCCGCAGATGAACAGGATGTTCTTGGTGTTAATCTGGATGAACTCCTGCTGAGGGTGCTTACGGCCACCGTTGGGCGGCACGTTGCTGACAGTGCCCTCTACGATCTTCAGCAGCGCCTGCTGCACGCCCTCACCGCCCACATCGCGGGTGATGGAGGGGGGTTTTCGCTCTTGCGGGTAATCTTGTCGATCTCATCCACGTAGATGATGCCGATTTCGGCACGCGGAATGTCAAAATCCGCAGCCTGAATGAGCTTGAGCAGGATGTTCTCCACATCCTCGCCCACGTAGCCGGCCTCGGTCAGCGTGGTGGCGTCCGCAATGGCAAACGGCACGTTGAGCATTTTGGCCAGTGTCTGAGCCAGCAGGGTTTTGCCCGTGCCGGAGGGGCCAAGCATCAGGACATTGGACTTTTTGCAGCTCCACGTCGCTGTTCTGGCCGGAGAGGATGCGCTTGTAGTGGTTGTAGACCGAGACAGCCAGCACCTTTTTGGCGGCATCCTGCCCGATGACATACTGGTCAAGGCCCGCCTTGATTTCGGCAGGCGTCAGGATATTGATGCTCTCCAGCGGATCCATATCGTAGTCAGGGCCGGGCTGCGGGGCGTTGCGGCGGCGGTCCTTCGGCGGCATACCGGCACGCGGCGGGGCCGGGCGCTCGCCGTCCTTATACAGGGCGTTGCAGCACATTTCCAGGCAGTCCTTGCAGATGTTGACACCGGGCCCGATGACCATCTGGTCTACCTCATTTTGGGAGCGTCCGCAGAAGCTGCAGATCAGCTCGCGTCCTTTTCCGTCCTTGCCGGACGATTGATTTGCCATGTTGTTCCTCCGAATCAGTGTTTATAGAGGATATCGTCAATCAGGCCGTATTCCTTTGCCTGCTGCGCGGTCATATAGTTGTCGCGCTCGGTATCACGCTGGATGACCTCCAGCGGTTGGCCGGTGTACTGGCTGAGCATCGTGTTCATACGCTCACGGATGCGGACAATATGGTCAGCGTGAATCTTGATGTCCGTTGCCTGACCGGAAATGCCCTGACCGCCAATCAGCGGCTGGTGAATCAGAATCTCCGAGTTGGGCAACGCAAAGCGCTTGCCCTTGGTGCCGCTGGCCAGCAGGAAAGAGCCCATAGAGGCCGCCATACCGACACAGATGGTGGAGACATCGCACTTGATATAATTCATGGTGTCATGGATGGCCATGCCGTCCGAGATGGAGCCGCCGGGGCTGTTGATGTAGAAGTAAATGTCCTTCTCCGGGTCCTGGCCCTCCAGATAGAGCAGCTGGGCTACGATGACGCTGGCAGAGGCAGAGTTGACGTCCTCGCTCAGCACAATGATGCGGTCATTGAGCAGGCGGGAGTAAATGTCATAGCTGCGCTCACCGCGTGCGGTCTGTTCAACAACATAAGGTACAAGGCTCATTCAGGTTTCCCTCCCTGTGTGAAAGTAAGTTTGTGATGATGACAAAGGAACCGATACGGCGGCAAAGCTGCACAACCGTACCGGCCCTTTTACTCAATCTTTGCGGGGCACCGCGGGGTGATTACTCGCCCTGGGTCTCCTCTTCCTTCGGCTCCTCGTCCTTCTTGGCGGCAGCCTTCTTGGTGGTCTTGCGGGTGGTCTTCTTGGCAGGCTTCTTCTCCTCGGCAGCGCCCAGAACAATGTTAGCCTTCTCCTTCACGAAGTCGATGGCCTTGTTGACGGCCAGATCCTTCTTGACGGCAGCGGCGTCGACCAGGCTCTTGACCTTGTCAGCCTCCATCTGGTAAGCATCGGCAATGCGCTTGACCTCGGCCTCGAACTCTTCCTCGGTAGCCTCGATGGACTCCTTGGCAACGATAGCCTCCATAGCCAGGCGCATCTTGACCTGCTTCTCAGCCTGCTCCTTGAACTGCTCCTTGAACTGCTCCATGGTCATGCCCATGTACTGCAGATACTGCTCGAGCTTGAGGCCCTGCTGAGAAATGCGGTACTGGAAGTCCTGCACCAGCTCCTCGATGCGGCTCTCAATCATAGCATCGGGGATGTCGGCCTTCATGCCGTTGACAACCTGGTCAATCAGGTCGTTCTCGACCTTCTGGTCAGCCTGCTTGTCCTGGTTGGCCTGGATGCCCTTGCGGATGGAGTCCTTCAGCTCGTCCAGAGTGTCATACTCGCTGACGTCCTTGGCGAAGTCATCGTCCAGCTCGGGCAGTTCCTTGTACTGAACCTCGTGCAGCTTAACCTTGAAGGTGGCGTCCTTGCCGGCCAGCTCCTCAGCCTGATACTCCTCGGGGAACTTGACGTTGACGTCAAACTCATCGCCAGCCTTGTGGCCGACAATCTGATCCTCGAAGCCGGGGATGAAGGAGCCGGAGCCCAGCACCAGAGAATAGTGCTCAGCCTTGCCGCCCTCAAAGGCAACGCCATCGACGAAGCCCTCGAAGTCGATGTTGACGGTATCGCCGTTCTGGGCCTCGCCCTCACGGGTCAGCAGACGGCCGTTGCGGTCCTGCATACGCTTGATTTCAGCGTCGACATCGGCCTCATCCACAGTCTTGACATCTTTGTTGACGGTTAAACCGGTGTACTCGCCCAGCTCAACCTCAGGCTTGACGGCAACCTTGACCTTCAGGGTTGCGCCCTCCTCCTCGGACATGGAGACGACCTCGGGGTCAGGACGGCCAACAACCTCAATGCCAGCCTCCTTGACGGCGGCCTCGTAGTTCTCGGGGAACAGGTCATTGACGGCGTCATACTGGAACAGGTCCTTGCCATACATCTTCTCAATCATGGCCTTGGGAGCCTTGCCCTTGCGGAAGCCGGGGATGGCGTACTTCTTGCCCTCGCGCTTGAAAGCGGCATTGACAGCAGATTTGAAGGTCTCGGCGTCAATAGAGAACTGCAGTTCGACCATGCTCTTTTCGAGCTTTTCACAGGAAATCAGTTTCATTTATAAATTCCTCCAAAAATAGATGTACATAAAAATACAAGTCATTATACCATACCTGTGCAGAAAATACCAGCCCTGTTTTTAAGATTTTAACCGGTTTCTGCGCAAAAATATGTGTATTTTTGCAATTTTGTTTGCTTTTAACGGATTTTATAGGGGCAGAAGCCCAATCCATCGGCGGAAATCAGGCGGTAGGTAATGCCGTCGCGCTCCCCTTGTGTGGCGTAGCGGATGGACTTTCCGTGCAGATGGCCATAGAAGCATTCCTTCACGCCAAACTCTGTCAGCACGTCCACAAGCTCCTGCGCGGCCGCGCCCGGGTAGATGGGCGGGTAGTGCAGGAAGGCGATTTTTTCCGGCGTCTCCCCCGCCGCCTGCAAGGACATGCGCAGACGGCCCGCCTCCCGCGCCATGAGCTTTTCCCCCTGGGCGGCCACATCGTCAAAGGGCCAGCCCCGGGTGCCGCACAGCGCCACATCGCCCACGATGCAGGCGTTATTGTGCAGAATGTGCAGCGTGTCAAAGCCGTTGGTGGCCAGGAAGGTTTCCATTTTGCGGGTTGTGGTCCACCAGTAGTCATGGTTGCCCTTCAGCAGCCACTTCTGGCCCGGCAGATTCTGTATAAAGGCAAAATCCGCCTTGGTGTCGTTCAGGTTCATGGCCCAGCTGGTGTCGCCCGCCAGAACCACAATATCCTCCGGCTGTATCAGCTTGCGCCAGTTGGCTTCCAGTCGGGGCAGGTACCCCTCCCACCCCGGGAAAACGTCCATGGGTTTGTCCGTCCCCAGCGAGAGGTGCATATCCCCGATTGCAAAGATGGCCATACGGCCCTCACTTTCTAGTCATTTGGTTTATCGCAGTGCAGCGGCACGGATTTCGGCGGGCTGAAGTACGGTCTTGAACCGCACCTCCAGCGTGTCCAGTTCCCGCAGCGAGGCCGGAGCCTGCGCGCCGGTCTTGGCGGTCAGGGCCGCCATTGCGGCGAAGTCACTGGCGGGGGCTTCCTCACCCAGAGCTGCCAGAACGTCCCGCGGGAACTTGAAGGGGCTGGCTGTGGAGAGCACCACCATCGGCGCGGCGGTGCGCTGGGCCTCTGCCACGCGGAAGGCCACAGCGGTGTGGGTGTCGCAGAGGTAGCCGTCCTCCTCAAAGCGCGCTTTGATTTCCGCTGCGCCTGCGGCATCATCGGCATACCCAGCGGCAAAGCTCTCCTGAATTTTTGCCAGCGTCTGCGCATCCACCGTGTACTTGCCGGTAGCGGCAAGCTCCTGCATCCAGCCCGCGACCTTTTCGCTGCTGCCGCTGACGTGGTAGAGCAGGCGCTCCAGATTCGAGGAAATCAGGATATCCATTGACGGAGAGGTGGTCTTATAGAAGGTACGGCGTGCGTCATAGGTGCCAGTGCGCAGGAAGTCGGTAAGGACGTTATTCTTGTTGGAGGCACAGACCAGCCTGCCCACAGGCAGACCCATCTGCTTGGCGTAGTAGCCAGCGAGAATATCGCCGAAGTTGCCGGTGGGCACGCAGAAATCAACCGGCTTGCCCCACTTCACAGCGCCCTGCTCCGCAAGGCGGAAGTAGGCGTAGAAGTAGTAGACAATCTGCGGCACCAGACGGCCCCAGTTGATGGAGTTGGCGCTGGACAGCCGGATGCCGCGCTTTTCCAGCTCAGCGGCAACTTCTGCATCGGCAAAGACGCGCTTTACGCCGGTCTGAGCATCATCAAAGTTGCCCTGCACGGCATAGACCTGCACGTTTGCGCCCTTCTGGGTGGCCATCTGCAGATGCTGAATCTCGCTGGTGCCGTCATTGGGGTAGAACACCTCGATCTCGATGCCATCCAGATCAGCATAGCCGGCCAGTGCAGCCTTGCCGGTATCGCCGGAGGTTGCCACCAGGATGCGGGTGGTCTCGGTGCGGCCCAGCATCTTCTTGGCCTCCACCAGCAGCTTGGGCATCAGCTGCAGGGCGTAGTCCTTGAAGGCGCAGGTGGGACCGTGCCACAGCTCAAGAGAATACAGGCCCTCACGGACCCTGACCGTCTCCCCGGCCTTGCCGCCGAAGGCATCGCCATAGGTGGCGGCGGTAGCGTTGTGCAGGAAATCCGCGCTGTAGTCGGTCAGGAAGCCGTCCAGCACCTTCTCGGCCAGCGCAGGATAGGAGAGGCTTTTCCAGGCCTCTAAGTCAGCCTTCGGGAATGCCTCCGGTACAAACAGGCCGCTTTGCGGTGCAAGGCCACGGACGATTGCCTCCTGCGCGGAAACGCGGAGTGCGGAATCTCTGGTGCTAAAATACTGCATACTGTACACCCTTTCTCTTTGGCAGTGCCGCTGCACACGCAGGCCGCAGCACTGTCCCTGTTCACTTTCCTCTATATGTATAAGCCCTCTTGGCTTATCCCCTTGGGTCGCTCAGCACTCAAACGCGCCGGGAATACAATGCACCTGCCAGCCTCTCCCGGCGGGGATGACCTCCACCACGTCAAAGCGGATGGCTGCATCGCCGTAGGGGCTGCGCTGCAGATACTGCTGCGCGGCCAGAACCAGACGGTGCTGCTTGCGGGCATCCACGGCAGCCGCCGGACGGTCCAGCATAGCGCCGGTGCGGGTCTTGACCTCGGCAAAAACAAGGGTGCCTTCCTTATATAAAATAAGGTCGATTTCCCCCATCCGGGTGCGATAGTTGTGGTTGAGCAGCAGCCAGCCGCGCTGCTGGTAATACTTGGCGGCAACAGCCTCGCCTTTGTGGCCGACGTTGTCAGTCATGCCAGTAGCCCTGCTTTTTCAAAAAGCTGCGGCGGTAGAACGGCTGGATGCCGTACTGCGCAATCAGCTCATAGTGCAGCTTGGTGGGGTAGCCCTTGTGCTTGGCAAGCTGGTACTGGGGGTACTGCTTGTCCAGCTCCAGCATATAGCGGTCACGGCTGACCTTGGCCAGAATGGACGCTGCCGCAATGGACGCACTGTTGGCGTCGCCCTTGACAACGGACTCCGCTGGCTGGGCCAGACCCGGCGGGCAGCGGTTTCCGTCAATGAGCACATAGTCCGGCTGCGGGGTGAGTCCCGACACAGCCTGCGCCATACCGTCCATCGTCGCCCACAGGATATTGCGCTCGTCAATCTCCGCTGGGGAGATAAAGACAATTTTATACGTCAACGCGCGCTTTGTAATTTCCTCATACAGCGCATCGCGGCGCTTCTCGGTGAGCTTTTTGGAATCGTTGACGCCCTCAATCGGGTCGTCCGGGTTCAGGATGACCGCCGCGCAGCAGACCGGGCCGCACAGAGGGCCGCGCCCTGCCTCGTCCACGCCGCACACCACACCGTGCTCGGCGCGTTTGGCGGCATCAAAAGCGTACAGTGCTTCGTTACTGCTCGTCGTCCCAGTCGTCCTGCGGGGCATGGTCCTCACCTCCTCTGTAGCCTGCTGTACCGCACGCTGGGGCGGGCGCTCCAGTGAGAGCCGCCCCCATTTGCTGGCGCGGAATTCCCCCACCAGCATCTTGGCGCAGCGCTCGGTATCCACCTCGCCGCCGGAGATCAGCATACCGCGCTTGGCGCCGATGGCCTGCAGTAGCTCATAGGGCGGAAGCTCCAGTGCAGCGGCATCCAGCTTGTAGCGGGCCAGCAGCTGCTGGGGATAGATACCGCGCACGCTTGACAGCAATCCGCAGGCCAGCTCCTCAATGTCAAGGATATCGTCACGGATGGAGCCGATGAACGCCAGATTCGATGCCGTTTCCAGCGAGTCAAACTTTTTCCACAGCACGCCGGGCATATCCATCAGGTCAAAGCTGTCCACGGAAATCCACTGCTTGCCGCGGGTGACGCCGGGCTTGTTGGCGGCCTTGGCGCGGGTGGTGCCTGCAAAGGAGTTGATGAAAGTGGACTTGCCCACATTGGGGATGCCCACGATCATGACACGGATGGCGGCGCCGACCATGCCGCGGTTGCGGCGGCGCTCCATCAGGGCGGAAAGTTCTTTTTCGATCAAACCTTTTGTGGCCGTGGCGCGGCCGCGCTGCTTGGAATCCATCGCAATGCAGCCAGCACCCGCACTCTGGAAGTAGGCCAACCACTGCTTGGTGATTTCGGGGTCGGCCAAATCGGCCTTATTCAATACGTACAAATGCGGCTTGCCCGCGGTGATGCGCTCAATCTCAGGGTTCAGGCTGGAAAGCGGAATCCGTGCATCGAGAATCTGCAGAACGCAGTCCACGTTGCGGATTTCCTTTTCCATCAGGCGCAGAGTCTTTGTCATGTGCCCGGGGAACCACTGGATCTGGCGGCTGTTGATAATGTCGCTCTGGCTCATTCGGCCGCTCCTATCTTGCCAAAGGGCAGTACGCGCAGCACGGCTGCGCCCATAATGTCACGTTCGTCCACGCAGCCCACGCGGGTATCGCGGCTGTCGTTGGAATTGTTGCGGTTGTCGCCCATCAAAAACAGGCAGCCGTCCGGCACCGTGATGGGAAAATCCACGCTTTCATATAAATAGGTAGGCTCGGCGGTGTAGGGCTCGTCCAGTGCCTCACCGTTGCGGTAGACGATGCCGGCCTCAAAGTCGATGTCGATGGTATCCCCGCCCATGCCTATGACCCGCTTGACCAGCGGCTTGCCGTAGTCGGTATAGCCGTCCACCACGACAATATCACCGTAGTCCGGCTCTGCCAGCAGATTGATGAGGATGCGCCTCGCCGTTGGAGAGCGTGTGATCCATCGAGTGTCCATCGACCTTCACGATGCGCACACCGAAGGTAAACACCAGTGCAATGATCGCCACAGCCATGGCCAGAGCGTCATACCATTCCAGTGTTTCCTTGTTGCGGCGGTAGCGCTCCTTGAATGACGCTGCCATTGCTTTCCACCACCATTCCTAAAAAATACGAAAAAAGGGAGAACGCCAACCGTCCTCCCCTTTTCTCAGTATGCTCAGATACGTGCCTTGACCTTGGCAGCCTTGCCAGTGCGCTCGCGCAGATAGAACAGCTTCGCACGACGAACCTTGCCGCGGCGAACAACCTCAACCTTCTCAACGAACGGGCTGTTGACCGGGAACACACGCTCAACACCGACACCATAAGAGGTGCGGCGAACGGTGAAGGTCTCAGCAATGCCGCCATGCTTCTTGGCAATGACGGTGCCCTCAAAAGCCTGGATACGCTCCTTGTCGCCTTCCTTGATGCGGACGGAGACGCGAACGGTGTCGCCGACTTCGAACTGGGGCTTGTTCTCTTTGATCATACCCTCGGTAAAATGCTTCATTGCGTCCATGTTATGAATTCCTCCATTTTGTTGCGACGTTCATACACGAAATATCGTCAGAGGACCGCCTGTATAATGATTTGTCATTATCCCGCCGATGGCTCGGCGGCACTAACGCTTTAGTATTATAGCATTGTACAGCCTGTTTGGCAAGAGGGTTTTGCACGAAAAGAGAGAAAAAATTTTGCGGTGTTGCCTTCTATTACGCAAAATCTGCGCCATTCTTGTCATACAGGTGGGTGCGCAGCACGCGGCACTGCCAGACCGGGGCCGCGCCCTGCGTGCGCAGAAAATCCGTGAGCAAGGAAGGGTTCAGGCTCAACGCCTCGCCGCTGCCGCAGGGCAGCACCGCCGTAAAATACAGCTCGTCCCCCCCTGCCACCGTGTAGTCGATGCGGTCAAGGTACTGCTTGAGTTCCAGCACCTTCTGGCCACGCTTCGTCTTTTTGGTCACCTCGGCGTGCTCGGCGTTGTTGTAGGCGTCCAGCGCAATGGCGGAGGAGGCAGGCATGGTCACCTCATAGGCTGCGGTTTCAATCTCGCCGACCTTTTCCACCGCGGGGGCCACCTTCGTGATGACAATACCGCGGGGCATCAGCGGCTGCAGGGCGTCAATCCATGCCTGCGGGTCGATGGTCTCCTGCTCGGTCTTGACCTCGCAGCTCTCGCACAGGCTCTCCTGTCCAAGGGACAGCGGACAGGTAAAGGAAAGATAGATAGATGGGGGGTTAAAGCCCTGTGTGTAATACACCGGCAAGTTGCTCATCTTCAGCATCCGGTGAAAGACCCGCTGCAGATCCAGCAGCGAGATGTAGGCGGCTTCCCCGCACTTTTCAAAGAAGATTCTTACTGTAGTCAAAGCACGGTCCTCCAATCAGCTTGTTGGCGCCGCAGGCGCTGCATTGGCGGTTGCAAGGCTGGGTGGTCTGCGCCTCCAGCGCTTTTTTTTGTACTCACGCACCAGATGCGCCTTCGTCACGCCGACGTCCAGATGGTCCCACGGCGTGACCTCATCAAGGCCGATGGCACGGTAGTTGTAGAAGTCCGGGTCAATGCCGCAGGCCTTGAAAGCATCCAGCCAGCGGTCATAGTTGAAGTATTCCTCCCACGTATCGAAGAACGCGCCGTTCTCAAACGCCGTCTCGATAACGCGGCCCATGCGGCGGTCACCCTTTGGCGAAAACCTTCCAGCACGCTGGTGGTGCTGTCGTGGTAGTTGACCTTGATTTTGCGGGAGTGCACGCAGCTGAGCAGATATTTCTGCTTTTCACGCAGGGACTCGCGGCGGTCCTGCGCACAGAACTGGAACGGCGTATCCGGCTTGGGCACAAAGCAGGCCACGCTGATGGTCACCTGTACGCCCTTGCCCTTCGGCCGGTTGGGAATTTTGTAGAACAAATCCACCACCTGCTGGGCGGTGTCGGCAACAATGCCCTTGATGTCCTCCAGCGTCTCAGTCGGCAGGCCCATCATAAAATAGAGCTTGACCGAGGTGTACCCTTCCGAGAAGGCGATACGGCAGCCGCGCTCAATCTGCTCCCCATGTGACGTTTTTGTTGATAACGTCGCGCAGGCGCTGGGTACCTGCCTCAGCGGCAAAGGTCAGGCCGCTTTTGCGCACCTTGGTGGTTTTTTCAACCAGCGATTCCGAGAAATTGTCCACGCGCAGGGACGGCAGGGACAGGCTGACATGGTCTGCCTCGGCCCAGGAGTTCAGCTCGTCCAGAATCTCCTCCAGCCGGGAATGGTCGGAGGTGGAAAGGCTCGACAGGCTCAGTTCGTCATAGCCGGTGTTGCGGCAGAGCGTGCGGGCGCTGTCACTGATGATCTTAGGGCTGCGCTCCCGGAAGGGGCGGTACAACTGGCCCGCCTGGCAGAAGCGGCAGCCGCGCACGCAGCCGCGCAGCACCTCGACACAGGCGCGGTTCCTGCACCGCGCCGACCAGCGGCACAACAAAGTTTTCCGGCGGGGTGAAGCTGTCCATATCCTTGACGATGGCCTTGGTCACGCGGGCCGGGATGCCCGGGCGGTTCGGGGTCACGGCCTCAATGCGGCCATCCTCCTTGTAGGTCACATCGTAGAAGGACGGCACGTAGACACCGGGGATCTTCGCCAGTGCCAGCAGCAGCTGTTCTTTGTTCCAGCCCTGCTTCTTGCCCTGTTCAACCGTTGTGCAGATATCCTGCAGCATCTGTTCGCCTTCGCCCAGCTGCATAATGTCGAAGAAATCCGCCATCGGCTCCGCATTGCAGACACAGGGGCCGCCCGCAATAATCAGCGGCCAGCGCTCGTCACGGTCAGCCGCCCGCAGCGGGATGCCGGACAGGCGCAGCATGGCCAGCACGTTTGTGTAGGCCAGCTCATATTCCAGCGAGAAGCCGATGATGTCAAACTCGGTCAGCGGGTCCTTGCTTTCCAGACAGTAAAAGCGGGATATCCAGGCGCTCCATCTGCTCTTTCATGTCCGTCCACGGCATAAAGGCGCGCTCGCACCACCAGTTTTCGTGGCGGTTGAGGATATCGTACAAAATCTTTTCGCCCAGAAAGGACATCCCGATTTCGTAGGTATCGGGGAAGCAGAACGCCATGCGCACATCCACTTTGGATTTATCCTTGTAGATGCAGCCCGGCTCGCCGCCCGTGTAACGGCCCGGCTTTTGCACCAGACTCAGGGCCTCTTTAAATTTCGGGGAAAATTCCGCCATATTGGTGAACCATCCTTGTTTGTATTGTGCCGTAAATCACTTTTTGGCAATAGTAAATTTATTATACGCTGCCACCGCCAAAATTGCAACCATTTACCCTTGTATGTGCCAAAAAGGTAAAAAGGGTTGATTTTCGGAAGTTTGCACAACTTTTTGCAGACTTGATTGGGTGAACTGCCACAACTGTGACCGCAAAGTGTTGATTTTGTTGCGCGTTACCGGCGTCACTTGCGCATTTGTTGCGCAGTTTTACAGGATACCCCCCCCCGGATTTTTGGGCGTGTTGACAGGTGGTTTTAAACGTGCTAATATCACTGCTATACATTTATGGTTACATTTGTACGTGTATTTTTCGGTGAAATTTGTCAGGGATACGTACAGGGTATAATGCAGTTTTAGGAGTGGTACTTGTGAGAAAACGGTTGTTCATATTTGCGGCGGCAACCTGCTTTGCGCTTTCTGCTTTTGCAACCCCTGCCTTTGCGGAGGAACCAAGCCTTCCGGATGAGCCAACTATCAGCAGCGAGGCATCCGATGGCAATGAGGACGGTTTGCTCAATGGGAGTGATGATGGGCCGACGGATGACAGCTCCACTGTTGGAGGTGAACAGGAAAAAGACAACGGTAATGCAACACCCGGTGCAAACCATGACCCTGTTGCAGATGGCAGCGCGGGCAGCGTAATGACTTTGGCAGGGACAAGTGCCGTGCAGAACGTGCAGGCTTGGATAGATACTAACCCTGCTGCTTCCACCGGGCGCGCCACCTTTACCTTAGACGGCGATTTCACGACGGATCAAGGCTTATTGTTTACAGGGGATTCCACTGCCCCTGCTGACAGCCGCCAGACCTTTATTATTGATGCGCAAAGCCACAACATAACTTTGAACGATTACGGTATTGGCGCTACGTATTGCAATGTTATCATCCAGAATTGCAATACGTTGACGATTAAAGCCCACCGGCACCCGGTTTCAGGTGTTTTTGACTCTGCCTGCTACTTTGGGCACGCAACATTGAAGCTGAGTAACTGCACCAATGTTACGATTGAGAACGATGAAAAAGATCAGCGCGCCAGCGGCATCAGCGTATATGACGAGGGCAGCCTGTATTTCGATAATAAAACGAACGTTGCAATTTCGGGGTATATGGCTGAGGGTTGCAGTGGCATTTACATGGATCGCGATGATCAGAATTATGATGAAATTTGCGGTTCGATCAACGTCGTTAACTACTCTTCTCTAACCGTAACCAAATGTTTCCATAACGGCATCACTGCAAACCCTTACGATATTAACGTAACCGACCATTCCGTATTGACCGTAAAGAATAACGGTGATAGCACCAAGCCTTATCTGCATGAGGGCGGCATCGGCTGTTATTTTAGTACACTCACGATTTCTGAGTATTCCAGCGTCATTTCCGAGGATAACGGCGTTTATTACGGTGTATATACCCACAATCTTAAAGTAGATGGCACATCCAACATCAAAGCACTCAATAACGGAATGTTCGGCGTTGTTCTCAGCGGCGAGGGCATTTTGAGCAGTGGTGCAAAACTCATTGCTGAAGGCAACTGTGATTTCGGTGGTGCTGGTGTCAGGACCGAAAAATACGACCCAGACGATGAAGCGTATTGGGGACGCCTTACGGTAGAAAATGGTGCCACCTTGTCTTCCCGCGGCAATTATGACCGTGGCTTTGATAACGGATATATGTTTACGGTTAGCCCCAGTGCTCATGTTTATTTGAACGAAAACCTTACAACCGGTCTTGACAACTATCCCGGTGCTACAACAACCGTTGAGGAAAAAGCCGACTTTACTATTACTGGGAACCACGGTCGTGGTATCAAGAACGGAAACTCTCATAAGGATTTTATCGGCAAACCTGCCATCCTTGTTTTAAAATCCGGCCTTATTGCAGAAAACAATAAAACAGCTGGTATCCCCGGCTATAGTGATGTTCCTCCACTGCAAAACTTGGGTGGCGGCATCTACAACGAGAATGGCCATGTAACACTTTATAACACTACCAAAGTTTATAATAACCATGCTGAAGTGGCCGGCGATGACCTTTATAATGCCAATACAGAAGGCAACATCTTCGACATCATTAAACTGGAACCCGGCGCAAAGTGGAGTGTTTTGGACGATGACAAAAAATCATTGACGACTGGTATCACGATGACGAAGGCAAAAGATAACCGTTGGAAGCCAGAAACCGCTAAAAATAATACCGCCACCGTTCTTTCCCGGGTGCGGCACTGAAAGCGGCACATGGTATAAATGCGCCTACCCTTCGCCGACGCCCGCAACGCCCAAGCCGAAGCAGAACCGACTGCCGCCCCTACCGTAGCACCCACGGCAGCGCCTTACAACAGCACCTGCCGACAACACCGCAACGGCTGCTCCCGCCACCCCGGCGCCCACGGCACGGCCCGCTGTGACTGCCACGCCCGCGCCCACCGCGCAGGCATCCGGTGTTATCCCCCAGACGGGCGACAGCTCTTCCCCCGCCCTGTTCAGCATTCTGACGCTGGGCAGTATCACCGCCCTCTGCGTGCTGCAAAAGCGCCGTAAATCCAAATAATCCAAATTAAAACAAACCCCGGAGACCGTGCGTCCCCGGGGTTTTGCAGTTTGTGGCAACGTAGGGGCGGAGCAAAGCACCGCCCCTACGTTCTCCATATGCCGTGAAGTGCCCCCGCAATGTGCCAGCCATCCAGGCCGGGCAGGGGCAGAAGGTTACTGCCGCCCACCAGCAGATTACAGCAGGCAAACCAATACCCGCCGTAGCTGTACCCTGCCCCGCGCATGAACAGCAGCACCGCCGCGCAGGCCAGCAGGTTGGCCAGCGGCCCGGCGGCAGCCAGCAAAAGCTCCTGCGCCGGGCGCATGGGCAGGCCGCGCAGCCGCAGGCAGATGCCGAGGGGGGAAATTTCCAGCTCCGGCCAGTGCCCCCCACAAAGCGCGGTAGGCCAGCGCGTGGCCGCTCGTGCAGAATCGCACAGCCCAGCCCCACCCGCAGTATGCCGCTGCCGTCACAGGCCAGCAGCAGTGTCAGCCCCAGCAGGGTGAGCAGCGGCGCACGCCAGCGCAGCACCGGGCGGCTAGGACGCATTCTGCAGCGCCTGTGCCGGGTCGTACCGCAGGCCCTTTGCAGTATCTCAAAATGCAAGTGCGGCCCGGTGGCGTTGCCGGTTTCGCCCACTGTGCCCAGAATCTGCCCCGCCGTGACCGTCTCCCCGCCTTCACAAACAGGTACTGCATATGCGCGTAGAGTGTTTCGTCACCATCGGCGTGCAGCAGCCGCAGATAGCTGCCATAGCTTTTGTGACTGCCCGCTATGCCGGACAACACCGTCCGCTGCCGCCAGCACCGGCGTACCCTCAGCAGCCCGCAAGGTCATTGCCGATGTGGAAATCCGTGCCAAAGCCGCCCGGGTCGGTGCGCCAGCCAGCCGTAGCCGGAGGTTTTTGCGGGACGTGCTTTCCGGCAGCGGAAAACACAGCGCAAAGTCCGGCGTGTAGCTTTCCTCTTTTGGCGTAGGCGGGCGGCGCAGGCTGGCTGTAAAGACCTGCGGGCGGTTTCCGGCAGCCAGCGGTAAAGTCTCCACATACTGCGCGCAGCCCGGTCAGGTTCTCGGCGGTTTGCTCGGTGAATTTCAAAGGCTGCGTTCCTCGCCGAGAAAGCGGGACTGCTCGGCTGCATAACAGCGGCAAAACGCAGCACAGTGCCGGGTAGGCGGGCGGACCCAACGCACCGCCAGCACAAAGCCGACCGCGGCCAGACTGATGACGGCTGTTGCCCAGAGGACAAGCTCTTCCTCCGACTTTGCACGGCGGACTGGCGGCTTTGGCGGCTCCTGTTCGGGCATGGGGGCAGCATTTTCCCACATAGCGTACACCTCCCCTGTTTTGCGTATGCGGAAGGCGCAATATCCGCCCCGAAGGGCGGATGTGGTATAGGTTGGGGCGAATTGACCGGGAACAAATTGCCTGCGTGAGGTTGGCCCTCATCAGTCACCTTCGGTGACAGCTTCCCCCGCAGGGGAAAGCATTTACGCGCCCAGCGTCTGGCCCGAACATATCCAGGCGCTCGCACTCCAGCAGCGGCGGAAGCGGCAAAAGGCCGAGGCCGTTCACGTCCAGCGTGCACTCCCACGCTGGTGGAATCGCCGCCGCCCAGCAACGCCAAAAACTGCCATGATTTCCCATCTGGGGGGTGCAGCTCAGGCAACGCAGGGCTCTCCCTTGCGGGTAAGACGATCCGTGTCTCGCCGCCGTCGGTGTTTTCTCGGTTGCGCTCATGCCATCGCGCTTTCGGTCCCTCCCGCAGCGCTGCGTCCGCTTGCGCCGGTTGTTCGCGTCGGCTTGGTCAGGTACAGACCAGACCTTGTTGAGGTCCACAGCTATAATTTGCAGTCACTACACAGCTTTTTCATGGTTTGGGTTCTCCTTACTTTTTTTCCACGGCCAAACAGGTTCTGCAGCAGGCTTGTGCGCTTGGGGCGCAGCGCCGTGCGCAGATGAACCGCCGGCTTTGCAGCGAGCCGCAGCAGCCGATTTGGTTTTTTGTTCCTGCTTCGGCTTCTCCGGCTCACTCAAAGCCGTTCTGGGAAGTAGCCGAACATTTGCCATCTGGCTGTCCACCGGGGTGTCCTCGGCGGGGTACACCCAATTATGGCGCTGCCGTCCGGCTGCATCTCGCGGGCGTTTACGGTGTCCACGCAGGTCAGAATCCCGCGCAGCTTTTTCTGGCAATGGCGGGGTCGTCCACACGGACGCCCACCTCCCACACGGCGCTCGGTGTTGCGGGTCAGAAAGTCGCCCGGAGGCAATGTGGGTGCGCATATTCTCCCACTGCCGAAGCAGTAAATGCGGGAGTGCTCAGGTACCGCCCCACCAGGCTGCGGATATGGACATTCTCCGGTGCGGCCCAGCTACGCAAAGCCCGCAGCGCGAATGCACCGCGCACAATCATATCCACCCGCACCCGCACCCAGCTGGCCTCACTGATTTTATTGATAATCTGCGGGTCATTGATGGATTGTTTTTCAGGATGATGGACGCGGGCTTGCCCCTGCGGTAATCTGGCGGTCCATTTCCTCCTTTAATACGCTCTTTTGAAGCGCAGCGGCGCGACCAACATGATGTCTGCCACTCGCTGGTCGAGGCGCTCTTGCAGGGGCCATATTGTTGAATACCGCGCTGGCCTCCTCGCCGATTTCCTGCCGGGTTGTAATGAAGGATAGGTCGGTGTAGAGAGTTCGCTGGTCTTTTCATTGGTTAGCCCAGAGTGCCAATCTGCGTCAAGTATTTGGCCTTGGCCGTTGACACGGCTGGTGATAAGCGTCGGCTTGGAGTGCACCTTGTAATCATCGCGGCAGAACACCGTGCAACCGCGTCCTCAACTGCTTGGACCAGTCAATGTTGTTCTGCTCGTCAAGCAGGCGCGCAGCTCGACCATTACACTACAGCCTCCTTGCCGTTCTCAGCGGCGGCAATCGAGGCGTTGACTTAATCTGAAATCGCTGGCCGCACGGTGAGGGTCATCTTGATGGGGAACAACGTCCGGGTGCTGCGCCCGCCCGCAGCAACATCTTGAAAAGGGGCGGATGCTCTGGTACAGATAGCGCTTAGCACATCGTGTCGGCACCTCGGTGGCTGGGTCGCAGCCACCGGGGCCGCCATCGGCTTG
>VOFK01000703.1_pt1 | contig 28001 bp, 54 predicted proteins | sample 5384121 | NCBI WGS metagenome assembly VOFK01 (sample SAMN12384730, study PRJNA508395) | human gut metagenome | isolation source: healthy gut J | host: Homo sapiens | reverse complement strand
ATCGGTACTTCGTTCGATTTACGGCTAGGGAGAGGACGCCCCCGCGTGCTTTGCCACGCAGATAATGGCAAAGCCACTGTGTCGCCCACCGCCCGGCGACCTGTTCCACTGAAGCGTCTGGAACTTTGCCATATTGGCATAGATCATATATAGGGATAGGGCCGGCCCAACCCCTGGACATGTCGGAGCTGGGCACGAGCACGTCGGGGGGCATAGCCCTGCCGAGGCGGCTTCCGCCGTGACCACCGCCATCGCATTTTATCGGTATAGCCCAGTGGTGGAGCCAACCTTCATCCCCCGCGCCTGAGTTCTGCCCGGTTTCCAGCACACCGGGTTTGGGCGCGGCATACTGGGAAGAGGCTGCTCCGCGGAAAGGCGCGTCTTCAAAGGCGCCGTAAATTTTTCCACCGCCGCTTCATCAAACGCGCCCTGCTTCTCCTCCCACTGCTGCCGGTTGGCGGGCATAGCCAGCATGGTGCGGATGTGATCCAGCAACATCCCCATGGGGGCCCGGATTTCCTCCACCGTCAGGGGTGACTGAAACTTCTGTAGCAGGGCAAGAAGGCATTCACAGGCGCAAAGCAGCCCGCAATCCACGGTCCCATGATCAAAAATCACCAGCTGAGGCTTCATGCCGCCACCTTTGAGAAAGTCAGCCAGAATGGCGCTGAGTTTGGCAATATCCTCTGGATAAATCTCCCCGATGTTGCCCACCACCGGAAGGTTTCCGCCTCCATCACCTTGCCGGGATAGAGAACATAGCGCCCCGGGCCTTGATGTATTCATACATCTGCTGGAAGGTGAAACGGGCGCCCGCCGGATACCGGAAGGTGGTGATGATGGGATCCCCTGCACGGCGGTCCAGGTAGGGCCAAAGCCCGGGCGCGGAAGCAGCCGCTGGTTCTGGTCATACCGGGCATGGCGGGCGGGCACCCCACCCTCCTCCTTCAGTTCCTCCAGCGCCTGGGCAAAGGCCAGCACCACATGGGGTGGGGGAGGTAAAAGCGCCACTTTCCATCCTCGTTCATGGTCTTCCACTGGTCATTGAGGGTCCAACGCCAGGGACCGGGCCTGGCCGGCACTGGCCTCCAGCCCCGGTTGGCCAGGATGAAGGAAAAAGCCGGGCACCCCCTGAATGCACTTTGTTGGCGCTGGACACCAGAAATCAATGCCCCAGCCAGCCACCGGGATATTCATACGCCGCCGCGAAAGGTGGACATGGCGTCCACAAGTGAAGTTGTTCCGGCGGCCTTTACCACCCGGCCACAGCCTCCCACATCGTCGGAGATGCCGCTGGTGGTACTCCCCATGGACCATGGACACGGTGATGGCTGAGGTCCTGCCAGGCTGCTGCCACCACGTCTGCCCGGGGGACGCGTTGTGGTTGTCCTGCTCATAGAGGGGGGCCGCCCGCTCCCGTGGTGGCGGCAGTCTCCGCCGTTCACCGTGGCCGTAGGCCCCAAGTTGGCCGCAATGCCGAGTCCTCACCGTCCGATGACGCTGAAAAGAGCACAGACTCACGCCAAAGGTTCCGCGCTACCCACCATGAGCACAGCGCCCGCTCAGACACGTGTCCAGCGCGCCAGCGCTTGGCGTGCGGCGCTGAGTAATGGGTGACCAGACGCGTCATCCCAGGTGCAGTGGTCAAAGAGCATCCACCTGCGCTTCACGGTGTCGGTGGTGAGGGGGCCGGGGGTGAGCAGTTTATAGGTATTCATGGTATGTTTTCTCTCCTTATATTCTGTGATGGTTTCCGTTTTTTCATTAGAGGGCGCCTTTCCGCCCCTTCTCTGCATCGTATCCCTCAGGGCTTGGCAGCCTCAGAGATCTGCTGGTGCTTTTCGTACAGTTCAAAGGTCAGCGGCTCCTGGAAGGTCTTGGGGTAGGCGGATTTGTTGGCGCTGTCCGCGCTTCTCCCTCATACAGGGGGGTTGGGGTAGTTTTCCTGGAGCTCGGCACGGCCATTTTCGATGATGCACTGGCCATCTTTCATGGCCAAAGGATTGGTGCTCCTTTGTCCAATAATGGCCACAGACCTCCGTCATCACTGGGAGAAGTTGCCCTCGGTGGGGTCCACATAGTCGATGGGCAGGCCCTTCTGCCTTGGCCAAGCCACCGCCTGGGGCGCAGGCCAAAGCCCACGGCGATTTCCCGGCCTCACAGAGCTTCAGCGGGGCAGAGCCGGAGGTCTCAATGTGGTCCCCTGCGTTGGCATAGATGTCGTCGTGGAGAACCGTCTGTGCCGTCCTCCCCATATTCCGAAACCAGCGCCTGCATCAGCAGCCACGCGGTAGAGGAGGAACATCGGACACCGCCAGAAACCGGCATAGACAGGATCGGCCAGATCCTTCAGGCAGGTGGGCATGGGCGATTATTTTCCTTCAGAACCTCTGTATTGACAATAATGGCGCCCTCCTGGGAGGTAATGGGCGCGGTATAGTCCGGGACCTCCTCCAGGGTATTCACACCGGGAAGGTCAGGGGACAAACATTGTGTTCTGCTCCTGGGCACTCTGGAGATAGAAGGTGCTCATGGTGACCAGATCCGCCTCCAGGTTGGTCCCTTCGGCCAGGAGCTTCCCCCAGTTCCGAGGTGCCAAAGGTCTGGAAGACATACTGGCCCGCATAGCCGCCGGCGTTCAGGGCGTTGGTCATGGCGGTAATCGCCTCTTCGTCGGCGTTGGGTAAATGATAACCTGCTCCGACGGGGTACCGCCTTCCGCGGTCTCTTGCTGGCCGCAGCCGCTCAGCAGGGGCCACAGCCATGGTCAGGGACAGACCCAGCGCAAGTAATTTTTTCAGATGCATGATCGTTTCGTTTCCTTTCTCTTCTTATTGTTTCGTTTTCCCGTTTGGGCACTTCTATTTGCAAGCCAGGTGAAAATGGCCTTTGCAAGCAGGTTGGTAAAGAGGATCAGCAGGGAGAGGACAAAGACCTCATTGTATTCATTGACATACTGCAGCTGCTTGATCTTGGTGGTCAGAACCATGGTCCGGGCACCGGCCAAAATCAGGGCGTGCTGATGGTAACCATGGAGTTGATGAAGTAGTAGCTGAACACCTCAATAAGGCTGGAGGGCGCATTTGGGGTGACCACCCGCAGGATGGTCTGGAGCCAGCTGTCCCCCATGAGCATGGCAGTGGTCTCCCACCCGGCGTTCATCTTGGACAGGGAGTTCTTCATCATCAGGTACGGGGTGGAGAAATAGTGGACCACATTGCATAGGATCATCAGAGGGAAGGTATTCTGCAGGGGGTTCCCGTGAAGGTGAACAGAAAGGCCAGGCCCAGCACCATGCCGGGGATGGTATTGGTCACCAGCGCGATGGAATCCACGCTCTGCTTGCGCCACTTGGGCAGGGGTGCCCGGGCAGTGATCAGCGCCGCGCCGTAGGCCAGCAGCGTCCCAAAGAACGCCGTACACAGCGCCATGCCCAGGGGTGGAGGTACACCGTCTGCAGCTCGCTGTCTGCAAAAACCGCCTGGACGTGGCCAGGGTGAACTGGGTCTGGTAGGGCCAGTTCTGCACCAGAGGTACCACCAAGATCACCGCGAAGATGGAGAGCATTCCCACCGACAACACGGTCCCCGACAGCCCCCACGCCGTGTCCCTGCCCCGGTTGGGGCGAAGATCGGCGTCGCTGATGCGGTCATAACGGATGTTATACCGCTCCAAAAACCGCAGCAGCAGAATACTGACAATGGACGGCAGCAGCATCACCATGGCCACCACGGCGCCCCGGTTTGAAATCGGGCACGCCGCCCAACATCTCGTTGTGAGCACCGTGGCCACCACATCATACTTTCCGCCCACAGAGGCAGGAATGCCAAAGTCAGTGAAGCAGAGGAAAAAGGACTGGATAAACGCCCCCTGCCAACGTCCCCAGCAGCGGCCGGAGGATGGCGATCCAGAAGGTGGACAGGTGGCCATCCCCCATGGCCTTGAGACAACCAACGTCTTCTTTGTCAACATACCCCATGGTGTTGTGGATCAGCAGGAAAGCCACAGGCACCGTATAAGATTACATAGCCCAGCAACAGGCCGCCAAACCCATAGATGTTAAAGATCTGGTGGCCCAACAGGCGAGTGATCAGGCCCTGCTTGCCAAAGCGAGTAGATGATGGCGAAGCCGTAGGTAATGGTGGGAAGGAACATGGGCAGTGTCGCCACCGCCTGCATCGCCCGCCGAAAGCCTCGGGGCAATCGGGGTGTAATGGATGAGGTAGGCCATCACAAAGGCAATCCCCACCGCCAGCAGCGCAGAGGCCGCAGAGACGCGAAGCTGTTCCTGAGTGCTGTGCCGAACTGTGGGGCAGTCAGCACCGAGGTATAGAATTCTGTGGTCAATCCAGTCTCGCCCCAAAAGGACTTGACCAGCAGCCGGATGGCCGGGAATGGCCGAAAGGTTGCAAAGAGAATGACCAACAGGATGAAAATGAGCGTAAGCTCCCAATGCTTTCGTTTCATAGGGCCACCGATTATCCGGCTCTCCCGCAGCATCGGCGCCGAAGAGGGCATAAATGTTGTTGCGTTTGATCTCCAGCTGGTTGAGGATAAAGGTCCGGACAAAAGTCGTTTTCCGGCTTCTGGATGATGTCCGCCGGGCAGCCATACTGGGCGATGGTGCCCTGGTCAATGATCAGCACCCGGTCGGAAAGGGTGAGGGCCTCCGGGTCATGGGTGACAATGATGGTGGTTAGATGAAACTCCCGGGCAATGGTCTTGATTCGGTCCTGATAGACTCTTTGATAACACCGTCCAGGGCAGACAGGGGGCTCATCCAACAGGAGAATCCGGGGCTTCATCACCATGGTGCGGGCCAGAGCTTTACCCGCTGCTTCTGCCCGCCGGAGAGCTGGTCCACCCGTTTGGACAGATGCTCCTCCAGGCCCAACAGATGGATCAGTTCTTCCACCTCCTTTTGGGTGGAAATTCCAGGCCTGTTTTTTCAGGCCATAGGTAATATTTTGGTAGACATTGAGATTGGGGAACAGGGCATAATCCTGGAAGACAATGTTAAAGCCCCGCTTCTCCATAGCAGCCCGGGTCAAATCCTCCCCGTTGTAGCAAATGGTTCCCGCGTCTGCCTCTACAATGCCTAAAATGAGATTCAGCAAGGTGGTCTTGCCGCAGCCGGAAGGCCCCTAGAATGGAGACAATCTCTCCTTCCTCCACCTGCATCGAGATATCCTTCAACACCGTGACCCCGTCAAAGGATTTTTGAATATGGGTCAGTTCTAACATGGTATGGCTCCTTTTTCCCACCGGGATGTCCGGCCTGTTCTGTTCTCTTTCATTTTCCAGGGACAGTGTAGCAAATCCACGCCGCCCCTTACCACCAACCCCGGGTAAAACCTCCGTGAAGCCCGGGTTAAATCCCATCAAATAGGGGCGTCCTTGTAGTTTTCTACCAGGACGCCCTGTCTCTCTCAGGTTTGTGCATACCCCCGGTCCGCAATCACCTGCCCGCTGCGGTCCAAGTTGCGGGAAAACCGCTCATAGTCGCTGAGAATGATGCCCATATACAGCATATCCACCACCGCCAGGTCCGCCACCCGGGAAAAATGGCGTTGCCATAGACGGTTTTTGGCCCCCCCGCCCACAGAGAGGGTGTGAGATCGGCGTACCGCTCAGCAGGGGCGGTTCGCTCGCCCGTCACCGCAATGGTAGCAGCCCCAGCTTTTTTAGCCAGCCGCAGCGCCTTCACGGTGTCCACAGACCGGCCCGAGGCGGGAAAAAGGCCACCGCCACATCCCCCTTCCCTCAGATGGGCGCTGATCTGCTGAAGATACGCGTCGGTGCAGAAGCGGCACCGGAGCCCCAAATAGGTCAGTTTGGTCAGCAGATCGCTGGCCGGGGCAGGAATTCTCCACACTGTACAGATCAATCAGCCGGGCTGAGGCCAGAGTTTGGGCCGCTTGGGCCAGCTGTCAGGGGACACAGACTTCAGCACGTCCTCCAAGGCCTCCCGCTGGGTGCCCACGGCCTTCAACGGAAGGTTCTCCATCCGGTCCCAGGGCCGGAGGGAAAAGCCCCCAAATGGTCAAAGGCACTCTCCTCCGGCCTCCCATCCCGCAGGGCCCCCTTGAAGGCCCGGTATCCCCGGTAGCCCAGCCCACGGACACATCGGATCACTGGGGCTCACTTTCACGCCGGCCGCGCTGGCCAGCTCCCCAATGGTCAGGGGACTCCAGCTCCCCGGCGTGGGCCAGGAAAAAGGACGCCACTTTCTGTTCCGACGGCCGCAGGAGGCATACGCCCCTTTGATCCGGTCCTCCCATGAGATACCTCGCTCCATTCCCCGTTTCCTCCTTCGGCCGGAAAACCACAAAAAGATGCCGCATTCTTGTAGTTTTCCTCTCAAAAAGTTTCCCCGGCCCGCTTTCTTTGGAGATCCGCCTATGGTGGGATCGGTACGAGGCCGTTTTTGCTCCATTGTGGCGGCCCTCTCTACCCCCTTCGGATCCGAAAAGGGCTAAATTTTTGTTTGGGGGTTGGTTAAACCTTTCCTCCCCGCGCTCCTCCCTTCCATTTGCAAATTTTTCTCCGTGCATGATACACTGGAAAACTCTGATTGGAAAGGAACTCCCGTCGCTATGTTTGCCAAACGTGACCTCACCCAGGGGAAGCATCCCCGGGGCCTGCTGGGCTTTGCCCTTCCCCTGATCCTGGGCAACCTCACTGCAGCAACTGTACAACCTGGCCGATACCTGGGTGGTGGGCCGCTTCATCGGGGAAGGCGCGCTGGCGCGGTAGGGGGTCCTCTTACACTTTGATGACCTTTTTTGACCTCCCATTCTCCTGGGGCTGTGCATGGCAGCAGCGTCTTTTTTCCATTCAATACGGCCGCCAGGACCCCCGACCGGCTGCGAAATGGGATTTTTCAGTCCTTTTTCTGCTCATCGGCGGGCTGACGCTCCTGCTCAACCTCACCGTCTATCTGGCCTGGACGGGATTCTGTGGTCCTCCCAGATCCCACCGGATATTTTGGGTCTGACAAAGGGAATACCTGCAGTGGATGTCTTCGCCGGCATGGTCGCCACCTTTCTGTACAATTTTTTTTGCCAATCTTCTCTCCGCTCCGTGGGGGACTCCGCCACCCCGCTGGTCTTTTTGTGGGATTTCCGTGGTTCTGAACATCGGCCTGACATCCTCTTTGTGGTGCCCTTTTGGGCATGGGGTTCGGGGGCCGCCATGGCCACGGTGATCGCCCAGTTCGTCGCCGGCCTGGGCCTGTTTCTCACCCTGGTTTGCCTTCCCCCTCTGCGGGTCCAAAAACGCCACCGGTATTGGGACCGGGCCGCCTTGAAAAACCTGCTGAATCTCTCCCTTTTTTTACCTGTCTGCAGCAGTCGGTGATGAACTTCGGCATTCTGATGGTCCAGGGCCTGGTGAACAGCTTCGGCACGCGGTGATGGCCGCCTTCGCCGTGGCGGTGAAGATCGATTCCTTCGCCTACATGCCGGTTCCAGGACTTCGGCAACGCCTTCTCCACCTTCGTGGCCCAGAACTACGGGGCGGAAAAACGGGACCGCATCCGCACCGGCACCCATTGGGCGGTGTTCTGGGTGGTCCTCTTCTGCCTGGTCATCGGCGGTCTGGTCTGCCTGTTGGCGCCCCGGCTCATGGCCGCCTTTGTGGGCGGGGATGCGCGGAGGTGATCGCCATCGGCACAGGCTATCTCCGCATTGAGGCCGCGTTCTACCTGGGCATCGGCATTCTTTTCCTCCTCTACGGCTATTTCCGGGCAGTGAACCGCCCCGCCGTGTCGGTGGTCCTCACCATCTGCTCCCTGGGCACCGGGTCCTGCTGGCATACACCCTGTCGGCACTGCCGGCGCTGGGGTCAACGGCATCTGGATTGCCATTCCCATCGGTTGGTTTCTGGCCGATGCCACAGGGATTTTGCTCTGGCGGCGGGAGGGCAAAAGCGCCAAGACCCCATAACGCACCCCACCAAAAAAACAACTCCCTGGAAGCATCCTTCCAGGGGGAGGTTTTTTGTTCCGTCCGAAAACGGGGTTACTGATTCACATTTTCCGCAAAGCGCATGAGCATGGTTGCCACCTGGGCGCGGTTGGCGCCGTTCTGGGGCACCAGGTTGTCCCCCCGATCCCGCTGATCAGGCCGGCATCCACCGCCCACTGCATGGCCTCTTTGGCATAGGCGCTGACTCGGGCGGCGTCTGCAAAGGCGGACAGGTCGTTGCGTCCGCTGACATCGTACTGCTTCTCCTGGGCATAGCGGTAGAGGATGGTGGCCATCTGCTCCCGGGTCACCGTCTTGTCCGGGCCGAAGGTTCCGTCCTCATAGCGTCCACAATCCCCTCGGATGCCGCCCAGCGGACCGCCTCGGCATAGTAGGCGTCCTCCTTCACATCGGTAAAGTCCATGCGGTAGTTCACCACAGGGCTCCCCTCCATCCGCCAGAGCATGGTGACAATCATAGCCCGGCTGGTGGTGGTCATGGGGAGAGAAGGTGGTGGGCGTTGTCCCGTTCATAATGCCCTGGTCGGTCACGTACTTCACCGCTTCATAGTACCAGCTGTCGGCGGCCACATCCCGTGTAGGGCAGGCCGGTGGGGTTGCTGGGGGCTTTCTCCCACCGGGATCTCCGCGGACACCGAGGCATTGTCCACCGTGATGGTATAGTTCTGGGCGTAGGTCGCCTTGCCGGGCTCATAGGCGTAAATCACCAGGGCCAGTCGGTGCCCTGCCTCCACCTCATAGAGGTTGGGCTGGAGGTAGAGGGTATAGTCATAATACTTTCCCTCCACCAGTTTTTACCTTGTTCTGCGCCCGAAGCCGAATCATAGCCCGCGCCGGGGTTGCACAGGTCCATCCAGCCCCCGGGCCACAATTTTATAGGATACGTCCGTGGGCTTCAGCTCCACCAGGTCCAGGTTCTCCAGGCCACCGCCCATCCAGGCACCGTCCTTGGCCAGGATTGTCTTTTCAACATGGGTGGGCGCGGTGTTGAAGGCGGGGAAGGTCTCCCCGGGGCGATGTCCACCAGCATGGCGCGCGCTGACCATCAGGCCGTCCCGGTTGATGAGGGGCGGCCTCCGGGTGTCCACGGTCTCGCCGGTGGCGGCGGCGCCCACGTAGTTGTCATGGTCAGGGCAGCGGGGTCCACGGCGCTGTCATGGTCCACTGCGGACCGGCTCCCCTCTGGGGGGTCTCCACCATCGCACCGTTGGTGGTGGCAGCCTGAAGTTCACCGCCACAGAGCCCTTGAGGACGGTGTCCGCTGTCACATCCATGGTATGGCGCTGGAGGCTGTGGAGCCGCCGGTGAACACCTCTTCCCAGTTGTCCTTGTTCACGCCAATGGCGTCATAATCGCTGCTGATGGACGCGGTCTTTTTCCCTGGCGCTCTCTCCGGTCAGGGGTAATGGCGTCCTCGGTCTTCCAACGTCATAGGTGTTCCACACCTTGGTGTCGTTGTTGCTCTGGGCCGTGACTGCGGGCATGTTCTCAATGCCGTTGTCCACCCCATACCGGATAGTGGCTGAACCACTGGTTCAGGATTTCATCGTGAGGACTGCGCCCCGATCATAAACTGAATGCCCCCCCGAGGGATAGGTGGGGGTCAGGTGTCCATCCTGATGGAGCAGGAGCTTGGCGGGCACCCCGGCCTTCTCATAGGCCTGGTACATCAGGTCAAACTCCTTGGTCCGCACGTTGTCGTCGTTCAGGCCGTGCACAATGAGGGCCGGGCACTGAATCTTATCGGCGTCCAGGGTATAGTCCCGGTTGGCCCAGTGGTCGCTGTAATCCCCGTTGGAGGCCAGCTGGTCCTGCCGGATTTGATTGAGGTAGTTTCCATACTTGCCGGCAATGGTGTTCCAGTCCGCCTCATCCAGGTACCGGCCGGCGCAGTACCAGGCCAGCCAGTCGCTGTAAGCGGGGTCGCTCCGGGTGGCAATGCCCTGGGAGTTGGTATACTCATACCAGCTGGCAATCCCGCCACGGGACGATGGTCTCCACCCCTCCACCCCAGTGGTGGCCAGGCCGTGGGTGACCAGTGCCGGCGCCGGGACCGCTTGGTCATCCCCACCTGGCGTTGGTTCAGTCTGCCTCAATGGCGATATTTGTCCGAATAGGCAACCCCGCTCGCCGTTGAGCCACTCAATCACGCACTTGAACGCGTCGATCTCCAGGTCGCTCCCGCAGGTTTCAAAGCCCTCTGAGCCCTTGGTGCCCAGGCCGCCGCACTCCACCACGGCAAAGCCCCGACCAAATAATAGTCGTACCACGTCAGGTCCTCATAGTCATACATCTCCTCGTGGGGGTTGTAATAATACCAGTCCGAGGAATCTGCCTGGCTGCTGCCTGGGCCCGTGGTGGCGGTTCCCGCCGCCTTCCCCGCGCTGCGGGCTGGCTGTACATCTGGTCCAGGTCATAGCCGTCCTTGCCATAGGGCGCCTCTCCAGAGGTACAGCCGGTGATATAGGGCCGGGCCTCATAAATGGTGGCGGCCTTATAATCCCCCTTCCATGGCGGCCCGGGAATCTGCACCAGGGCCTTCACCAGGAAGTCCCGCTTGCCGTCGGCATCGGTGTCATAGTTGGTCTCCCCATAGACGCAGTAACGGATGATGTCACTCTTGGCGTTGTCATAGCCCTCGGTCACAGCCCCGGTGGTATAGGGGAAAATGGGCTGGGCCCCATGCCGTTGAGGAACAGAGGCTCCAGCGTCTGGCCGTGCAGGGCCTGGTAAAGGACCTGGGCCGACTGCTTCATCACCGCCAGGTTCGCCTGGGTACAGGGATCGGTGGGGGGGCTGTACTGGGCAATCCCGTCGGTCATGCCCATGCTGTCCGCCATGGCGTTGTAATCCCTGGGATAGGTTCCCAGCTGGCTCTCTTCCATCCCCGCCCAGCGGAGGAGGAAGGCCACGGCCTCTTGGTTGGTCACGGTCTGGTCCGCCTGCCCGGGGCAAGGGAGTTTCAAGTCCGGCGCATCCTTGGTCAGCTCTCCCCAGGTCAGGGAGGCCGCAGCCGCAGACACCCCATTCTCCGTCTCCACCGCCACAGCCGGGGTGACCAGAACAGGGGCCATCATCAGCGCCAGAAGCAGGCCAGCGACTCGTTTCTTCATCTGATTACCTTCTTTCTCACTTCTCAATTTTCCTCCTATGCGCAAGCCTGCCATCCCCACCGCACCCGGAGGGGGGAAAAAGAGGAGACCTGAACGACACGTAGGTAATCTCCAGTATAGGCGCTCCCTCGAAAAATGTCAACGCACACCGGAGAACCGTCAAAAATTTCTCGCTCTTCCTGCCGCTGGAACAACGGGAACGGTTCTTTTTTAACGCAAAGTGCCCATAAAAAATGGACGTCTGGATGCTGCCCAGGTCCTGTACCACTTTTTCTTTGGATTTCCAGAGGGGCTTCATATCCACTTGGATGACCTGAGGGTTCTCATAGGTTTTGAAATAATAGACCTTCTGCCCCAGATCGATCATGGCTGTGTATTGGGTATAATCGAAGGTCCCATTCGCTGTCTTTACCACGCCGTTGGGCAGGGTAACCCCCTCCAAAAATGTGAAAGCCAGCAACGACAGCCTCCTCTATCCCCTTTGGCGGTACCATGTGCAGCTTCTGAAAAAACAGTCCGCACAAATCGGGCGGGAGGTGTATACCCGCCTGGCAAGGCGCTTGTTCCGCCAGCCTGTCCAAATGGCTCCATCTGCAAACCGTTCCAATCCACCTGCTCTGTCACTGCTCTGGCGCAACCCCCAAGGTAGTTGCGTAAATTTGTCATCTGCCAGGGAAAATCTGGGCTGTTGGTTAGAACGCCCACGGGATTTTCATAGATATGCAGTCCCAGCGCGGTCTGCTCCACGACGAGACCCCTGCCAGACAAGTCGGTAAACATCCAGTGCATTGGCGCAACGGTGCCGGTCAGGCCATCCTGGATTCCCACCAAGGTGAGATCGGCCAGGCGTTCCCGGATGTCGTCAGGGGAAGCACAGCTGCCCAAGGCGTAGTGCAAGAAGTCCAACGCCGAGAGCTGGACCTGACCACTGTGCTTGGAGGGCTGCGGAAAATCGGCATACCCCCTTAAAAAAATACAAGGCACCGCCCGCAAGTCCCATTTCGTTGACGCGTCAAACAGGACATAGCGATGTTGGGCGTGACGCCCGATTCCCCCAACCCCATACTGGTCCGCAAAGGGGTCTGCCCAAGCATGGTTTCCCAAGAGGCTCCTGCGGGGGAAGGAGACAAGGTGCGGGTCCAGGATGGCGTAGAAATCCATTGTCCGTCCAAATACAGTTTCGTTCGCTTGATCTAAGAAATTGATTGCAGTACACATAAAAAAAATCTCTGCTTTCTGAAATTCTGCCGGCAGCCTTGCCGCTTCTGGCTATGTGCCTCACCACTTTGATGCTTTGATTTTAATCAGGGCGGGCGCCAGGGACAATAGGCAGAAAAAAAGTCCGTATTGACAGAAACGCCCGTCGTGTAAAAGATTTTACACGACGGCGTTTCCGTCAAAAAAGAGGGATTATTGCCTGGGGAAATCTCCCCCCCACAATCAGCTGATGAACAACATGAACAATATGGTCCAAATCATCGCTGTCTGCCTCGGACCAGCTCCTGAGGATGCCAAGAACCGCCCTGACTGTGATAGCGCATAACGAGCTTTAACTCCCAGTGACTGCATTGGGCGTACAGGCCGTGCCTTTCCGCCACCTGCAGAAAGAAAGTAAACAGCTGTTCCTCGACCATCCGCGTAATTTCGTCCCGGTAGTTGGTCCGCAGGCCATGCTCTACATAGGGTCGGGTATTCAGCGCCAGCAAAACAGGCAGCGCAGGCCCTTTCCGCATTCCCCTGGGCAAAAGCGTTTCCTTCAGCAGCTGATCTGTATTTCGCTCCAAAACCCATTTTTAACAGGTCCGGGATATCTCTGAAATGATAGTAGAACGTCTGCCGTGTGATCCCGCATTCCTCACGATATCTTTCACCGTCAGCTTTTTGACCTTCTTTTTTGCATCAAAAAGCCGTTCCACAGCCTGTACAAATCAGTTCTTCTGTCCCGATTGTCACCTGGTTATCCCTCCATCCCCGCTGCCACGGGTGCTTATCTCTGGTACTCAAAATCCAAGTTGTAGAGACTCACCAGGTCTCCGTCCTTGATGCCCATCTCCTCCAGCCGGTCAAACAGACCGGCGTTGCGGAGCATCCGGTCAAAACCAGTTTCGGGACTCGTAGTTGGAGAAATTGACGTTGGCCATGATCTTTTTGCAGCCAAGGGCCCTCCACGATCCACACATCGTCCTCGTGCCGGATGGTAAGGGGGTCACTGGTGTCCACCTGGGGGGCCGCTCCACGTACTCCGGTTCATAGGTAATCACCGGCGGCAGGTGGGCCAGTTCCCCGGCGGCGGCCTTCATCAGCTCCCTGACCCCCCATGTGGGCGGCGGCGGACAGCTCAAAAAGCGCAGGCCCTGGGCCTCCACGTGGGCCTTGAGCTTGTCCAGCAGGGGGTGCGGTCGGCCAGGATATCGGTCTTATTGGCGGCCACAATCATCTTCCGGCCGGCCAGTTCCGGGCTGTATTCCCCGCAGCTCGGCGGTGATGGTCTCAAATCCTCCACCGGGTCCCGTCGCTTCGGAACCGGACACGTCCACCATGTGGATGAGCAGGCGGCAGCGGTCAATGTGCCGGAGAAAGTCATGGCCCAGGCCGGCCCCTTCGCTGGCGCCCTCAATGATGCCGGGGGGGGATGTCCGCCATGACAAAGGAGACCCCCCTCCTCCACAAAGACCACCCCCAGGTTGGGAAACAGGGTGGTAAAGTGGTAGTTGGCGATCTTGGGCCGGGCCTTGGGGCCACGGACAGCAGGGTGGACTTTGCCCACGTTGGGGAACCCCACCAGCCCCACATCGGCCAGGAGCTTCAGTCCCAGCAGCACCGTCCGCCCCTTGCCGGGCCGACCGGCCTTGGCAAACTGGGGGGTCTGCCGGGTGGGGTGGCAAGAGTGCTTGTTGCCCCAGCCCCCGTTGCCCCCCGGCAGAGGACGAAGGGGTTCGTCCCCGGACATATCCTGAATGATCTCCCGGGTCTCCGCATCCCGGACCACCGTGCCCCGGGGACCCGGATGATCAGGGAGCGCCGTTCTTTCCGGTGCACTGCTTGCCGGCGCCGTTGCCGCCGTTCTCCGCCACGTATTTGCGTTTGTAGCGGAAGTCCATCAGGGTGGACATCCGGTCATCCACCTGCAGGATCACATCGCCCCCCGGCCGCCGTCGCCCCCATCGGGACCGCCGGCCGCCACGTATTTTCTCGGTGAAAGGCCACCGCGCCGTTGCCGCCAGCCCCAGAGCGAACCAGGATGCGGGCGGTATCAATGAATGTATTTGCCATAGGGCACCTCCTTTGGTACCGGTCCGATTGGAAAAAAAGCCCCGAACGGCGGTCCGTTCGGGGCTTGGGATGCACGGGAAAATTACTCCGCGACAGCCTCCACGATGGAGACCTGCTTTGCGGTCCTTGCCCAGGCGCTCAAACTTCACCTTGCCGTCCTTCAGGGGCGAACAGAGTATCGTCGCTGCCCATGCCGACGTTGAGGCCGGATGGATGAATCTGGGTTCCGCGCTGACGCACGAGGATGTTGCCCGCGAGCACGAACTGGCCGTCGCCCGCTTGACGCCCAGACGCTGAGCCATGGAATCACGGCCGTTACGGGTGGAGCCAACGCCCTTCTTATGTGCGAAAAACTGAAGTCCGATATGAAGCATAGGTTACACCTCCATGACGTTAATGTGTTCGGGATATTCCTCCTGCAGCTGGACCAGGTAGACCATCAGGGCGGCCAGCAACGTCTGGCACACCTGGTCGGCCTCCCGGCCAGATTGCGGGGAAGTTTCAAAGTGACGGAAGCATCCTGCTGGTTGACCTTCACCGGGGCCTCCAGCCCCAGCACGTCATTCACGGCGCACTCGGTGAGGCGAACGGCGCTGGTGACGGCGGCACAGAGGATGTCTCTGCCTCGGCCAGGCCGGTGTGCCCCTCCACGGTGAAGGAGACAATCCGGCTACCGTCCATTGCAAAGGAAGCTCTGGTCATCAGGCGTTGATCTTGGTGATCTCAACCTTGGTGTAGGGCTGACGATGGCCCTGACGCAGACGATAGCCCTTCTTGGGATTGTACTTGAAGATCCGGACCTTCTTGCCCCTTGCCGTTCTTCACCACAGTGGCGGCCACGGGAAGCGCCCTCCACTACGGGGCGCCGAACTTGGGCGTCGCCCAGGATGGCCAGGACCTTGTCAAACTTGATGGCGTCACCGGCTTCCTGGGGCAGCTTCTCGATGAACAGAACGTCGCCTTCCGCGACCTTATACTGCTTTCCGCCGGTCTCAATGATTGCATGCATTGCTCTTGCACCTCTTTCCTTTATCACGGGCTCGCTGTCGGGGGGCGAAGCGCGGCGGAAAACGGTCTGTCCCGCCCACGCCTGCTTATGACCCATTCAAAGCGGCTCTGAAATTATAGCAGGCAGGAACGGCAAAGTCAAGGGAAGGGGCAGAATTTTTTGCCTTTTTCCCCACCCTTCGCCCAAGGGGCCCAAATACCACCCTGTCACCCCGTCCTTCTTCGCCAATGCGCCCCGGCTGGTGCGCCGGACCACGGGCCAGGCGCTCCCCGGCGGTCACCGGCAGCAGGTAATCGGTGGAGTCCAGACAGTAGGTCCCCTGGGGGGCCCTGGCGGAGGTAGTCGGTGAGGATATCCAGCTCCCGCCTCGGTCTCCAGGTGGCGGCACCGGGAGAACTCCTCCCCCCAGGGAGAGCACCTCCAGGGCGCTGTGCCCCCAGCGGATGTTCAGGGGGGTCGGGGGAGGGCGCCTGGGAAGCCAGGGCCGTCATCACGGGAAAACCGTCATAGGCCCGATAGGAAAATGCCCCGCCGGGCTTCTGGGCAGGATCAGGGCGTTGAGCTGTCCCGTCGGCCTTCAGCGTACAGCCCCCTCGATGCTGGCGATGTGCCGGTCCGGCAGGAGAAGGGGCTTAGCCGAGGGATGTCCGGGTGGTACAGAGTAACCGGCCAGTGTCCCCACCACCCACCGCTGAAAGCGGTGCCCCTGGTCGAGAAACGCGTCGTTTTTCATACACGCCCGGGCGCTCAGGGTCTCTAAATGGTGCTCTCTGGGGACCCCTGCCGTGGACAAAAAGGTAGTGTTCATGGAGCAGGATAGGGGCATGGCCCGGAGAAAGGCCAGCTCTTAGGGAAACAACGCCTCAATGGCCTGCCGGGCGGCGGGAAATGCCTTGGGATCGGGAGACATCCACCCCCCCGCCTGGTGGGCCATGGAAACCCAGGCGCACTTCTCCCCCCAAAAGTTTCCATACTGGGCGGCGGCCTGGTCGGGCCAGGCCCCGTTGAGAAAAGTCCAGGGTGACATTTTCACAGTTGCCCTGGAGAGGAAGAAGAGGGTATGGGTCCGGCGCAGGTCCATGAGATACCGCAGGGTGTCCAGGCCGCCGGTGATTTCTCCAAAATATCCCCCCAGGACCAGCAGAATGTCGTCGGTGGAAAAATGACCTTTTTTCAGCAGGCCCTTTGAGAAAGGGAAGATTGCCGTGAATGTCGCTGATGACCAGCACCCGCCGGTCCGCCGGCAGGAGAGGGACGTACAACCGCTCATGGCGTCATCGCACCCGGGGCTTCCAGGGCAATCCGGCCGTTCTTTTCCGGCGGGTTGTCACCAGCAGCCCCGCCTGCTCCAGGGCGGCGGCCACCTCGTCTCCCCGGGTGTCGATGATGCCCGAGCAGAGGAAGGTCCCCTCACGGTCCAGCAGTTGGGGGAACCACCGGCGCCAAGGGGGATGATAACATCCGCCACAATGTTGGCCAACACCACCTGGGCTTTTTCTCGGGCCAGTTCCTGAATCTAACCCCTGGTCCGCGATAACATTTCCGGCCAAAACCGGCAGTGGTCCCGCCCGATGCCGTTGAGCGGCGTTTTCATGAGGCCACGTCCACAGCCTTGGGGTCAATGTCCCCCGACCGCCTGACCGGCCCCAGGCACAGGGCGGCAATGGCTAATGCCGCTGCCGCACCCCAGGTCCAGCACCCGGTCCCCCTTTCCGGGTACAGGCCTCAAGCCCCTCCAAAGCACAGCTGGGTAGAGGCATGGGACCCGGTGCCGAAGGTAAGCCCCGGATTCATCAGCAGCCGGGTGGCGCCGGCGGGAATGTCTCGCGGTGTCCTCCTGCCAGGGACTTGCCCTTCTCCCCCCACCGCCATGGGCCGGTAATACTTCTGCCAGCTGTGGGCCCAGTCGTACTCCCGGAGGGCGGCGGTGGTATAGGGCAGGTCAATGCCGGCCAGATAGCCCTTCAGCTGCGCCTGCCCGTCGGCATCATCGGTGACATAAATCTTGACCCGGGAGACCCCCTTCATCTGCTCCATAAGGGCATCGTCACATAGTCCCAATACTGCCGGTTCTCCTCCAAAAAGGCCGGAACTCCTCCTCTTCCTGCCAGGCCGGGCACGCCGTTGGCAATGAGTTTGCCGCAGAGGTCATCCAGTTCCTCCGACCTCGCGTTTATCACAATTTCCAGCCATCTATGATCCATGCAGTTCCTCACTGGGCGCATTCAATCTGCGGGCCAATGGATCTGCCCGCCTGTTTATGGGTTCCATCTTACCATGTTTTTGAAACCGTGCGCAACCGCGAAGCCTATCACGAAATGCCCGCCGCAGAATGCGGCACCGGCATTTTCTGGATTTCAACCGAACGAATCGGATCTACTCCGGCGGGAAAAATTGTGCCAGGCACAATTTTTTATACAAAAACGAGAGGACTCAGTCCATCTTCTTGGTCCACAGGAGGCCATGGCGGGCCGCCGCCCATCGCTAATTTCGTAGAGCATGGAGACAATGATCCGCAGGCCGGTGCAGCCGATGGGGTGCCCCAGGGAGATGCCAGAACTCGTTGGCATTGGTCTTGTCCAGGTCCACTTCCCAGCCGTGCTCCTCCTTCAGGCAGGCCAACGCCCAGAACTGGGCGGCAAAGGCCTCGTTGATCTCCCAATAGTCCACCTCGGAGAAGTCCATGCCGGCGCCCTTCAGGCACTTGGGGAATGGCATAGGCGGGGCCAATGCCCATATACTTGCTCCACGCCGGCAGAGCACATATTGATCATCTTGGCCATGGGCTTGATTCCCCAGCTCCTTGGCCTTGTCCGCAGACATGACAATCACAGCCGCAGCGGCGTCGTTGATGCCGGAGGCGTTGGCAGCGGTGGTGACGCCATCGGGGGTAAAGACCGCCTTCATCTTGGAGATGGTCTCATAGCTGCAGTTGCGGATGGGGTGCTCATCGGTGTCGATGACAATGTCGCCCTTTTTCTTGTTGTGGATCACCACAGGGACAATCTCATCCTTGAACTTGCCGGCGTCGATGGCGGCGCAGGCGCGGTTGTGGCTGATGACGCCAACTTGTCACATTCCTCCCGGGAGACGTTGCAGAGCTTGGCCACGTTGTCGGCGGTCACACCCATGTGGCCGGGGACCAGGGCGTCGTACAGTGCGTCGTGGAGCAGGCTGTCATAGAGCTCCGCGCCGCCCTCGGTGGGGATGCAACCCATCCGATAGCCCATACGGGCTTTGGGCAGCAGGAAGGGGGCCTGGGTCATATTTTCCACGCCCACCACCAGGCCGATCTCGGTCTTGCCCAGCTGAATGTTGTTGCAGGCGATTTCCAGCGCGCGCATACCGGAGGCGCAGTTCTGGTTGACGGTGACAGCGCTGCTCTCAATGGGCAGGCCGATCCGCATGGAGACCTGGCGGGCGGGCAGGGAACCCTCCCATGGCGGTATAGCACTTTCGCCCATGACAATTTCGTCGATGGTGTTGATGTCCACACCAGCGCGGCGAATGGCTTCCTTCCCCGCAGTGATGGCAAGTTCTCTGGCGGGAACATCCTGAATTGCCCCTGGAACTTACCGATGGCGGTACGGCAGGCGCTGACAATGACTACATCTCTCGGTTGCATTTGAGGTATCCTCCTGTACTGTCTTGTATTTGTTCATTTTATACTAAAATGCACTAATTCATGTCATAGGGTAGCTATATTATACACCGAAAAAGGCGGGTTGTCAAGGCAAAGCTTACAAAAAGGTCACAAATTTTTCTGATGCTTTTTGAGGAGAAGGGATTGAATTTATGGTATAAAATGTGTATAATGTCGCCAATACAGAAATGATGCCGAGGAAATGATGCAGCAAATCTGTCATTTCACGGCAAGATCGGACCCTTCCGGTGCGGAAAGGAGGTACCTGCCATCAGCAGAATTCCAGAACCCCTGGCACGACGCAGCAATGGCATTTTTTTTCCCTGGATCTGGCCAGGGACAGCGACAATTTTCCCAAAAAAGTGCTGGCACTGTTCGACAAGCATTTCTAGGCTTTTCGGCGCAGCATCTTCTTCCCCTATCACTACACGGCCTTTCCCGGTGGGCCAGGCCCGGCGGGTGAACACCCTGAGCAAACTACATCACCTACGGCATCCGGTATGGCACCATGTATGACTACAAAGATCACATTTACAAGGATGACATCTTCCGCTATTCCTCCTGCCCCCCATCTGAAGGAAGCGGGTGATTTTCACCGAGGACGTTATGACCCTGGAGGACTATGAGCGCACCCCTACGGGATTCACATGTCCGCCGAGGATTTATATTATCAGGCGGTCCTCTTCTTCTTCCTGGGGACCGGGTGATCGGTTCCATGGGGCTCTTTCACACCAAAGAGGAGGGCGGCTTTCGGGAAGAGGCAGGGGGGCCTGCTGGGATCCTGGCGGGCTGGTGGAGGCCAACTACCAGAACTATCTCCGCCACAGCGGGGAGGCCCGGTTCCATGACAGCTTCCAGCTCTTTTTCCAAGACGTGAAAATGGGGGGCGGTGATCCTCAACCAGGACATGACGGTCATGCAGACCAACAAGGCGGCCCAGGAGATCAGCCAAATCTTCTGGGAACAGTACCGGCACAACCAGGGCCACTTCTCCGGAGCAATTACCAGGAGACCCCAAGTTCCGGGAGGTCCAGACCATGATCAACGAGATCAGCGAGCGTCTGGACCACCCAGGGCGGAACCAGTCAGACCTTCACTTCTCCCGGCCGGGGACATCACCTTTTATCACACCTCGTTTCTCTCTCCAGCGCGGCGGGCCTGATCCAAACCTGGCACCTTATGCTCATCACCTGCCAGACCAAGGACCTGCCCAAGAATTTGAATCACCCCTACAACACCCTGACCCAACAGGAGCGGCGGATCGTCTACTACCTGCCTCCGGCATGAAGAATGAACAGATCGCGGAGGAGCTCCACATCAGCATCTACACCGTCCGCACCCATATTGCCAACATTTATAAGAAATTTGAGGTCAACAACAAGGTGGACCTGCTCATGCATCTCCAGCCCATCCTCAAGGATCAGACAACCCCACCCTAATGATCCACAGAACGGACAAACCGCAAGAAGCCTCCCTGAGGAGACAGGGAGGCTTCTGATTTTTTAATAAAACGGGAAGAGGCAAAAAGGGGGTACCCTCGTTCCTCTATTACGCCCGCAGACGGTAGCTTCTCCCCTGCCGGACCACCAGGTCCCGCCCCAGAAGGGCATCCAGCCCCGCCTGTACCTCTCCCGTCGGGCAGACCGAGCTCCTGGGCCAGGGTCTTAACGCCGGCGGTGACATGGTCGGTGAGGTGAGCGATGATCTGCCGTTGGGTGAGCTCCGCCGAAAGGTCTGGGGCGGGAGGGAAGGGAGAGCTGGGTCACGCCGGTGCGAAACGCCTGGGACAGGGTGGGCGTCTGCCAGCCCCTGCCGGGCCCAGAGGGCATAGATCCCCATGGAGCCCCTGCCCGTCCCCGTGGCCAGACGGACCAGGAAAACAGCTGGATCAGCCCCCGGTTCCGGGGATCAGCCGCCCGCCCGGCCTGGGCCTGTTCCGGTGAAACCCGGAGCAGACCCCCGTTGGAGACGGTGAGCTCCGCGGCGGTCCGCTGGATGGTCAGGCCGCCCCGGCTGAAGCAATCGGCGTGGAGAACGGCATTGAGAACGGCCTCCCCAGGGGCGCCGGCCAAGGCCTCCCCTCCCCGGGTCCTGGGCCAGCAGAGAGGAGACCGCAGTCAGCCGCCGGGGAGACCATGGTGTAAAAGGAGAAACATTTTCCGGCGGCCCCGGGCGAAGGGTGGACAGGCAAAATCCGGTGTCCGTCTCCCGATACTCCAGGCGAAAGGCGGGAAAAACCGCCCGCAGCGCCTTTGCGCTTGCCCAGCAGCAGGAGTCCGGCCAAGGTGGGGGTGCAGTTTTCCCCTGTCCCGGCCCCAAAATACCGGCAGCAGGCAGGGAATTGGTCATCCGGGAGGCGTTCCAGGGATGGTCCGGCTGCCGCATCACCATGCACAGCCGGAACTGGCGCAGGGTCTCCCCGGAGAGGACTTCCGGTCCACGGCTCTCCAGCACCGCCAGGTCGGCGGGGGCGTCGTCCCGGTCCCGCAGCATGGCCCGGACCTCGTCTGGGGAACAGTGATAGTCCCCCCCTCGCCGTCCCGGCGGTACGCGCCGGTAAAGGGGCTGTCCCCAATGTACACTGGCCGCTGGTGCCGCTCTGCCTGGGGGCACGGAGATCACCAGAACCTCTTTGCCCGCAATGGTGTGGAGGGGTGACATCCTGGGGCTGGAGAATGTTGGCGCTGACCTTGGCGGGTCCTGCACCGTCTGCCAGAACAGACGTACATACCCTGGACCATCCGGGATGCCAGTGACCCGGAGGGTTTTGTCCCGGGCCTCCTCCCCCCCAGCAGGATCAGACCGCCGATGGTGTTGGCAAAGGCGGAATAGGTCTCCCACAGGCTGTGGGGAAAGCCCCCGCGGCCTTTTTGGCCTCAATGCGGTTGTTCTCTTGGTACCGGGCGATGTGGTTCAGATCAATCATGGGCCCCTCCTGATTCCGCCGCGCGCCATTCCTAACTGAATGGTATTATAGAGAAGTCCCCTTCCCTTGTCAATTTTTCCATCCCGGGGGCCGGCGGACAACCGGCGCGGCACAAAAGTTTTTTGAAAAAATCTATTGACAAATCTCCCGAAATCCGATAAAATAATACTCGTTCCGCAAGAGACGGACGATTAGCTCAGCTGGTATGAGCATCCGCTTGACGTGCGGGGAGGTCACAGGTTCAAGTCCTGTATCGTCCACCAGAAAAACCCTGAAGCCGAGAGGTTTCAGGGTTTTTTGTTTTCTCCCACCAGGAATAGACCGTCCCGGGGCGGGCAGGCCCTTAGCCCACTGCGGACTCCAGATGCACGATCCCCTCCTCCGCCGCGTCCGGGATGTCCCCCACCCCTGCAAGACCAGCCGGGGGCGATAGGGGAAGTGGTCAATCATGGACCGGTCTGTGACCCCGGAGGGAACCAGCACCGTGTCCAGGCCGCATTCAATGCCCGCCACGATGTCCGTGTCCATCCGGTCCCCAATGATGACGGTGTTCCTGGGAGTGCCCCCCAAGAGGTTGATGCCCGTCCGCATCATCAGCGGATTGGGCTTGCCGATGTAGTAGGCCTCCTTCCCCGTGGCCAGCTCAATGGGGGCCACCAGGGCCCGACAGGCGGGCACGATGCCCTGCTCGGTGGGGCCGGTCAGGTCGCTGTTGGTGCCAATGAGCCGGGCGCCTTTTGAACGCACCGCACCGCCCGGCAGATATTGTCATAGGTATAGCTGCTGGACTCCCCCACGATCACATAGTCTGGGGGAGACATCGTCAAAGGTGATGCCCTGTTCATACAGGGCGTTGAGCAGGCCGGGCTCCCCAATGACAAAGGCCCGGGCCCCCCGGCATTTGGGTGGCAATAAACTGGGCGGTGGCCAGGGCACTGGTGTAAAATGCTTCTCGTCAATGTCCAATCCCATCCGGGAGAGCTTGGCTTGCAGCTCCCGTGGGTCTTTCCGCTGTTGTTGGTTAAAAACAGAAAGTCCTTCTTTTCCCGCTGCAGCCAGTCCACAAATTCCCGGACCCCGGGCAGCAGACGGTTGCCGTGGTAGATCACGCCATCCATGTCACAGATGAATCCCTTTTTTTATTCCGTAACGTTTGCACCGTATTCCCTCCCTGTCTGGGCCTCCCAGGCCCGCGTTCTTACTGTACGTTTCTCGATTCTTCCGGTTTGATTGTATCAGGCGCCCGTAAAGTTTTCCCCCATCGCTTTCGTTAAATTTCCGTGTCTTTTTTTTTTTTGAAAACATCCACCCAAACCAGAAGGCCGCCGGCGCATCTGCGCCGGCGGCCTCTGTGGATCTTCTTCTGGGCAGAGACGCTCAGAGCTCTCCCCCAGCTTACGCAGGGGGTGTCCTCCCGCACCGCCTGCCGCAGTGCCACGAGATAGTCGGAAAAGGCCACCTTGTCGTCAGCATAGGTTTTTGTTCAGCGTGTACTCAGCGGAATCCAAGTGGACAGGTCTGAGGCGTTGTGCTGGATCACCGCCTCCAATCCGTCAATGGCCTTATAGAGCTTGGCCTCCAAAGGTGTTCCGCTGGGCCATCTCCTCGTACAGTTCCTCCATTTCCCGGGCGCAGGACGCCGGGAGGGAGGCCACCCACCGGTGCAGCAGCGTCTCCTCCCGATCCTCGTCCGCCGGGCTCTTTTTTCAAAGCTGGGGATGTCCCCCGTAAAGGCCTCCCAGGTCATGGATGATACATGCGAATGACCTTGTTCATGTCGGCTTCCGGGAATTCCTGTTGCAGGAAAAAGGCCATCAAGGTCATCATCCAGCTGTGCTCGGCCACGCTCTCCCGCCTGCCGTTGGAAGTGTAGCAGTGGCGGGTGGTCCCCTTCAGCCGTTCTGCCACGGCCAAGGCGTTCAGCAGGGTTCTTGGTTCCATCCGGTATCCTCTCCCATCTCATCCCCCCGCCGCACCTGGGCAGAGGCAATGTGCAATAGATTATTTTTTGGGGAAGCATCTCCTCCTGTGCCCCCACAGTACACACCCGCAATGGCCGCCGCCATCTGCGCTGCGGTTCCCGTCCCCCATTGATCCAGGTACGCCTGGAACCGCTGGTCGGTCCGGTACAGTTCTCCCCGTCCCGCCAGGGTCTGCCTGGTGCAGCAATAATGGTGCCGGGTGATGTGGGCTTTGCCACCGGCCCGTCAAAAGCCTGCACCTGGGGGGTGCTCGGGGAGGCAGCGGCCTGCTCCGGCAAAGGCCGCGATCAGCTCTTCCGCCTCTGCCTGGGCAGCCCCAGGCTGTCTCCTCGCCGGATTGCTGTCTCTCCTGGTTTTCCCTCCAGGCCGCAGTATCCCCCAGCGGGCCTTAACCTCTCCGGGCGTAGGCCCGGCCCCGCCCGGTCAAAAGCGGTAAACGCCATCTCCATGGTTGTCTCTCCTTTCAAGGCAACTTCCACCAGTCTCAGGAGGCCATCGAGCCGGTCCCGCTTCGCCCGCAGCAGCAGCGCTGGGTTAAACCCGCCGTCCGGTCATGCCGGGCTGGCCAGGATGGCCTTTGATTTCCGCCAGGGGAAACTCCAGTTCCCGAAAAAACGGATCTGCTGGAGCCGTTCCAACTCCGCCGGTCCATAGAGACGGTAACCCGCCGGGAAACCGCGCCGGGCGGCAGCAGGCCAATCTTCATACATACCGCAGGGCACGGATGGTAACCCCAGTCCGCTCTGCCATCTGATGAATGGTCAGCATGCAATGCCCTCCCTTTCCCTGTGGAGATTGAATGGTGGGGCCGGACCACAAGGCAGGATACAGGATGACCCAAGGGGGGAGAGTCAAGGGGATTTTTCAAAAGATTCAAATGCGCCGGGCCCCGTGGTAACCGGCGTGCACGGCATCCAGATCTGTCCTTTCACCGCGTCTCCCACAGGGATCACCCGGCTGCAGACCTCCCCCAGCCCGGTCCCCGTAGGGAGCCGGGCGGGGACGGTGCCCAGGGGCCAGGACCACCCGGTCGCAGGGATAGACATATTCCTCCCCGGTCGGCTGTCCACAAGCCAGACCCGGTCCTCCCCCACCCAGGTGGGGTGCGGTTATGAAGACACCACTGTTCACCTCCAGCACCGCCGTTACCCCTGCGGTTGAGCCCTGAACCCCAGGGGCCAGCCGGGGGGGCGGCCTCCAGCACCAGGACAGCATTGTTCCGCGCCCGGTCCGAGAGGAGTTCCGCGGTCTCCAGGCCGGTCATCCCCGAGCCCACCACCACCACGCTCTCCTCCCGGATGTCCAGGGCGCCGGTGATGACCGCCGGCGTGCAGACCAGCGGACTCTCCCCCCTGGATCGCGGCCGGAATCCCCGGCACCCGCCGGTGGCATCCAAATGGCATGGGGGACAGCCGGCCCAGCTCCTTTAGGGTGGGGGCACAGCCGGTCCGCAGCTCCACCCCCGCCTGGCGGCAGCGGAAGCACAAGCTGTCCAAAAGCCACTGAATTTTTCTCCTTCCGGGGCGTCCCGCGGCCGGCAGAAGCTGACCGCCCAGCTGCATGCGCCTTCTCAAACAGGATCACCCGGAACCCCCGGCGGGCAGCCACCCAGGCCCCCTCTAATCCGGCGGGGCCACCCCCAGCACCACCACCAGGCGGCCCTCCCCATCTCGGGGCAGCGGGGGGCAGCGCTGGGCCTCGTAGCCCTCTCCGGGTTCACCGCGCAGGTGATGTGCCCTGCCTGCTCGTACTTGCCAAAGCAGGCCATACAGGAGATGCAGGGGAGGGATCTCCTCCTCCCGGCCCTGCCGCGCCTTGTTTCCCCAGTCCGGGTCGGCCAGGTGGCTGCGGGCGGAGGCGACAAAGTCAGCACCCCCTCCTCCAGCAGCTTTTCCCCCATAGGCCGGGTCCCGAATCAGGGCCACCGAGACCACGGGAAGGGGGGGACCGTCCTCTTCACCGCCTTGGGCAGGTGCTTTCGCCAGCCCTGGGGATAGTACATGGGCTCCACGCTCTGGCTGAGCTTGCTGTCGGTCCCCGAGGCGGTGACATTGATGGCGTCCACCCCAGGGAGGCCAGCATCTGGCAAATTTGAATGCCGGTGTCGGCATGGTAGCCCTCCCGGCCGATGTACTCCTCCAGGGAAATCCGGAACATCAGGGGGAAGTCCCGGCCGCAGGCGGCCGAATGGCCTCCACCACCTCCCGGAGAATCCGGGTCCGGTTCTCAGGCTGCCGCCGTATTCGTCGGTACGATGGTTGGTCACCGGGCTGAAAGCTGTGGAGGAAGTAGTGGTGGGCGGCGTGGACCTCCCCCCCATCCATCCCGCTCTCCTTGATCCGTCGGGCCGCCTGGCCAAACTTTTGGACAATTTCTGGATGTCCTCCCGGGTGGCCGCCTGGGCGTCCCCCTTCTTCCCCCCGTCGCTGGCGGAGACCAGGGGGGAGATGGGGATTCAGCTTGGGGTCGGCGTTGGCGCCGGGTGGAACAGCTGGGCAAATATCTTGGTGCCATAGGGATGCACCCGTTCCGCCAGTGCCCGGAACGCGGGAATTTTATCCTCCCGGGCCGCGTTCAGCTCCCGGGGAACAAACCCCCCCCTCATCCACGCAGACCATCTCGGTGATGATGAGCCCCCCCGCCCCCTTGGCCCGGGCCTCGTAGTATGCCAGCATGTCCTCCGTCATGGTCCCGTCCGGCTGGGACAGGGGAGGCGGACGCCGCCGTCATCACAATGCGGTTGGGGATGGTCAGCGTGCCGATGGCTCCCGGGGAAAATAACTTCTCATACATGAAACTGTCTCCTTTTTTCTCTCTTGGGTGGGACGTTTTCTTTCATTTTACCGGTTCCCTCGGGGAAAAAGCAAGATTCCCGCAAAAACGCCCCCTTCGGTTCCGCAATTCCAAAGGGGCGCTTTTTACGTTGTCTCCTGGTCTGCGGCGGCAGGGTTCTCTTTCTTGTGGGCCTTCTCCTCCTTCTCCCGCCTGGGCCTGGGCTTCCGCCTCTGCCCGGCGGGCCTTTTTCAGCTCCTTTCGCAGCTGGTTCAGGTATTCCGGCGGGACCACATCAGAGCCCTTGGGATTGAGAATGTAGGCCCGGACCTTGTGGGCCAGTTCCTCTGTGGAGGGGTGGACCACCACCAGATTGTTCTCATAGGCATACCAATAGCTCTTCATCCACATCTCCGACTCTTTTGAACCATCTGAGGTGAAGGGGGCATCACCGCTCCTAACAACTTCATGTAAGATATTTCCCCAAGCATGGATCACACACTGTGTCCACATAGACATCCTTCGGGAAGAGCCCCCCAAGCAGCCAAAAACAGCAAGCTTTTCATAGGGACTGTGTTCCTCTCCGCTTCTGCGCCTTCTTTTTCATAGCAAATACTTTTTCCGCGCTGTCCACTGAGCATTGAAATACCAATCTGAATCCGAGGGCATTTGGCCTCGTTTTCTGCAACGTGCCAGACAGTTAATGGCAATGGAGCACCGCACAAGGGCAGCCAGGGAATCGCCGTGGCGGCACGACCATCGACTCCGCCATTGCCTTAAGCCTTTTTACGATTTTTGTTGCGGCTTTTACTTTTATGGAGAATACTTCCGCAGCGCTGCTTTTGAGAAGGACGCCCGCTTTCGGAAACTATATAACGCTACTGCTGGCGTACTGTAACTGAAGCAGGCGCCCGTTTCGCGAAATTTCCGCAGACTTTTCAACAAATTTCCACTATTAAAATTTTGCCTGCCGCGGGATTTCGAGGCTTTGCCCTATTTCGTGTTATGCCAACAAGAATGCGGTTTTTTGGAAAACGCTTCTGAGCGAGGGCGTCGCGACACCGTGCGTGTTTCGCTTACGGCGAAGACCGTCGACAATTCAAAAACGGCCTTGCTTCATTCTTGTCATCGGATAAACGAACGCGCCTTGTATCGTGCCGACCTGCGGAAACAGGCATATGACCTCGCCAGCAAAACGAGGTAGAAAACGCCTTCCGCCGAACATACATCATTTCTTTGAAATATTCCCGGAACTTGCGCGAACATGCATCGGCTGGGAGACTTTCTGCCTGTAAT